>Ga0315276_10003730_pt1 | contig 13944 bp, 16 predicted proteins | sample YL17G05_0_MG_FD_204542 | JGI IMG/M metagenome (GOLD analysis project Ga0315276, IMG submission 204542) | Sediment microbial communities from Yellowstone Lake, YNP, Wyoming, USA - YL17G05_0 | ecosystem: Environmental > Aquatic > Freshwater > Lake > Sediment | place: USA: Wyoming | collected...
AGGCGCGGCAATGACCCTTGCGGCGATGAGGACTGCGAAGGCCGCGGGATACAGGACCGCGGTCCTGCAGTCGTCCTCCGAGGCGCTCGCGATGTACGAGAAGCTCGGGTTCGAGACCGTGTGCAAATACGGCGTGTATGTCTACGATGGGAAGGCGTGAGGCCGACGGGAGAGAAGGGGACACGTTACGAGAAGAGGCCACTGCACCAGTATGGGCATACCCTAATGCGACACCGAATGCTAGGAACGCGACGGGATCTGCATGACCGATAAGGCGACGTTCGCGGCGGGATGCTTCTGGGGGGTCGAGGCCACGTTCAAGAAGGTGAGAGGAGTGGCCTCCACCAGGGTCGGATACACCGGCGGGCGCACGAAGGACCCCACATACGAGCAGGTCTGCACCGACATGACCGGGCACGCGGAGGCGGTCGAGGTTGAGTTCGATCCGATGGCGGTGTCATACGTGGACCTCCTGGGCGTGTTCTGGAGCTCCCACGACCCCACGACGAAGAACCGGCAGGGCCCGGACTTCGGCTCTCAGTACAGGTCCGCGATATTCTATCACTCGGACGAGCAGAGGGACGCCGCCCTGAGGTCGATGCGGGAGCAGGAGCAGGCACGGAGGTTCGGCGGACGGAAGATCGTGACGGAGATCGTCCATGCGCCGGAGTTCTACCCCGCCGAGGAGCATCATCAGGACTATCACGAGAAACATGGGCTCGGAGGCTGCAGGCTGCGGTGACTGGTCCGGATACGAGATGAGGGAGATGGCAAAGAAGATAGAGAAGACGGACGACGAATGGAAGCACGAGCTCACACCAGAGAAATACAGGGTGCTGAGGAAGAAGGGCACGGAGCTGCCTTTTTCGGGGAAGCTCCTGGGCAACAAGAAGGAAGGGGTCTATGTCTGCGCCGGATGCGGGAACGAGCTGTTCGCCTCGGACACGAAATATGATTCGGGGTCCGGATGGCCGAGCTTCTACGCGCCTCTGGCGGACGACCGCGTGGAGAAGAAGGACGAGCGGAGCATGTTCACGGTGAGGACGGAGGTGCTCTGCGAGAAGTGCGGAGGGCATCTCGGGCACGTGTTCGAGGACGGGCCGGACCCCACCGGGCTCAGGTACTGCGTCAACTCCGCCTCGCTCGAGTTCGAGGAGAAAGTCGACCGACACGGGGCGGAGAAGAAGGACGGGAAAAGCAATTAGACCGGGCCCGCGATACGCCCCGCGATGGGTTGCACACGCCTGGGCGTTTCATTCGTTCTCACGTTCTGGATGATCGCCGCCGTGGTCATGGGCGCGTCCCTCGCGCCCTCTCAGACCGCTGACGCATGGTCCAACGGAGGCTACTCGTGGGACCCGCTCGACCCGGACTACGGCACGCACGATTGGGTCGCCGAGGCCGCGCTCGCCCTCCAGACCAGGGACGCGTCGTTCCTGTCGGAGGACCACCTCGTCAAGTTCCTCCTCGGCACGGAAGCGCCCGACAATGACGAGTACATAGGGGACCACGACGAGCATCATGTGTACTACTACGCCACGGGCGCTGTCCAGGACGATGCGGCCGCATCGAGGGCCCGGGACATGTACGACCTCGCGCTCCTTGCCGACCTCGAAGACAGGCCCGCTGACACCGCATACTACCTGGGCGCGATGGCCCACTACATCTCCGATGTCGGTGTGTTCGGCCACACCATGGGTGCGGTGACGGTCTGGGGGTACGAGGAGCACCACACGGACTACGAGGAGGAGTTCGAGTCGATCCTCGACTCGCTCGAGATGCCCACGGACATGGTCCTCTCGAACATGAGCGCTTATGACACAGCCCTCGGGCTCGCGAAGGACATCACCTTCGGAGCCGGATCGATCAAGGCGAACACTTGGATGGACGACAACTACGACTGGAGCGATTCCGTGTTCGTCGCAAGCGCGATGGCGTCGCTGCACGAATCCGTCTGCTCCGTCGCCGCGGCGATCGACCACTTCCTCTGGGAAGTGGACGCGCCGGCAAGCGAGGATCCCGCGGACGGGGTCGAGACCACGGATGACGGCGGTGGAAACAGCGCCCTGTACCTCGGAGCCGCTGCAGCCGTTGTGATCGCAGCCATCGTCTACCTGACCCGGAGGATCTCGTAGAGGGACACGGAAAGGGATAAGCCCCTCCGCGTTGTTCCACGCCCGACATGGGCCGCATATCTCTCCTCTACACAAGACTCATCTCGATGGGGTTCAAGCAGCGGTTCATGCTTGCCAACTTGACCAAGGTACCTATCATAGGCAGCGCCATAGATTGGGCGTTCTTCGAAGGGGACCGGATGCTGATCCTGCCCAAGGACGGGGTCGCGAAGGCAGCGTCCGAGAAGGTCGTGACCGCGGAGGTCGCCATCTCCGCGGAGCAGAAGGACGTGGTTCTCCCCTCCAAGGTCCTCGAGGAGTTCATCAGGAGGTCGAAGCACCATTTCATCATGGAATTCTGCATCTGCAGGAGATCCAACGAGTGCAAGGACTACCCCGTACACCTCGGTTGTCTGTTCCTCGGCAGGGCGACCCTCAAGATAGACAGGAGCCTGGGAAGACAGGTCTCCATGGAGGAGGCGCTGGAGCATGTCAGGAAATGCCGCGAGGCGGGACTCGTCCATCTTATCGGGAGGAACAAGATAGACTCCATGTGGCTGGACGCCTTCCCGAAGGAGGAGCTGATGACCATATGCAGCTGCTGCCCCTGCTGCTGCCTGTGGAAGATGCTGCCGAACATCTCGGAGGACATCGGGAGGCGCATCAGAAGGATGCCTGGGGTGAGCGTGTCGGTCAAGGGCGATGCGTGCACCGGTTGCGGCGCGTGCGCCAAGGACCATGTGTGCTTCGTGAAGGCCGTGTCCGTCTCCGACGGCAAAGCCAGGATCGACGATTCCCTGTGCAGAGGCTGCGGAAGGTGCGTCGAGCAATGCCCTGCGGGGGCGATATCCCTCGACATCCGGTCGCCCGACCCTGTGGGACTATCAGTGAAGGAAATCGAGAACCTGGTGGACCTCTCCTGACGGCCTTGACTCACTTCGCGGCAGCTTGGTCGGACCCCGCGCCTGACACTCCCATCGACCTCAGCTTCAGGATGGGGTACGAGTTCCTCAGTATCTGCAGCTGTGCCTTCCGCAGATGCTCCCCGTAGGTCGACCTGGACATCTCGGCGGCCCTGGCCACCTTGTCCATGTGCGTTCGTGCCGGCACGTCGAACAGACCGTTCTCGAAGGCCATCACGAGGCAGTTGATCTGCCTCGCCGTGAGCCCCTCGAAGAAGTGCACGGGGGCGATGGCTAGGTCGCTGATGGCGCTGAGATGGTTCCTTTCCCTCAGGGACACTATCTCGACCTCTCCCGAGCGTCTTATGTCGGTCACGAACCGTTGCAGAGCCTTCTTGCTGGGCGCGACCACACGATGGGTCTCCCACCCTCCCGTGTATAGGGTCGGGGGGATGAGCCAGCACTCGTTCTTGTCCGCCAGGTGCGTCACCGACCCTTCGACGTTGCACACGCAGGCGTAGGTCATGGTCAGCGCCTGCTTCCCGCACTTGATGACCTCCCTCACATTCAGAGCGTTCTTAGCGGCCCTGAGAATGTCCTCAAGGACCGTGTCGTCCTCGGCGGACACATGGAGCACCTCGCTCTTCCTGTTGCACCAGAGGTACATCTCGGCTTCGGGGAACTGCTTCGACAGGTCGCAGAAGGGGCACGGGTGACTTACTCGCATGCGCGCGTCTATGAAGTCCATGGTCATCTCTAATCGCGTTCGGGGTAAATGTATTCTGCCGCCGTAGGGCGGCTTTCCCCGGTCCCAGCTTGTGTGCCCCCTTGATCCAGGGATCATGACCGACGACCGCCCGTGGGCGGCAGAACGCCGATAGGCCAGGCGCGTGGTGCACTCATCATGATGATGCCGCCCGAGGGCATGGTCCTGCTGCGGAGAAGATGGTTCCCAGCGAGAAGCGACCATCGCACCTGGAATGGATTGAAGAAGGAGTTCGGAGAGTCAGCTCTGTGCTTGTTCTGTCGCGCGAGCAATCCGAAGAAGCCTGAGGACGGGGAGCCTGGCGAGAAGAAGGCTGAGAAGCACGTCCCGGAGGGAATCGACCCGGAGCATTTTCGCCGGGGACACGCTCAATCCTTAAAGCATCGAAACGAATGACGGACGAGTCACATCTAAGACTCAGTGATCCGTGTATGAGCTCGGACAAGCCCCAGCGCAAGCCGCTGCTGAAGATGTTCAAGGATCTGCCGCCCAAGGTCAAGTGGCTCATCTACATCTCGTCCCTGACCACGATCGGCATCGGGTACTTCATAGTGGTCATCAGCGCGTACCTGCCCGAGATAGGCATCAGCCCGAGCTACATCGGGATCATCTTCGGCGCGAACAGCGTCTCGTTCATGGTCTTCTCGATACCGCTCGGGATGCTCGCGGACAGGAAGGGCAGGAAGAACATCATGATCCTGGGGTCCCTGGGCATCCCGCCGATGCTGTTCGTGTACGCCTTCACCACGGACGTGAACTACTTGATCGCCGTGGGGTTCCTCGGCGGAATCACGGAGGCCGCGTTCCTGGCCAGCTGGAACGCGATGATAGCGGACATGACCGACACGAAAACCAGGCCGGCGGCGTTCGCGCTCTCGTTCATCTTCGGGAACATCACCTTCGGGCTGGGGTTCGCGCTCCCGTTCACCTTCCCCGCAATAGGAGGCCACAGGGTGGAGCTCGCACACGGTGCACAGCGGGGCGTTCATAGTCCTCGGGCTCATGGCCATCCTGGGGTCCGTCCTCATGTGGCTCCTGCTCAGGGACTACAAGGAGACGATACACGAGCCCACGAAGTTCGAGAGGGGAGAGAGCATGAGGATAGTGCTCAAGTTCTCATCCATCAACAGCCTCATCGGGTTCGGCGCCGGGTTCATCATCCCGCTCGTCCCGACCTGGCTATTCCTCAAGTTCGCCGTGGCGGACAGCTACAGCGGCCCGCTGCTAGCTGGCGCGAACGTAATCATGGGCCTGTGCGCGTTCGCGAGCGCGCCCATAGCGAAGAGATACGGGGACGTGCGCGCAATCGTCATGACCCAGGCCAGCTCGACGGTGTTCATGTTCTCGCTCGCGTTCGCCGCGAACGCGCCGCTCGCGGCCGGCCTGTACCTCATCAGGGCGGGGCTCATGAACATGGCCATGCCCGTGGCCGACTCCTACCTGATGGGCATCATATCGGAGAGGGAACGGGGCCTCGCGAGCGCGATCAACGGCATCGTGTGGCGCCTGCCGAACAGCGTCAGCACCATCGCCGGGGGCGTGCTGCTCGCCAGGGGCATATACGACCTGCCGTTCTTCCTCGCGACCGGGTTCTACATCACCGGGATCACTCTGTTCTACCTCGTCTTCAAGGACATCAAGCCGCACAAATAGCGATGCTCCCGCTCACGGGAGGAATATCTGGGTCGTCGCGGTCGGCAGCTTCCTGCGCAGAACGGCCATGTGGGCCGGGTACAGCATCATGCGGTCCCCCGGCTCCGGGACCACGCGATCCAGCACCGCGGACACGACCGCGCACTCGGTCCTCCCTTCGACGCGCCACGCAGACTGAGAAAGGCTGGCATCGGCCACCAGCACGATCGGTAGCTTCACGTCCCTGTGGCCCCGACCCTCCAGCGCCTTCCGGACCAGGGCCAGCTCGTCCTTCCCGATAGAGTAGAACCTGCCCTCCCTGTCCGAATAGCCAGGGTCCTTCATCTCTGCGAGTTCGCTCAGGAGGACCCGCCTCGCGGGGGCGTGCCTGTTCATCTGCTGGATCAGCTTCCTCAGGACGCCCTCCTCGCCGACCCCTCCGGTCATACCATCACAGCTCGCGCACCTGCTGTTTCACCTTCAGGCCCTTGTCGATCAGGCGCTCGACGAACCTGACCGGGGGCAGATGCTCCGGGACGAACAGCCCCTTCTTCGAGAACTCTCCCGCGAGGATCATCTCGGCTGCTACGGCCCCGCCGATCCCCACAAGGTATCCCGTCGCGTTGCTCCCGCACAGCTCGAACGCGCGCTCGTGCGACATCATGGTCCATATCTTAACGAGCCTCTTCGCACCGTTCTTCACGCCCAAGACCTCGACCACGATGCACGCAGTGCCCTTGACCTTGCCTGCGAGGTCGACCGGCCTGGGAAGCATCGCAGCGACGACGTCCAACGGCCGGACAAGCACGCCCTTCACGTTCACAGGGTACTCACTGTGCAGGCCCAGCTTCCTCATCGTGCGTGCAAAGTGCGCGAAGCTGTCATCGATCGCGATCCTGAACGACGCGTTCCTGACGCCTTTGATGTACCTCGGCATCAGGAAGGTCTCTTCGTGGACCGTCTTGTAGACGGGGAGAGGTCCCACGGGCGGCGGGAACTCGTAGACCTCCCGCTCGTGCAGCGGCGGCACATACGTCATCCTGCCGTTTACGAACACCGCCGCGGGCACAGTCGTCTCCCAGATGAGGTCGACGGGAGACCACAGGGAGAATATCTCGAGCCCTTCGACGGACCCGCTGTCCCCATCGAACACGTGCGCTTCTGAGACCGAATCGAGCTTGCTCGCTGCGAACCTCGCGAAGCAGTCCGAGATGCCCGGGTCCTCGCCCGCGGACGTCAGCGCGGTGATGTCGCCTTCCCTGCACATCCTGGACACACTCCTGAACTGCGACACTGTGGGCGCGACCATCGAGAAGTCGACATAGTCCACGCCCATCCGGGCGGCCGTCTCCAGAACCTTGAGGTTGAGACCCCAGGGCATCGAGCTGACTACGAGGTCCGCTCCCCCGAGCACACCCCGGATCTCGCTCACTCTCGTGCCGTCCACCTTGGCGACGGACAGCTTCTCGCTGTCGATCCTGGCCTTGAGCGCCATCGCCGGGCCGGTGTCCATGTCGGCGAGAACGACCCCGTCGACAGCCCCGTTCTTCGACAGCTCCTCCGCGCACACGAGTCCGGTGATCCCGCACCCCAGCTGTACCACCTTCATCTTTCCATCTCGGAGGTCGGAGCGCTGTCGAAGCTAGATATGGCTTTCCCGAACTAGCAGTCAGAAACGACGATTGGAGAAAAACAGAAATGGGAAAGGGCACGAGCCCCGCGTCCCATGTTTGCGAGGGTTTCAGATCAGGTCGACGCCCCAGTACGCTTCCAGGAACTGGAGCCATCCGTTGTCTGGGAAGTCGAAGGTCGGGTACGTCTCCCACATCCCGGCGTATGCCACCGTCAGGAAGCTCGCGGACTGGGGGAACAGTATCCCCATGCCCTGATAGCCGTACTTGTCGCTGTTCTTGGTCACGCCCATCGCAGGGACCGTCTTCTCGTACAGCTTCATGAATTCCTCCGCGGCTCTCCTGACCTCGGAACCGGCCGGGGCCTTGCTGCCGATGCACTCCACCAGGGTCGGGAGGTCTATCCTGCCCAAGCTCCTGGAACTCCAGGGCATGATCGACTGCGCCTGGGCGTACTTGATGATGCTCTTGTACGCCGGGATGTCCGCCTTCAGCAGGTCTGTGAGATTGGTCAGGGCGCATGCGAGCGGCACGACCATCTTGAGGTCTATGACCGACTGCGTCGTCAGGATCTCCGTCTTGTACGGCGTGGTCATGAACAGCTCCTGGAACTCCTGCACGCACACGAGGGACAGGTCGTAGGCCGTCATGTTCGGATAGGTGACCAGCCTCTCGAGGATCCAATCGTAGGGGAATCCCCGGTAGCCGATGGAGCTCTCGCTCGCGACGACGTACTGCGTGTCGAGCCCCATCGAGTACTCGTACATGACCTCGATCTGCCCGATCGAACATTCATCCATCGCGAGCACATCAACCGTGTGCCCGTCGAGGGCAGCTATCAACTCATGGTGCGTCAACCAGTCGCTCACGCCCTCCGGCGTCGTGTCGTCCAAGCCCACGCCTGCGGTGGGGCCTCCGTGGTCCCAGAAGAAGATGAGCGTATGCTCCGCGGGGTAGTTGTCCTCCGCGTAGGTCACGAACTTCTCGAACACGACAGGGTCGCCCGTATTGACCTCGACCCCGTTGTATTCGTAGTCCAGGAGGACCATCCCTCTGGGTTCGATGTAATATAGGTACGCGTAATCGTCCAGCTTGTCCATGAACACCAGCACGTTGACTTCATCGCTGGAGCCCACTGCCATCAGCTCGTCGAGGTCGGTCTGTGTCAGGTCGTTCAGGTTGTTGTCCGCCTGCAGATACACAAGGATGTTCCAGCTGTCTGGAACCTCCTCTGCCGAAGCCGCATATCCGACCGCGGAGAATGCGAACGCCGCGACCAACAACACGCACACTGGTCCCTTCGCCCTGTGAATCATAGTCAGTACCTCGCCCCCTAAGCGGTTTCCAGAGGGGGAATCGCGCAGGTTGTCCTTAGAATCTTGCCTACTGACTGCCGTCCCTCGACCGCGGGAAGGACACCCTCCGCAGGCACAACGTTGATTCACGTCCAACTGATTCGGGTGGAGAGGAATGAGCATGGAAGTCCACGACGCGATCAGAACGCGCAAGTCGGTAAGAACCTACGATTCGAGACCCATCCACGAGGATGTCCTGTCCAGGATCCTGGAGGCGGGAAGGCTCGCGCCCTCCGCGATGAACTACCAGCCCTGGAAGTTCATCGTCGTGAAGGACCAGGCGAACAGGGAGAAGCTCACGGACGGGAGGTACGCCAAGTTCCTCAAAGACTGCCCCGTTGTCATCGTCGGGTGCGGGGATTCCGCCAAGTCACCCGAGTGGTGCGTGGTCGACACGACCATCGCGCTAGAGAACATGGTCATCGCGGCCACAGCAGAGGGCGTGGGCACATGCTGGATAGGCAGCTTCTACGAGGAGAAGATCAAGAAGGCGCTCAATGTCCCGGATAGCCACACGGTCGTGGCCATGCTGGCGGTCGGGTACCCGAAGGACAAGGACGAGCTGTCCCCGGCGAAGCCGAGGAAGCACAACAGGAAAGCCATGGACGAGGTTGTCCGTCTAGAGGAGTTCGGCAAGGTCTGAGGACCTCTGGAGTCCGAGCGGTTGATTGCGAGCGTGCGAACATGAGGCCCATCCCGATGGAACTGGACAAGATCGAATCGATGATCGACGCTAAGGAAGTGCTCGAGCTCTCCAAGGAGCTCATCCGCATCCCAAGCGTATACACGAAAGAGAAGGAGATATCCGATTTCGTGCACTCGAAGCTCGACCAGTGGGGGCTGTCCCCGAAGCAGGTCGAGGTCGAAGGGCACGGGCCGGACGTGGTCGCCGAGATCGGTGACAGTAAGCTCCCGGCGATCGTCTTCAACGGGCATATGGACACGGTCGACGTCATGCAGGGGTGGAAGCACGACCCCTTCGGGGCGGTGATAGAGGACGACATGCTCTACGGGCTGGGGTCGCTGGACATGAAGTGCGGCCTCGCGTCGCTCATGATCGCCTTCCGCACGCTCGCAGACTCGGGAATGGTCGACGGGTTCAGAGTAGGCTTCCAGGCCGTGACCGGAGAAGAGGACACCGGAAAGGGCACATGGACCATGGTCCAGAGAGGATGGTTCAAGGGCGCGGAGGCGGCCATAGTGGGCGAGGGGTTCGGAGGGTTGAGTTCGATAACCGTCGGAAGACGGGGCGGGGCCTACTACGACATAGAGGTCATCGGCAGGGCTGCCCACGGGGCGATGCCCCACCTCGGCGTCAACGCAATCTCAGACGCCGCCAAGGTGATCTCGGCCCTGGACAGCATGGAGCTGAAGACCGTGCCGATGGTGAGGGCGGACGACGGCAAGCCGCTGAGCGAGACCCAGGCGGTCCTGGAGGTCGTCGGTGGAGGACCAAGCCTGAGCGTCCCTGAGAAGTGCAGGCTCAAGGTCGGCAGGTTCACCGTGCCAGGTGGGAAGACCGACCACACGGAGGAGATCAAGGACGCAATCTCAAGGCTGGGTCTCCGGAGCCGCGTGGAGGTCAAGATGAGGAGGGGTCCGCTCGACCCCTACGAGCCATATGCGACACCCGAGGACTCCGACCTCGTCAGAGCCGCGAGCGGCTCCATCGAGCACTTCACAGGAATGAAGCCGAGGCTCGTGTGCGGCCTGTCGGAGGCGGATGACAACCTGATCGCGCAGCTCACCAAGGTCCCCGTGATATGCATGGGCCCCGGGGAGATAGGCGACAAGTCGAAGTACCACCAGCCCGAGGAGGCCATCAGTGTGGAACAGCTGGCGACCGTCCCGAAGGTCTACTGCCTCACCGCGCTGTCGATAGGGGCGAGGCTGTCGACTCAGGGCTTCCCGTAGGTTCCCATCAGCTCCGCCTGGCCGAGGATGTGCCTCTCCATCGCCCTCAGAAGGGATCTCTTGTCGGCGCCCGGGCCCAGGTCGAGCTTCGCGTTGAGCGCGTAGAGCTTGAAGAAGTACCTGTGTGGCTTTCCCCTCGGAGGGCACGGGCCGCCGTAGCCTATCTTCCTCCAGCTGTTCGTGCCCTGCAGGGTGCCATCATCCAACCCCTTCGCCCTCGGGACATCCTCGGGCAGATCGGTCCTCTCGAGCGGGATGTTGTACACCACCCAGTGCACCCAGGTCATCATCGGAGCATCGGGGTCGTCGCACACGAGCGCGAAGCTCTTCGTCCCCGGAGGGGGGTCGGCCAACCTGAGCGGAGGCGACACATCCTGCCCCGTGCAGGTGTGCTTCGAGGGAATCGTCTCTCCCTGTCTGAACACGGGGCTCTCGATCCTGAACGCCATGCGCATCTCCTCCTCCGAACGCAACATCGAATCTCGCGTCCGGCGGTTTAACTCTTCCGCAGGGTTCAAAGGAGCGGGGTGCCGAAAAAGGCTTAACGATGCAAACTAAGTAATACTGGCCGCGTGAATTCATTACCGTGGGAGGTGAAAAGCACGGTGAGGATACAGAAGCGAACTGGAGAACTGGAAGACTTCAGCAGGCAGAAGCTCGAGGAATCCCTGAAGAGGGCGGGCGCCTCTGCGGACGTAGCGAAGCGCGTGTCCGAGAGGATAGATCCGTCCGAGGGACAGACGACCGCAGAGCTGAGGCGCAAGGTCGCCGAGGAGCTCAGACGCGAGAACGCGACGCTGTCCGTGGCCTACATGACGACCAAGAGGCTGTCGGCGAGGCCCGCATCGGACGTGAGCGCTGGAGTAGCCAGGATCCACGAAGACCTCCTGAGATCCCTGAACATACGTCCCGGCCATGTGGCCCACCTGTCGTTGGGAGGGCGCGAGGCCGAGGTGCGTGTCGAGAAGGCATCCGAAACCAGCCCGAGAGAGATCCATCTCAGCAGGGAAGATTTCGAGAAGCTCGGTGCCCGAGAAGGCTCGCGCCTGGACGTACGGTTCTCGAAGTGAGATCTCGCAAACCGTTTGCACCGTACGAACGGCCATCCAGATGGGGGGCGGTCGCTCCAATTTTGTTTCTTGGGGAGCGAAAACAGCCAAACGTTAATCGCCGTGAGTCAACTCGGAACACCCGCTAAACCGATATATAGCACAATGTCCATCGACATGGCAAGCATCGCCTGGGAAAAGGGTTGTGGGTGACCCCCCGGGCGACGAGGAGAGGGCGTTGAGGCTCACTGCGTCAGCAGGCTGTAGATCATTTCGGCCGCTGCGAGATAGACACCGCCCGTGAATATGGCCTTCACGACCCTCGTTCTGAGCTTCGCGAGGCCCCATGTCGACCCAATCAACGCCATCACGAATATGATGGGGGTCAGCACGAGCGCGAGGTCGTAGCTGATCGCGACATCTCCGTTCACCGCGTACGCGATGAACGCCGCAGGGGTGAGGATGGCGCCCATCAGAGCCGATGTGCCTATTGCCATCCGGGGCTCGAACTTGAACACGTATATTATCAGAGGGACGCTGACGACCCCGCCTCCGATGCCGAAGCTGCCGATCAGGAACCCGGTCAGGATGCTCACGAAGACGCCAGTCAGCTTGCACCTGAGGGAGAACGTGGTCGGGCATCCGACATAATCCTTCCTCGCCCGGTAGAGGTCATAGATCATCTTCGTCGCGACTATCACCAGCAGGGCCGCGAAGGCGCCCTTGACGATCTGCTCCTCGACCGTCGTGGTGAAGAGCACGCCAGCAACGACACCCACCAGGCCTGACGCCGCCAGCATCAGACCGATCCTGAAGTTCACGAGCCCCTTCCTGCTGTGGGTGTACGTCGCGGTGAGCATCGTGACGAATGCGAAGCAGAGCGACAGCGGGACGATCTCCTTCATCACCAGGCTGACGAAGAAGAGGTCCATGATCGGCACATAGAGCTGGCCCCCTCCGAGCCCGAGGTTCGAGTAGAAGAATGCCACGACCGCGGCCAGGATGGCGACGATCAGGAGGCTCTCGACACCGACGGCTTCGAAGGCCATGCGGCTGTGAACGAATGGGTGATATTAAACCCATATGATTGTACAGTCGTTCGAATTGCCTAGGCATTTCACGAAACATATCCGAACGAAAGGGACAAAAAACTGAAATAACCTAAATCATTTTATAGGCAGTAGCAATTCGTTCGACGGAACTCCAAGGGGATTGTGCACATGAGGATTCTGAGGGTCGACCTGACCAGCGGCAAGTTCGCGGACGAGGAGGTCACGAAGGAGGACCTGAGCAAGTACATGGGTGGAAGGGGGCTCGCTGCCAAGATGCTGTACGCCGAGAACAAGCCGAAGGTGGACCCGTTCGACCCCGAGAACCGGCTCATCATCATGACCGGCCCTTACACCGGCACGTTCGGGTCGTTCGCCGCATTCTACAACGTCACGACGAAATCGCCCCTTACGGGAGGCATATTGTCGGCACACTCGGGAGGCCACTGGGGGCCGATGCTGAGGAGGACGGGGTACGACGGCATCATCTTCAAGGGCAGGGCGAAGGAGCCGGTCTACCTGCTCATCAACGACAAAGGCCCCGAGCTCAGGGACGCCTCGAAGATCTGGGGCAAGGACGTGTTCGAGACAATCAACACGCTCGAGAGCATTCACGAGAAGGCCAGGGCGGTCGTGATCGGCCCGGCGGGCGAGAACAGGGTCAGGTTCGCGTCGATCATGAACGACATGCACAGGGCCGCGGGCAGGGGAGGCGTCGGCGCGGTCATGGGGTCGAAGAACCTCAAGGCCGTGGTCGTGCACGGCACGAAGGATGTCCCGCAGGCGGACCCTGAGAAGCTGAAGGAGACCTTCAAGACGGCCACGGCGACGGTGAAGGAGAAGTCGCAGGCGTTCATGAAGTACGGCACCTCCATGGTGGTCGGCATCACGGGCAAAGCAGGGACGATCCCGACCAGGAACTTCCAGACGGGCTACTTCCCCGAGTACGAGAAAATCGGCGGGGACGCGCTCGTGAACAACCACAAGACGAAGGACACCGCGTGTTACAGGTGCCCGCTGCACTGCGGCAACATGACCAAGGCCAGCGTCGACTACCAGGCCGAGACCGAAGGGCCCGAGTACGAGACCCTCGCGATGTTCGGCTCCAACCTCGGCAACTCCAACCTCGAATCGATCATCAAGGCGAACGACCTGTGCAACAGGTACGGCATGGACACCATATCCTGCGCGGACACGATCGCGTGCGCTTTCGAGCTTTTCGAGAAGGGCATCATATCGGAGAAGGACACCGGAGGGCTGAAGCTCATCTGGGGAGACCATAAGGCCATCGTGCGCATGGTCGAGATGACCGGCCGCGGGGAGGGCTTCGGCAAGCTCGTCGGGGAGGGCTCGAGGCGGCTATCGCAGAAGTACGGCCCCGAGGCCCAGAAGTACGCGATGAACGTCAAGGGCATGGAGTTCCCGGGGTACGACCCGAGGGGCATACAGGGCATGTCCCTGGCGTTCGCGACCTCCACAAGGGGCGCATGCCACCTGCGCGCGACGATGTACGTGCCCGAGCTCTTCCAGGG
>Ga0315276_10003734_pt1 | contig 13938 bp, 17 predicted proteins | sample YL17G05_0_MG_FD_204542 | JGI IMG/M metagenome (GOLD analysis project Ga0315276, IMG submission 204542) | Sediment microbial communities from Yellowstone Lake, YNP, Wyoming, USA - YL17G05_0 | ecosystem: Environmental > Aquatic > Freshwater > Lake > Sediment | place: USA: Wyoming | collected...
AGAGATGACTGATCCAGTTGCAGATTTACTGACCCGAATAAGGAACGCCATTTTGGCCGGTCATAAGATTGTTGAGGCACCAGCATCCAATCTTAAGAAAGAAGTTGCCAGGATTCTTTTTGAAAAAGGTTATATATTAAGCTATAAGGTTATTGAAGGTGAAGGTACCCGTGGTACTCTGAAAATAGCTCTAAAGTATAACCCGAAAAGCAAAAAACCTGCAATAAAATCAATAAAGAGAATTAGCCGCCCGGGTCTCCGCAAATATGTCGGAGTCGATGAAATGCCAAGGGTGCTGAACGGACTCGGTGTTGCAATTCTTTCAACCTCAAAAGGATTGATGACCGACAAAGAGGCAAGAAAGGAAAAAATTGGTGGTGAAGTATTATGTTATGTTTACTAATTAGGAGGATAGCTTAATGTCACGTATAGGAAATTTACCTGTAAACCTGCCCAAAGGAGTCACAATTACAATAAGTGACGACAATGTGGTTTGTGTGAAAGGCCCCCTGGGAGCGTTGACCCAGGTGGTCGACAAAGACCTTAAGGTAGAAGTGGTGGAAAACCGGGTCATGGTATCAAGACCATCTGAATCTAAGAATCACAAGTCTCTTCATGGACTTTATCGTGCACTGATCGCCAATATGGTGGAAGGTGTAGCTAATGGGTATAAGAAAGAACTTGAGCTTGTTGGAGTTGGATACCGTGCCGAGGCAAAGGGACAGAACCTTGAGCTGAGTCTGGGTTATTCACACGATATAATTATACAACTTCCGAATGAGGTTAAGGTTGAAACTAAAACCGAAAGAAGGAGTAACCCGGTCATCACATTGACAAGCATTGATAAGCAGCTTATCGGGCATGTTGCGGCTAAGATAAGATCTTTGCGTCCACCGGAACCCTACAAGGGTAAAGGTATTAAGTTTGTCGGTGAACAACTGAGAAGGAAAGCTGGTAAATCAGCCAGTGTTTAGAATGTGTAATCTGGTTAAAGAAAAAAAATATGGCCTTAACTAAGTTGGAAAGAAGGACAAGGATCAGAATGAGGATCCGGAAGAAAATAAGCGGTACTGTTGAAAAACCGCGTCTTGCAGTATTCCGCAGCAATAAGCAGATATATGTTCAGATTATTGATGATCTTAATGGTGTTACCCTTTTGTCAGCCTGCTCAAAAGAAAAAGAGATAGCTGCAAAAAAAGGTATCAAGAAGACAGAACAGGCTGCTATTGTCGGTAAGCTGCTTGCAACAAAATGTAAAGAAAAAGGTATCGAAAATGTCGTGTTCGACAGGAGCGGATATAAATATCATGGTAGAGTAAAATCATTGGCAGACGCAGCCCGCGAAGGCGGATTAAAATTCTAAAGGATTATGGGAAACGGAATAAGAAAAGTAAAAACCAGCGATCTCGAGCTTAAGGATAGACTTGTCAGCATCCAGAGAGTCACCAAAGTAACAAAAGGTGGACGTACCTTCAGCTTTTCAGCAATAGTCGTTGTTGGAAATGAAGATGGTATTGTCGGCCATGGACTTGGTAAAGCAAGTGAGGTAACAACAGCTATTGCAAAAGGAATCGAAGATGCCAAGAAAAACCTTATAAAAGTACCGGTTATTAATGGTACAATTCCTCATGAGCAGATAGCCAAGTTTGGAGGTGCCAAGGTGCTGATAAAACCGGCATCTGAAGGTACCGGTGTTAAAGCAGGTGGTGCAATGCGCGCGGTTCTTGAAAGCGTCGGCATAAAAAACGTACTTGCCAAATCGAAGGGTTCTTCAAACCCTCATAACCTGGTAAAAGCCACTTTTGCTGCCCTTCTTGAACTACGAGATCCCTTCTCAATAGCCGAGCAAAGAAGTGTTGCAATGGAAAAAGTATTTAACGGTTAGAAAAGTACAAGACAATGGTAAAAATCCGAATCACACAGATAAAAAGCAAAAACGGGAAACCCGAAAGACAAAAAAGGACTCTTGCAGCCCTGGGTCTCCGTAAAATGCATCATAGCGTCGAACACCAGGCTACCCCTCAGATACTGGGAATGGTGGAAAAGGTAAGGCACCTGGTAAAGATTGAAGAAATTTAAGTTTTAACAATATTATATAATAGGTATGGATCTGAGTAACTTAAAACCTGCTAAAGGATCGGTTAAGAAAAATAAACGCCTGGGACGCGGACAGGGTTCAGGTAAAGGAGGCACCTCAACGAGGGGGCATAAAGGAGCCAAATCAAGGTCGGGTTATAAAAAGAAAATTGGTTTTGAAGGGGGCCAGATGCCACTACAGAGACGCATTCCAAAGTACGGTTTTAAAAATATCAATCGCGTCGAATACAAAGCTATAAATATAAGCACTCTGCAAAACCTTGCAGTAAAGCTGGATATTGAAAAGATTGACTTTCAGACACTTGTAACAGCCGGGCTGATTTCAAAAAACGCTTTGGTCAAAATCCTTGGTAAAGGTGAACTTGAAAGAAAACTTGAGGTTCATGCCCACGCTTTCAGCAAATCGGCAGTGGAAGCAATTGAAGCGAAAAAAGGAACTGTTGTAAAAATTTAAGTCCATGAGACTGATTCAGACTATAAAAAACATCTTCAAAATTGAAGACCTCCGGGCAAGGCTCCTCTATACTCTGGGCATAATCCTGATCTACAGGCTTGGGAAATACATCACGCTCCCGGGGATTAATCCTCACGAGCTGGCGCTTCTTAAAAATCAAACCTCATCAGGTATCATGGGTCTGCTCGATATGTTCTCTGGTGGAGCATTTTCGCAGGCTTCAATATTCGCTCTTGGAATAATGCCCTATATCTCAGCTTCAATTGTTGTTCAGCTGTTAGGAATAGTATTCCCATATTTCCAGAAAATGCAGAAAGAGGGTGAAAGCGGCAGACGTAAATTGAATCAGTATACCAGGTATCTTACAGTCCTTATTCTTATTCTGCAGGCACCAACCTATCTTATTAATCTTACAAGAACCCTTCCGCCAAATGCATTTATATTAAGCGGAACATTCTTCAAAGTCTCTTCCGTGATTATTCTGACCGCAGGAACAATATTTGTAATGTGGTTAGGTGAAAAAATAACCGATAAGGGTATTGGTAATGGTATCTCGCTTATTATTATGATAGGTATCGTTGCACGTATGCCCGCGAATTTTATTTTTGAAACCGGAGCAAGAATGAACGGATCAGGTGGTCTGATTGCACTTCTGGTTGAACTGATATTCCTGTTTGTTGTCATTCTTGGAACCATCCTCCTGGTACAGGGCACACGACGGGTACCGGTGCAATATGCAAGAAGAATAATAGGTAACAAGCAATATGGTGGTGTACGTCAGTATATTCCCCTTAAGGTAAATGCTGCTGGTGTTATGCCTATTATCTTCGCTCAGGCAATTATGATGCTTCCTATAATAATAGCTGGTTATTCAAAATCAGGATCCGGTTTCGTCGTGGCTTTTTCAAATATGTACGGATTCTGGTATAACTTTGTTACTGGACTGCTTATTGTTGTATTTACTTACTTCTACACTGCTATTACGATTAACCCTGTGCAGATGGCTGAAGACATGAAGAAGAATGGCGGCTTCATTCCCGGAATCAAACCGGGAAGAAAAACTGTGGAATTTCTCGATAGTATTATGTCAAGAATAACACTGCCCGGTTCGATCTTCCTGGCTATAATAGCTACTCTGCCTTCTATAGCTGTGAAAACAGGTGTTTCTTCCCAGTTTGCACAGTTTTACGGGGGGACATCACTTCTTATTCTTGTAGGAGTTGTGCTGGATACGCTCCAGCAGATCGAAAGCCACCTGCTAATGCGTCATTATGATGGCCTGATGAAATCGGGCCGTGTTAAAGGCAGAACAGGTGCCGTTTCAGCGTATTAACGCGCTAAGCGTTCTTTGATGTTGTATTTAAAGACAAATGAAGAGGTAGAATTGCTAAGGAAAAGCAATATGCTGGTGTCACAAACACTTGCGGTGATTGCTTCACTTATCAGACCGGGGATTACCACACTGAGCCTCGATAAAGCAGCTGAAACATATATCCTCGATAATGGAGGTCAGCCTGCTTTCAAAGGTTATAACGGATTCCCGAATACCCTCTGTACATCTGTCAACGATGAAGTGGTTCATGGCATCCCTTCTGGTTATGTCCTGAAGGAAGGAGACATTATCTCTGTTGACTGTGGAGTTTTAATGAACGGTTATTATGGCGATAGTGCTTATACCTTTGGAGTAGGTGAAATAAATAAAGAGGTAACGAAATTGCTTGAGTTCACAAAAGCATCACTTGAAGATGGTGTGAAAGAGGCAATTGCCGGTAATCGCGTGGGAGATATCTCCTTCGCTGTTCAATTGAAGGCTGAGAGCGGTGGTTTTTCTGTTGTGAGAGAGCTTGTGGGACACGGACTGGGAACAAAGCTTCATGAAGCTCCAGAAGAGGAACCGGAGCGAAACTGTCCAAAGGACTGGTTATATGTATCGAGCCAATGATAAACATGGGAGTTAAAGATACAATCCAGATGAGTGACGGATGGACAATTAAAACAGCTGACGGCAAACCTTCAGCACATTTTGAGTATGCTGTGGCTGTTGATAAAGGAGAGGCAGATGTTTTGACAACTTTTGAATTTATTGAAGAAGTTCTAAATAAAAGATAATCGTATGGCAAAACAACCATCAATCGAGCAGGATGGGACAATCATCGAAGCCCTGTCAAATGCTATGTTCAGGGTGGAGCTCGAAAACGGACATGTTATAACTGCACATATCTCAGGTAAGATGAGAATGCATTATATTAAGATACTGCCGGGCGATAAGGTGAAAGTTGAAATGTCTCCGTACGATTTGACTAAAGGAAGAATAACATTCAGGTATAAATAAGAAATATAAAGGCAATGAAAGTAAGAGCATCAGTAAAAAAGCGTAGCGCCGACTGTAAGATTGTCAGGAGGAAAGGCCGCATTTACGTTATAAATAAGAAAAATCCCAAGTTCAAGCAGAGACAGGGATAATTTAACTAATTTTGCACACTATTAAAAAAATTATATGGCACGTATTGTTGGGGTAGATTTACCAAGGCATAAAAGAGGCGAAATTGGCCTGACTTACATTTATGGTGTTGGCAGGAGTACAGCCCAGAAAGTACTTGACGAGGCTGGTGTCGACAGAAATGCTAAAGTTGAGGAATGGACAGATGAGCAGATTAATGCAATCCGCAGGATCCTTAATGATAACTATAAGCTTGAAGGAGAGCTTCGCTCAGAGACTCAGCTGAATATTAAAAGGCTTATGGATATCGGCTGCTACCGTGGTGTCCGTCATAGAATAGGTCTTCCGGTAAGGGGACAGAGTACAAAGAATAATGCACGTACCCGCAAAGGCAGAAAGAAAACCGTTGCTAACAAGAAAAAAGCTACTAAATAAATAGATTATGGCAAAGAAGACTGGAGCATTAAAGAAGAGAGTAGTAAAGGTAGAACCCACAGGCCAGGCGCATGTTCATTCATCTTTCAATAATATTATTGTAACGCTTACCAATAATTCAGGACAGGTCATCTCCTGGGCATCCGCAGGTAAAATGGGATTCAAAGGTTCGAAAAAGAATACTCCTTATGCAGCACAGATGGCTGCAGAAGATTGCGGGAAAATAGCTTTTGATCTTGGATTAAGGAAAGTTAAAGTATTCGTTAAAGGTCCGGGTGCAGGTCGTGAATCGGCTATCCGTTCAATAAGTAACGTAGGAATTGAAGTGACAGAAATAGTTGATGTAACTCCTATGCCGCACAACGGCTGCCGTGCACCGGGGAGAAGAAGAGTGTAAGAGATTTATTATAAGTAATTCAGTATAAAATATTTAATCGATGGCAAGATATACCGGCCCAAAATCAAGAATAGCAAGAAAATTCGGAGACCCTATTTATGGTCCTGACAAACACCTGGAAAGGAAAAACTATCCTCCGGGACAGCATGGGATGAACAAGAAAAGAAAAAAGACTTCGGAATATGGTGTTCAGCTCAGGGAAAAACAGAAGGCAAAATATACCTATGGCATTCTTGAGAGACAGTTCAGGAATACCTTCGAGAAAGCATCGAGGAGCAAAGGTGTTACCGGTGAGGTTCTCCTGCAGCTGCTGGAAGCTCGGCTCGATAACACGGTATACCGTCTGGGTGTTGCTCCTACAAGATCTGCAGCACGTCAGCTTGTTTCACACCGTCATATAACCGTTAACGGGAATGTGGTAAATATCCCGTCGTATCAGCTGAAACCGGGCGATATTATTGGTGTCCGCGAGAAATCAAAATCGCTAGAAACGATTTCAGATTCTCTGACAACCCGCCGCTATTCAAAGCTCCCCTGGCTTGAGTGGGATGATGCTCAGATGGCAGGAAAATTCATGTCTGTACCTGAACGAACCGATATCCCCGAAGATATTAAGGAGCAGTTAATTGTTGAATTGTATTCTAAGTAATAATATAAGATAATTCCTATGGCCATTTTAGCATTCCAGAAGCCCGATAAAGTTATAATGCTTGAAGCGGATGATAAGTACGGAAAATTTGAGTTTCGTCCGCTTGAACCCGGCTATGGCATTACTGTCGGAAACGCGCTGAGAAGGATACTCATCTCTTCGCTCGAGGGTTTTGCCATTACAACAGTAAAGATCGAAGGCATAGACCATGAGTTCTCTACCATTACCGGTGTTATGGAAGATGTGACTGAGATAATTCTTAATCTTAAACAGATCCGCTTCAAAAGGATAGCCGAAGATGTGGATCATGAAAAGATTGCACTTAAGATCGGCGGTCAGGAGATACTTAAAGCAGGTAACCTTAATTCAGCTCTAAGCAGTTTCGAGGTCCTTAATCCCGAACAGACAATATGCAGAATGGAACCCGATGTCAAGCTGCAGATTGAACTTACTATCAATAAGGGAAGAGGATATGTCCCTGCTGAAGAAAATGAACCTGTTGACAGTGAATTCGGACTTATTGCTATTGACTCTATCTTCACACCTGTGAGAAATGTTAAATATGCCGTTGAGAACTACCGTGTTGAACAGAAAACTGACTACGAGAAGCTTCTTCTTGAAATTGAAACCGACGGATCAATTCATCCGAAAGATGCTCTGAAAGAAGCTGCAAAGATACTTATATATCATTTTATGCTCTTCTCAGATGAAAAGATAACTCTCGATTCTGACGACAGGCTGGCAAATGAGGAATTTGATGAGGAGGTCCTGCATATGAGACAGCTTCTTAAAACAAAACTGATCGATCTTGACCTTTCAGTCAGGGCACTTAACTGCCTGAAGGCAGCTGAAGTCGATACACTGGGTGATCTGGTTAAATTCAATAAGAATGACCTTCTTAAATTCAGGAATTTCGGAAAGAAATCTCTCACCGAACTGGATGAGCTCCTTGAATCTATGAGCCTTTCATTCGGAATGGATGTAAGTAAATATAAATTAGAGAAAGAATAATTAATAACTGGTTAAGGATAAAGAGAAATGCGACATCAAAGAGTAATTAACCATTTAGGAAGAACGAGTTCACACAGGAAAGCGATGCTTGCAAACATGGCTGCTTCACTTATCCTTCACAAGAGGATTACCACCACCACTGCCAAAGCAAAAGCACTCCGCTCATATATTGAACCTCTTATTACTAAATCGAAGAAAGATTCAACTCATTCAAGGAGAACAGTATTCAGCTTCCTGAAAGACAAAGAGGCGGTAGCCGAACTGTTCAGGGAAATTTCACCAAAGATAGCTGAAAGACCCGGAGGATATACCCGTATCTTAAAGACAGGTAACAGGATTGGTGACAACGCTGATATGTGTGTGCTTGAACTTGTTGATTATAACGAGAATATGCTGGGTGGCGAAACTGTTAAAGCAAAAGCTACGAGGAGAAGAAGGAGCTCAAAGAAAAAGGGTGAAGGTGAAGAAAAAAAAGCCTCTGAGACACCAAAAAAGAGCCCGGCAAAAGGGAAAAAGACAGAAACACAAGTAGTAAAAACAGATGAAATACCTGAAGAAAAAAGTGATAAAACCAGTGAAGAAACCGAAAAAAGCGAATAAATAGTATAATTTATGTTAAGAAAGGGATCGGTCAATTAAGACTTTATCCCTTTTTTTTGTATATTGCAATATTGTTAATTAATTAATTAAGAATCTATGAGTCAGATAGTTAGTGTTCATGCTCGTGAAATACTTGATTCGCGTGGCAATCCCACCATTGAAGTGGAGGTATCAACGACCAGCGGTTATTTTGGTCGCGCAGCGGTTCCATCAGGTGCCTCAACAGGAGAAAACGAGGCCCTGGAGCTCAGAGATGGTGATAAGAGCCGCTATCTGGGGAAAGGCGTTCTGAAGGCAGTTAACAACGTGAATAATGTTATAGCTGAAGAGATAATGGGAATGGATGTTACCGATCAGGCAGGCATTGATAAGAAGATGATCGACCTTGACGGGACCAGGACAAAGAGCAATCTGGGGGCAAACGCTATTCTTGGCGTTTCACTGGCAGTAGCTAAAGCTGCCGCCGCTTTTCACGGATTACCGTTGTTTCGCTATATCGGAGGTGTTAATGCCGTTACGCTGCCTGTACCGATGATGAATATTATTAACGGAGGTTCACATTCGGATGCACCTATTGCTTTCCAGGAGTTTATGATCAGACCGGTTGGTGCCCCTTCGTTCAGGGAGGGCCTCCGTATGGGAGCCGAGGTTTTTCATGCACTGAAGAAAGTATTGAAAGATCGTGGCCTCAGTACTGCTGTCGGAGATGAAGGCGGTTTCGCACCTAAGCTGGAAGGCACTGAGGACGCCTTGGAAACAATACTGAAAGCAATCAGCGCTGCAGGATATAAACCGGGTTCAGATGTTACTATTGCCCTCGACTGCGCTGCTTCCGAATTTTATAAAGATGGCATGTACAATTATTCCAAATTTGAAGGACCAAAAGGGGCAAGGAGAACTTCAAAAGAGCAGGTTGATTTTATAGAGCAGCTTATTAAGAAATATCCAGTCGATTCAGTTGAAGACGGAATGGCAGAAGGTGACTGGGATGGCTGGAAGATGCTGACCGACAGGATTGGAAAACATGTTCAGATAGTCGGTGATGACGTTTTTGTTACAAATGTCGAGTATCTCAAAAAAGGGATAGATATGGGTTGTGCAAACTCAATACTTATTAAGGTAAACCAGATTGGTTCGCTTACTGAGACACTAAATGCTATTGAGATGGCGCACAGGGCAGGATACACTACTGTTACATCGCATCGGTCAGGTGAGACAGAAGATTCAACTATTGCTGACATAGCCGTAGCAACCAACTCGGGTCAGATAAAAACAGGCTCTCTCAGCCGGACCGACAGGATAGCAAAATATAACCAGCTCCTTCGAATTGAAGAGATGCTCGGTGAACTGGCGGTGTATGGGATTAAGAAATAATTTCTAATTATCAAATAATCAAGAGGTTGTCTGATTAAACAACCTCTTTTTTTGTTTATTTTTACCCCCCCCTCTGATCCCCCTTGTTGTGGGGATGATTCACTAATATTCAGAATGTTGCGCATTTATGAATCTAAATAATCTCCACTTTAGGGGAGAAACCCCGGAAGGGAGATTGGTATAAATTCCTGAGACTGATGCCCATCCTGGCTTCCCGACGTTATTAACAATTGTTAACAACTTCTGTTTAAATCAGGTTTACAACTATGAAATATTTCTATAGCGTTTATGCTCAGGTTATATTAAATTTGATATATCAGGTGAGCGATAAAAGGCTGCTTGAAAGATGTGGAACCGGTAAAGGTTACTTAATTGAAACCCGGCCCGGTTCGGTCAGACCTCCGGGTCTGCGCATCAAGAGAGCCGAAGTCTGAACCTGAGGGACCCTGGTCCCAGACCAGACCCCGGTGTTCAGTAAGTCGATGAAACCGGAAACGTTCTTTCAAAGACTGAGTCACAGGGCTTCAGAGAACAGAGGGCTTCGGCCCCGAAGGGATCTGAAAAGGTGTCTGAATCCTCCGGGAGACACTCACCACATGCCTGAAAGACGCTTCGTCCCCGAATTCTGCCGCAAGGCGGAAGAAAGGACAGCAGGAAGGCAATGCTGTAACAGGCAATGCCGGAAAGCCTTGGGTTGCAGGTACTGATCGAGAGATCGGGAATAGCAGCCGGCCGGAATAACAGTAACCTGACGCCGATTGCGGCTTCGGTTGCAAACGGTGAATGGGAACTACTCTAACGAATAGTTCCCATTATTGTTTTATACCCCTCTCATTTCCGCTTGTTTTTGAATCAACCAGGTCTGTTTATCCACCTTATTGAATATCTTTATGATCTAATCTGTAATCAGTAATGGCATATTCCGGATTATCCGATTTTATAAGACACCTTGAGAAAAATGATGATCTTAATAGAATTAACATATTTGTAGATCCTGTTCTCGAAATAGCTGAAGTTACTGACAGGATAACAAAAGCAGGTGGAAAAGCATTACTCTTCGAAAATACAGGAACAAATTTCCCCGTACTGATAAATGCCTTTGGCTCTGAAAATAGGATGTCGCTGGCATTAGGAAGAAAAAACCCTGAAGAAGCAGGACTTGATATAGAGAAGACCTTCAGCAAAATTACCGCTCATTCAGGAAACATTCTTAAAAAATTATCCCGTCTGCCTTATCTCATAAAATTATCCGGTTTAATCCCTGTTAAATCATCGGTCAGGGGTAAATGTCATCATGTTATTCATAATGATCCCGATCTGGATATACTTCCTGTCCTTAAATGCTGGCCATTCGACGGCGGGCGTTTTGTTACACTTCCGGTCGTTCATACATATCATCCAGAGACCGGCAACACAAATGCGGGAATGTACAGGATGCAGATTCTTGATAAGACAACTACCGCTATGCACTGGCAGCTTCATAAGACAGGTGCCAACCATTTTGCAGCATGGAAAAAAGCAGGACGAAGAATGCCTGTTTCCGTTACCCTTGGCGGTGATCCGGTCTATACCTATTCCGCTACAGCCCCGCTGCCTGAAAATATCGATGAATACATTCTTGCAGGATTTCTCAGAGGCAAAAGAGTCAGGCTGGTGAAATGTATTACCAACGATATATATGTTCCGGAAGATGCTGATATTGTAATTGAAGGTTATGTTGATCCTGACGAGGAGCTTGTCTGGGAGGGGCCATTTGGGGATCACACCGGATTCTACTCCCTTGCCGACTGGTATCCCAGGTTCCATGTCACATGTATCACGCATTCAAAAAATGCGGTATATCCTGCAACAATAGTTGGTATTCCGCCCCAGGAGGATTCATATCTTACCAAAGCTACAGAAACAATATTCCTTGCACCGGTAAAAATGACGCTCCTGCATGAAATTGAAGATATGCATATGCCTGATCCGGGGATAGCACATAACCTGCTTATTGTTAAAATCAGGAAAAATTATCCCGGTCAGGGGATGAAGGTGATCAACTCGATTTTTGGTGCCGGGCAGATGATGTTTACGAAATATCTTGTTGTCGTAAGCGGCAGTATTGATATCAGGAACTACAGGGAACTGGTTCAAAGTATATTCATGAACACAGATTTTCAGGCGGATCTCATTTTCAGTCGTGGTCCTCTTGATGTGCTTGATCATTCCTCCGATACATTTGCCTTCGGAGGCAAGCTGGGTATAGATGCCACTGTCAAAACTCCCGAAGAAAAGCCGGATAATGCAAAACTGCCTGAGACTGAATCCTCACATCTGATGGCAGGGATAAACAAAATATTAAACGGAAACCTCATTAATGCTTTCAATATAAGTGTTTTAGATAGCAATATTCCTCTTCTCATTGTTTCTGTCGACAGATCTGCGGTAAGAGATATTCTCGCTAAAGTCGTAATTGCATTGAAAGATGAAAGAATTGGAGAGCAGATCAGGTTGATAATTGCAGTCGATCATACAGTTGATGTAAATGATATCTTCTCAGTAGCCTGGCAACTGCTTGGCAATTCAGACCCTGTCAGGGATCATCATTTTATCTCTCAGACATCTCTCCTGATTGATGGAACAATAAAAGCATTTCAACCCGGAGGTTTTAAAAGGAGATGGCCCAATATAGTATGTTCGAATAAGGCTACCATCTGCAATGTCGATAACAAATGGGAACAGCTCGGTTTAGGTTCTCTTATAAAATCACCATCTCTTTATTTTTCAAAGCTCATAAGGAGTGATGGTCCTGAAATACTTGTAAAATAGACATTTTCATAACATGCCTGGAATCTTTAACCGGAGATTTGCCTATTTTTGCAGCTATGGTCTGGCTCCTTTACAAATATTATGGTATCATTATTTATGATGGTGCTTTTGTTCTGTTTCCGGGAAGGGCACAATTACTGAATCAGCTGGCCAGAACACCGTTTCATCTTATCTTTTACGCAATTATCATTCTGGCTTTAGCTTATATTATTGTCAATTCTCAGATAAGGACTCTTGTAAAAACAAAAAAGCTTTTAAACGAAAAGGAAAAAGCTCTGAATCAGATTGAGGTGCAGAAGGCAGAACTGGAGCTAAAGAATAAGAGTATAACAGACAGCTTGATTTATGCGCAAAGAATTCAGGAAGCTCTGCTTCCTTCGGAGGAATATTTACGGAGACATTTTAAAGAGTCATTCATACTCTTCAGGCCAAAGGATATTGTCAGTGGTGACTTTTACTGGATAGGTGAAAAGGAGAATAAAATTTTTATCGTGGCTGCAGATTGCACCGGACATGGAGTACCGGGAGCCCTTATGTCGATGATAGGGCACGAGCTGCTGGAGAATATTATTACAGTGGATAATGTTGAGCAGCCTGCTGAAGTTCTCAACATTATGAGTAAAGGACTTGAAAAAACATTCAACAGGGAGAAGAATGTGGGTTCAGTCATAAGAGATGGACTGGATATCGGCCTATGTGTTGTTGATAAGAAAAGGAGAAAGGTCGAATTTGCCGGGGCATTTTTCCCGCTTTACATCATTCGTGATAACAGATTACTTGATCTGAAAGGAGATAAATATGCGCTGGGAATGACTCCTGAAGGATTCACATATACCAACAACGAGATTGATCTGCTGGAGAATGATATGATGTACCTTTTTTCTGATGGTTATGTTGATCAGTTCGGAGGAACGGAGAACAAGAAATTTATGTACAGGAGATTCAGATATCTGCTGACGACAATACATCGCTTTCAGGTTGAAGATCAGAAATCGATCCTGGAGGAGAATATAAAAACATGGATGGGCATTAATCCCCAGGTCGATGATATCCTGATAATTGGATTTAAACCAATGTAATTTCTGTGGTTTACAGAAATCTTTTGATTTTTTCAATAAGTGCAGCCGGCTGAAAAGGTTTGCTTATATAATCATCCATCCCGGCTGATAGGCACCGCTCCTTATCTCCAAGCATGGCATTTGCAGTAATAGCAATTATCGGAACATGAGCATTTGTGCTTGATTCAAGGGCTCTGATCTTTTCAGCTGCAACCAGCCCGCTCATTACCGGCATCTGAATATCCATAAGGATTAGATCGTACCCGGATGTACCGAATTTATCAAGCGCTTCTTTGCCATTGGTAGCTGTATCTATGCTGTTAACCAGCGGTTTAAGGGTTAGAAGAGTAATTTTCTGATTTATTACATTATCCTCAACAAGAAGGATATTCAAATCTTTCAGTTCCTTGCTTGTCTTTTCCTTCAGCTTAAGCTCCTCAATTTTTGGTGAGGCAATCTGTTTTTTTACTTCAGGAGAGATATTCAGGAATGGAATTGTAAAATCCAGAACCGTAAAGCTGTTTCCAAACTCCTGATGGAAATTGCCCCTGCTCGAAGCAATCAGCTTTGCAGCAAGATTCCCTGGTATTCCTTTTTCATCAATAAGGACAA
>Ga0315276_10003736_pt1 | contig 13935 bp, 15 predicted proteins | sample YL17G05_0_MG_FD_204542 | JGI IMG/M metagenome (GOLD analysis project Ga0315276, IMG submission 204542) | Sediment microbial communities from Yellowstone Lake, YNP, Wyoming, USA - YL17G05_0 | ecosystem: Environmental > Aquatic > Freshwater > Lake > Sediment | place: USA: Wyoming | collected...
AATGCCCTAAAAAGGTACCCAGCGAGTTCGAGCAGGGGCTCACAGTGCGTAAAGCTATTTATTCACTGTTTCCCCAGGCTGTGCCTAATACCAGGGCTGTTGATAAGGATAATTGCCTTTATTTCAAGAAAGGACGTTGCCGCCTTTGCCAAAAGGCGTGCAAAGCTGGAGCCATCAACTTTGAAGATAAGGTAGAAGAACTTGAATTACATGTTGGAGCGATCATCCTTTGTCCTGGTCTGGACCGCTATGACGCAAAGGCAAGGGGGGAATTCGGACTCGGAAGATGGAAAAACGTAGTAACCGCAATCCAGTTCGAACGCATTCTATCTGCGTCAGGTCCATATAAGGGCGAAATAAAAAGGCCTTTTGACGGAAGGCATCCCAAAAAAGTTGCATGGATTCAGTGTGTGGGATCCAGAGACTCTCATAATGCAAATCCATGGTGTTCTTCTGTCTGCTGCATGTACACAACAAAGCAGGCGATTATCGCAAAAGAGCACAATTCAGAAATAGAGCCTACAATCTTTTTTATGGAGATGCGTGCCTATGGAAAAGACTTCGATAAATATATTGAACGTGCTAAAAATGAATATGGCGTGCGGTATAAGCGTGCTATGATCTCAGCAGTTCGCGAAGAGCCGGGCACAGGCGATTTGCTTCTTCGTTATGCTGCAGAGGATGGGAAGCTCATTGACGAAACCTTTGACATGGTGGTTCTTTCTGTCGGTCTTGAACCTCATAAAGATGCGGTGGAATTTGCGAGGACTTTCGGAATCGAGACGAACTCATATCGTTTTGCAAGAACAGTCCCGCTCAAACCGGTCCAGACTTCACGGGATGGAATCTTTGTCACAGGAACCTATCAGGGGCCAAAAGATATACCTGAAACAGTGATGCAAGGGAGTGCTGTGGCTGGTGAAGTTATGGCTCTCATAGGTGAGGCCCGCGGGACAGAGACAGCAGCAAAAGAGTTTCCTCCGGAAAAGGATCTGACAGGAGAAGAACCGAGGATCGGCGTCTTCGTTTGCCACTGCGGAACAAATATCGCCTCTACTGTTGAAGTCGAAAAGGTTGTCGGGGCAGTGAAAGATCTGCCGGGAGTTGTCTGTGCAACAAATACGCTTTATGCGTGTTCGCAGGACAGTCAGGAAATGCTCAGGAAAATTGTCAGGGAAATGAACCTGAACAGGGTTGTTGTAGCATCCTGCACTCCACGGACACACGAACCACTATTCCAGGATACAATTCGTGATGCCGGGCTGAACAAATATCTATTCGATCTTGCCGACATCCGCGAACAGTGTTCCTGGTGCCACATGGGACAAAAGGAAGATGCTACAAAGAAGGCAATCAAGATTGTAAAGATGGCGATAGCAAAGGCGCGTCTCCTCGAACCTCTCAAGACCGATACAGTGGGAGTTACGCCAGCAGCTATGGTTATCGGAGGCGGAATCGCCGGAATGACTGCTGCTCTCTCATTGGCTGACCAGGGTTTCCATGTATCTATTATCGAAAAGGAAAAAGAGCCGGGAGGCCTGTTAAAGAATCTTTATCGCATACTGGAAGGAGATGATGTCCGCGAATTCCTGAAAGCAAGGATAAAACATGTTCTATCACACGAACGTATTAAGCTTTACACTGATACAGAGGTCAAAAAAACCGAAGGCTTTATCGGTAACTTCGAGACAACTCTTATAAACGGAAATGTAATAAAACATGGAGCCATCGTACTGGCTACCGGTGGTGTGGAATATCAGCCGACTGAATATCTCTATAATGAAAGCGACCATGTAATAACACAGAGAGAACTGGAAAAGAAGCTTGCTATGGGAGAGAAGCCGAAATCCGGCGAACGGTATGTTATGATACAATGCGTGGGCTCCCGTGAAGAGCCGAACCAGTACTGCTCTCGCATCTGTTGCCAGGACGCAATCAAGAACGCCATTGCTCTTAAAGAGAGAAATCCTAATGCCCAAGTCTTCATACTGTATAGGGACATCCGTACTTACGGGCTGAAGGAAGATTATTACAAAAAAGCACGAGATATGGGTGTATTTTTTGTACGCTATGAGATTGATAAAAAACCTGTAGTCGAGAAAATTGGAGATAAGCTCAGGATCATGACCTGGGATTACATGCTGAGTAAGGAATTGATACTCAATGCTGACTGGTTAGTCCTGTCGACCGGCCTGAGGCCGCATCCGACAACTGATAAAATTGGTGAAATGTATAAGGTCACCAGGAATCCTGACGGGTATTTCCTTGAGGCTCATGTGAAGCTTCGTCCGGTTGATTTTCCGAGCGAAGGAATCTTTGTGGCAGGTCTGGCACATGCACCCAAGAATCTTGATGAGACGATCAGTCAGGCATTGGCAGCAGCAGGCCGTGCAGGTGTGGTTCTCTCCAAGGAAAGTCTCGCTGTATCAGGGATCATCGCAAAGCAAAGAAAAGATTTGTGTATGTCCTGTCTGAGCTGTTTCAGAGTTTGTCCTTTTGATTCGCCTTATATCGACGATGAGGGCAAAATCGCTCACAACGAGATCAAATGTCATGGCTGCGGAATCTGTGCAGGCATATGCCCGGCCAAGGCTTTTCAGGTGAACAGCTTCCGTGATGACCAGATCCTCGCAATGATTGATGCTGCCGTGGAATGCGAGCCCGTGATAAAATGATATTAAAGAGTATGATAAGGGAGACAGGGGGATGGTAAAAGCAGAGGAAGAGGTTCTTTCTGTCGAAAAGCGTCACGAGATTTCATCAGACTGGGAACCGAATATCCTTGCCTTCGCCTGTCATTACTGCGCATTCGCCGCTGCTGATCTGGCCGGTGTGATGAGGCTCTCTTACCCGCCGGCTGTAAAGGTCATCAGGCTTCCCTGTACAGGCAAGCTGGACTACATCCATATCCTCCATGCATTCGAGCGCGGTGTGGACGGAGTTTTCGTGGCTGGCTGACTGCAGGGGCAATGTCATTACCTGGAAGGTAATATGTATGCAGCAAAAAGAGTTACATATGCAAAAAAATTGCTATCGACAGTGGGTATCGATCCTGCACGCCTGGAGATGTATAATCTCTCTGCAGCGATGGGACCAAAGTGGGCTGAAATCTGTACCGGATTCACAGAAAGAATCCGTAAACTTGGTCCCTCACCCATATGGCTTGCGTTATCCAGACAAAGCGGGATGAAAAGGAGTGAATTGAAATGATTGTCGGCAAGCAGAAGCCTTTTGAAGAAATCTGGGATATGATAAATAATTTTAAGAAAGTTCTTGTCTTTGGTTGTAACACCTGTGTTGCAATCTGTCATGCAGGCGGAGGCAAAGAGGCGGAGATACTCGCTTCCATGCTCAGGATAAAGGCTTCGCAGGAAGGTGTGGAAATGGAGGTTAAGCATGCTGCAATCGAAAGACATTGTGAGCCTGAATATTTTGAGCCTGTAATGGATGATGTGAAGACTTTTGATGTGGTACTTTCTCTGGCTTGCGGTGTTGGAGTAAACTTCCTCTCTGAAAGAATCGGGAATATTCCTGTATATCCGGGCATTAATACAGGGTTTTACGGAGCTGTTCCAAAGGCAGGTATATTTACAGAACTCTGCGCTGGATGCGGAAACTGCATACTCCACCTGACAGGCGGTATATGTCCTGTTGCCCGCTGCACAAAATCCCTCATGAACGGACCATGCGGCGGAACGAACAACGGCAAATGCGAAATAAGCCAGGATGTGGATTGCGCATGGTACCTGATTTTAGAGAGGATGACGAAACTCGGTACTCTGGAAAAACTGTCCGAAATTAAGCCTCCCAGGGATTGGTCAACCGGAATATACGGAGGACCTCGTCGGATAGTATTGGAGCATATAGCAGACGTTGAAGCACAGGAAGAGAAAAAAGAATCGTAGGGAGGGGGAAAGAGGAGATGAAAAGCGGAAGTAATCTGGAAAAGGTATTGGAAGGAGGCTATTTTACTGTAACTGCCGAGGTGGGTCCTCCAAAAGGCACCTCTGCCTCGGTCATTCAGAAGAAAGGTGACCTCCTCAAATCCTCTTGTGATGCTATGAACGTGACGGACAATCAGACGGCTATCGTTCGCATGTCAAGTCTGAGCGGCTGTGTTATATTGAAGCAGATGGGGCTTGATCCTGTAATGCAGATGGTGGTCAGGGATCGAAATCGAATCGCTATTCAGAGTGACATTTTGGGCGCCATTGCCTTAGGAATTCGAAATGTACTCTGTCTTTCGGGTGACAGCCAGAAATTTGGCAATCACCCGACAGCAAAGGGTGTCTATGATATCGATTCTATCCAGCTCGTACAGACACTTAAGACCATGAGGGATGAAAAGAAATTTCTTTGTGGCGAGGCTATCTCTGGAGAGGTGCCTCTTTTTATCGGGGCAGTTGAAAACCCCTATGCCGACCCCTTTGAGTACAGGGTTAAAAGATTGGCTAAAAAGGTTAAGGCAGGTGCGGACTTTATTCAATCCCAGGCTGTCTTTGATGTGGTAAAGTTTATCAAGTGGATGGAGATGGTAAGAGATCAGGAACTGGATAAACAGGTTCATATTCTTGCCGGAGTAATTCCCATAAAGTCCGTAGGAATGGCGCGCTATATGAGGGATAACGTTTCAGGTGTGAGCGTGCCGGATGAGATAGTCACCCGTTTGGAGGACGCCAAGAATGCCAAGGAAGAAGGGGTAAAGATAACCCTGGAGATTATCGAGCAGTTGAAAGAGATAGATGGTATCCATGGCATACATATTATGGCTGTAGCATGGGAAGATATAGTACCAGTTATTGCAGAGAGGGCTGGCTTACTGCCAAGGCCAATATTATAACAACTACTGAGGAGTCCATTAAGCAAAGTTACTTTGTATGTCATTCCCGCTTGTCGGGAATCTTTCTGAAAGAAGGATTGCGGACAAGCCGCAATGACAGAAAACATGAGAAGGATATGATTTTACTTATTGTTTTATCAGTAACTAAAGAAATAATATTAAGGTATTGAGTTCAGGGCATAAGGAGGAAAATGATGAGTGCGAAAATATTGGTTGTTGATGATGACCCGGAAATCCGGGAAGCTATCAGCCTCATCCTTGAGGCTAATGGCTATAAGGTAGTTACTGCTCAGGACGGGATTGACGGCCTGAATAAGCTTAAAGAAGATAAACCTGATTTGATGATTCTGGATCTCCTCATGCCGAGGCTGGATGGTTTTGGAGTCTGTAAAGAATTGAAAGATCCCCGGTGGGCAAAATATTCCCGTATACCCATTATTATTCTGAGCAGTATAAGGGAGGATGCCAGCAAGCGTCGTTATGAATTAGAAACGGGCGTACAACTTGACGTTGCTGATTATGTAGAAAAACCCATTGAGCATACCGTATTATTAGAACGTGTAGGAAAAGTCCTCAAGAAAGAAGGCAAGGATTAAGGAGAAAGAGATGGAGAAAAAGAAAATCTTACTGGTAGATGACGACGCAGATTTTACAGAGGCCACAAAGCTCCTTTTAGAAAGCAGATCCTATGAAGTGACTGTTGCCCATGATGGAAAAGAGGGGCTGAAAAAGGTCCAGACAGAAGAGCCGAATTTAATCATTCTGGATGTCATGATGCCGGAAATGGATGGCTATGAAGTATGTGCTACGCTCAAGTCTGACCCTAAATACAGACATATCCCCATTCTGCTGCTGACTGCAGTAGGAGAGTATATACCAACAACAAGTTATACAAAGGAAATGGGCATGAAAATAGAGGCGGATGATTATATTCCTAAGCCCGTAGAGCCAATGGAGATTGTAGACAGAGTAGAAAAGCTGGTGAGAATTTCTATGGGGGAGAAAACTTGAGGGATTCTTTGAAGGGGGTCATTGCGAGGAGAGGAGTCCCGAAAGCTTTCGGGATGGCAATTTTTAAAGCTTTATCAGTAAAAATCGTTCAGTTCAGGATATATTTATGGTAGGGAACAGATATGCCTTATAGAGTAATGAAAGAATCTTTAAATGCTGTTATTGATAGTCTCTCCGACGGGATACTTGTCACTGATAAAACAGGTAAGATCATCCTTTATAACCAGAAGGCTGAGGTTTTGTTGGGCATAAAAGGAAAGACTGCTCTGGATCGGCCAGTTCATAACATTGGAAATAAGGTGCTGGTTGAACTTATAACTAAGATGCTGGCACTTGATCTGCCTTATCATACTGAAGAGGTATGCCTTATAGACATAAGTGATACAAGGCTCAGGGTTCATGTCAATCCTGTCAGAAATGAAAATGCATTACTCATTGGATCGGTAACTCTGCTTCATGATGTCTCACGGTTAAATGCTATAGATAAGATCAAGACAAATTTCTTATCCATGGTTTCCCATCAATTAAAATCCCCATTAAGCTCCACTTTACTTCAGACATCTATCCTTCTGGATGGGATAGTGGGAGATTTAAATGAGAAACAAATGGATTTGCTTCAAAAGGTCAAAAATAGAATAAAAGGTATGGTCGATTTGATACATGATATCCTTGATGTATGCTTTGTAGAAGAGGGAGGATATCTGAAACAGATAGAACATCTGGATGTCGCTGAGATTCTGAAGAGGACTGTCGAGCTGATACAACCCCAGGCCCAGGACAAGAATATCGCCCTTCATGTAAAAATAGAGGATAACCTTCCTGTGATCAGTGGGAACAGAAGCAGTGTGGAGGCCATGTTTATTAACCTGATCAGCAACGCCATTAAGTACACTCCACCTGGAGGGAAGGTTAATGTCGAGATGGGTGAAAATGCACAGAACATTCAGTTAGAAGTATCTGACACGGGAATAGGTGTTGAAGACGTGGATTTCCCCCGAATTTTTGAAAAATTCTACAGAATAAAATCCGATCTGACAAAAAATATCAGCGGTACCGGTCTGGGCCTTTCCATTGTGAAAAGCGTTGTGGATGCCCACTACGGCACCATCAATGTAGAAAGTAAGGTAGGAGAGGGCACTACGTTTACCATTCTGCTCCCGGCAAAATAAGGGCTCTTTCTCATAAAGATAAAGATTCTCATACAAGAGCAATCAATAGCGCTAAATACAAAATATATTATAATAATTATGTAGCAGCCTTTCTTTAAAAGGAGGATATAAATCAATGAATATAAGCGCTATGCCACCCTGCCAGGGTGCATGTCCTATAAATACAGATGTACGTGGTTATGTTTCTGCAATAGCAAGGGGTGATGTAGAGACAGCGATTGGGATTATCCATCAGGTTAATCCGTTCCCTTCAGTATGCGGGAGAATCTGCATAAGGGCATGTGAATCCGTTTGCAGACGTGCACAAATAGACGAGCCTATTTCAATTGCAGCGCTGAAACGCTTTGCAGCAGATCAAACCAAAGACTTAAAATCTTTTCACAAACGCGGGCCTTTCTACAACGAAAAAGTAGCTGTTATAGGAGGAGGGCCTTCAGGCCTTACCGCTGCCCATGACCTGACGTTACTTGGTTACAATGTAACGGTCTTTGAAGCGCATAAAGAGCTCGGAGGAATGCTCATCAGGGGAATACCGGAATATAGATTGCCCAAAAGTGCTGTTAAAGCTGATATCGATTTCATCCTATCGATGGGCATTGAGGTTAAAACAGGAATGGTGCTCGGCCGTGATTTTTCTATTGACGAGCTTCTTAAAGATTATCAGGCTGTTTTCCTGGCCTTAGGGAGTGAAAGGAGTATATTCCCAAAATGTAAAGGAATAGAAAAGCCTGGAATCATTACAGCTGTTGAATTCCTAAAACAAGTCAGTGAGGGACATAGGCCATATTTAGGTGAAAGTATTGTCGTTGTTGGCGGAGGGCATACTGCAGTTGATGCAGCGCGCACCTGTATCCGCCTGGGGGCGCATGATGTCACTGTTATATATCGGAGAACTGTAAAGGAGATGCCTGCCGGAAAGGGCGAGGTTGAAGAAGCTGAGCATGAAGGAGTGAAGTTTAAATTTCTTACAGCACCGGTTGAATTCATAGGGAATGGAAAAGTAGAAAAAGTGCGCTGTGTCAAGATGCAATTGAGTCATGCAAGCGGTTCAAAACGGCAATCTTTTCTTCCTGTCAAAGACTCTGAATTCGATATTAATACTGATGCTGTTATCCTGGCAATCGGCTATAACCCGAAAACGGATTCAATTGAAGAAGTAGAGATAATTTCAGGGAAAAAAGGAACAATCGTTGTAAAAGACGAGCTCGGCACTACGAATATTAAAGGTGTCTTTGCCGGAGGAGATGTTGTCAGCGGTCCTCAAAGCGTGATTCATGCGATAGCATCCGGGAAAAAGGCTGCCGATGCAATCCACCGGTATCTCCGTAATCTTCCGCCTAAGGAGATTGAGGAACCTGTTGTCCTCAGACCGCTTGATGAAAGGATTGTCAGTTTAATTATTAAAGCAGTGAGACAAAAGATGCCGATGCTTCCCACAGAGGAACGTATCAAGAGTTTTAATGAGGTACAATTGGGATTTACCTGGGATCAGGCTGTATCGGAAGCCCAACGATGCTTAAATTGCGGTGCAGGCGCTGTTATTTCAGAAGACTGCGCAGCCTGTTTTAACTGTGTCCTTGTATGTCCTTATGGCGTACCTACTGCCGGTGAAGAAAAGGCGCAGATTGATATAAGCCAGTGTCAGGCATGCGGTATCTGTGCTTCAGAATGTCCTGCATCGGCAATTGATGTTAAGCTTGAAACAAGAGAGGTGGGCCGCAAGAAACTGAAAAAAGCCGTTGATGATGCGAAAAAGGAAGAACTGAAGGATTTTACTATTAATTTTTATTGCCAATATGAGCAACCCACAGGTCCTTCGGAAAAGAAAAAAGGGACATATACTGTTGGGAAACCTTGCATGGCCCGTGTCAGTGTATATCAGCTTATTCAACCTTTTGAGGAGGGTTCAAAAGCGGTTGAAATACACAAATGCGGGCATAAAAAAGATTGCAGATTTAAGGGTTGTGAAAAATGGATTATCAAGCATATTGAGCGCGCTCAAAAAATGTTAAAAGATATCGGAATAGATGCTGATCATGTAAAATTAATTTTTGAGGATGACAAATAATTAAGGGAGGCTTAAAGAGTAGAAGATATAAATAAAAGAAAAGAAGGTGATAGAGAATGGTTATTGCTGAGATCAAGCCTTTTGAAGAGATAAAGAATTTACTGAAAAAGTATAAAAAAATTCTTGTTGCGGGCTGTGGGAGTTGTGTTACCGTCTGTCTTAGCGGTGGGAAGAAACAGGTTGAATTACTGGCTTCTGCCCTCAGGACAGCGAGAAAGATTGAAGGTGATGATGTAGTTGTAGGAGAAAAGGTAATACCAAGACAATGTGAACCAAAATTCGTTGACCAGATAAAGGATGAGGCTTCTCAATATGATGCAATTTTATCAATGGGCTGTGGTGCTGGTGTACAGGAAATTGCCGAGAGAATTGAAAACATACCCGTTTTCCCTGCTTTGAATACCACTTTCATAGGGATGGCAGATGAACAAGGTCAGTATTTGGAAGTCTGTGCAGCCTGTGGAGACTGCATCCTCTCTATGACGGGCGGAATATGCCCTGTAACACGGTGTGCGAAAAGCCTCATCAACGGGCCTTGCGGTGGATCACGGGGCGGATTGTGTGAAGTTTCAAAAGATAATCCCTGCGTCTGGCAACTGATTTACGACCGCCTGGTAAAACTCAATATGCTTTATCTTCTTAAGGGGATATCACAGCCGAAGACAAGGTCTGTTCATCCCCGAAGGATGGTAAGGTAAGATTTAAAATCAAAAAAGGAGCTAAAAAAAGGAGTATAAAGAGATGGGTTTAAGGGAGGCATTAGATTCCGGCAAGTTCCTCGTCACTGCAGAGGTAGGTCCTGTTAAGGGGACCGAGACGGATGTCCTGCTGGAAGACGCAGAGCTTTTAAAAGGAAAAGTAGACGCCGTTAATGTGACCGATCTTCAGAGTTCCGTCATGCGCCTCGGTTCCATGGCAGTCTGCCATCTCTTGGTGGATCACGGAATTGATCCCGTCTTCCAGGTTACCTGCAGGGACAGAAACAGATTGGCACTCCAATCCGATCTGCTGAGTGCCTGGGTTTTGGGCATCAGGAACGTGTTGTCACTCACAGGAGATCACCCGACTCTGGGAGATCATCCTGATGCAATGCCTGTTTTTGATTTAGATTCTGTGAGCCTGCTCAAAGTTATAAACAGGCTGAACGAAGGCTTTGATATGGCCGGAAACCAGCTTAAGGGTGCTCCTGACTTCTTTCCAGGCGCGGTCGTGAATCCGGGAGCCGACAATGAGGCTGCCCTGGAGATGCAGATCGTAAAGATGGAAAAGAAGATAGAGGCGGGTGCAAAATTCTTTCAAACCCAGGGTATATTTGATCTGGACCTCTTTGAAAAATTCATGAAGCGTGTAGAAGGCTTCAACACGCCGGTTTTGGGAGGAATCATCCTGCTCAAGTCAGCCGGTATGGCCAGGTTTATGAATAAGAACGTGGCTGGTGTATTTGTTCCTGAGCCACTTATTAAAGAAATGGAAGAGACAAAGGATAAGGTCAAAACCAGCGTCAAGATAGCTACTGAACTCGTTAAAGGGATGAAGGATCTCTGTCAGGGAGTTCATATTATGGCTATAGGCTGGGAGAAAAAGGTTCCCATGGTCCTGGAGGAAGCTGGGTTGTAGTTGTCTTTCTGCGCGGTGCATCATCCTCGCATGCTCTGAGGTTCGAAGGCAAAATAGTATAAAGGATAATCCCTTTCACTTTTTCGGAGCCTTGTAAATTTAAAATACGATTAAGAACGCCATGAAATGTTAAAATTTCAATCTAATTCAGATAAATATCAGAAAGGATCAAGCATATAAATGAAAGTTCTCGTTGTTGACAGCGGAGGCCGGGGCCATGCTATTGCCTGGCAGTTTAAAAACGATCCTAATGTAAAAGAAGTGATATGTGCGCCGGGGAATACCGTGATAGCGCGGGAGATAAGATGTGAGGGCGCGGACCAACGAAGAAGATCAACTTGAGTTAGGTACACGCCTATCAAAGCAAAATGATATAATAGGCAAGTCTTAATTTTTAGGGAAAGGAAACCGAAAAGATGCGCGTATTAGTTGTTGGGCAGGGTGGGCGTGAACATACCTTGTGTATAAAGATAGCCAAGTCACCTTTGTGTGAAAAACTCTTTTGCGCTCCAGGAAATGCCGGTATAAGTGAAGTTGCCGATTGTATTTCTATATCCAGTGAAAATACGGCAGGGCTGCTTGATTTTTGCAAACAGTCCGCGATTGATTTTGTTGTCATCGGACCGGAAAATCCTTTAGTTGCAGGACTTGCCGACTTGCTTGAGAGCAACGGCATTCCGGTTTTCGGACCATCTAAAATGGCGGCGCGGCTCGAAGGCTCAAAGGGTTTTACAAAGGAGTTCTGTGTCGCGCACAATATTCCAACAGCCGCTTTTAAAAGGTTTACAGACGCCGCTGAGGCAAAGTCTTATATCCGATCTCAAGGAACCCCGATTGTCATTAAGGCGGATGGCTTGGCCGCTGGAAAAGGTGTAACCGTAGCCCAAAGTTATGAAGATGCTTTAGCAGCCGTAGAGGCCGCGCTGATCGGGAATAAGTTTGGAGAGGCGGGGCGGGAAATTGTGATTGAAGAATGTCTCACCGGGAAAGAATTTTCTTTTTTTGCTTTTATAGACGGATCAAGCGTTTTGCCGCTTGCGACCGCACAGGATTATAAACGTGTCGGCGATGGGGATAAAGGTCCCAATACCGGCGGGATGGGGGCTTGCTCCCCTGCTATGGGACTGCCGGAAAATATAGAGCAAGAGATGATGAAGACCGTAATCCTGCCTACTGTGGAAGGAATGAAAAAAATCGGCAGCCCTTATAAAGGAATTCTGTATGCAGGCATTATGCTTACTGAGGACGGGCCTAAGCTGATTGAGTATAACGTACGGTTTGGCGACCCGGAATGTCAGGCGCTCTTAATTCGCATGAATAACGATTTATTGCCGATTCTTATTGCTACACGTGAGGGAAAACTGGCGGACGTCGAACTTTCGTGGAATCAGGACTCTTCCATATGTGTTGTGTTGGCCGCCGAGGGATATCCGGGAACGCCCAAGAAAGGCAGTATCATATCCGGTCTTGCGGAAGCGGCTGCCGGCGACCCTGATGTGCAAATTCTACACGCCGCTACCAAGTTTCACGGCAACAATATAATCGCCGACGGCGGTCGAGTATTAAATATTGTAGCGCATGCCCCAACCATCGACCAGGCCCGCGCCAAAGCTTACGCAGTAATAGATAAAATACATTGGCCTGAAGGATTTTGCCGACGCGATATCGGAGTGAGTTAAAATATACAGCCCTTACAAGGGATGTTGCCTATAATAATATTGAGCAAATCCATTTTGAAGGTATCCGCTACAGAAAAGATATCGGCAGGGAATAATGAGGAGGATACAATGAGATTTCGCGAGAGCATCTGTGATGGTGTCCATATTATGGCTATCGGTATGGAAGAAAAAGTGCCTCTTATAATGGAAAAGGCAGCTCTGCTATAATATGAAAGGGAATTGAAAGAATGAGCATGAAAGTGAAAAAGAGTTTTGAAGATGTCCGTCAATGGCAGAGGTATCAGTTTTTCGGGAGCGCCACTGTTACAGTTCCAAAACAAAAGATAATCGTTGATTCAACCATCGCAAATATATCGTTTTCAGGATTGGGACTATATTCGTCTAAACCGATAGGGAAGGGCAAGAAAGTAAATATCAAGATATCTTTTATCGATAAAGCCGGAAAGACGCAGGAAGATAATATATCCGGTAAAGTCGACTGGGAGAAAAAGTTTCAGAATATGTATCTCACAGGAATTATTTTTGATGATGAGCCTAATATTGTAAATCAACCAAAGCTTGTAGAGCATCTCTCCTGGCTTATTGATGCCAATAAATGGCCCCAGCCATACAAAGACAAACGCATAGCAATGCTGTAAAGCACAAATAGTTTATAAGTAAGAATACATTGTATCTCCCGAGTGTAAAAATCAGATTATCTTGCTATTGTAGCCATAATATTATAAACTGTATATACAATTGTACGAGGAGGTTATATATGCAGACTGCAACAAAAAAAATAGCCAAACATTTCAGGCTTGATGTAACTTTGATTAAAGACGCACAAAAAATACTCGGCGCCAAAACCGAAACAGAAACGATAGAGGCAGCCCTTTTGGATGTAATATATCAGGAAAAGATGAGAAAATTTATTGAGCAGACAAAGGGAAAGTTTAAATTTGAGGGGCTTCATTGAGGCAGAAGGTAGTCCTCGACACTTCTTTTCTTATTGAACATTTCAGAAAAGACACAGTTTACGATACCTTTATCAATCTGAACAGACTTTATTATATTACTTTCAGTTCTGTGGTCCTGATGGAACTCCTCTCAGGTGCATATAACCCAAAAGAACAAAAACTCATCGAACAGATAAGGAATAATTTTACCGTCATATCTGTAACTGAGCGGCAATGGTATATTGCTGGAAATACAATGCTGAAATTAAGAAAGGATAAAAAGATCGATCCCTTGAGAATCAAAGGCCTCCTCGCCGATATCCTCATCGCTATATCTGCAAGAGACATCGGAGCAGTTTTAATTACAAGGAATGAGAAGGATTTCAAGTTAATCAGGGATGTGATGGAGTTTAAATACCTAACTGTTTAGCTTCTCTGTTCTACAAGAGCGGGTTGAATCTAACAGCTTGGTGCTGTCTTTTCCTTCTTGAGGAGTTCCTTCAGACGACCCATACTCACGGGTTCCTTCTCGAATTCCATGGACTTCACCACCCAATCCAGTACCTTCTCCTGATATGCCTTCCTTAGTGAGGTGATATCCGTGTGGCTTTCCTGC
>Ga0315276_10003738_pt1 | contig 13934 bp, 12 predicted proteins | sample YL17G05_0_MG_FD_204542 | JGI IMG/M metagenome (GOLD analysis project Ga0315276, IMG submission 204542) | Sediment microbial communities from Yellowstone Lake, YNP, Wyoming, USA - YL17G05_0 | ecosystem: Environmental > Aquatic > Freshwater > Lake > Sediment | place: USA: Wyoming | collected...
AATTGTCTATTCTTATCAATTTTTTTTAAAAAATAAGCAATAACTTTTCTGCTTTTTCTAAATAATATTACTACATTACTCGTATCTGATCTTTCTTTAAACCTCTGAGAATAAATTTCTGTAACTTTAAATTTTGAACTGATTTTCTCTCTCAAATCATCAGCAGTGAATTCATTTGTTTTTTGAATATTTTTTGGAAGTGTTTTTCTTTTATTTAACACTGATATAATGAGTATGCCACTGTCTTTTAATAGATCATAATAAAAATCTAAATTCTCTATTATGTTTACTTGATTTAAATTTTCAAATGATATCACACTATCGAAATTTGATTTTAAATTTTTGTTGTTTACAAAACTGAAAAGAATACTTCCATCATCATCCAGCCTACGTAAATGTATCTCATCATCAAATAAATTTGTACAAGAATAAACTTCAGTTGTACTGTTCTGTAAAAGAATTTTTGCGCTGTTGTATGGTGTAAAATTATTTGATTGATGATCAAAAACTTTTCCTGTTATGAATTCATGCGCAAATCTATATCTAAATATGTTATTTTTTATAATTTCTGAATTTAATGCCACTTTACGTTCTTTTATTATTAAGAAAGTCTATATTTAATTTATTATCAGTTATTTAATTGACAATGAATGAAACATTGGGCATTTTACTTCAAGGTAAGGTATCTAGTTGGACTAAAGATATAATTAATGAATATCAACAAAACTTCCCAAATGCAGAAATTCTTCTTTCTACCTGGGAAGATGAATCTACAGAAAATCTACCTTGTAAGGTAGTTAAGAGCAAAGCACCGTCTTTACCTAAATCGCATAAATCTACCGTAAATTTTCAGATAGTTGGTTGTAAAGCGGGACTAAAAAACCTAAAAACTGATTTGATTATGAAATGTAGGACAGATCAATTCATTCATAATAAAAAAATTTTTGAAATATTCAAAAATTCATGTTCGTCTGATAAAATAATGGTTCCTGAACTTGGTACTGTACGTACTACTGATTACAGAACATCTGATTTTTGTCAAATTGGTTATAGATCCGTTTTATTGGATTTTTGGAATACTATCCAGTTGTATGATGGATTACATTATGAAGAAGCTGCAACATATCTTACTAAACATTATGTGTTAAACGTCAAAAATGATCACCAACCTTGGAAATTCGCCTTGAAGAAATATTTTTGTGTTAAGAAATTTCACGAAGATTTTCAAATTGAATGGGAAAAATTAAATAATTTTGATGAATATCGAAGTATCTATGATATTTCATACTCAAATAGAGTGTCTGCTGATTTATGAATAATTATCAAATAATTTATCCAAAATTCTAATTCTAAATATATCCTAATTTTTTTAGTTCTTGTTCTATTTTTTTAGTATTTTCATCATCTTCTAGTCCTAAATTTGTTGTTTGTTTTTGAAATTTATCCAAAATCTTTTCCATTGATGTTATAATCTCTGGTTTTGAATCTGCTAAATTATTTCTCTCTGATGGATCAATCTGTAAATCATACAAATTCACATTTTCATTTAGATTTTTTCTAGATCTAAAATACTTGAATTTTGATGTTCTTACTCCTATTGCAAAACCCTCTTTATGTTCTTGAGTATCCCCACTCTCAATAAATATTGGAATTTCATGAATTGTTCCTCCATCAATTAAAGGTCCAAGATTTCTACCATCTATAATTGAATTATTCATTTCTAATCCTATTCTGTTTATAATGGTAGGAAAAATATCTATACCGCTGATGAGATTATCAAATTTTTTGGAAGGTATTCCATTACCTACCATTAATAACGGAACCTTCAAAGTTTCATCATAAAGTGTTTTACCACCACGTGCATTTAATGTCCGAATCTGTTCTGAAGATAACTGTTTTTTTAATTTTATTCGCTGGAAAACTTCGTTAATATTTCTAATAATTATGAATAATTTTAATCCAATAGGTTCTAACACTGGAAACATCTGTTTTCCTTTTTTCATCAATGACTGTACTCGTGGAATTTTACCAACATAATCTACAATTGGAATGTAATCCCCATGATCAGAAGTGATTACAATGAGAGTTTTTTCTAAATCAACATGACCTAAAATTTTACCAATCCATTCATCAATATATGATAACATTCTTTCATACTGTGTTTTACCAAATTCTTCTTTATCGTATTGTGGAGGAACAATAATTTTATCATGCAAATCTACAAGATGAATATAGTATATCCATGGTTGTTTCATTTGTTTTGATGTAAGACGTTTTAGAATTTGATTGCCAACACTTTCTGATAATCCATCTTGAGTTCTATTTGCAGCATAATAACGATCAACACTATCAAATTTTTCTGTTAATTGATTAAACCATGTTAAATCTGGTACCGTTGCATAATTGTTATAACCATTATCTTTTAAAATATTAAAAATTGTTTTAATTTTGGGATTGAATTTACGTAGTTTAATTCCTGTTTTATTGGAAAACATTCCAGTAAAAATATTTCCTAGGCATATTCCTGTTACATCTGAAGAACTTATGGTTTGTGAAAAATAGGTTCCTTTTTTAATTAATGAATCGATATTTGGTGTAATCGATGTTCCTTTCCCAGAAAACTTGTCTTCTCTTAAAGAATCAATTATTATAAAAAGAATGTTTGAATTCATTTTCACTAATATGGAATAATTTTTCCTCTGATAAATATAATGTGATAAAATTAGTGATATTCTAATTAAAGTAAGATAAATACATCTTATATAACAAAATTAGTTGAGGTTGTTATCATAATGAAGTCTGATTATAAAAAAACTCAATTAGAATTTGAAAATATAAAAGATCAAATAAAAACTAAAATTTGTTCTTTTATAAAAAATGAATCTATTCAATATTTTGGTAATGTTGAAAATAATCATCTATTATCAAAAATTAATGAAATTACAGACAAAGTATTATTTAATTTACAAAATTGGATGCAGGAGAAAATTCCCGAAAAATATAAAGAATTTGTCTTACTAGCTGTACGTGAAGAAAAATGGTCTGAAATAATTGAGGCTTTTAAACAGGAAATAGTTTTTGGTACAAGTGGAATTAGAGGAAAACTTATTGTATCATTAGATGAAGAGAATTCTGAAAGAGATCTTCAATCTTTAAATGATTATGGTTTTGATTCAACAATTCTTCGAGGTTCTAATTCAATAAATGAAATAACAATCATGAAAAATATTTGTGGACTGCTTAATTATATGAATAAAAAGAATATGTCAAAAGTTATAATTGGATATGATTCTAGAGTTGCTAGTAAATTATTTTCACGTTTAATTGCTAGTATTTTTCTTAAAAATAGCTTTTCAGTTATCTTATTTGATGAAAATAATAGTCTTCCAGAACTATCTTTTGCTGTAACTAATCTTGATGCAGATATGGGAATTGAAATTACTGCAAGTCATAATGATAAACGTTACAATGGTTATAAGATAATTACAAAATCAGGTGCTCCTCCCACAGCTGAAATTAGAGAGGAAATTACAAGAGAAATTTTTAATAATCAACAAAACATACCTTATGAATTACTTTCAATTGATTATCAAAATAAGATATTTGATTCTGAACCCGGAAAACTTTTGATTATCAAAAAATCACAATTGAATAAATCTCTAACAAATACATATAATAAATTACATGAACAATATTTAGATCAATTAATAAATTTAATTTTTGATAAAAATATTATTAAAAAATATTCCTCAGAACTCTTGATAGGTTACTCTGCATTACATGGTACTGGTTATTACTCAGCTTCGAAATTATTTCAAAAATTTGGAGTAAATAACGTAAAATATATTTCAAAAATGATTTCCCCTGATCCTCTGTTTTCTTTATTTGATTCTAAACAAATTCTTGATCCTAGTGATATTGATGCAGCTAACGTAGTAGTTGATGCATTCATTAATCAATATAATCAACAAGTATTTGATCAACTAGATATTTTATGTTATACTGATCCTGATGCAGATCGCTTAGGTATAATAATAAAAGTTCCAGATAAAGAAAAATCAATTTATGGAAAATGGAAATTATTGAAGGCCAATGATGTTTGGACTTTATTTCTTTGGTATGTTTTAGAATTTATTTCAAAAAACACCAAAACTAAATTTTCAAATTTAAATAAATTATTTATTGTAAAAAATTTTGTTACTTCAGATTCTTTATTGTATGTTTCAAAAAAATACAAAATAGAATGTATTGATGGAAAAGTAGGATTTAGTGATTTGACTGATATTGTTAGAAAAAAATGGAAAGAAAATAAAATCAATATTGGTATGTTTGAAGAGAGTTGTGGATTTGGTATTGCTGGCAATCCAAATATGCCTTTTACCAAACATATTCTCGAAAAAGATGGGATGCTATCTTTGGCATTTCTTATTGAAATTCTTTCTTATGCAAAATCTCAAAATCTATCTTTACTAGATCTTTTAGATAAAATTTATCTTGATGATGATATTGGATTTTTTGTAACTTATCGAAGAGAATTACCTGAAAAAGGTATTTTTGAAGGAATTAAAGGTGAATTTCATTTAGAACAAATTTTAAAAAATGTGGAGGATTTCTGTATCGAGGCTAATCAAAAAATTAAAGATAATGATCCTATTATGATCTGTAATTTACCAATTTCACAAATAAAAAAATATTCAACTGGGAGATATGATGTAAAATTCTGGAAAGATTTTCCAGATGAAGGCATTAGATTTTTCCTTGATTCAGAAATGAATCATATTACAATTAGATCATCTGGAACTGAACCAAAAATTAGAATTTTTATACAATATAGAATTACCAATCTAGATAAAAATGATATTCTTGAGAAAAAATCATATGCTGAAAATCTAGTTAAAACACTATCTGATGAAATTGAAAAATTAATAACCACAAGTAATTAATTTCATTTTAAATTTATTTTGAATCATAATCAAACTCTTTTAAAAATAAATCCACTTCTTCAGGACTTCCTAAAGCCCACATTTTTTTTACTGGGTATGTAATTATTTTTTTATTTGACTCTGCAAATAAATTATAAACTGGCGTGACATAAAATTCATTATTATGTTCTATTCCTCTACTTATCATATCATTTGCATATTTGACAAAATCTGAGCCTTTTTTGAAATAATGTACTCCCACTGTTGCAATTTTGCTTATGGGTTGTTTTTCTGCAGATTCAATGACAAATCCACGATTATCTAGTTTGACATAACTAGCTTTGTTTGAAGTATATTCTTCTGGAAAAACCATTACACAACTATCAATGTCTTTAGTTCTAATTTCTTTATTGAAAAATTCATTATCCCACAAAAGATAATGATCCGTATCTGAAATTACAAGTTCTTCATCATTATTTATTAAATTACTAGCTTCTAGAACTGATTGTACTGTACCTTTAGTTTGATAATCTATTGAAATAATCTTACAATTTGGCACAATTTTTTTCAATATTTTATCAATTTCATATTTTTCAATATGTTCTTTTTTACAACAAAAAATATAATTTCCTTCTAATCCTAATGTTTCAATTGACCATTCTACAATAGTTTTTCCTAATATCTTAACTAATGGTTTGGGATATGAATCATAATCCTGTAATCGTGTACCTTTTCCTGCCATGGGCATTACAATATTGATTCAAATCACCTTTTTTACAAATCTCATTAATTTTTCTGGGTATTTTGTACATATCCCATCAATTCCTAAATCTATTAACCTTTTCCACTCCATAAATATTTCACTTTCATTACATGTTTTTACTACTTCTAATGACATTCCATAAAGAATTTTATTTTTTTTATGCAGTTTTGAAATAATCTCTTTTGTATACCATTTACTTTGTATTTCATCACACCAAAGAAATTTTTCTTTTACTTTATCTTGTTTTTGACTTAAATATGCTGCAATTTTTTCATGATCTATTATCTCCAAAAACTCAAAATTTTCTGTATTAAATAAGAAATAATTGCTTATTGAATATTTTTTTAATAATTCTATAACTTCTGTGGTTGCTTTTGATTCTTTAATGTGAATAGCCATTCTTATTTTTGAATTAGAACATGCTTTACATACATCTTCAAATAAATCACCATTTTCAACCGGATCATGTGATATATACACACCATTTTTTCCATATCGTACATCTAATTCAATTCCAATTCCTAGTTTTTTATAAAAAGAAATGGATTTTACACTATTTTCAATTCCGTCTAATAAAGCACGATGTGCAAATATTTCTAACATTATTCTGTGATGTATTTGTCATTTTTGTCAGAAATTGTCTTTACTACAACATAATCTGTTTCTTCTAAAAATACCGGTGCAACAATTTCATTTGGATAAATAATAAAAATATCACCTTTCACAAAAATTTCATCGTTCATCTGAACTTTTCCTTCAAGAATAAGCGTAATTTCAGTGGCAAGTTTATGAAAATGTTTATCCCAAATCTCACCTTTTTTGTGGTGACCTACAGCTACCTCAAAATCTTTAGTTTTAAATGCAGTAGGTTCAAAATTTCCGATGAACCAACCTCGTTTCATATCTTCAAATCGAAATTTTTTCATAACACTCAATCATTTCTAATATATCTAAACTTTTGTAGTATTTGTTTTCTATATCTTGTTCTAAATCGTATTTCCAATTATTTTAGTTTACAAAAGTTATTGAGTAACATCAAAATGTGATGTTGAAAGTACGCATGTTTTACAAATTGGATGTCTCCAAAATTCACCTTTTTGATGAATTTCTCTAATGAATTGCATTTGTTTACTTTTCCAAATATCTTGTATAGTTCCAATGATGAGTTTGGATTTTAGAGACTTGTCTAATAATCCAATATTATCAACATCTGAAAATTTAGTTTTTATATCTGTTTTTAGTTGACCTATGGGCATTTCTGCAGCATAAAATGTACAACATGGTAAAACTGTTCCATCATATCTTAGTGTTACACGTTGAAATGGTTGTGCACATCTAAACTTACCAGCAAGCTTTGTTTTTTCTAATTCATCATCTGTTTTTTTCCCAAATCCGTCCATAATTCCTACAAGATCTTGTATTCCAATTGAATCAGCTTTATCTTCCCAGAATTCTACAAAATCATCTAATTCGTGCTTATTTACATCTGTTTTTACAAAATTCACTCTTAAAGTTGGTAATTTAACATTCAATTCATTTCTAATTTCTAAAAATCTGAGTACCTTTTTTATAACGTCTTCGTAATTTCCACCCTGTCTAATTTTTTCGTATGTTTCTTTTGTATGTGCATCAAGTGATACTTGCAATCTCAACAAACCTGAATTAATTAAACTTTTAATCATATCATCTGTTAACAGAGATCCATTAGTACTAAAGTAAATGTCTAAAATTCCAGCTTTTCGTGCATATGAAATAAACTTGACTATGTCTTTTCTAATAAGAGGCTCATTAATGTAATTCAATCTAATTGATTTAAGACCTTTAGAAACTCCATCATCAATAACCTCCTTGAAAACTTCAAAATCAAACCATGTTTGTTTGCCTTTTTTTTCTGTAGATTCATTATTCCAAGTACACATAGGACAAGTAAAATTACAAGAGTAATTTAGTTCAAAATCAATCTGCAGTGGAAAATCAGTAATATTATTCAAATTTGTAACATCGGTCCACTGTTGTCTATATTCATCATATTTCTCTGGATTGATTGCCTCTCTTACAGATGCATTTACATCTGATTTAGCTTTTACCGTGGTTACCTCTGTTTTTTCCAAATTATACATTAGTATCATTCATGTTCATATATAAAAATGAATTATGTCATAATGGTTGCCTGGTCATTTATTCTAAATTTTGTACATGATGTTTTTCTAAAGTGATCAACATAAAAATAATTACAATTAAACATCTATCTGAACTATATGATCAAAATAACTGTAAACATGTTATGATATATATACAAAATTACACTAATGCTTTGATTCCTTCTTTTAGTTGTACTTTTGGATAATATCTAAGATTATCCTTTGCAGACGATATGTCTGCTTGACTATATTTAATATCACCATTTTTTGTAGGGGAGTATTGTATCTCTAATTTCTTTCCAGATAATGAAATCATTAATTCTGCCAATTCTTTTATTGTAACTGCATTTCCAGATGCAATATTGTATGTTCCGTTTTTGTCACTTGATATGGCATTATGAATTGAATAAATAACATCTTGTATTGCAACAAAATCTCTTGTTTGCTGACCATCTCCAAACACTTCTAGTGATTTGTTTTGTATGATTCTTTCCATAAACTTGGTTATTACTCCAGAATATTCTGACGTTTGCCCTATTCCATAAATATTGAAAAATCTTAAAATAATATAATTAATCTTATGTTCTAAGACAAATTCTTTTATTTCTTGTTCCATTTTCACTTTACTTTGACCATAAGGTGAAATTGGTTCCATTTTTGACTCTTCAGTTAATTTTAAGCCAGGCATACCCTCTCCATATACTGCTGCAGATGACGCAGCAATCAATTTTTTTACATGATGTTTTTTACATGCAATAAGAATATTTTTAGTTCCATTCACATTGACTTGAAATGTTTCGGAAGGATTCTTGATTGATTCTTCCACTGAAATTTTTGCCGCTAGATGAATTACAATATCCTGCTTCTTTATTGCATTAGTAATGTCTTGAAGTTCTGTGATGTCCCCTTCTATTATTTTGGCACCCATATCTACAATAGAAGATGAATTCTTTGATGAATTGGAAAAATTATCAAAAATTGTAACTAAATTACCATTTTCTAAAAGAGATTTCACCAGGTGCTTTCCAATGAAACCATCTCCTCCTGTAACTAGAATTCTCATTATTACTTAAAACTCTGTATCTGATATATGTGATTCAATGATTTATTATCCAAAATATTTCTTTAAATATTATCATATGGACTAATTTGTTCTGTTTTTCACATAGTCAATTGATTTAACCGGTGATGGGTCTATCTTATCTAATACGGCTTTGTATATTGTCGAGTAATCCAAAAGATAAATCAGATTTATTATTTTTGATAAAATATTACCTTCAATTGAAATTATTTCTCTGTATTTAATTTTATTCTGCTGAAAATATTCTACAAGAATTTGATATTTCTCTTTAGTTTTAATATGATCATCTGCTCCCTTTATCAAAATGGGTTGAACATTTGATTTTTTTTCCCACGCAACAATTCCATTATGACATGATTCTACAATATCTTCCATTATGACATGTGTTTTTGAATTTTCTTGAAGGGAATTTTTAAATCTGATAGCAGCTGATTGTAACCCAAAAGGATAATAGATTAATGGTATGTCTGTTATCCATTCTGCTAAAGATAATGATGGATTATTTTCAGAAAGATTCTCTGAAGAAATTTCTTTTTGTAAACACTGTAATTTTCTTATCGATTCTAATACCTCTTCTTTCTTAATTGGAATAATCGGTGATAAAATATTCAAGATTGAATATAAAAAAGATGGAAAAGATGCTCTTGGCGAATGAAATTCTTCAATTTTTCTAAACTCTATATTTTTTTCTAAACACACCTGTTCCATTTTTCCACCCGATGTAAATGCAATCAATTTACAATTTTGTTTATTTGCTGATTCCAAAATTCTAAGTGTTTCATCAGTATTGCCTGAGATACTAATTGCAACTACTAATGTATTTGAATTAACAGTATTTGGTAAATGGTATCCCTTTACAACACAAACATGAATATCTGTTTTTGATAAAATCGCTGAAAAAATATCTCCTAATGCGCCAGATCCTCCCATTCCTGCAAAAACAATATGATCAATGCCTGTAAAATTTACCTTTTTAAGATTTTTTTCATAATGCAATTTAGCAATATCTGGCCAACTATCATAAATCTTGTACATTTTTTGTCGATCGTATTTTTCTAAATCCAAAAGATTCAATGGTTTGGATTTAATACTTACAATAAAATATCTATCTAAATTCCACTGTATGAAATATCTGACATATTTTCAAAAAATAAATAAAATTATGCTATTTTAATGATTATATATATTACTTATTTCTATTTAGACGATTTTTAAACACATATTATTGAGTAATTTTTTTTTGAACATATTGAAACATGATGACTCTGTAAAAACTTTGGATCCTATAGAAAAATCTATGATGAAAATTCAATATGAAGATTATGATACTTGGATTAAAAATTTCTCTCTAAATTTAAATAATATTTGGAATGAAAGTTCCTCTAGAGACCTATCAAAATATTCATCAAAGCAAAATAATACTGCGATTGTTATTGGTAAGGGTCCATCTATAGATGAACATCATCATTTGAATATGTTGGCAAATAGTAATTTTAAAGGCTCTATAGTTTGCTGTGATGGAAAATTAATTGATACTCTAAAATCTGGTGTTACTCCTGAAAAATTCCCAAATTTTTATGTTGTAAATATAGATCCTGGTTCCCATACAACAAAATTATTTGATCATCCTTTAGTTTCTAAATTTGGTTCTGAAATTAAAGGAGTTTTTACAACTATTGCAAATCCAAACACTGTAGAACAAGCAAGAAAATCTGGAATTAAAATTCATTGGATGCATTCATTATTTGACTATGATGATGGAAAAAAATCATTTAATTACATTTCTGCCATGATGATACGTTCTAAAAATCATCTTAATGGATTACCTGCTATTCAAACAGGTGGAAATGTTGGAACTTCTTCCTGGTTTGTATCTTGGAAAATATTAGAATGTACTAAAGTTGTTTTGATTGGAATGAATCATGGATGGAATGAAGATACACCAATGGATATAATCACTAAACATGGTGTTGATTTTGCACACTCTTATGATGAATCCAGCCCTTCATTTAAGAGACTATTTCCAAAAATCTATAATCCAGAATTAAAAAAATATTGCATATTAGATCCGATTTTTCAATATTACCGCGAAGCACTATTAGAGTTTATTTCAAGATCTCCTTCATGGCTTCAAACAATTAATGCTACTGAAGGTGGATCATTATTTGGAAAAAGAGTAAATTATATGACATTTCATGATTTTCTTCAAGAACATACTTCCTAAGAAAATTTTCATAAAAAGGTTATATTGGTTTAAATATATTGTTACATATTATTTTCTAGGTTGAAAGTATTATTTGTAGTTCCTGAAATCCGACTTGATAGTGGTCCTCAATACTTTCCATTTTGGGCTGGAATATTAGCATCAATTGTAAAGAGTAAAAATGGACAAGTAGGAATTCTTGATCTTAATGCATTAAGAATGAAATTTGATGGAAAACAAGTTCCAACCAAAGTTATCGAAGAAGAAATAAGTGCAGAAAACTGGGATCTAATCGGTATTGGTGGTCTTACTACAACATACTCAAGAATCAAACAACTATCTCCAATCATTCGACGTTGTGCTCCAAATGCATTTTTTATTGCAGGAGGGGGCTGGAGTTCTTATAATCCTGATGAGATTCTGCAACTGGTACCAGAATTAGATCTAATCGTAATAGGTGAGGGAGAAGTGACCTTTTCGGAACTATATGATGAGATTGAAAATAATTCTAAAGATTTTGAAAAAATCAATGGACTTTGTTTAAGAAATGGAAATTCATACACTTTTACAAAACCTAGAGCTCTGATTGATAATTTAGATACCATTCCATATCTTGCATATGATTTGCTTGAAACTGACATTTATTTCCAAAATTCTGGCTTACATTTTTCATTGGAATCTTATAATTCTAAACGAAGAGCTTCTGTTGTATGGGAAAGAGGATGTCCAAGAGGATGTACATTTTGTTCACATAATGGAATGTCTAGAATTGATTTACAAAACATATATGGAAATGGAGATAGAAAAGCGGGGGAAAAACTAGTAAGAATATCTGATAAAGAAAATGATACATTTCAAATGCCCGCAAGATGGCCTACTCCTCGATATTGTATTGATAATGTAAAATTAATGAAAGAAAAACTCAATATTGATTTTATTACAATTGTAGATGAGAATATGACTAGTAATAAAAAATGGACTGAAGAGTTTTGTAAATTATATATCAGTGAAGGACTTAATGAAGAAATAAAATGGGGTACATTAGGTGATGCTCCAAGTGTAGCTACTAATCCAAGTCTAGTCACAACTATGAGAGAAGCTGGATGCAGCTACATATCATTTGGATTTGAATCTGCTTCTGATAAAGTATTGAAGGAAGATATCCAAAAAGGACAAACTCGAGCGCATCTTCAAAAAACACTTGACACAATTAAAAAATCAAGTTTAACTCCATTATCAACTTTCATGATAGGAAATCAACATGAAAATATAGATGATTTAATGGAAACCGTGGATTTTTGGATTAAAAATAATGCTGAAATTGATCCTTTTATCTGCACTCCTTATGTTGGAAGTCCAATTTTTTATAATAACAAAGATCGTATTTTAGAACAATATGATCCAAGACTTACCATGATACGTAATGGACTTTGCGAAATCAATAATGAAACTCTTAAAGATTGGAAATTACGTGCATTGGATAAATTTATGACCGAATGTGGTGATGCATTTGAATATACAGCAACAATAAGTGAATATTTTACCGTACCAGAATTATTTGCACTAAAACATTTGATGCATACCAAAGATACTAGGAGACTTTTACAATGGGCTCATCAAAGATATGATGAAACTGCAAAAAATTACTGGAAACATAGCGCAAAATGGAATCATTATTGTGATGTTTGTAATGGAAAATTTCAATTAGATAATATGCAATTAATTTCTTCAAAATCTTTTCAAAGTTGATATTTATTTTAAAATAATAATATCTAAATATGATGATTAATTCATTATGTTGATTATAAATGAAAACAAATTTTAAAAAGATTAAATCTGATTCATATTCTGATAAACCAAATGAAGTTAAAGAATTCAAGAGAGAATTGACTCCTGAAGAATTTGAAGAATTTGTTGTTAACTCTGGGGCTCGAGGTTCGTTTATGATTTATAGATCTAAAAATAAGGATGAAGAATTAGGATTAGATCAACTTTAAATAAACTCACATAATTTTACCTCATAATTTTTAATCTCAAAAAATTGGTTCAATTTTTAATATGAACAACTGTAAATTATCTTTTCATCTAACTTACGAGTAATTTGATTCGTACATACAGTATTGTTTTCGTTTCTGGATGTTATTCTTTTACATTAATGAGAATTATTCGATGAATCATATTTCTCCAATTGATTTTTAAAAAGCCTAATTTTAAGATGATTTATGGATGATATAGCGATTGATTCTTCTTTAAGAACAGTGGAATGGAAAGATAATAAAGTAATCATGATTGATCAGACCAAATTACCAAATCAACTAGTCTTTGTAAAATATGATGATTATAACCAAGTAGCAGATGCAATTCGAAATCTGGTAGTAAGAGGAGCACCAGCAATTGGAGTATCAGGAGCTTTTGGCTTGGCATTAGCCGCTTTACAAAGCAAAGCAACTACAAAAGATGAATTAATTTCCGATCTAGAAAAAGCAAGAAAAATTCTATATGATACAAGACCCACTGCTGTAAATCTGAAATGGGGATTGGATAAAATTATGAAAGTTGCAAATTCTGGTAATACAGTTGATCAAATAAAACAATCAGTAATTAATGAATCTAAAAAAATGGCAGAAGAAGATATACAAATTAATAAAACCATGGGAAAATACGGCTCTGTTTTATTTGATAATGATGATACGATAATGACTCATTGTAATGCAGGTGCATTAGCTACAGTAGCATATGGAACAGCACTTGGTGTAATTAGAGCAACAAGGGAAAGTGGAAAAAATATCAAAGTAATAGCTACTGAGACAAGACCGATACAGCA
>Ga0315276_10003740_pt1 | contig 13931 bp, 8 predicted proteins | sample YL17G05_0_MG_FD_204542 | JGI IMG/M metagenome (GOLD analysis project Ga0315276, IMG submission 204542) | Sediment microbial communities from Yellowstone Lake, YNP, Wyoming, USA - YL17G05_0 | ecosystem: Environmental > Aquatic > Freshwater > Lake > Sediment | place: USA: Wyoming | collected...
TGTAGATGCCGAATGGCTTATTAATCCTGTAGGTCGCCCAGTTTATTTCGGTAATGTCATCTGCAACTCTCAGGTACCCGATATCATTAAGCTCCAGGCCCGGGGATTTCCATAACCCGTAAATTCCGTAGTTCCAGTCTCCTCCGATTTTGCCAAGATTTATTATTCCGCCATGCCCGTTAAGCGATGTCCTGTTTGAGTCGATTTTAACATAGCCGGCATCAGGTCGCTGAAAGAGATGTACTGAAGATTCCTGTGTAGCCAGCAGTGCCTCATGCGATCCGTTAACATTACTGAAAGTGACAGTTGCAGATAAGATCCAGTTTTTATCTTTAAAGTACTGTGTGAAATCCAGGGCCGCCGTATTCGCTGTTTTATGGAGAAAATCGATACCTGTTTCTTCCGGAAACCGTAAAGTGTTGGTGTACATGCCGCCAATTACTGTATTTCCATCCTTGAAATCTTTCTGGATCCGGCCTGCAAAGTAGCTGGTAAACGGTTCTGCCACCTGCCTTGTACGCAGGCCGGATGAATCAACTTCAGCCGTCTCTTTGTCTGTTACAGCAGAAACGAATCCGACTGATAAACCATCTCTCGTCTTGCCGGTCAATTTTACTGCACCAAGAATTTTTGTAAACCCGGGTATTTTTGCGTATTCATTTTCATTCAGCAATGGATAGGCCTGCGGTTTTCGTCCTATTCTTCTTGAATAAAAAAGGTTGTCATTTCCGTATTCGTCACTGCCAATACTAATAGGCATATTGGTAATCCTTTTCCCTTCAATAAAGAAAGGTCTTTTCTCTTCATAGAAAGTCTCAAAGCCTGTAAGGTTTACAACCGACGGGTCAGCTTCGACCTGTCCGAAATCGGGGTTGACCGTAAAATCAAGAGTCATATCATTTGTAATACCGATTTTGCCATCAAGACCTGCCCTGCCTCCAACGTCCCTTCCGTCAGCAAAGGGATTTCCCGGCTCTTTTTCATAGCTTTTATAACTCCCGACAACATAAGGTGTCAGGTCAAACTGCTTTTTTGATTTTACTTTTTTCAGTCCGTCCATATGACCAAAATGATCTACAGTATTGGGTATATTAACCGGGATAAACTGCCACTCATCATACTCCTGATACCTGTAGATCATCCTTGAAAGCTGCAGTCCCCAGGTATCCCCTGAATTTCTGTCAAACCTCAATTGGGTAAAAGGTATTTTCATCTCAGCAGCCCATCCCCATTCAAATATTTTTGTCCTGACATACCATAATATATCCCACGAGGAGTCATAGTTCAGTCCGTTTGCAGAATATGAAACCAGCTGATCCATCTTAACCCCTGCTGAGGTCACACCAAAGGCAAAATCAGTTCTGTGATCGTGATAACTGTCAAAATGAATTCCCACATGATCTCCCTGATTTTCATCTCTCTTTGCCATGCGATTATCTATGCTGTCAGGAGCAGTGTCATAAGCTTTTATTGCAACATAAATATTTTCATCGTCAAACAATATCTTGAATTCGGTCTTCTGCCGGGGCTTTGAACCTTCATATGGCTGACTCTGGATGAAATCACCACTCCAGGAACCCTCTTCCCATGCCTTGTCATCGAGTGATCCGTTTATTACCGGGGCAACTAAGATACGTGTTGCGGAATAATTTTTTACGGGGATATCCTGACCAGATATACCGGAACAGAATATCATAAAAACGATAAAGATGTTTAAAGTACTTTTAATTACCATGCTATTGGTTTTATGAACATTTCAATCGCCTGAAATGGTCACATATATTATTAATTATACTTCTTTACTTTATATCAGGTCTGAATTGCGCAAAAAATGACTTTCAAAACAAATCATCATAATTAACCTACTCAATATTAGAAATTCATTTTGCCCACTGCAAAAAAAAGCAATGAACGACTCGATTATGTAAACGAATGGCATCCAGGGGTGAAAAATATCATCTTCTGAAAATAATACCGGTCCTGCCAGAACATAAGTAAAAGAGCCTATGTTCCATGTCAGACCATAACGGCAATGATTCCGGCCAGACTATCCTAAAATAATAATAATAATAATAATAATCAGGTTATTAATAATATTCTCGTCTATTTCTTCAAAGAAAAAACCATATACCTGGGATTTGTTTCAACAATACTGTTGAGTTTCCATTTTGTTCTCCTGAGGACATTTTCAAGTCCGTCCCTGCCCAGCATTCTGGCTTTGATGGCTGTAATTTTCATTGCGGCTGTTGCACCGGCATCTATAGTTTTAATATCGCGCATTACTGAACCGGTAACTATCATATCAGCCGACGAGTTTTCCTGGAGGGCAAGGAGATTGCGGATGATAATTTCATCCTCACAATATTCAAAAAGACCACCCTCTGAGGAACATACCTTAAGCCAGTTTATTCTTTCTCCAAGAAGCTTTATCAGATCGGCAGTATGTTCCCAGCTATAATGAATATATCTGAAAGCGATATCCAGTCCTGCAAATTTTCCATTACCGGTCTTCAGGGCTTTAATGCACCGTTCTGCAAAATCGGGTCCGGCAGAATCTATGTCAAGGACATTGATCTCGATCTTCCTGTTTATTAACAGATCCGGATCTTTCTTCAGAATAAGTAAAAGTGCGTTTACTGAGTCGCACGACGTTCCTCCCGCAATATTGATAAAGCAAAGATCTTTGCCTGGCGAATTTTTAAGTTCAGGTATTAGCATTTCTGCCTGGCACCCGGCGACTTCTTTTAGTCTCATTCTCAAGACCATACCTCCTATCCCCTTTGAAGACAGCCTGTCAAAGAACCACTTTCTGCCACCGGGAATAATATCGGGGCCCATTTTCAGAAGCAGTGTGCTTAAACCGCTCAAAAAGCTGTCGTCCTTTTTTTCAGAGAGTAGGTCAGCCATTATAAAGGAATGCTTAATAAAAAACCGTTTAATGAATGCCGGAATTTTGTTAAAGCTTTCTGCTCTCTTTTCTCCTTCTTTTTCCGCTTCTTTCAGATATCCGGCAAGCTTTTTCTCGTCAACTGAAGAAAGCCATAAAGGATGGGTGACATCAAGCACAGGCAGCTCAATGCCGTTGGCCATCAGGGCATATGAGAGGCCCTGCAGCTTTTTCTTTTCGTGGATTAGATTATTCATAAGATCAGCTTCTTCTGAAATTTTAAACTTTTTGTAATGTTACCATTATCAGTTTGAATTACGAATCCGTCAATCCGCTTACTTTCATCCCTGGTGAACCTGATCTCTCTGAACCACCAGCGATCCGAAACATAAAGGTCTTTCTCAATCATTGAGAGATGAACATCTTCATTGAGCAGACTTCTGACTATCAGGCTGTTATCTTTAATATCTATAAAATAAGTTGAATTTATCTCTTCAGAATAGTATTCCCCGGGATATTCCCCGACCTGTTCCCTGTTCTCAAAAAAAGGATAAATTCTATTGAAGACATAATTTGAACCTTCAATATTTGCTTTCACCGTGGTGCACTTCCCTTTTTCGTCGCAAACGAATTCATACCTGTTATCAGCACCAACAATGAAAAATTTCCGGTCAGTCTCTGCATATAACCTGTTGTTTCTCGCAAGTGCAGAATTAAAAATAAAATTCTCAGTGGTAACACTCACTTTAGCAAACCTGTAGAGATAGTTATTGTCTGCAGATTTAAACACATAGTCTCCCACATAATTATCAATGATTTCCTTTTTAACAGTTTTTCTTGGTTTGTCTTCATTAATAAGAGTTCCTGATTCATTTTCAGGTTCAGGTACAACATTAAACAGTAATTCCTGAACCGTTTGTGTGACCATTACTCTCAGCGGATCTCTGTTGGTTATCAGGACGATAGCTGCTTTATCGTGCGGAAAACATATAATGTCACTTAAAAACCCTCCCCATGAACCGCCATGTCGCAGATAACTATGTCCTTCCCATTTCCCCGTTTCAATCCCGAAATTATATCCAATCCTCTCACCATTGTTCAATCGGGAAGGTTCGCACATCATGTCAAAAATCTTTTTCCCGCCCACCTCATTTGTAATCAGATTCATAACCCATTTTATCATATCATCTGTCGAAGAGAACAATGAACTTGAACCAATTGCAGAGAGGTTATCGGGAATAAAGTTGTATACCCTTTCAGCATTCCATGAATATGATTGAGCTCTGTTCCTTATAATCTTGCCAGGATAATCCAGATATTGAGTTGACTCCATCCCGAGCGGAATAAAAATATTCTTCGTGATCCATTCATTGAATGTCATACCTGTGACCTTTGCAACGATATGAGCCAGAAGAAAATACCCCGAATTTGAATATAAATGTTGTTCGCCGGGAGTAAAGTTCAATTCCTTCTGATTCAATATCAGTTTCATAAGATATTCATCTGTGACCACATCTCCATCCTGATGCCCTGATAATTTCAAAAGCGGCACGAAATCACGAACACCGCTCATATGGCCCAATAAATGTCTGATCGTGATGGTTACTCCATAATCGGGCAATTCAGTAAGAAACTTTCTGATATCATCATTGGGATAAATCAGACCATCTGAAATTAGTTTTGCCACCGCGAATCCTGTAAACTGTTTCGATATTGAGGCGAAATCGCAGATCGTTGAAGTTGTAAACGGAACAGCATTTTCCACATTAGCAAAACCATATCCCTTTTTAAAAATGATTTTGCCATCTTTTATTACAGCAATTGCAAACCCTCCCTCAATATCCGGATTATTAAAACCTGCAGCGATACTGTCAATCCTGTTCTCAATAACAAGCTCAACCGGAATATTTTGCCCGTTAACTATGACAGAGCCTACGAAGGCTACGAGAATCAACGCTTTAATATTCTTCCGAAATTTTGCTCCCATAATTCTTGTAAGTTTATCTATTGCTTTCTTAATTAATCGTTGTAAAAGCAGGTCCGCCTGTATCTGCCAGATAAGGATAAAGGTTATAACCTGAACCGTCTGGTGACGCATGCATTATCAAGTAGCATCAGAGAAAGTTTTTCAAGAAATATATCGTCAGTACCGCAACAACCTCCGAATATTTTGAAATCAAACTCTTTCAGCAATATCTCCATCTCATCAACAATTCCCTGGAAATCTTCCCTGTACAATGTTCCGCTGTTATTTAATTCTTCCGGACTTAGTCGTGATGTATTGGCCTGGATACCCTTAAAACGTTTTAAATGGGGTGATCCGTAGTTAAATATCATGGAAAGCGCCAGCTTAAGATTATAGGGATGTATGCAATTGGCCATATAGCAGACCGGCCTTGGATTTACCTCATTATCAATTAAATGAATTGCATCGGAGATACTTGTGCCATCAATCAGCTTCCCGTCTTTCCTTATCATGAAACTGATAATGTACGGAATACCCGTTTCTGCCATTGCTTCAGCCATTCCTGCAGCCTCCCCTATTTCTGGCATTATTCCTGCAAAAAAATAGTCAATACCGGTTTGAGAAAATTGTCTGACCTGAACCTTGTGAAACTTAATCGCTTCGGATCTGGTCAGCGCTTCATCAGCACTGTATGCATCACCTTTACAACCAAGAAGAGCACCAATGTATATTTTATCGGAAAAACCATCATAGCCGTTTTTGGTCGCAGAAAGGAATTCAAATGAATCATTAAATATATCTCTTGCTGAAAACTTTGATTTTGCAAGCGTCTCATAATTCACTTTCCTTGTCGGAGTCATCAGCATTACCGGCATATTACGTCTTTTGGCAATATCGATATACTGAATATAAATCATTCTTAAGATCGAAGGAGCATCATAGATCAGACCCGCATGGTTTATATAAGGATCTATTTCAACACCTTTAAATCTCTTCACTCTTTCCAGTATTGCTCCCTCGGTAAGAATGAACCGGGAACTGCTGAATAATTCTTCGAACCTGATCTTCATAAATACAATTTATCTTTGAAATTATGATGTCTTAAGTGGAGATTATGAGTTAATTATAACTTTTAAGTCATCCTCGTATTGATTATGATTCTTAATTTTAGTGTATAATTTCATATACCATTATATTATTTTCATATAAGGTCGGGATAATCAATAATTTCTTTTCCGGTATATACTCGAAGTCGGCACAATATTTCTGTGATGCCTTCAGGTTCAGCAGAAGCGTGCTCTTACCGTCAGGAGTGATCCTGAATACTCTCCCGTTGAAATCTGAGATAAGAAAGTTCCCGTTCCCGTCTGCCTTAAGTCCGTCCATTATTGCTCCCCCTCCAATCGTAACAATGGTTGATATTTTTTTTGTCGCCAGGTCGATTGCCTTAATGCTTCCATCACCGGAAACACCTACCAGCAGCCTCTCTTTTTCTGCTAATATCCCGTTCGGATTTACAATTTCATCGCTTTGCATCCATTCCTCCATTTTCCCCTCTGAAAGTCTGTAAATCATTTTCTTCTGGCTGTCGGTAACATAAAGGTTTCCTTTCTCATCGCAGGTAACGTCGTTGGGGTACCCGGGATTAATAAACCTGTAACGGTTCTTAATCGTCCCTGTCTCAGGGTCAACCTCGACCAATGCAGCTCTTCCGACAACATAGAGTTTATCATTACATAAACACATTCCTGTGGGCTGAAAGATCCCCTTTGCCCATTCAAGGCTAACAATTTCTCCCTTGAGGTTGATCTTTGAAATGAATTCTTTTCCCTCATTATAATAGTTTGAAACATAAAGCACATCCCTTTCAGGATCATATACAACCGATTCAGGATTTCTCAATATGCGGGGTAATTCCCATAGCTTTTTCAAGCTTTTATCCTGGTAAACTGCATTCATATCCTGGAAGATAAATCCCCATCCGCCGAACGACTCTGCAACATTGATAAGAAGCTCATTATTACCCTTTTTCAGCGGCAGATTAATATAATCGTTAAGGCCGACTATTCCCTGGAATGATGCGTCGCGGGATTGATATGCACTGTTTCCGGCAAAAAGAAGTTCGCCGTTCAGAAAAATGTAAATCGCATCGCTGTAGCCAAAAGCATACAGTTTTTTCTGCTCCTTATCCGAAGTTATTGTCGTTTTTGCCCAAATACAGTCCGGCAGATTTCCCTGCCGACCGTAGTACCTCGATACATCAACCAGTCCGGATTGAAGGCTGGTGATCTTTTGCCATTTAATATTCTTTATCCCCTGTTTTTCAGGAAGCAGCTCACTGCTGACGTCAATCAGCTTGAATTCCTGCGATATTTCCCAATCGTTAATTGTCCCGAGCGGATAGTCTTTTACAGGCGGCTCTGAAAAAGTAAGGTTATTATCTTCACTGCAACTGAAATTTGAAAAATATGCAGTCCCATCCATCGGTCCTTTTAATCCGACTGACCCGGCACTTATCCCATGAGCCAGATCTGTAATAACCAGTGACGGCACTGGCGAGCTATTAATAAATACTCTTGCCTGTTTGTCTTTCACTTCAAGCTTAAGATGAAACCATTCGTTCTTCGGGAATGTTGCACTGGCTGTCATGCCGGGTCCGTTGTAAAGCTGCCATGAGTCTATCCCGTTAAAAGAGGCAACATACTGGACTACATTCTGAAAGGATGGTGTAAGATGAGGACGTATATATACCCTTTCATATTCATTCTCATTTTGTCTCCTGAATTCTATCCCAGGGTATGATCTTGCTCCGTTTACAGCTACATCAACTTCAATAACTCCGTTTTGAAACCGGACATCTTTCAGAAATGCTGAACCTTCAAGACATTTTCTTCCAAGATAATCCGTAACCCTTGCATTATCAAGAATCCATTTTTCTGAAGTGAAATCAACCGGATTCGGTTGAGCGGAGATCCTTCCCGAAAGGGGAAAAAGTAAAAGGACAATAATTATAAGATTTCTCATGGTAGTTTTTTCAGTTTTAAAATTACCGTCTGTTTGCGGTATAATTGGTTTACTAATTTTATTTTGAACTTTAGTTTTTATAACTCACGATGATCGTTAGTGCCCCGGAGCTTCCGCTGCAAAATATTTTCTGCCATGAACCTGCCTGCCAGACAGCCGGGGACACAAAGGCCAAGGGGTTCACTAGGTAAACGACATATGTTATAATTTGTCAGATTAATAAATCTAATATCGAATACACATTACTATAGCTATCCCTTCATTTCTGTTCTTGTAATTTTTGCCACCAGGCCGGAAGTCGGGTCAGGACACCTGATAAATTCAGTAGTAATTCCGTCTTTATTAATTATTTTCTCATAAGGAGTCCCTTCGTATTTCCATGTGAGTGTGACATCATTTTCCAGTAACCTGATAGCATCATGCATGCTTGCTAAAAGCCAGGGACAGATTTTCCCCATTTCTTCCGGATATTTGAATTTATCACCTTTCCTGTGACACCAGGTGTCTTCTCGTGCTTCATAAATTTCAATATCCATTCTGAAACGCTTACGTTTCTGAGGTTTTCCCTGTTCCTGCAGTGAAGCAGAAGAAATCAATAAGGGAGTCGCTGAAAGACAGAACATCCCGCATCCCGATCTATTTATAAATTCTTTCCGATTCATTTTTTTAAGATAAATTCTTTAATTATTGAATACGACTATATAGAATTAGTTCACTAAATAACTCAATATCAATATCTTATTTATAATTTTTCCATTTGGACCAGAAAAATAGGATATATGATTGAATAAATCAAAAAAAATCTGTAAACGGCAGATTAATGCCATTGAATGTAAAACAAATACCCTCATGGAGCCCGGATATCTATGGTAAAGATCTGCCGGGTACAAGAAAAAGATATCCTTTCCCTTTGAGTGTCTGAATGGTAATTGATTTATCTTCCCTGAAATATTCTCTCAGCTTCCTGATATAGACATCGAGGTTCCTTGAATTAAAAAATGAATCATCACCCCATACTGCCAATAATAATTCTTTCCGGTCGGTCACCATATTTCTTTTTGCCAGAAGCATGCTAAGCACCTGCATGTCGCGGTTCGACAATTTAATTACTCCGGAGGGTTTATGCAATTCGTACCTGCCCGGGAAAAGGGTATAAGATCCTATTTCTATTTGTTCACTGGCCGAAATAGTCTTTTGATTCCGGCTATCAGTCATCTGAAGCTGGTTTTCAATTCTTACTATCAGTTCCTCCATGCTGAAGGGTTTACGGATATAATCTGTTCCGCCCGATTCAAAACCTTTTACCAGGTCAGATGTTTCAGTCTTGGCAGTAAGAAAAATCAACGGAATGCCCGGCAGCAGACTTTTTATCTGCCGGCAGAGCGTATAACCGTCCACATTGGGAAGCATAATATCGAGAACACATAAATCGGGTGTGTGATTCTTAACATTATCTATAACCGCTGAACCATCGGTTTCCCATATCACCTGATATCCGTGTTTTCCAAGAGTCTCTTTGACAATCCTGCCAAGGAACGGCTCATCTTCTATATAAAGAATTTTTTTCAGCTGACAGGGAATTTAAGAATGAATGAGCAACCACCTTTTTTGTTGTTTTGCACCGAAATGGTACCACCATGGTTTTCCATTACCATTTTTGCAAAGCTGAGGCCCAGTCCGTATCCCTTAACATTATGCCTGTTTTCAGAGGGAATCCGGAAAAATTTGTCAAAAACTTTTGATAAATATTCCCCGGGGATTCCCGGTCCGTTGTCACTTACAGCAAGGAATACATAAGCAGTATCATCTATGAGAGAAATGTTTATCTCAGGTTTTTTATCAGAATATTTGAGACTGTTATCTATAAGATTGATAATTACACCTTCTATATAAACACGATCGAGAGGAACGATGACCGGAGGGTTAATATCTTCAAAAATAACCGTAGCATCCTGACTGGTAATTCTCTGATGCATAAGAGAAAGTATATCTTTTATCATTTTTGAGAGATCGGCCGGTTCTTTTTTTATCATATCCCGGCTGTACTCAAGCTCGTTGTTTTCCAAAACCTTATTTATCAGACCATTAAGTCTTTCCGTCTCCATGCTGGCCATCTTCAGATATTCAGCTGCAGTTCCGGCATCTTTAAGAATGTCGTACTTCTGTAATGCTTCGAGAGTCACCTTTACAGTGGATACTGGTGTTTTAAGCTCATGGGAAATATTGCTTATAAAGTCTTCGCGCATCCTGCTCATTAACATTTGATTTTTCATGCTCCTGTGTGATGAAAAAAATGCAGTCCCGGTTATTAACAGAAGTATCAGCCCGAATAAAATTTGTGTTGACAGCTTTTTCAGGAGAAATGATTTGTAGCCTGTTACTAATAATCCCGGGAATGCTCCGAAAACACCTCCCTCAATAAGGTTTTCCCGGTTCCGGGTTTCAGGGTAGACAGAATCCGAAAATATCACCCATTCAAAATTGAACTTCCATCCTCTTTCTTTCATCCCCGTAAAAAAAATATCTTTAAAAAGGTTAATATTGCCTTCATTTCTCAGCGTACCGTAAAATCCTGATCTCGTGTTATTCGTGTCGGAACCCTGCTTCAATATAAGTCTTGCGCTCCTAATAAAAAGCTCCTTATCTTTATTGACCTTTTCATCTATGTTGGCTCCGGTTCCCACCTCCATTTTTATTGCATGTTCCGGGGAGCCTGCCTGAATGCTTTTAATCCGGGGATTCTCTTTAGAAAGGGTCACTGAATAAATTCCATTTCTGATTTTATTCCGTGAATCTCTTCCCTGAATACTTACTACCGGGGCATTGGTGTTAATGACCAGACTGGCAGAATCTCCCGTTGCTTGTGTTACAGGGAAATATTTAAGAAGCAATGTATCGAAGGTCTTATCAGCTGATCTGTTATATTCGGATCTGATTTCTGCAAACAGTAGATTTTTCTTCTCCTTATACTGACCCCGGGTCCATTGAATCACCAGGGCTGTAAGCATTACCTGGCTGATAATCATCAGGACCGGCAACCATTTATATTTTGTGACCTTTTTCATAAATGCCTCTATACAAATATAATATGAATATATTTTTAATCAATGGCTATTAACCTTAATTAACCTTAATTACAGTTTGATTAACCTCCTTTCAATTAAGCGTGAGCTAAATTTGCAGTGAAATACTGATTATTAATTAAGAATTTAATATTATGAAAAGGACAAGTATTATTATCACATCCATTTTTGCCACTCTATTATTAAACGCGCAGGAAAAGCAGGACAGTATCCTGCATGGTGGCAAAGTGGTTTATGAAGAAACCAACAAGCTGGAATCAAAGGTATCCGGCGGTATTGAAGTGAAGGGAACAGTTATGGTATCATCGGAATCAGGTTCCGCTGCACCGCCATCGAGGAATAATATTCCATCGAAAATTACCTTTCAGAAAATTCTAATGTTCAACGACGCTTTTGCGATATACAAGAAAAGCAAGAGCGAAAATCAGGAAGAAAGAGTTGAGACAAGCGGAGGTATGAACCTGATCATCAGGAGAAATACCCCTGAAAACATTTTTTTCACGGATATCAAAGAAAAAAAGGTCACTGAATCAAGAGAATTCATGACCAGGAAGTTTCTGATTGAAAGCGAATTCCAGAACTCAAACTGGAAAATTACGGGTAACCAGAAATCTATTTTAAATTATCACTGCATTGAGGCAGAAAGAACAGACAGTACAGGAAATAAGGTAAAGGTATGGTTTACTCCGGAAATTCAACTTCCACTGGGACCGGGATCTTATAATAATCTTCAGGGTTTAGTACTTGCGGTGGATGAAAACGACGGACAGAAAACAATTACCGCAATCTCCATTGAGCCATCCCGGGTCGACGCGTCGCAGCTGACAAAACCAAAGGAAGGAAAAAAGGTAACAAACGAGGAATTTACAAAAATCATGGCTGATAAAATGAAAGAGATGAAAGGTGAAAATGGCGGAGCTACTTTTATTTTAAGAAAATAAAATAGATGATATATTAAAAAACGGGTTCAGATTTAATAGAACAAACAGCCATGAAAAAGAATTTCAACAATTCCAGATTATTCCTGAATTACATAAGGAGGGCTATTTCCCTCCTTATTCTTATAATTATACCGTTGATTGCTATGGGACAGAATTATAACATCAGCGGATCTGTATATGATGAAAAGATGAATGCCCTGAGTTTTGCAACTACAGTCCTGCTTAATCCAAAGGATTCAACAATGAAATATTTTGGAGTGAGCAACAAGGAGGGATATTTCAATATTAAGAATATATCAGCCGGAAATTATCTCATGCAAACCAGTTATGTCGGTTACCGGACTCTTTACCGTAATATTACAATACCTTCAGGAGATAACGGAGATATTGGCACAATAGCCATGGAACAAAAGCAGGTCGAAATAGGAGAAGTAAAGGTTATGGGTGAAAGAGTTCCTATCCAGTTAAAAAGAGATACTATAGAATATAATGCCAAAGCCTTTAAAACACAACCTGATGCTGTGGTCGAAGATCTTCTGAAAAAACTGCCGGGAATAGAAATAGACAGGAGCGGGAATATTAAGGCCCTTGGCAAAGATGTCAATAAGGTCCTTGTGGACGGGAAGGAATTTTTTGGAAAAGATCCGAAAGTAGCCACAAAAAATCTGCCGGCGGCTTCACTTGACAAAGTGCAGGTTTACGACAAAAAATCCGATGAATCGGAGTTCACCGGAATTGATGACGGGACAAGGGATAAAACAGTCAATCTGGTGCTTAATGAAAACTATAAAAAAGGACTTTTTGGAAATCTCACAGCCGGTTATGGTACCGGGAACCATTACCTGGGAAATGGAAAGCTGTACAGGTTCACAGACAAAACGCAGTTGGCTGCGCTTGGCATGATGAATAATGTAAATCAAACCGGATTTTCCATTAATGACCTTATAAACTTCAGCGGCGGTTTGTCAGGATCACTCGGTGCAAATATCAATAGCGGTTTCCCGGTCAACACAGGTCAGCCTGTTGCCGGATATTCCACGACAGGAGCCGGAGGAATCAATTTATCGTGGTCAAAAACCAGTCAGAACAGAATATATGCCAGCTATCTTGCCAGCGGATCAGAGCGAAAACTGGCCGATATAATCAAAACAAGGAATTTTACGGAAATAAATTCATTCAGCCAGGAAGAAATCTCGAACCAGGTAAAACGCGATACCTCCCACAGGGTTAATTTTGGTATACGTGAAAAAATCAATAAGTCACAAAATATCATTATTGACGGAGGTCTGTCAGTTACCTCCGGATCCAATCCTCAGAACGGATCCTCCGACAGCTTCCTGAACAATGAGCTGATAAACAGGATTACCAGAAACAGCAAGGATATAAATGAACGATTTACAGGAAATTTTTCAGGTTCATTTACTAATATATTCAACCAGGGAAGAACCGTTTTGAAGTTTACAGGTTCAGGTTCCTTTTCCAGGAATCGATCAGGGATCCAGTTTGAGAACAGGACTGATTTTTTCGATCCGGCACAAACCCTGATTGCAAGACAATTTCAAAATAATAAATTGTCTGATCAGAATTTCTTGACAGGACTGATTTTTACACAAAAAATAGGAACCGGGCTATATATCGAACCAGGTATTAAGTACGGTCACTTGAAAGAAAAGCTTGACCGCCAGCAGGGACTTCCGCTTGAAAACGATCAGCTGATAGATTCTTTAACCTCATCATTAAATAAAAACTATTCCTGGCTGCGTCCTGAAATGACACTGAGAAGAAACGGAGAAAAGAGCCAGGCTTTCCTTTCACTTGCATTGGAAAAAGGGATATTTTCCACATCGCTGAATGGAATCGCCTCGGATAAATCAGAACATCTCTATTTTCTTCCTTCAGTATCCTGGGGTTATGAGTACAGGAGCGGAAGAAGAGTATCAATACTCTATCGTACAAGGGTGAATACCCCAAACGCCAGCCAGCTGAATCCTGTTGTCAACACTATTAATCCGGTCTCGCTGTTTTACCGC
>Ga0315276_10003741_pt1 | contig 13928 bp, 10 predicted proteins | sample YL17G05_0_MG_FD_204542 | JGI IMG/M metagenome (GOLD analysis project Ga0315276, IMG submission 204542) | Sediment microbial communities from Yellowstone Lake, YNP, Wyoming, USA - YL17G05_0 | ecosystem: Environmental > Aquatic > Freshwater > Lake > Sediment | place: USA: Wyoming | collected...
CTGGAAGGTGACGCTGAACTTCCCCTTGCTCTCCGTGGCATACGGATTGCTGAAGTTGCCGCGCAGCGTGAACTGGCCGTTGTCCATCCTGGCTTCGCAGCGCACGCAGGTCGGCGCGTAGGTTTCCTTGAGGTTGAGGAACTTCGGCAGCGCGCTTTCCAGCACTTCGCCGCGCAGGCCGGTCATCACCACCACGCCCTGCGGGCTGATCAGGTAGCTGTCGGGGATGCCGCCCACCGCCCATTCTTTGGCAGCTGGCGTGTCCCAGCCGCCGCCGGGGAAGATCACCGGGTAGCGGATGCCCTTCTCGCGCAGCACCGGGCGCAGCTTGTCCATCGTCTGGGCGTAGTCCAGGCTGACGCCGAGCACCTCGAAGCTGTCGCTGCGCAGCGGGCGCGTGACCTTGACCAGGTTGGGCAGCTCGTACATGCAGGGCCCGCACCAGGTAGCCCAGAAGTCCACCAGCACCCACTTGCCGCGGAAATCCTCCAGACGCACCATTTTCTCGCTCTGGATCTCGCGGCCGTAGAAGTCGCTGGGGCGGTCGCCGGGGCCGAAGCGGCCGGCAAACGAAGCGGTAGTCAGACAGAGCACAGTCAGCCCCGTCAGTACAAGCATGGCGGCGTTACGCAGCATGGACTTCCTCCTTCCGATACGAAGCAGGATGATAGCATGCGCCTTCTGCGGGAATGACGGCGCGCAGGCGCCCCAGGTGCTAGTTCACCCGCACGATAACCGTGCTGTTTTCATGCAGCACCAGCGGGTTCTCGCTCTGCACCAGCGCCGTGGCGGGCTCGTCGTCGTAGACGTTGAGCAGCATCAGGTCGTAGTTGCCGCCTTGCACGTTCTCCGTCGTCTCGGCGATGCCGCCAAGGCCGGTAGCCTGGATGGTCAGCGTGATGGTCGTCGGATGCACGTCGCTGGGCTCGCCGACGAAGCCGGGGAACAGACCGTTCTCGGCCACCGCCACGTCCATCGTCGTGCCCAGGTTGAACGGCGTGCCCAGCCGCAGCCGGAACTGGCGATCGGCATCCAGCACCTGCATCACGATCGGCTGGCCCGCGCCGTCGACCACCTGCACCTTGACGTCGAAGTTACCCTTGCCGCCCATGGTGATGTCCAGCGGGATGCTGCCGTTGCTGTCGTCGTCCTCGCCGTAGGAATAGGCGAAACCGTGGTCCGGGTCGAAGGCGCAGACCACGCCGTAGCGCGAGATGCTGCCGGTCAGCGAGTAGATGCCGCTGTCGTTTGTCACGTCGTAGGCCGTCTTGTTATCGGTGTTGAGCAGCGTAACCGGCGTGGCGTCGAGTGCCGAAGCCGACGCGCCGACGACCACCACGCCCGCCAGCGGGTCGCCATCGGGCCCGCGCACGACGCCCGAGAGCTCGACGTTCACCGCGCCCTGGATGACGAAGTCCGAGACGCGGTCGGAAAGCTGGATCGTGCCGTACTCCTCGGAAGCGAAGATCACGCCCTCGTGCACCACGCGCACGGTGTACATCACGTTCTTGTTCCAGCGGAAGCTGATCGTGTAGGAGCCGTCCACGTCCGTGGTGTCCTTGAACTTGGCGACGTTGGTGTCACCCTCGATCTCCCCCAGCACTTCGATGTCGATGCCGCCCACCGGGTTGCCGGTAGTATCGCGGATCGTGCCGCTCCAGGTGCGCTTGGGCGCCTGTTCGTCGAGCAGCTGGCTGAGCAGGTAGGCAGTGACGAGCGTGCTGCAGCTTGCCAGCACGAATGAGGCCACCACCACGAATGCTGAGATTGCTTGTATGCGGGACATGAGCTCTCCTTCAGTTACGCGAATATGCGTAGCATAACGCTTGCCCAAAACCATCCCTAACAGTCGATTATACCCTATCAACGCGCCGCGCCGGCTGAGACAAGCCGACACCGCTTTGCACGTGCAGGTCGTAAGTACCGTGGTGGCAGTTTATACTGAGCAGTATCGAGGGCCGCCTGCCACGTCAGGGCAGCGGCGAGAACGCCAAGTGTAGCGGGGAGTGCCATGCCAGAGCGCCAAGTGAGAGAGGTCAGCCGTCGCGTGGTCAGCACGCGCGTGCTGGGATCCGCCAACCCGGTAGCCAAGTGGGGCCGCGAGAGCAAGGCCAGCTGTATGGACTCCATCGGCGGCTTCTTCGTCGGACTGCTCCTGTTTTTCGTGACGTTCGCCCTGCCCTACTGCGCGGCGACGACGGAAAAGGACAGCAAGGACATCTCCAGGCTGAGCGTCGTCCCGGCAGCGGACGTCGTAAATACGACGGGCAAGGCGCTGGTCAGGGGCGAGCTGACAACCGACATGCCGGTCGTCCCGCCCAAGGGCGCCGCTCCCCGCGTGCTGGCCTTCAAGTACATTGTTGAAGATTATGTGACTCATCCAGTAAAGCACAATGAGACCCATACCGAAGTACAGGGTGGCAAAGAAGTCGAAGTAACCGAGGAGGTTACTGAAATGGTCTCGGAGTGGGTAGCAAAGCCCGAGGAGACGAAGTGGGCGCAGCTGAAACTCGGCGGCATCACCATTGATCCCAACCGCGCCAGTATGCAAAACATGCCGTGGGAGGAGGCGTGGAAAACAAGCAACCAGCAGGACACGCACCGTGAGCATGTCGATGTTCTCCGGCCGGGGCTGACGGTGCTGCTCGCCACGCAGCTGACGGGCGGTCAGGTCGCCACGCAGCCCGACTTCTACATCGTCACCACGCACACCAAGGACGAGCTGGTGGCGTCGCTGGGCCGCGCCGAGGAGGGCCAGCGCTGGCTGCTGATCATCGCCTCGGTGGTGCTGTGGACGATCGCCTTCAACCTGCTGATCGGGCCGGCGATGATCCTGCTCAACATCCTGCCGGTGAAGGCCATCGGCGCCGCCGTGCGCGGCGTGTACACCTTCTTCGCCTTCATCTGCGCCTGCATCCTGACGTGGACGACCTACGTCGCCGTGCGCTACTGGTGGCTGATAATTGTCGTGCTCGCCGTGGCGGCGGTAGTGGTAATGGTGATGACCAACAAGCACCGCCACCCCGCGCCGGAAATGGACGTCGCACCCGAGCCGCCGGCGGAGCCTCCCGCCCCGTCCCCGCCGTCTTCGTAGGGCGCGGTGTGAACCGCGCCATCTCGTAGCGGCGAAGCCGTGCTTCGCCCGTCCCCGGAACGCGGCCTGGCAGGCCGCATCTTTCGTAGGGGCCGGCCTCGTGCCGGCCCGTCTTTGCAGGCGTGAAGCTGGCTTGCAGAGCTCTGGCAGGCTGTAGAATGTGCTATGCCTATCAGAAAGAGTGGCTTACTGCTCCTGGTCGTATTAATCATTGTGGTAGGCATAGCTGTTTTCTTCGTGCATCACAGAAGCAGCAATCGTAGAGTGGACTTGCTCCAGCTATCGAGCCAACCGCTGCCGAAGGGATTTCCATTGAAAGCGCTGTACGTCTCATCTGCACAGAAGGGCGCTGGGCAACTCATTCACGGGGAGTCCTGGTCCATCGACAAATGGATGGTTGCCTTCACTTCCGATGCAGGCCTGGACTCGATCGAAAAGGATCTCTCTAGCCAACTGGTAAGTGCGGGACTGCCTGAAAATCCCCCCATGGATTACTATTCACGCAAACATCCGGAGGTCAAGGACGAGTTCAAGGACTCGTACAGGTCGTGGTCAAACGAGCAGTGGATCGTCAGCCTGACGTATTGGGACTATCGGCGGATGACAGATGTCAACAACAAGGCGCTGCACAAAGGGACTGATCCGGAAGGATACGAGCTCGGCATCAGCCCCATTGACTAGAAGCCACAGAAGACGGGCCGGCACAAGGCCGGCCCCTACGGCTCCTCCACCAGCTCCACCTGCGTCACCTCGCGGTACTGCGCGCGCGTGTCTACGGTGACGGCGCCGAGCCGCTGCTCGTCGAGATTGTAGACGCATCCCTGGGCGTACACGGGCTCACCCAGCGGATCGAAGACGTAGTTGCCCGCGCCGTCGAAGCGCTCCAGCCCGTTGTCCACGCCGGCCACGCAGCAGCCGATGCAGAACACGCCGTTCTCGATCGCCCGCGCCTGCAGCAGCGCGCGCCAGACGTGGTCGCGCTGCCAGGGCCACAACGCGGGGTAGATCATCATCTGGATGCCCAGCTGCAGCTTGAGCGCGCGCGCCTGCTCAGGGAAGCGCACGTCGTTACACGTCGCCAGACCGATAGTCAGCCCGCCGTGCGTTAGCGCGACGTAGCGCGCGCCGCTCTGCCACAGCTCGTGCTCGAGGTTGGGCTCGAACAGGTGCACCTTGTCGTAGTGCGCCAGCGGCTGGCCGTCGCGGTAGGCCCACTGCCGGTTGCGCCCCTCCTCGGTAACCGTGCCGAAGATGCACAGCAGCTCAGGTTGGCGCGCCGAGCCCGCCGTGAACTCATCGTGCAGCCTAAGTGGTTCGCAGGCGGCGCGGTAGCCGGTGATGAACTGCTCAGGGAACACGATTATGCCGCAGCCGGCAGCGGCCGCGTCGAGCTCGCTATGCAGGCGGGCGATGTTCGCCTCGACGTCGCGCACGTAGAACCGCGGGAGGTACAGCAGCATGGCTATATTGTAGGCGCGGCGCGGCGCAATTAGCCTACGCCTGCGTGCCGCGCGCGCGGGTTACGATGCCTCAAAGTTCACCAGCAGGTCGCCGGGCATCACGCGCTCGCCGGCCTGCTTGGGATAGCCCGTGACCACGCCATCAGCGGGCGCGCAGACCTCGTGCTCCATCTTCATCGCCTCGAGGATCAGCAGCGGCGTGCCCTTGGCAACGCTGGCGCCGGGCGCTGCCAGCAGCTTGAGCACCGTGCCGGGCATCTGGCTGGTGAGCTGGCCGTTGCCACCCGCCTCCTCCGCCGTGGCGCCCTCCTCGATAAGCGGGAAGTTGTAGTAGTGCGGCCCGTCGCAGACGCTCACAGTGCCCGGCCGCGCCAGCACGTGGAAGCTGTAGCGCCGCTCGCCGTAGTAGAAGCTCAACGCGCCGTCACCCAGCTCGACGGCCTCGACGCTGTACTCCTGGCCGCCCAGGCTGACGCGCGCTGCGCCATCCACCGCTAGCACCGCCGAGACGTCCACCGCTTCATCGCCAATGCGTAGGCGCTCTCTCATGTGTTGCTCCATCTGCCCAGGCTCTGCCAGGGCGTCGCCTGCGCCGTGCCATCCAGCTCCGCGGCCGCAGTAGGCCGCCCGGCCCGGCCGCGGCCCGCCAGCGCCAGCGCGGCGGCGAGCTGCACCGGCACATCGGGCGGCGGCGCTGCCCAGCTCGGGAAGTGCTGGCCGATGAAGCTGGTGTCCGTCGCGCCCGCGGCGAATGCCGGATGCGTGATCACGTCGTAGAGGAACGGCAGGTTGGTTGTCACGCCGAGGATGCAGTGGTCGGCCAGCGCGCAGGCCATGCGCGCGATCGCCGCGCTGCGGTCGGGCGCCCAGACGATCAGCTTGCCCAGCAGCGGGTCGTAGTCCGCGCCGACCTCGCAGCCCGCGTACAGCATCGTGTCCAGGCGCACCATCGGCCCGCGCGGCTCGCTGTACACCTCGACGCGGCCGACGGCCGGCAGGAAGCCCGCGGCGGGATCATCGGCGCAGATCCGGCACTCGATGGCCTGCCCGCGCGGGCGCAGCTCCTCCTGCGCCAGCGTCAGCAGCTCGCTGCTGGCGATGCGCAGCTGCCAGTGCACGAGGTCCACGCCGTAGACGAACTCCGTCACCGGATGCTCGACCTGCAGGCGCGTGTTCATTTCGAGAAAGTAGTAGTGCCCAGCCTGGTCCAGCATGAACTCCACGGTGCCCGCGCCGACGTAGCCCACCTGCCGCGCGATGGCCACCGCCGCCGCGCCCATCTCAGCGCGCAGCGCGGGGCTGACCGCCGTGGACGGCGTCTCTTCGACGACCTTCTGGTGCCGCCGCTGGATGCTGCACTCGCGCTCGCCGAGGTACACGACGCGGCCGTGCATGTCGGCGAGCACCTGGATCTCGATGTGCCGCGGGCGGATGAGCAGCTTTTCCAGGTACACCGTATCGTTGCCGAAGGCGCTCTGTGACTCGCGCCGCGCCGCCGCCAGCGCCGCGCTCAGCTTGTCGGGTGCTTCGACGGTGCGCATGCCCTTGCCGCCGCCGCCCGCGCTGGCCTTGACCATCACGGGATAGCCTATCGCTTTGGCCGCCTGCGCATAAGCCTCATCGCTCGCGGTAGCATCCTCGAAGCCCGGCACGACAGGCGCGCCCGCGGCCCGGGCCGTCTCGCGCGCCTCGATTTTCAGGCCCATACCGCGCATCGCGGCCGGCGGCGGGCCGATCCAGATCAGCCCGGCGGCCTCAACCGCCTCGGCGAAGTCCGCGTTCTCGGCGAGGAAGCCATAGCCGGGATGCACAGCGTCGCAGCCCGCAGCCCGCGCCACGTCGATCAGCTTGGCCTGGTTCAGGTACGACTCGGCGGGTGCAGCGGCGCCGATGTGGCAGGCGTTGTCGGCCAGCCGCACATGCAGCGCGCGCGCGTCGGGATCGGAGTAGACGGCGACCGTCTCGCAGCCCAGCTCGCGGCAGCCGCGGATCAGCCGGCAGGCGATCTCTCCGCGGTTGGCTATCAGAACGCGTTTCAGCACGCCAGTATTGTAATGGAGCGGCAGCCCCGGAGCGCGGGCTTGCATCCCGCATCTTGCCGGAGCGCGGGATTGCATCCCGTTCTTAATAGCGGCTTGAAAAGCCGCGCTCCATCATTACTGCGCCTCCGCCGGGCCGAGCGGGCGCCAGACGCCGCCGTAGGACTCGTCGTCCGTGGCGTAGCTCAGCACGCTGCCGTCGAGCAGGGGCGCGGCGAGGGCCTCGATCTTGATGCCGTCCATCACCCAGGCGACGTTATTACGGCTGAGCTGGTCGGTGTAGAAGTAGTGGTCGAAGACGCTGAGGCGGTCGGGCATGAACGGCCCGAAGCGCCAGACGCTGGAGCGGAAGGGACCGGCGTCGCCGGTGTCTTCGGACGTCGCCACCCACAGCACGCCGGCGGGATCCAGGTACAGGTCGCTGCAGCCGCGTACGTAGGGATAGCCCCCGGCATAACGGTCGAGCGGCAGCCCGCCCTGGTCGCGCACATCGAGCGTGCCGGCGTCCAGGTCGGCGTATCCCCAGTGCAGCACGGCAGGCTCATACGGTGAGCCGCCGCCGCGGACGCCCAGGACGAGCAGCAGCGACGGGCTGGGCGGCGTTAGCAGCCGCGGATTGCAGCCCGGAGGCATGCAGCTGCCCGGAGGCGCGCCCGGCGGCGTAGGCGGCACTGAGGTTGGAGGGGTCGGAGCCGATTGAGCCGTCGGCTGTGCAGTACCAACGCCATCCCCGTACTGCTGAGCGCTGCGCGTGGACTCGCGGTACTCCGAGTCATAGCCGGCGTTGGATGTGGGTTTGGTCGGCGGGTTGGCGCTGCCGATCATGGCCACGATGCCCTCCACCTCGTGCAGCTCCAGCGGGACGAGCAGCGTGCCCAGCACCTGCACCGACCACACGCCGGACGCCTGGCTCACGGAGAGGTGGAAGATCCGGCCCTGGTGGAACTCGCCGGTGGCGCGGTCGGTCCAACTGCCACTCTCGCAGACCAGGAACTCGCCGGGCTTGCCGGGCAGCGGGCAGGCGGATTCGAGGTCGTTGCTGGGCGCAACGGGCCACAGCACCGTAACCGGCGTGTAGTCGTAGCCGCCGCCCTCGCCGACGGTGATCACGCCCACGCGGTCAGTGTCCTTGTCCGCCTTGGTGTCCATCACCACGAGGAAGCTGCGCCCCTCGATCAGCGCCATGCCGGAGATCGCCGGCATCGCCGCGGCGTCCGCCCGCGCCGGCTGCGCTGTGAAGCACACGCTCAGGATACACGCGCCGGCCAGTGCCAGGCTGACTACAAACCTCATCTGCCATTCTCCAGTAAATCACTACAGCCTTCAGCGGGTTACAATCTACCTATGGGCTTGACCACGCTAACAGTGCTGGTCGCTAACGTCAACGACGTGGAGCGCGCGATCGCCGTTCAGTGCCTGGTGGACTCGGGCGCGGTGCACTCCGTCATCCAGTCCGACGTGCTGGAGCAACTCGGCATCAAGCCCTTCGCGCGCAAGGAGTACAGCCTGGCCAACGGCGACCTGATCTCGCGCCAGCGTGGCGCGGCGGTGTTCAAGTACGAAGGGCGCATCGGCTACGCCGACGTGATTTTCGGTGAGCCGGGCGACGCCAACCTGCTCGGTGCGACGACGCTGGAATCGATGGAGCTTGTGCTCGACCCCTTCCGCCGCGAGCTGCTGCCACTGCCGATGATCCTTGGCGGCTACCACCCCCCAGAGCGCGGCTGAGCCGCTGCCTACCCCCGCGGGAAGTAGATGCGCAGGTGCGTCAGCGTGGTGAAGGCGTCATTCTTCAGGCCGCTGGCGGGGTGGATCAGCTCATACTGCGCCGGGTCGGCGCTGTCGGAGTAGCGCGCGCGCACGGTGAAGCGGTCAAGGAACACCTGCGCGCCATGCACGTCCTCGCTCACGCTGCCGTCGGGGTTGAGCGCCGGCGTGAAGCAGGGGTAGAAGTAGTCGCTGAACAGCGGCGCCGTGCCCTCCCAGCTCGGGTCGAGCGCCCACAGCGGCCCGACGACCATCCACTGTGTCTTGACGCGCGCGAAGGTCATCTCGCTGCTCATCGCGTGGTCGCGCGGGATGATCTGAAAGCCGCCGATCTCGCCCATGGGCGCGGTGCTGATGCACAGCACGCCGGGGTGGTTGGCGCGGACGCGGCCGACGCCGGCGTACTGCGTGCCGAGGAAGCGGCCGACGCCGGCGACGGGCTTGAGCACCTGGCCGATGGGGTACGGATCCAGCCCAACCTCCTTGACCCACACCAGCCCGCCGAAGCCGTTCTCGAATTCGATCCACTCCGGGTTGTACTTGCGACGCTCAACCTCGATCACGATCTGGTCGCCAACCTTGGGCACCCAGCCTGGCTGCACCGCCCGGGCGGAGGCGATGTCCGTGGGAATGGCAGTCGGTTCCTCATCCGGTGGGGGCGGCGTCCCTCCGCCCATCGGCTGCGCTGAAGCCGGCGGCGTGACGCCGCCGCTACTGGGAATTGTGGCCGGCGCGGAGTCCCGTCCCACCGCCGCGCCCACCGCCGGCAGCGAGTCCGGGCGCACCGGCACGTACAGCACGCGGCTGCCGTTCAGCGGCGCCCACAGCCCGCCGAAGAGCTGCGTGCCGCCGGGGATGTCTGTAAGGATGGAGGTGGAGGGGCTGAGGTAGCTTAAGTACTTCGCCGGGTCGATCTCCGTCTGCTCGACGGGCAGGATCGAGAAGATTACGCCGCGGCCGGCGGCGTAGTCGTGGTTGATCTTGACGTGGATGGCGTTCACCGCCGTGGCGCACACCGTGCCCGGCTCGGCCCAGCCGCTGGCGGTAAAGCCCTGCGGGTTGACCTTGCTCACCGGCACGATGACATGGCCCAACAGCTGCGGCTCACCCAGCTGGCCGCTGACCGCGCCCGCCTCCGCGTCAGCGTCCGCCTCGCCCCAGTTCAGCCCCGCAGGCGCGTGGAACTGCGGCGCGGGCTTGCGCTCCGGCTGCGCCATCCTCGTACCCGCGGGCACAGCCCAGATGCCCCCGCCCTCGCGGTTGTCGAGCACCAGGTAGAACACCTCGCGCTCGCGCAGATGCGCCGGCACAGGATACTGCGACGGCCAGAGCGGCTGCTCGGGGGCCAGGCGCAGCGCGGGACTCTTCAGCTCCGCGTGGCGGTTGGGATTCAGGTGCCAGGGCTCAGCCTCGTCGCCGGCCGGCGCCACCCCTGCCTCCTGGGCTGCCGCGGGCTGGGGCGTGGATGCGCCAAGGAGCAGGGCCAGCGCAGCCGCCGCGCCCGACAGGCACAACATGGCCACGTTGCTAGTACCAGCATGTGTCACTTTGAGTAACCTCCGCAGTCGCAGTCGCAGGCTCCGGCGCGAGGCCAGTTCGTGCTCCAGGCCGCGCTGGGCGCGCCGCCGCCTGCGCGCGACGGCAGCCTGGGCGATACCGCAGGCCAGCCAGAGCAGCGCAACAGGCAGCCAGACCATCGCCGCCTCGAAGTCCAGCACCGAGGTGAAGCCCAGAGAGCGCAGGTCCAGGCTGCCGCCCTGCAGTGCGGCGACGGCGTAGGACGCTAGCCACCACCAGCCGCAGACCAGCCATACCCGCCGCTGCGGCGCCAGCAGCAGCAGCGCCAGGTAGCATGCGGCGATAAGCGGCGTGAGCACGCCGACCTTCAGCCAGAACAGCTCGGCGAAGTACCAGTTGCTGTACAGCGCGACGAGGAAGTGCGCCAGCACGTAGCCTACGCCGAGGCTGAACAGGCCGGGTGGCAGCAGTGCGCGCATAGCAGTCCGACGCGGATTATAGCGGCGGGTTCAGTCGGCCGCCGCCCAGCCTCCGTAGGGGCGACCCATGGGTCGCCCTATTCTGGCTTACAGGGGCGGCGTGACGCCGCCGCCGTCAGCCTGAGCTGATGCCCTACTCGCCGCCCTTGCGCCGCATGATGAAGCGCTGGCGCGTTTCCTCGATCAGGCTGAGCATCGTCGGCACGACGAACAGCGTGAACACGGTGCTCACCGCCAGGCCGCCGACGACGACGATGCCCAGGCTGCGGTACAGCTCCGAGCCGCTGCCCTTGCCCAGCGCCAGCGGCAGCATGCCGAACACGGCGACGAGCACGGTCATCATGATCGGGCGCAGGCGGCTGTGGGCCGACTCGTAGAGCGCCTTGATCGGCTCCATTCCCTGATGCTGGAAGTTGAGCATCTGGTGGATGATCAGAATGGCGTTGGCCACCACGATCCCCGAAAGGATGATCAGCCCCAGCATGCCCAGCACGTCAAACTGCACCACCCCCCTCGTCACGCGGTAGGCCAGCGTGATCGCCAGGAAGCTGCCGCTCCAGGCCAGCGGCACAGTGATCAGCGTGACCAGCGGATAGTAGAAGCTCTTGAACAGCGCGACCATCAGCAAGTAAATGATGGCGATCGCCAGCAGGCCCTGGAACACCAGCGAGCGGTAGGTATCGCGCAGCTTGTCCGCCGACTCGCCGAACCGCACGTCGTAGCCCGGAGGCAGGTTGGCGACCATTGGATCGACGATGTCCTTCTGCGTCTTGTCCAGCGCGGTCTGCGTGGGGATCTGCGGCAGCGTGTTGACCGTCAGCTCGATCGAGCGCTGGCGGTTGTAGTGCGTCACTGACGTCGGGCCGGTGCCCTCCTCGATGTTGGCGATCTCGTCCAGGCGCACCAGCTGGCCGCTGGGCGTCTGCACCTTGAGCGCGGCGAGCTGCTCGCGGTTGTACATCAGCGACTGGTCGCCGCGCACCACCAGGTCGTACTCGCGGCCGCCCTCGGTGTACTTGCTCACGCGGCGGCCGGCGACCATGCTCTCGACGACCAGCGCAACGTCGCTGACCGTCATCCCCAGCTCGGCGGCGCGGTAGCGGTCGAGCTTGACGTCCAGCTCCGGCGCACCTTCGGTATAGCTGCTGCGCACCGAGTAGCCCGGCGCTACGATGTCCTTGCGCGCCAGCAACGCGCCTTGCAGCTGGTCGGCGGTCTGCTTGAGCTGCGTCAGGTCCGGTCCCACAACTTCCAGCGTGAACTGCTTGTCCTGCGTTTCGAAGATCGAGGGCCGGATGGCGAAGAAGTACTGAAAGCCGGGCAGCATGAAGCCCGCCTGGCTCAGCTTGCCGGCCATTTCCTGCAGGTTCTGCTCAGTGTTCTCCTTGGGTTTGAGGGCCACGCCGACGGCGTTGAACATCGGGGCGGCGGCTACGGAAAAGACGCTCTTGACTTTCGGGTCCGCCAGCGCCATCTGTTCGATGGGAACGAAGGCCTGGCTGGTGACTATGTTCTGCTGCCCGACCACGGGCTGGGCGATGCAAAAGATGAACCCCAGCGTGCCCTGTGGCAGGTAGCTGGCGGAGGGCAGCAGCGACAGCGAGGCCAGGAACAGCCCCAGCACCGCGCCCAGCAGCAGCACGCGCCAGCCTGTAGTGCCCTTGCCGATGCCCGCGCAGGCCCAGCTCAGGAATCTGCGGTACTCCCGCTCGAACCAGCGCCCCAGCCACTGCAGCTCAAAGATGTCCAGCAGCGCGGAGAGCTGTGGCTGTTCGCGGGCGATACGCTCGCGGGTACTGTCAACCCGCATGATGATCGCCGCCAAGCTGGGCACGACGGTCAGCGTAGCCAGCAGCGAGACGGTGATCGAGGTCACCACGGCGATGGCGATATCTTTAAACAGCAGTCCCGCCTCGGTGACGTTGAGGATGATCGGGATGAATACCGCGATGCGCGTCAGCGTGGAGCTGAAGATCGCGCCCCACACCTCCTGCAGGCCGTCGTGCGCCGCCTGGCGCGGCGACTTGCCCTGTTCTCGCATGTGGCGGTCGATGTTTTCCAGCGCCACAATGGCGTCGTCCACCACCAGTCCGGAGGCGAAGCTCAGGCCCGCCAGCGCGATGATGTTGATGCTGCGGCCCATTGCCTGCAGCACGAGGAAGACGCTGATCAGCGAAATCGGGATCGCGGTGACGGCGATCAGCACCGGCCGGCCAGCGCGCAGGAACAGCGCCAGCACAATCGCTGCCAGCACGGCGCCGATCAGCAGGTCGTGCTTGACCAGCGTCAGCGACTCATCGATATAGCCGAGCTGGCTGTTGGCTTCCACAAAGTTGATCTTGGTGCCCTGCTTGGAGTACTGATCGTTGAACGCGGCGATTTCTTTCTGCACCGCGTGGATCGTCGAGACAGTGTTGGCACCGGTCTGGCGGAAGACCAGCATGACGATCGAGGGTATGCCGTCAACCTTCACGTAGCCCAGCAGCCGGTCGCGCCCGTCCATCACCCGGGCCACGTCACCGACCTTCACGCTGCCCAGCGGGCCGTACTTGATAACGGTATTGCGGGCATCGTCCAGGGTCTTGAACTTGCCCAGCGTGCGTACCGTGAACTCGCGCTCGCCTTCGTCCAGCGGGCCGCCGCGCGCGTCGACGTTCTCCAGCGCCAGCACGCGCGAGAGGTCGGCCATGCTGACGCCGTGGTCGGCCATCAGCTTGTCATCGGGCTGCACGATGATCTGCCGCGCCGCGCCGCCGAAGTAGCGCACGCTGCCGACGCCCTTCAGGCGCAGCAGCGCCGGCACTACGTCCTGGTCGATGGCATCGTATTTCTCATCGAGCGAAGCTTCGCCCTGGGCCACCAGGATGATGATCGCGTCCTGGCCGCCGCCGGTAACCAGCGACACCTGCGGCTTGTTGGCCAGGTCTGGCAGGTCCGGCACGCGCTCAATCGCCTGCACCACATCCAGCAGCGCCTTGCCCTTGTCGGCGGAGTCGGTGAACAGCAGCGTGATCTGGCTGCTGCCCTCCTGCGAGACCGAAGTGATCAGGCGCATGTCGTTGATCGAGGCCATCTCTTTTTCGAGCTTGGTGGTGATCTGGTCCTCGACTTCCACGGCGCCGGCGCCGAAGTAGTTCGTCGTCACTTGGACCTGCAGGGGCTCGATCGTCGGGCGCAGCTGCACCGGGATGTTGAAGTAGGCGATCACGCTGAAGATGACCAGAATGATCACGCCGACGAAGACGGCGTAGGGATTCTCAATCGCCGCGCGGATCATTTGCCACCGCCTGCCTGGCCTGACTCCTTGGGTGCGGCAGGCTTCTCACCTGCCGAGCCCCCCGCTGGCGGTCCGCCCTGGCCACCCGCACCCGCGGACGGTGCGCTGCCTGCGCCACCGCCTGCAGCAGGCGCCTGCCCGCCGGCTTCCGGCGCTCCCTGGCCTCCCGCGGCTCCCGGAGCGCCACCGGCTGCTCCAGCGCCACCTGCCCCGCCCTGCGGCATCAGGTTTGTCGGGATGATCTTCGCCGAAATGTAGAGCTGCTCCTTGCCGCGCGTGACGATCATGTCGCCA
>Ga0315276_10003742_pt1 | contig 13927 bp, 20 predicted proteins | sample YL17G05_0_MG_FD_204542 | JGI IMG/M metagenome (GOLD analysis project Ga0315276, IMG submission 204542) | Sediment microbial communities from Yellowstone Lake, YNP, Wyoming, USA - YL17G05_0 | ecosystem: Environmental > Aquatic > Freshwater > Lake > Sediment | place: USA: Wyoming | collected...
GGATCAGTGTTCATAATTGATTTAAAAATTTAATATTATTACCATTGACCTTTAACATTTGACATTTAACTTGCTTTTTTTAGTCAATGGTCAAAGGTCAACGGTCAAATGTTAATCAGGTTACCAACTTGATTTTTTAATTCCCATAATCTCACCTTTAGATGCAAGTTCCCGGAAACATATTCTGCAAATATCAAAATATCTCAGATAGCCTCGAGATCGGCCACATAATTTACATCTGTTATAAGTCCGTACCCATTTATCAGGCTTTTTACCTTGAGCCAAAGCCTGTAAATATTTTTTCTTCAGTTTCTCTGTTTTAACTCTTAGTGCTTTTCTGGCCATAAACGAATGTTAGATTAAATGTTTTAAATTATTTTCTTGGTTCCGGTTTCCATTATTCAGATTAATCCTGTAATCATGTAATCATGGTAATCAGTGGTCAGAGTTCTTTCTTAAAAGGGAATCCTATTTTTCTTAAAAGGGCTAATCCTTCTTCATTATTTTTTGCGGTTGTCACTATTGTCACCTGGATTCCATGCACATTTGTAATATCGTCGGGGCTGATCTCAGGGAACACTATTGCCTCTTTAAAACCGATGCTGAAATTGCCTTTGCCATCGAATGATTTTATTGAAAGTCCACGGAAATCACGGACTCTTGGCAATACGACCGCAACTAACCTTTCTACCAAATCGTAAGCTCTTTTTCCGCGTAAAGTCGTAGTAATTCCTGTTGGAACTCCTTGGCGGAGTTTAAAATTAGAAATTGCAATTTTAGCCTTTGTTATAACTGGTTTCTGTCCAGTTATTTTTGCTACATTTTCAATAATTTCAGAAAAATCTTTAATTTGCTTAGCTAATGTTCCTATTCCCACATTTATCTTAACTTTTTCAATCTTCGGAACAGCCATAGTATTCCTCAGGCCCAATTCTTTTTTAAGATCTGGGGTGATCTTTGATTTCATTCGTTCGTATAATGACATTTTAAAATTGGTAAATAAAAAATGATAAATGAAAATTAAGTTCTCTTTTTCTTTTCAATTTTCGAGATGGCCTGCTCCACCGATTCATGGCATTTCATACAAATGCGGAATTTTTTGCCCCCTCCCGCAATGCGGGATTCGGACGGGCTGGTTTTGGGAATACTATAGCCAACTCTGACAGGCTTATTGCAATTTGGACAAATCAGCATAACTTTAGATGTATTGAATGGAGCCTCGAATTTAATGCGTTCACCGGCTTTTGCAGTTGTCTTTTTAATATGTTTTGTGCGCATATTGACCTTTTCAACAGTAATTCGGTTTGTTTTCTTGAAAATGCGCATAACGATGCCGACTTTACCCTTATATTTTCCGGCTGTCACCAATACTTTGTCTTTAGCTTTAAGTTTCATGTCAAAATGTAAAATGAAAAATGTAAAATAAAAAAATGTTATAGTACTTCCGGTGCTAAAGAAATAATCTTCTGAAAGCCTTTTTGCCTTAGTTCGCGTGCTATCGGCCCAAAAACTCTTGTTCCTTTTGGCAAATTATCTTTAGCCACTATCACGCAGGCATTTTCATCAAAACGAATATATGAACCGTCCTGCCGGCGAACAGGATTAGATGTCCTAACTATCACTGCGCGTTCTACAGAATGTGTTTTGACAATACCTTTTGGCGATGCATCTTTAATCGCGACTATAATCACATCGCCGATCCATGCATACCTTCGTTTGGAACCGCCGAGTACTTTTATACACATCGCGCTTTTGGCGCCAGTATTATCAGCTACATTGAGGACAGTCTGAGTTTGGATCATTGTTTATTGGATTAATAATTACCGATTGGTGCTCTTATTGGTTAACGACCTTCCAACGTTTAAGTTTACTTAAAGGTCTTGTTTCAGTAATAGTGACTTCGTCTCCGATATTAAATTTTTTGCTATCATCACAGTGTGTATAAAACTTTTTAGATACCTGATAGCGCTTCATGTATTTAGGATGCTTTTTATAAGAAGTTACAGTAACCACTATAGTTTTTACCATCTTATTGCTTGTAACAGTGCCAGTTATTGTCCGCATAACGCTTATTGATTAATGAATTATTACTTGCTTGTTTTCTTATCGCTTTTTGCCCTGAACTGAAGCGTAGCGCTTAGGTCGGGGTCGATTTTTTACTATTTCTTTCTCATCTTTGACTTCTGCCAATATTGTCAAAATCTGTGCCACATAATGCCTTAGCTTTGTTGCTTTACTGGAATCTTTTTCGTGTTTGGTTTTTAGGCTAACACGTATTTTTAAGGCATCTTTACGGGCTTTTGCCAATTCAAGCAAAAGTTCTTTCTTTGTTGATGATCTTAATTCTTGAATTGAATACATTTATAAAATTAATTATGTCGTATAATAAATTTGGTTTTGACAGAAAGTTTTGCATCTGCAAGACGGAAAGCTTCACGTGCAATTTCTTCCGTTACACCATCCATTTCAAATAGAATTCGCCCTGGTTTTACTCGGCATACATAAAATTCAACATTTCCTTTTCCTGATCCCATTGGCACTTCAGCAGGTTTGCGGGTTATCGGTGTATGAGGGAATATGCGGATCCATATTTTACCGCCACGCTTTACATATCTGGTCATTGCGCGTCTTGCGGCCTCGATTTGGCGCGAAGTGAGTTCGCCTGCTGACTGGGCTTTTAGACCATACATTCCATAGCTTACTGCGCTTCCCGCGAATGATTTCCCTGTAAACGATCCTCTGCCGCGATGGGCTTTCCTGAATTTTTGCTTGGCTGGCTGTAACATATTAATTATTTAGGATTTCGGATTTCGTATTTCGCATTGTCATTTTGCAATTGAAATTTAGGAATTATTTATGACTTTGTGATACTAAATACTGAATTATAAATATTGAATGTAAAATGTGGAATTGAATGCGAAATCAGAAATGCGAAATGCGAAATAAAATCATTCTTCTTTAACATTTTGCTTCTGCTTAATGGCTTGCTCCTTTTTAAACACAAGACCTTTATAAACCCATACTTTAATGCCGATTACACCGTAGGTTGTATAGGCTCTAACAGTGGCAAAATCAATATCTGCCCTTAATGTGTGTAATGGCACATTACCCTCTTTAAAATACTCATCACGCGATATCTCAACACCGTTTAGGCGCCCGGAAATCTGTACTTTGACTCCTTTAGCTCCAGCTTCAATGGCTTTCTGAAGCCCTACTTTGACTGCGCGCCTGTAAGCAATACGCCTTTCTATTTGCCCGGCTATCATCTCGCCAATCAATTGTGCGTTTAGATCTGGATTAGTTACTTCGTGAATATTGATTTCTATGTTCTGATTGAGTTTGCGCTTTAAAAAATCCTTTAAATCCTCGATCATGACTCCCTGGCGCCCGATTATTATCCCAGGTTTAGCCGCATAAACATTAACTATGACTTTTTTAGCAGATCGCTCAATTTCGATTTTAGTAACTGCGGCATTCTTAAGGCGCTCATGAATGATTTTTTTAAGTTCCAGATCTGCATGGAATAATTTTGCAAAATCTCGTTTATTTGCGAACCATTTTGAATCCCATGTATTAATAATGCCGATGCGCAGACTTATTGGATTGACTTTTTGACCCATAGCTAGTAGCGAGAAACACGTTCCGAACGGAACAAGGCCGTAAGGCCGCAGTGTAGTAAGGGAAAATCTGATTCAATCTGCGGAATGCAGTGGAGAAGATTGTGTCAGATTTTAGTGTTTCCCTATTGGTTAAGATTAAATATTAAATTAAATTAAAAAAATTATTTATTTGTTGATTCTTTCTTTTTCTTAGATTTTGCCTTTACCTCTTTATGCGGAGTTTCTTTCGTTTCCTCAGTCTTTTTTGCAGGGGCTTTTTTTACTCTGATTTTTTTTGGCTTTTCAGATGTTTCCATTATTGGCTCAGTTTTTTCAGTTTCAACTTCTTTTGTTTTACTTTTTTCAACTTCTGGTATACCTACTTCAACAAAAATATGGCATGTTCGTTTTAATATAGGATGAGATCTTCCGCGTGATACGGGCATAGTTCTTTTATACATCGGGCCTTTTGTAACAATAATTTTAGTTATAACTAAATCATTTATAGACTGTTTAAAATTATTTTTTGCGTTATGAGCCGCTGAATTAACCACTTTATAGAGAATTTTTGCCGCTTTCTTAGGTGTAAATCTTAGAATATCCAAAGCTTCTTTAATTTTTTTGCCACGCACCATTCCGGCAACTAAATTTGCCTTTTTTGGCGCTATCCTGGTTCTTCTTAATACTGCTTTCATTTAGAATTGATTAGTAAATTAGAAATGTATTTATTCTGTCACTTCCTCTTTTGCCAGTCTTCCTCCGTGAGCCTTGAATTTGCGGGTTGGGGAGAATTCGCCGAGTTTATGGCCGACCATATTTTCAGTTACAAATACTGAGATATGGGTTTTGCCGTTATGGACGCCGAATGTGTGCCCGACGAATTCAGGTGAAATTGCACAGTTGCGTGCCCATGTCCTGATCACTTTTTTCTGTCCTGAAGCTTCCATCTCTTTAACTTTTTTAAGAAGCTTTGGATCGACATAAATTCCTTTTTTAAGACTTCGGCTCATGAAATGTAAAATAAAATGTAAAATGGACCTTGATTTTCTTGATTTAGAACATGATTTGCTTGATTAGACTGTTTATCTGGGGGTTAGTTTATTAATTATTGTTTTAAATTATTTTTTCTGAGTGCCTTTTTTACTTTAAGCAGACTAATCATGTAAATCCGTGGCCAATCCTGTAAATCCGTGGTTATTTTTTGCGTCTTTTGATTATCAGACGGTTTGTATCTTTATTCTTTCGTCGGGTTTTAACACCAAGCGCGGGCTTGCCCCACGGTGTTTTTGGATGTTTTAAACCGATAGGAGTATGTCCTTCGCCTCCTCCATGCGGATGGTCAACAGGGTTCATGGATTTTCCAAGCACTTGTGGCCGCCTTCCCATCAAACGCATTCTTCCGGCTTTACCGATTAATATATTGCTATGGTCTAAATTGCTTACTGAGCCAATGCTTGCGTAACATTCCTTACTAACATAGCGGACTTCTCCGGATGGCATCATTACCTGAGCCATATCGCCTTCTAAAGACATGACTTTACCGGATGACCCAGCAGACCGTATCGCCTGAGAACCTTTTCCTTTTTTTAGTTCAAGATCATAGATATCAAAACCTACCGGAATGTTTTTTATCTGCATGCAATTACCTGGTTTGATCTTTGCCTTTTCTCTGCATACAATACTATCTTTCGCATGCAACCCATTAGCAGCGATTATATATCGCCTTTCACCGTCAGCGTATTTGATAAGGGCGATAAATGCTGTGCGATTTGGGTCATATTCAATCGTTTCAACTGTGGCCGGAATATCAAGTTTCTGGTAGCGTTTATTATCTATCATGCGATATCTCCGCTTAGCGCCGCCTCCGCGGTGCCTGACAGTCAAACGGCCAAGATTATTGCGGCCTGATTTTTGGCGCCATGGCATTAAAAGCGGTTTATAAGGCATGTCAGAGGTTATCTCCTCAAATGTGTTAACGCTCATCTGGCGCCGCCCCGGTGTTGTAGGCTTATATTTAAGTACTCCCATTAACTTATTTTAATTTTATTAAAGTCGATTGAATTCTTTGGCTCCAGAGTCACTATTGCTTTTTTGCCCATATGTCGCTTTGTGATTGATTTGCCGGCACCGGCGCTTCGCGCTTTTCTTAAAATCGGAATAATATTTACGCTTTTGACTTTTACTCCATATGCATACTCAATTGCTTTCCTTACCTGAGACTTATTGGCATTTAAATTAACAATGAAAAAATATTTTTGCATCGACTGAGACTTTGTGCTCTTTTCTGTAACAATCGGTGATATCAGGATTTGTGATAATTCCACAGGTTCATTTACTTAAGAAATAATTTTTCGGCTTTTTTAATAGCAGGTTCCATAAACATTATCTTTTCGTATTTTAATAAGTCGTGCAGATTGAGGTAGTCCGCTAAAATTACCTTAACATTAGGAATATTTTTTACGGATTTATCAAAATTAATATCCTTTTCAGCTGTAATGATTAACAATGACTTCTTAACCGGAAGTTTTGAAAATAAAGCTGTGAATTCCTTTGTCTTTGGCGTTTTAACTTCAAACTTATCAAGGGCGAATACTGAGTTTTCAGAAGCCTTTTGTGAAAGACCGCTGAATAATGCCAGCCTGCGTTCTTTTTTTGGCATCATCTTTTCATAGTTTCTGACATTACGGGGCCCGAATGCCACGCCTCCGCCTTTCCATATCGGGTTTCTGGTTGAACCGAAGCGCGCCCGCCCTGTACCCTTTTGTCGCCACGGCTTTTTCCCGCCTCCACGGACTTCCGCGCGGGTTTTAGTATGAGCGTTTGCCTGCCTGGAGTTAGAAAGCTGGCGTATTACATAAAGGCGCATTAGTTCATTATTAATTTTTGCGCCAAACATTGCATCGCTGACTTCAACAGTTCCTTTCTTTTCGCCTGATTGTTGGTATAGATCTATTTTCACAAAATTGAAAATGTAAAATGTAAAATGAAAAATTAAAATTTAATGTACACATACCCATTATTAGCCCCTGGAACCGATCCCTTGATTGCTATAAGCTCTTTATCCGGAACCAGTTTTATAATTGGCCTGTTTAGGATTGTTATTTTTTCCAGACCCATTTGGCCAGCCATCCTATGCCCCTTATTTACGCGTCCCGGTTTGGCGCGGGTTCCGATAGATCCGGGTTCGCGATGGAAATGTGAGCCATGGCTCGCGGGTCCGCCCGCGAAATGATGCCTTTTCACAACACCTTGATAACCTTTACCTTTTGAGATGGCTGTAAGCGTTACAGCTGAAACATCCTTTAATATTGAAATATCAATTTTCTGGTCCTTTTTAAAATTTTCTGCATTATCGACACGGAATTCCTTCATGATTTTAAATTTCTTATTTTTTGAAGGATTTTTATATGCGTCGAACCCCAGGACTATCGCCGGATATCCGTCGTTACTTTGTGTTTTGACCTGGACAACCGTATTGGGCTGGCAGTGGACAAAAGTAACTGGGATCACGCAACCATCGTCTTGAATGATCTGACTCATTCCTAATTTTTTGCCTATTATTCCTGGCATATATTTAGTGGTTAAGGAAGCTTTTGGACTTTATTCTCTCCTGGACTGTTTTGGAATTAAGGAGGAGCCTAAGCCTCTCGTCTAACTTAAAGCGTTTCATAGCGAACGCGAGAGTATTTTAGCGACACTAAAGCCAAAGTCAAGCTTTTTTTGGACAAAATGTCCTAAATATCTAATATCTCATATTTCATATCTGATATTTTATATCTTGATAATCAGATATACTGTCTGGCAAAATAAATCTAAGATATGATATCTGAGATATTAGATTTGAGATAAAAAGTTACATCGTTACTATGAAGGCCGTTATATTCGACATGGATGGCGTGATATTAGACAGTGAACTGCATTGGAAAAAAGCAGAGCTTACGCTTTTTCGTAAACTTCTGCCAAAATGGACAAAAAGCGACCAGCAGACAATCTTGGGCCTAAATGTCCACGATACTTTCCGCAAATTAGCGAATGATTACGGTTTAGCATTAAATCACCTGGATTTTTTAAAAAGGGTCGAAGGAATAGCTTTGGAAGTATACAGAAAAAAGGCAAATCTGCTTCCGGGATTCCTTGAAGTCATACAGGTTCTTAAAAACAAAAAAATTCCTACAGCGCTTGCCTCCTCGTCTCTCAGGGAATGGATAGACATTGCGCTTTCCCGTTTTAACATTGAGGCTTATTTTGATCTTATGGTCAGCAATGAAGATTTAGACGTGCCCGGAAAACCTGCTCCTGATATATATATTCATACCGCGAAACTATTAAACGTAAAATCGAGTGACTGCGTAGTCATTGAAGATTCAAAAAATGGGGTGATGTCAGCCAAAAATGCCGGCATGTACTGTATAGGTTTAAGAAACGGTTTTAATAATAAACAGGACCTGTCAAAAGCCAACATCGAGATCCAGGGATATGGTAATTTTAATGACAATAATTTTTATAATTTGTTCAAATAGCTTCTGTGGTCAATAAACCGAATGGTGGCTAGAGTTGTGGCTAGAATAGTGGTCGTAAAACGGCAATCATATCCACAATCCTAGCCACTATCCTAGCCACCATCTGAATTAACATTTAATCATCAATATGGAACAGAAAGAGCAATTTGCCGGCCATAAAAAAACAGGAGAATCGATTTTGCATGCGCTGGAGCAAAAACTGGTTAAATGGGGCACGCCTAAAATACCAAAATGTCTCGAAACATGGACATTGACTTATATGACAATTTTCTGGAGCATAGGCGTTATTGTTTTCGGATACCTTTCAAAGACCAATATCCATTGGCTATGGGGCACGACGCTTATGGTTATTTGCCAATATTTATCTGATTTGTTTGACGGGGCGGTAGGACGATACAGAAATACTGGCCTGGTCAAATGGGGTTATTACACAGACCATTTTCTGGATTATATTTTTATGAGTTGTTTATTAATAGGTTATTCCTTTTTTATTCCTGACGAATATGGCGTGCTTTTTTATATACTGATAATTTACGGGGGATTTATGGTTAATTCATTTATAAGTTTCGCCGCGACAAACCGATTTGAAATAAGCTATTTCGGATTTGGACCGACAGAAGCAAGGATCGGTTTTATTGCTGTAAACATAATGCTTATTATATTCGGTAAGGTTTATCTGTCTCAGTTCCTTCCCCTGCTTTTGATTGTGGCATTTGTGGCGCTTTGCGCTGTTGTGTATAAAAATCAAAAAATCCTTTGGGATTTAGACATGAAAGAAAAATCCAATCAAAATAAATAATGCGTAAGTAATACGGATATATATAATATCTTCAGGACCTACGCGTTTGGATGCAGTTCGAGGAAGACGTGAGGATTCGGCCGGAGCGTAGCCGAGCTACGTGAGGGCGAATCAGAGCGTCTGACGAAAAAATGCGCCAAATGCGTAAGTCCTGATCTTCTATCACTTAACAATGAATAATATGTTTATAGAAATGCTTGGCTACATGGGGGGTGTCCTGGTCACAATTTCCCTGTTGCCGCAGGTCATTAAGTCATACAGAACAAAGTCGACAAAGGATATTAGCATTGTTTATACGTTGATTCTGATTACCGGATTGGTACTTTGGATTTCTTATGCAATTTTGAATAAAATCGTGCCATTGGGGGTATTCGCAAGTATCGAATTGCTGATCACAACAAGTCTTTTCATCCTAAAACTGACTTACAAATAGCGAGTTTCAAAAAAAATACATTAGTTAATAGTAGTTTATGAAGCTCGGCTGTACCTATCTGACGGATCTCGCGCATCGTCCAAATTTGGTCTTGTGCACTGCGTGCTAATATTTTCCTTTAAGCCAAAAAGATTAATTCTATTAAAATTTAAAATACAAATGGACCAGAGTACAACTCTGCTCCATCAGTGCGAGCTTATATAAAAATAGCATTTTTTGATTTGGGTATGCTCCGCGGATAAGATGCGAGGCTTGCGTTTCGGAATGAAATGAACCGCCTTTGGCGGGAATGAAATGGAGAATGTTTTTTGAAATTTTACGAAGAAAAATTTGAAAAAACAAGCAAAGCCCCTTTTGGGACCCAAATCAAAAAATAACCATTCATTTGAAAAGGCTGAAAACCTTTTGAAAAGGTTTTCGGAAGGATTATCCTAACATCTTGATTTCAATATCAACCCCCGCAGGCAAGCTTAAACTGGACAAATTATCGATGGTTGTAGGCGTGGTCTCCCTTAATTCAATTAGCCTTTTATGAATACGCATCTCGAATTGCTCGCGGGAATCCTTTGAGATAAAAGTGGATTTGTTAACCGTGAACTTTTTAATCCTGGTAGGCAATGGAATTGGGCCAGCAATAATAGCCCCGCTTCTTTCGGCGGAATCAATAATCATTTTAACCGCTTTATCTATGACAGTATGGTCAAACGCTTTTAACGTAATGCGTATTCTTTGCTTTTCAGCAGACTTCTTTTCAGCCATAGGTATTGGGTTAAATGAATTTTGAGAGACTTGGATCCCAGCTTGTGGGAAGCATTGGTCTAAATAATCTTTGTTGCTCCCCCGATAATTATCAGGGGAGTTGAAAAACTATTTAATAACTTTTGTTACAGCGCCGGCGCCAACAGTGCGTCCGCCTTCGCGGATAGCAAAACGTGTGCCGTCATCCATGGCGATTGGGCAGCCGAGTTTAACTGTAAGCCTTATACTATCGCCAGGCATTACCATTTCAGTTCCCTCAGGCAGTATCACCTCGCCGGTGACATCAGTAGTACGGATATAGAATTGAGGTTTATAGCCTTTAAAGAACGGTGTATGGCGGCCGCCTTCCTCTTTGGTCAAAACGTAAACCTGGCATTCAAATTCAGTATGTGGAGTAATAGAGCCTGGTTTGGCAATAACCTGTCCGCGCTCGACTTCCTCTCGTTCCACACCGCGTAGGAGCAAACCAACATTATCGCCAGCCTGGCCCTGATCAAGCAATTTGCGGAACATTTCAACACCAGTAACCACGACTTTTCGTGTTGGTTTAATACCGACTATCTCAACTTCTTCATTGATTTTTACAATACCCTGTTCAACACGGCCTGTCGCGACTGTGCCTCGGCCCTTGATGGAGAATATGTCTTCGACTGGCATAAGAAACGGCTTGTCCAAATCGCGTTTTGGCACTGGAATATATTCATCCAAAGTCTTTAAAAGCTGGAGGATTGGTTCCGCGTCTGGGCCAGTGGGGTTTTCCATAGCCTTTAAAGCTGAACCCCTGATAATAGGAGTGCTGTCTCCTGGGAACTCATATTTATTCAAAAGTTCGCGTATTTCCATTTCAACCAAGTCGATAAGTTCAGGATCATCGACCATGTCCACCTTGTTCAGGAAAACAACAACGTAAGGAACGTTTACCTGGCGGGCCAAAAGGATATGTTCACGGGTTTGCGGCATTGGGCCATCTGCGGCGCTCACGACAAGAATAGCTCCGTCCATTTGGGCGGCGCCTGTAATCATGTTTTTAATATAGTCGGCATGACCAGGGCAATCCACGTGCGCGTAATGGCGCTTATCGGTTTCATACTCCTGATGAGATGTCGCGATAGTAATACCGCGCTCTTTTTCTTCCGGCGCATTGTCGATTTGGTCAAACGAAATCGCCTTGTTTATGCCGCCGAATTTTTTAGTTGCGACTGCAGTAATAGCAGAGGTTAAAGTAGTTTTACCATGATCTACGTGACCAATGGTTCCCACATTAAGATGTGGCTTGCTGCGATCAAATTTTCCTTCAGCCATAATAATTAAAGATTAAAGATTAAAGATTTATGATTAAAGCTGGCTTACAACTTTAATCTTGCCTGCCCGTTCCGTTCAGGCGGGCAACTTTCAACTAATATTAAAAGCACGAGGGATTTTAGCAGTTAAGAAGAAGTGTGTCAAAGCAATTTTAAAAAGTAGCGAGAATTGCAATCCGAATGAAGTAAGCCCGACATAGGAGGGCGCAACGTAATGAGGACGGATTTACGAGAATCTGCGTAGAAGATTCTTGGAAATCCGAGCAATTCCCTACTGAACCAGTACAGGGCCGCTCCTCATTTAGCGAGAAACGCGCTCCGAACATAATGAGGGCGAAGTCCCGAAATGAAGTGAGGACGGATTGTGAAAATCTGCGAACCCCGAGCGTAGTCGAGGGGGAGAAGATTTACGCAAATCCGAGCGTTTCCCTTCTGATACAGTACAGGGCCGCTCCTCATTTAGCGAGAAACGCGTTCCAATCGTATATTCGAAAACCGAAATTCAGACGGGCTGGAGGAAGGAGGCCCCTCCTAGCGAAAAGCGAGGAGGGGATGAAGGGGAGGTCCTGATTTTACGATATAATGTAATACTTTCTTCAGATCAAATAAGTACCACCCCTTCCTCCCCGCCTACATTAGGCGGGGCCACCTTCCTCCTTGCCTGCGCATACCAAAAAACTAAATCAAACAAAGATGAAATCTATAATGATTCTTTTCACATCGCCAAACAGAATTCAGAATATTGTCGTTTTGTCGTGCCTGCCCGATGTGGCGGGTCGTCGTTTCGTTATCAGTCATTATTTCACCGGCTTCACAGTATTCGGTTGAACTGCCTTAGCATCACCTTGTTCGTTGCAAGCAGTATTTATCAAATTAACGCCCTGATTACCAATTGTTATAGGAAACTCCTTGCATGTCTGGGCCTGCTGGATAACCTGAGCTACGGCGTCGGTAAGACCTCTTTGGTAAGCGTTCTGTCCAACGTAATTAACTAAATACTGATATTGGGTATAAATGACATATAAGACGGAAAATATCACCCAAACGATTATAACTATTTTTAAAATTGGTCTTTCTGTTTTCATATAAGTAATGTAAAAGATTATTTATTGTATTGAATTTATCAGCTTGCTTATGAGAAATCAAACGAATTGACGACTATTATTGAAATTAGAAATTAGAAATTTGAGCTTGGCTTACTTGCTTAATTAATTTCCAGTTTCCAATTTCAAATTTCCAATTTCAAAAGCAGTATCCGAGGTAGGTCATATTATTTCATAGCTTCAGTAACAGGGTTCCCGCTTTCAACTTAAGGCGTCGGCGCTACAGGCTCCGCAGGAGTGGGGGGCAGTGCTTCTGTTGTTGGCGGAGTTACAGGAGCATTCTCAATTTTTGGCGTTACAGGTAAATTGATCAAAGTTACTGAACTTGCCTCAAACGTATCAGTTTTGGAAATATCAGTATTGGTCCGAATATTAAGTATATCGCCTTCCTTCAAATCGCTTATTTTTATCTCTTTTATTGTAAAGAGCGTTGGGGGCATTATAGGAAGCACTGATATTCCTGATGTTGCGCCAGTTACAGGTTTTTTTTGCAATTCCGCTATTTTTTTCTGGTATTCCTCAAATTCTTTTTTTTGTTCATCAGCTGATTTTGGAATCTGCTGAGTTATAGTAACTGTGTCAGGGATTTTAACGGTTTTTGTTACCAAGCCCTCTTTGAAAATATCAAGCTGAGAGGCGTCAAATTCCACAACTATATCAGAACCGCTGATTGATTTGACCTTGACCTGATTAAGATATTGCACAACTACTGGCATTGACATTAAGCCACCCCTGCCTTGTAGTTTTTTTCTAGCAAAATCAAGCGCGGCCTGATAGCCCTCTTCATAAGACCCCTTTTTGACTTCAGTTTTTTGAGCGCCAGTCTGTCCAGTTAAAGAAACTGATGGACCTGTAAATAATGAAAGTCTGCCAGTTTCGCCAATATAAAGGCCGCCTAAGAAACCTATGATTAAAGATATTATGATTACCACTGCTAATTTTATAGATTGAGTGGAATTTATTGAAATGATTTGTGGCATAAAATAATTTAATACTTTTAATTAACTTTAAAATTTATTATGGCTCGGTACAGAAAGAACCGTGGTAGACTAATACACCTCTTATAAATTCCAACCAACATTCTTTGCCTGAGCCATGCAGACTTGGCAGAAATACATCCATAGATTGACCTGTTAAGTAATTCCCGGAATAAGCACTTCTTACAGTTATGTCACCATCAATAGTCAAATCGCCATTTCCACCCCATGCACCACTTACATAGACTCCACTATCAGCCAATAAATATAATCTTTCATCAGCAGAAATATGTAAGCGATCCCCGCGATGTAACGTACTATCAGATAATGATGTACCACCTAGATATAACGTACTATCAGATAATGATATACCACCTAGATATATAGCTGGCCCAAAACTTACATAGCCTGCTCCCATTTCCATAAATGAACCATT
>Ga0315276_10003744_pt1 | contig 13926 bp, 11 predicted proteins | sample YL17G05_0_MG_FD_204542 | JGI IMG/M metagenome (GOLD analysis project Ga0315276, IMG submission 204542) | Sediment microbial communities from Yellowstone Lake, YNP, Wyoming, USA - YL17G05_0 | ecosystem: Environmental > Aquatic > Freshwater > Lake > Sediment | place: USA: Wyoming | collected...
ACAGGTACGCGCCCAGTCGGTCGATCGCAAGGATCGAGCTGTCAGCCAGCGAGACGTGGAACTTCACCAGGTACGGCGCGTTGGCCACCAGCGGCGAGGTCAGCGGCGCCTGCACGTACTCGCGGTAGTCCGCCGCGGCCGACAGCGGGATGACCCCGGCGTACCCCGCGCCGGTGAGGGCGGCCTGGTAGCCCTGCTCGTTCTGCGGCACGTTCACCGAGGGGAACACGACCGGCGCGCAGGCATTCAGGTAGTCCGACGTGCCCGTGGTCGGCGCATCCCACGGCGCGGCCTGGTAGGTCTGGCCGAAACTGGTGGGGCAGGCCACGTAGTTCTCGAAGCTGTCGTTGGGCACCAGGTTCACGGCGTGCGAGACGCGTGGGGCCATCAGCAGGCCGCACACCAGGCCAAGAACTGCGATTCTGTCGAGGCGGAGATCCATCGGGCTGCTCCTGTCGGGGGGGGGGACCAAGGTCGGCTGGCGCTTTGACCTTGGATGTTCGCCGCAACCCCTCGATTCCAACATCCGTGCGGCAGCCTACCGAAGGTCCGGGGCCCTGCGCACCGTCCCGGGCGCGATCAGCGCTCGGCGACTGGCAGATACGGAGCCAGTTCGTGGCGCAGCAACGGCACCAGGCGGTCCTCGTTGACCTGCTCCCACAGCACCGTCAGCGCCCGCTCCTTCTCCCGCAGGTCCGTGCCGAGGAACTCCCTGTGGGCGAGCGATACCCGGCCGATGGACCGGTGCCCATCGCACGCGAGCAGTTCACCCGACATCGTGAGGCGGCACATGGGCCCGAACGGTCCGGCGTCCCACGTGACCTGGGGAGTCAGCCGCAACAGGTAGCCACCCTCGGGACAATCGCGAGGCAGCGCGCCGAGCCCCAGGCGCGCCAGTGCACCGCTGACGCTTGCGGCCAGCTGCGGGTTGGCGTCCGCACCATTTCCGACCTCGAGCCCCAGCCGCGCGGCCGAGAGCCGTGCCGCCCGCTCCTTCTCCGCCTGCTCGTACCGCGCCAGGTCCGCCACGTAGGGTTCGTGCTCGCGGCGCGTGACGGCGCGCAGTCCGAAGGCCGCCTGCGAGAGCCGGGCGAAGCCCGCCTCGGCGCGCCGCAGCGTGGCCGACCACGCCGGCAGGTCCGCGCCAGGCCGAGCGAGATCGGTCGCCGCAGCCCGGAAATCGAGCGCGGCCAACTCGTAGTCCTGCGCCAGAGCAGCCGCGGCCTCGGCGCGCGACAGTCGCGCGACCGCGCGATAGACACCCCGCTCCAAGCGTCTCGCCGCGGGGTCCACGCGGATCATCTCGGCGTGGGCGAAGGAGGTCCGGGTGGAGGTCTCCGAGACCAGGCGCTGGAAGTCGTCGGTCTCCCCGTCACGCGAGGTGGAGCTCATGACCGTCGTGAGCACGGAGCTCATCTCGGAGCGCACCTGCGCGGCCACCTGGGCGCGCGCCTGCGCCTCCGCCTGCTCGAAGCCGACGTCGCTCACGCCCTCCGCCACGATGTACTGCGACGCGGGATGGCCCTGCGACGGCGGCGGCGCGACGGGGCGTGCCGCGGGCGCCTGCGGTGACGTGCCGGCGCACGAACCCAGGCCCGCGAGCAGCACCATCAGGCCGGCGGCGCGCAGTGCCCGCGCGACCCTATCCGGCGGACCGAACACGATCGACATGGTCTTCGCCCTCGGTACCGGAGAACGCCTCGACGACGCCGTCCCGCCCGATGATGGCCGCTACCTCGCCGGCTTCCTGAACAGGTCGTCCGCCAGCCTGGGGTTCAGCGTCAGGCTCGTGACCCTGGCCTCCATCACCGGCTTGCCGTCCATCAGCGTCTTCTCGCTGCGCGGGAATCGGACGTTGCCGACCGGCTTCCAGTCGCCGCAGATCTCGGCGGTCCACGCCGGCCCGCCGTTCACGTCTTCGCCCATGTACTCCATGCGGGCGAGCGAGCCGTCGGGCGCGAAGTAGAGCAGCCAGTCCCGCGTGGTCTCGCTCTTCACCAGCGCCACGCTGTAGGTCACGCCATCCACGGTCCGGGGCTCGTCCAGCGCCTGCACCTGGAACGCGCCCGGCTCGGCGAACAGCCGGAGCATCGAGCGCTCATACTGCTTCTTCAGTTCCTCGCCCACCCCGGGCTGGCCCCGCACCTGGCCCCGGTCGGCCATCCAGCCGTGGGTGCCGTCGAAGCCCTGTGCGAACTCCCCCATGGCGAGCTTGCGCGTGGCGACGTAGCGGTCGGGGACCCGCCAGTGCATGACACTGGTCATCGCCATGGTCTGCCCCTGCAGGGTGATGGTCTCGTCGCGATTCATGCTGATGCTCTTGATCGCGCCCCACGCAGCCGAGCCACCGGCCAGGCCGACGGCCTTCGTGAGCAGCGCCTGCCCCCTGGCCAACGGTCCGGTCGTGCCGACGGTGCGGGCCCCGCGTGTCTCTGGAGCGACCCTGCGCATCCTGGCCTGGACCGTCACGATCTGCCGTTCGGCGACCTGCACGGAGTCAGCCCATCCAGATCCGTCGAGGCGGGCGGTGATCGCGTGCCGACCGATGAGCGCCTTGATCGTGCACGGCGTCGTACCCACCTCCACTCCGTCCAGGAGCACGCGGGCCGCCACGGCATTGCTGCCCGCATCCCGCGCGGACACTCGGACGGCCCCGGCGCGCGGGTCCGGCGCGATGGCCACCGTCCGCTTCTCTCCGCGGGCCAGCACGACCCGCTCGCCCCGCTCGTGGTAGCGCGGGTCGCTGACCCGGATCTCATACGTCCCGGGCGACAGCTCGCGGCCCTCGATCGGGGTTTGACCGGCGGCCCTCCCGTCGATGATCACCGGTAGGCCCAGCGGCGTGCTCGTCACCGTCAACCACCCGAAGTCCGGATCCAGCGCCCAGTTCAGCCTCAGTGGCGGGCTGCGCCGCGCGACGTCCACGGCCTCCTGCTTCGGGAGGTAGCGTTCCTTCTGCATCGTGACCATCGCGGCCCCGACGGGGAGCTCGCGGCTGCACGGCGTTCCCTGGCAGACGACCCGGCCATCGACGATCACGACCGCACCCGGAGGGTCGGACGCGAAACCAACCACCGTCGCGGAGTCCGGCGGCGGGGACCAGGCCCCGGGGGCCAGCTCGCCGACACGCCCCTCCGCACTTTCGCCCGCACCCGCGTGCGCCCGCACCCGCGCGAACAGCCGACCGCTCGCGGTCGCCACCCCCTGCTCGAGATCGGCCAGCTTCGCCCCGCCTGCCGCTTCGCTGCCGAGGAAGGCCCCCGACGCGCAGTGGTGGGCCTTGAGGTTCATCCGCAGCTCGTCACCGAACTTCAGGATCTCACCGGTCGCGAGGTAGTCGGCGCCGATCTTGCGGCCGACCTCGACCTCACATCCGCTCGAGAGGCAATCCACCAGCTTCACGCCGGGGGGCAGCAGGTCCTGGATGCTCTCTCGCGTCATGACGAGGAACGCGCTCGAAGGCAGGGCCCGACTGGCGTCGCCGCGCACCCGGTCGGTGAGGTAGGCGACCTCCGCCGCGCTCAAACCCGCGTCGTTGCGCAACTCCAGAACGGCGAGCTTCACGGCGCCGGCATGGGCGATCGCAATCCAGGGACCCGGCAGAGCAAGCAGGGTGACTGCGGCCAGCACCTTCAGGGTGCGCAGTGCCAGCCACGATACCGAGTCTGCGGTCGGATTCAGCGGAGCTTGCGGCCTACCTGCTGTCAGCCTGGCCATTGGTTGCGCGATCGAGTTCTTCGAAGGCCTTGTCCGCACGGTCCACGACCGCCTGGCGGACGGACTCACTCAGGTTCTTCATCCGGCGGACGGCATCCTTGAACCCATCGACATCCAGGCGACAGAGCGCGTAGTAGGTCCCGGTGCCGCTGGTCCAGGAGTCCACGATCTCGGTGCCGGAGATCGTCATGTCGGTGATCTGCTTCGAGACGTCGACGATGTGCTGCTCGTCGGCGGCGGACGTGCCGAACTCCGCACCCCCGGTCGTCGTTGCCTGGTAGTCCTTCAGCATCGAGGCCACGCGAACCGCCAGCGAGCGCGCGATCTCGGTGCGAGCCCGCCCCATCGCCGCCTCGCGGGCGAGCCCGACATTGCGCGTGCCCCCCACCGATCCCACACCGCAGACGTACTTGGCCCGATCGGGTTCCTTGAAGTAGCAGCCACCGCCCTTCGTCACCCAGCAGGGCGCGCCGGCGAGCTCCTCATGCACAACCGTCGCGGGTGGCTTTGGCTTGGTCGCGGCACACCCCGAACAGACCATCAGCGAAACAGCCACCGCAAACAGCCCGCGCGTACGAGGGAATCGCACATTCATGGAATCCTCCCCGGTTACGGTTTGCACCACACGGCCAGCACCGAGACCCTGTTGGAGTTCCAGTTCGCTACCATCGGGCCGGACTTGCCGCCGTCGTTCAGGTCGCCGATTGCCGCCGAACGGGGAGAGCACCCGGTGTCGAACGAAAGGAAGAGCACCGCAAAGAGCGGGTCGGCCCCGAGCCTTGCGGGCGCAGCCGACGTGATGCCGTCGAAGGCTGGATGATACCAGATGGCGACGCGCACCGGGATCGCGGCCGGCCACGGGCGCTCCGGGGCGTTCCCGGGACGTGCCGGCGGCACCCTTGCGCGTGGCCGTGGGCGTCTCCGAGGGACGAAGGACCGGCCCTACCCCTGCGCGCCCGGCTCCAGGTACGCGACCACGTCCGCGGCCGAGTACCGCGTGCGCCCGGCGAGGAACGTCGCAAGCAGCACGAGGTCGTCGCCACTGGTCAGGACCGGCGGCTCGACCCGTCCGTCCGGCCGCGACTGCGCCTGCCCGATGCTCGCGAGCAGCTTGTTGCACAGGCACATTCGTCCGACGGTGTCTTCCAGCCGTCCGCCCTTGGCGACGAACACCTCCTCGGGCTCGCTCGTGCAGCGATAGCCGATACGACCGCCGGGCATCGCGTAGGCGTTGCGGAGATAGCCGAGATCGCACACGCGTTCGCGCTCGGCCCCCGACTCGGGGCCACCTTCCCAGGAGACCACCTTGAACGGGAATCCGGTCGGTGAGGCGCGCGAGTCGGTGCGCACCTCCACCTCGCCACGCGCGGCGTGTGCGAGCACGGTGCAGCGCAGCGTCTCGTCCAACCCGGACTCATCGGCGTAGGCGAACAGCGTGCCGACCTGGATCCCGGCGGCGCCCTCCGCGCGGGCCTGGCGCAGGCCCGCGGGCGAGCCCACTCCTCCGGCGAGCCAGAACGGCAGGCCGAGGTCGCGCACCTTGGCCAGGTCCACCTCGTCGCGCGGGCCGTAGACGACCTGGGGCGCCGCGGAGCCGTTGGCGCCACTGGGACCGTGGGCGCCCTCGGAACCGCCCCGGGGCGGCGCGTTGTGCCCGCCGGCAGTCGGGCCTTCGATCACGAAGCCGTCCACCCGTCCGCTCGCCTTGCGCGCGAGCGAGACCGCGAGCACGTCGCTCGAGATGATGGGCAGGAAGCGCGGCCGGAGGAGGTCGGGAAGCACGCCGTTCCAGTGGCTGGCGGGCTCGAAGCGCAGCCAGTCGGGCTCGGACGACGCCGCGGCCTCCACCTGGAAACGCAGCACCGCCGGCTGGTTGAGCGCGAGCGCGTCGAGCGCGGCGGGGATCTCGCGCGGGATGCCGGCGCCCATCAGGACGAAGTCAGCGCCGGCGAGCATCGCACCGTAGAGCAGCGCGAGATTCGGGAGCTGCACCTTGGTGAGCAGGTTCATCCCCACCAGCCCCTCGTGCCCCTCCTTCGCGAGGTGCACCTCGACGAACGCGGCCAGCATGGTGAGACGCTCGCGGGCGGCGCTCACCACCTGCTGGTACATGGGCAGCACCGCGTAGGGTGTGCCGGGCGGGCGGCCCCCGGGCCGGAAATAGCGCTGCAGCGCGTCGGCCGCCACCTTCGGGAGCGGGAAACGCTCCATCGCGCGGCGCATGTGGCCGCCCGGGTCGCCGTCCTGCAGCCGGCGCACGAACACCGAGTCCACCACCGTGCCCGACACCACCCCGAGGTGCCCGAGCCGCGAGACCGCGCGGGCCAGCCGCCAGTTGGACACCCCGATGCCCATCCCCCCCTGGATGATCACGGGCGGACCGGGCGGGACGTGGAACTCGGAGGACGGGGGGCCTGGCTCGGGCTTCAACAGAGATGACCACCTTGGGGCCGTGAGCGGTCCGGCGGGAGTGTCGGACCGGTGGAACCCGTGCAAGGTAGCAAACCGCCGGGCCGGTGACCAACACGGCTTGCGGCATCACGACTTGCGGCGTTCTGCGGGGCTCCGCGTGCGACGACGGCGGGTGACCCCGCCAGACGCGGACGAAGCCGTCGCCCGCCCCCCGCAGATTGCGGCTCCCGGTGGTAACCTCCCCTCGCCCGTCGCCATTGCTCGTCCCCCGCCCGGAGGCCGCACTCGGCATGAGCCCCACCTTCCGCCTCTCCAAGTCCCGTTTCACCGCGGGGCTGCAGTGCCACAAGCAGCTCTGGTGGCGCGTGCACGAGCCGGATGCGCCCGAACTCATCCCCGACGCCCAGACCCAGGCGCTCTTCGACGAGGGCACGAACGTGGGTGGACTGGCCCGCACCTACGTGCCCGGCGGGACGCTGATCGACTTCCCCTACGACCAGTTCCAGAAGAAGGTCGAGGCGACCGCGGCTGCGCTGGCTGCCGGGGTCCGGGTCATCTACGAAGCCTCGCTCTCCGCCGAGCGCGTGTTCGTGGCGGTCGACATCCTCGAGCGGTTGCGCGGCGGCTTCGGCCTGATCGAGGTCAAGTCATCGACCAGCGCCAAACCCGAGCACCTGCCCGACGCCGCCATCCAGGCGCACGTCCTGGGGCGGGCGGGGCTCGAGGTGCGCAGCGTCGAGATCATGCACCTGAACCGCGCGTGCGCGTTCCCCGACCTGAGCGACCTGTTCACGCGCACGGACGTGACCGGCGAGGTCGCGGCCCTGTTGCCTGACGTGCCCGCTCAGGCGCAGGAGCAGCTGCGGATGCTGGAGGGGTCGCTGCCCGGGGTCGCCATCGGCCCGCATTGCAGCACCCCCCACGAGTGCCCCTTCCTCACCCGCTGCTGGGCGGACCTGCCGGAGCATCACGTGACCATGCTCTACCGCATCGGGAAGAAGGCCTGGGACCTCGAGGCGAGCGGCTGCCGCACGATCCAGGCACTGCCCCCGGGCATGAACCTCAATCCGACGGCCGAACGGCAGCGCCGCTCCGTGGTCTCGGACAAGATGATCGTGGAGCCCTCGCTGCGCGCCGCGCTGAAGGAGTTCGAGCCGCCGCTGGCCTTCCTCGATTTCGAGACCATCAATCCGGCCATCCCGGTGTGGGCTGGCTGCCACCCCTACGACAACATCCCGGTCCAGTTCAGCTGCCACCGGCAGAAGCGCGGCGGCGGCTACGAGCATTTCGAGTGGCTGGCCGACGGGCCGGGCGACCCGCGGCCGCAGATCGCGGAGGCTCTGGCCGAGGCGTGCGCAGGCGCCAGGACCATCCTTGCGTACAACGCGGGCTTTGAGAAGACGTGCCTGCGCGGGCTGGGCGCGGCGCTGGGCCCGAAGCCGGCCCGGGCGATGCAGGACATCGAGACGCGCATCGAGGACCTGCTGCCCGTGGTCCGCGACCACGTCTACCACCCCGATTTCGGCGGCAGCTTCAGCCTGAAGAGCGTGCTGCCCGCGCTGGTGCCGGAACTGAGTTACGACGGGCTGGAGGTGTCGGACGGCAGCATCGCGACGCTCGAGCTGGCACGGCTGCTGCTCCGCGGCGACACGCTGAAGGAGGCGGAGAAGGCCCGTCTGCGCGAGGCGCTGCTGCGCTACTGCGAGCTCGACACCTGGGGCACCGCGCGGCTGCTGGAGCGCCTGCACGAACTGGCGGGCGACACGTAGCGGGCAGGCGATCGCGCCGGGCCCACGGGCCGGCGCCCCCGACATCCGAGACCGGAGGCCGCACGATGGCCCGCATGCTCCCCGACCGCATCCCGAAGGACGTCGACGACGACCCGCGCCGCAGCGCCGAGCGACGGGTCTACGACCGCCTCGCCGCCACGCTCGACGACCGCTGCACCGTCTTCGGCTGGGTGCCGTGGCTGCGCGAGGGTGAGCGCGGCGGGCTCACCGGGGGCGAGGCGGACTTCCTGATCACGCACCACCGGGGGCAGGTCAGCGGCTCCCCCGCGGCGCCCAAGCACGAAGGCCCGGCGCTCGCCGGGCCTTCGTCCGTACCGATGAGGACTACTTCTGCTTCGCGGCCAGGAAGGCGTTCGCGGCATCCATGCCGGACTGGAAGGCCTGCTCGTTGAGCGGGATCAGCTTGGCCTTCTCCTTGAGGGCTTCCTTGATGGCGGTGACGAAGGTCTCCTTGGGGAACAGGTTCGTGGCCGCCTGGAGCGCGCCCAGGGCCACGATGTTCTTCACCACCAGCTTGCCAAGCCCGGCGGCGATCTCCGTGAAGGGCACGCCCACCACGGTGATGCTCGGGTCCCCCGGCTTCACGTCCTTGGCGACCGAGCTGTCAAAGATGATGAATCCGCCCTTCTTCACCGTGAGACCGAACTTGGCAAGGCTCGGGGCGTTGAAGGCGATCAGGATGTCCGGGGTGGGGCTGGCGGGGTTCAGCACCTCGTCCTTGGCCACGTGGACGTCCGCGTAGCTCGTGCCGCCGCGGCTCTCGGGGCCATAGCTGGGGATGTGGGTCCCGTCGAAGCCCTCGTTGATGGCCGCGATGGCCACCAGCATGGCGGCCGTCTGCGCACCGTCACCGCCCGCGCCGGCCAGCTTCATGCTGATGTCGTGGGGGTCGAGGTGCGCCGGGAAGCCCTTGCAGAATCGCGTCTGGGCTTCGGTGCTGGCCTCCACGGTCTTGGTGAAGATCCCGGCCTCGAAGCTGGGGGCCAAGAGCTTGAACCAGGGCTCGACGGTGGTGTCCTTCTTCACGCCCAGGGGGAAGATGGGGACCATGTTCTCCTTCACCCACTGCTCGGCCTTGTCGGGCGTCATCTTCAGGTGGGTGGGGCACTCGGCCAGCACCTCGACGAAGGCGTAGCCCCGGCCCTCCTTCTGGATCTGCACGGCCTTCTTGATGGCCCGGGCGGCTTTCTTGCGGCCCGCCGGCCAGAAGAGCGCCACGCGCTCGACGTAGACCGGCCCGTCCAGGCTGGCGATGAGCTCGGCCATCTTCATGGGCTCGCCATTGAGCTTGCTCCGACCCTCGGGGCTGGTGGCCGTGGTCTGGCCCATCAGGGAGGTCGGCGCCATCTGGCCGCCGGTCATGCCGTAGGTGGCGTTGTTGATGAAGATGACCGTGATCGGCACGCCGAGCTGGGCGGCGGCGACGGTCTCGGCGAGGCCGATGGAAGCCAGGTCCCCGTCACCCTGGTAGGAGATGACCGTGGCCGCGGGGTTGGCCATCTTGTGGCCGAGGGCGACGGCGGCGGCCCGGCCATGGGCGGCCTGCGTGTTGCCGGTGTCGAAATAGTAGTAGGCGAACACCGAGCAGCCCACGGGGCTCACCAGCACGGTGTTGTCCTGGATGCCCAGCTCCTCGATGGCGTCGGCGAGGTACTTGTGGGCGAGGCCGTGGCCACAACCGGCGCAGTAGTGCGTGGACTGGCCCTTCAGGCCCTCGCCATGCGAATGGCGATCGAACTTCTGATAGAAGACGGACATGAGGGCCTCCCTACTTTCCGAGGATGGACTTCACGTGGTCGACGATCTCGGTCTGCTGGGGCAGCATCCCGCCGAACCGGCGCACGTGAGTGAGGGGGGGCAGCTTCTCCACGCCGGCCTTGCTCATGTTCAGCCGCAGCTCGTCCATGATCTGGCCACCCGCGTTGGCCTCGACGACCACGATGCGCCGGGTCCTGGGAAGCAGGGCCTCGAGCTGCTGGACCGGGAAGGGCCAGATCGTGATCGGACGGAAGAGGCCCGCCTTGATGCCCTGGTCGCGGAGGCTCTTCACGGCGCCCTTGGCGGCGCGGGCGGGCGTGTTGCAGGCCACCAGCAGGACCTCGGCGTCCTCGGTCAGGTAGGACTCGGCCCGCGCCTCCGCCTTCATGGACTGGAACTTCTCTTCCAGGTGCGCGTTGAACTTCTCCAGGTCCAGCTCCTGGAGCTGGATGGAGGAGATGAGGTTCCCGCGGTGGTTCAGGTCGCCGTAGACCGCCCACTTGGGGATGCCCGGCTTCACCATGTATTCGGGGAGCTGCACCTTGCCGGTCATCTGGCCCAGGTAGCCGTCGGCCAGGAGGACGACCGGGTTCCGGTACTTGAAGGTGAGGTCGAAGGCCAGGATGGCGTAGTCCAGCATCTCCTGCGGGGTGCTGGGCATCAGCGTGATGCAGTGCGTGTGCCCGTGGCCCAGGCCGTTGCAGGCCAGCTTCACGTCGGACTGCTCGGGAGCGATGTTCCCCAGGCCGGGACCGCCGCGCATGATATTCACGAACACGCCGGGCAGCTCGGAGCCCACCATGTAGGAGATGCCCTCCAGCATCAGGGAAAAGCCGGGGCCGGAGGTGAACGTCAGGGAACCGATGCCGGCGCCGCCGGTGCCGTACATGTGGTTCACGGTGGCGACCTCGGAGACTGCCTGGAGGAAGACACCGTTCAGCTTGGGCAGCAGCTTGGCCATCAGCTCCGCGCCCTCGGTGGAGGGGGTGATGGGGTAGCCGTAGAAGTGGCGGCAGCCGGCCAGCAGGGCACCGACGGCGGTCGCGTAGTTGCCCTTGATGATGAGGGGCTGCGTCTTCGGCAGCGGGATCCGCTGGGCCGGGATGTCCACGGGCTCGGGGGCGGCGCTCGGCCTGGCCCCGAACAGCTTGGCGGGGTCCTGCAGCTCGTAGGTCTCGCCCCGCGCGAGGGCGCGCAGGCCGTAGGGCTCCGGGCAGGCGTCGATGCACAGACCGCAGCCCGTGCACTTCTCGAGGTCCAGCACGACCGGGACGAGGCCCGTGGTGGGATTGATCTCGTTGGCGAAGGCGATGCAGCCCTTCGTGCACACGCTCACGCAACGGCCGCAGCCCTTGCAGTATTCGGGGATCAGGAACGGCTTGGGCTTCTCAACGGGCTTCTCTTCCACGGTGGGCATGTTCGCTCTCCTCAGTCCCTATGGCTTCAAGCTGCCGAGAATACCCAACGTCTCATTACGGCCCGTGAGACTACCCGAGAAGGGCTCCCTCGTGCACGTGGGCGCGGTTCGCCCGGGGCCCCGGCGGGGCCCCACCTTGCCGAAGTGAGCCGATCAGCCCGCCGTCACCGGGGAATCGCGCGCATCCGCCCGGAACGCAGCCGGGGCGACCCGCCCGCCCGCCGAGCCCGCTCGGCAGGCCCCTCCGCGCTCAGAACTGCAGGTAGATGAAGGGATTCGTCCGGAGCGGCGCGAACAGGAGCAGCGCCAGGAGCACGGTGGCGAGCGCCGGCCACGCGAGCGGGCGCCGCAGGTCGAGCGCCGGACTGCGGTCGTCGTGGCGCAGGCTCCAGAGATGGAGCAGCACGCCGGCACCCAGCGCGACGAGACCCTGGACGTAGTACCAGCGCACGCCGCCGCCGCCGAGGGACGCCATCCGCTGCAGCATCGCCCACGCGGTCGGGAAATCGGGGGCGCGGAAGATCACCCAGGTCACGAGCAGGAACAGGAACGTCACGCCCCACGAAGCGAGGCGGCCGGCCCGGCCGTAGCGCCCCTGGGCGCGCCGCCCGCGCGCCGCCCGCACCAGCCGGTGCACGGCGAGCGCCAGCCCGTGCAGCGCGCCCCACACCACGAAGGTCCACGACGCCCCGTGCCAGAGCCCGCCCAGGAACATGGTAAGCAGGATCGCGGCGGCGTAGGACCACGTCTCGGCCCGGACGCCGAGCGGGCGGTCCTCCGGGATGCGGCGGGACACGGCGTAGGCCAGCGGCAGGAACAGGTAGTCGCGCAGCCAGGTGGACAGCGTGATGTGCCAGCGCTGCCAGAACTCGGCAACGGACCGGGAGAGGTAGGGATGGCGGAAGTTCTCCGGGTACGCGATGCCCAGCATGCGCGCCACGCCGATCGCCATGTCGGTGTAGCCCGAGAAGTCGTAGTAGACCTGGCCCGCGTAGGCCAGCACGGCCAGCCAGCAGGTGAGCGGCGAGTACGCCGCCGGGTGGGCGAAGACCGGCCCCACCCACACGGCGAGCGTGTCCGCGAACAGCATCTTCTTGGTCAGGCCTCGCAGGAACCGCTCGGCCCCGAGGCGCAGGTCGCCGGCACGCAACGGGTGCTCGCGCTCCAGCTGCGGCAGGAACTGCCCGCCGCGCACGATGGGGCCAGCCAGCAGCTGCGGGAAGAAGGCCACGAACAGCGCGTAGTCCCGGAGGTTCCGGTGCGCCGGCAGCGTGCCGCGGTAGACATCGGCGAGGTAGGAGACGGACTGGAAGGTGAAGAAGGAGATGCCCACGGGCAGGACGATCTCCGGGTGCGGCACCTCGAGACCCGCGATCCGGAACAGCGGTTGCAGGTTGTCGAGCAGGAAGCCCGTGTACTTGAAGAACGTGAGCACGCCGAGGTTCGTCGCGATCCCCAGCCACAGCCAGGGACGTCGCGCCCTGCGCTCCGCCGCCCCCGCCATGCCGAGCCCCGCCCGGAAGCCCACCAGCGTGACGCCGAGGAGCAGGAAACAGGCGCGCCAGTCCCACCACGCGTAGAAGAGATAGCTGGCGGCGATCAGGAGATTGCGGCGCGTCCCTTCCCACTTCGTGAGGGCGAGCGTGCCGAGCAGCAGCGCGAAGAAGACGAGGAACTCGGCGGAGGAGAAGATCATCGCATCGCCTCCGCGATCGCGCGCGCGAGTCGCTCCCCCACCACCCGGTGACCGGCGGCGTTCATGTGGCCGCAGCCCATGACCGAATTCGGGAAACCGTGCAGCGGCTGGCCGGTGCGTGCAAACTCCGCACGGATTTCGTCGAGGGGGTCCACCAGCGTCACCTGGTTGCGGGCCGCGAAGGCGCGGTAGAACGCTGCGACCTGCGGCTCGAGGGAACCGAAGTGTGGCCCAAGATAGTCCACCCCCGGGAGGTAGAGGTAGATGAGCTTCGGCGCGTGTGCCGCGATGCGACGATGGAGTGCATCCATGAGCGCGGGCAACCGCGGATCCGCGCCCAGAGGCCAGGCCGGCGCCGCCGCGGAGGCGCCGGCCCCGTGGAAGCGTTTCGCGAGCTGCGCGCGCTCGTCGGTGGCGAGTTGCTTCATGCGGCGCCAGGCCGCGGCGAGCAGCGCCGAGTTGCGCTGCAACTGCCGCCAGAGTCGCAGGTGCGGCCCGCCGACTTCCGCCGCCGCCGTCGGCACCGCCACACCTCGTGCCACGGCCGCCTGCCGTGCCAGGGAGATGGGGCTGACCACGTCCGCGAGATCCCAGTCGTTGACCTGCACGACCACGATGTCCGGCGCCAGCCGGGGACCGTACTCCTCCAGCCAGTCGGCGTACTCAACCGGCGAGCGCCCGGAGTAGCCGACGCTGACCACCTCGAGTCCGGGCATGCGCTGCTCGGCCACCGACCCGAAGTCGACATCCTGGGCGACCTGGAGCGCCTCGGTGAACGAGTCGCCGAGCAGGACCGCGCGTACCCGTGCGCGGGGCACTCGCAACTCGTCGTCCAGCACGCCCATCGAGTTGGTGTACCTGACGCTCCAGCCCTCGATGCTGTTGACGATGCGTGCGTGCGGGAGGAGGACCCAGCCATAGCGCGCATCGGCTACCGAAGCGGCCGGCGAGATGAGCCACAGGCGCACCACGATCTCGGCCGCGACGAGGACCAGCGCGGTACCGAGGGTGGCGGCGAGGACGGGCTGGACCGGTCTCCTAGGCTCTGTCTGAGAACGCTATCCGCAGGTAGCGTTCGATGAAAGCGACATGGATCATTGCGATGAAGTTCACCGCCAGTTTCTCGAATCGCGTGC
>Ga0315276_10003745_pt1 | contig 13922 bp, 11 predicted proteins | sample YL17G05_0_MG_FD_204542 | JGI IMG/M metagenome (GOLD analysis project Ga0315276, IMG submission 204542) | Sediment microbial communities from Yellowstone Lake, YNP, Wyoming, USA - YL17G05_0 | ecosystem: Environmental > Aquatic > Freshwater > Lake > Sediment | place: USA: Wyoming | collected...
TCGACATAGACGATACCTTTACCCTCGATGGCAGGTTGATCCCCGAGGCTTTCAGCGCACTGTGGAAGCTGCACAGGTATGGCCTGATCTTGGCCCCCATCACCGGGCGCCCGGCCGGCTGGTGCGACCACATCGCGCGCATGTGGCCGGTGGATGGGGTGGTCGGCGAAAACGGCGCTTTCTATTACTATTATGACCGTGAAAAACGTAAACTCCGCCAGCGCTATATATTCTCTGCAGAGGAGGTTGCCGGCAAAAGAAAGGAACTGGATTCTATTAAGGCGGAGATACTGAGGAAGGTGCCGGGTGCCCGGGTTGCGTCTGACCAGCCGTTCCGCATCTTCGACCTTGCCATAGATTTCAGGGAAGATATCAGCCCGCTCAGCGATGCTGAGATCGAAGAGATCTGCAACATCTTCAAGCAACACGGGGCTGAATACAAGGTAAGTTCCATCCATGTCAACGGATGGTTCGGTGCATATAATAAAGTCTCGACCACCAGGCTATTCCTGGAAGAGCGCCTGTCGATACCCTGGGATGAAGCAGTAAATACATTTATTTTCGCGGGGGACTCACCGAACGACGAGCCCATGTTCGAGGCAATGAATATCACGGTCGGGGTTGCCAATATCAGGCGCTTCAGCGGTAAAATGAAGCACCTCCCTCGCTATGTCACAAATAAAAGCGGCGGGCTGGGCTTTGCCGAGATGGCTGACAAAATCCTTGAGAACAGGACAAATTAGGACAGGAGCAAAAACGTGAGCGAGAAATCTAAAGTTTCCATCGTTAAGGGCAAAATACCGCCGGACAAGACTGAGATTGACAGGATGGTTAAGGAAGCTGTAAACCTGGCCGGGGGCTTAACGGGTAAAATCAAGAAGGGTGATCATGTGGTAATCAAACCAAACTTGTTTGCGCCTTACCCTCCACCCATTTCCGTTGACAGGCGGGTGGTCGCCAGCATGGTGAAAATGGCGCGCGAAGCAGGGGCCGGCCTCGTGACCGTTATCGAGGGTGTTAGCATGGGCACGTTGATGAAACGCGTCAGGCCATCCCTTACCCCCTGCGCAATGTCGCGCGGCTTTAAGACCCGCGAAGTTATGAAGATGCTGGGCATTACTAAAGCTGTTGAGGAAGCCGGCGGGGAGGTTTTAGGCGCCGAAGATGCCGAAAAAGTGGAGGTTGATATCCCGGGTGGCATAGCCCTGCACCGGGTCAACTACCCTAAGGTGGTAATGGATGCCGACTTCTTCATCAACCTGCCCGCAATGAAAACGCACAGCATGACCATGGTGACACTTTCCATCAAGAACCTGCAGGGGCTGCTGGATGAGCGGGGCAGGTACTATTCCCACCGCGACGACCTGCAGCAGCATATGGTCGATATCAGCAAGATAAGAAAACCCGACCTTGTGCTGCTCGATGGCCTGCTTGCCATGGAGGGCATGGGCGCCGGCGAAGGGGGCACGGCCGTGGAGATGGGGGTGATCATGGCCAGCACCGATACCGTGGCATTAGACTCCATAGCCTCTATGTGTATGGGCATCGACAACCCGCTGGTAGTGAGCACCACCAGGCTGGCGGGCCACGACGGCCTGGGCACAGCCAATCCTTTCATGATCGAGGTTGTTGGTGAAACAATAGCCTCTGTCCGTAAGCAGTTCCTGCTGCCGGCTACCTATACCCTGCCGATAGACAGCCTGGTCACAGGCCTCTACCCCAATATCGATATCTACATCGGGGGCGCCTGCTCGGCCTGCTGGCTGATGGCCGCCCTGGCTGAAAGCACCCTGGCCAAAGTGCCGCAGCGGTTCTCTCTGATCGTGGGTGTCGACCCCAAGATACCGGCAAAGTTGAAAACCGACCACGCGCATACTTTCTTTCTTGGCGAGTGCGCGCTTGCCACAGGCGGTGATCTGCGCGAACTTAGGAACGCCATGCAACTGGCTGGCATCGACCGCTTCCTGGGCGGCTGCCCACCCTACGAGCAGAGCCTGGTCAAACTGGAAGATATCCTGATCAATATGGGTTACCTCAACCCCCAGGAACTGGTCGACAAGGCCGGCAAGCACAGGGAGGAATTCTTTGAGCATTACCGTAAATACGACCCCACCTGGGAGCCGGAAATGTGAGACACCCTGCCCACCTGTTCATTGCGTGGAGCCGCCCAAAAACGTCATTGCGAGGAACGCAGTGACGAAGCAATCCTCTGCATGGTCAGATTGCCGCGCCCTTCGGGCTCGCAATGACGGGGGAAAAGCACCTGCCCAAAAACGTCATTGCGAGGAACGTAGTGACGAAGCAATCCTGTGCAGGGATGTGTTGCTGCGCCCTTCGGGCTCGCAATGACGAAATTAAAATAAGTCTCGCAATGACGAGTAGCTAAGCTCCTCATGTATAATTAAAAAGGAGGTTGACATGGCAGAAAAGAGGTATGTAATCGGTATCGATTCCGGCACGCAGAGCGTGCGGGCGGTTATTTTCGACCGTGAAGGCAACCAGGTAGCAATCGAACAAGCCGAGCACGAGCCGTATTTTTCCCTGCATCCCGGCTGGGCAGAGCAACACCATGAAGATTTCTGGGCCAAGCTGTGCTATTGCACCAGGGGCGTCATGGCTAAAGCTAATATACCAGCGGATGAGATAACTGGACTGGGCATCACCACGCAACGCTCAGCGTCCTTCCCCGTCGACCGGGAGGGCAACCCGCTACGCCCGGCCATCATCTGGCTGGACCAGCGCGTCACTGAGAATCCGCCGCCCATCAGCCTGAAGGCACGCCTGCTCTTTAAGGCGATCGGGCTTGCCGATGCCATGGATAAGGCTCACCGGGAATCGAAATTTCTCTGGATACAGCAATATGAACCCGAGATATATAAGCAAACCTATAAATTCCTGCAGATATCGGGGTGGCTGGTAAAGAAGATCACGGGTCAATTCAAAGATTCCATCGGCATGATGGTAGGCGCCTGGCCGATGGACTATCAGAACCTCAAATGGCACCCGCTGGATGTTGCCTACGAAACGCTGGCCGTAAAAAAAGAGCACTGCGTAGACCTCTATCCTCCCAATACCGTGCTGGGATTTGTCACGAAAAAGGCAGCGGAGGAAACCGGCCTGCCTGAAGGGTTGCCCGTGGTGGTGGGAGCGGGCGACAAGCAGTCCGAGCTTTTAGGCTGCGGCGGCATCGACCCTTCTATCGGCGTAATCAGTTTCGGGACCGCCACCTGCATGCAATCCATAACCTACAAATACATTACCGAGAAGAACATGAAATTCTACACCTGGCCGGCCGCACTGCCTAAGGCCTGGGATATCGAGATGTTTATTTACAGGGGCTTCTGGATGATAACCTGGTTCAAACAGGAATTCGGCCATAGGGAAGCCATTGAGGCCAAACAGCGCGGCGTGGAACCCGAGGTGGTCTTCGACGAAACCATCCGGGACATCCCTCCCGGCTCGCTGGGATTGATGCTTCAACCGCACTGGACGCCCATGATCTACGATAAATACGCCAAGGGTTCCGTCATCGGCTTCGGCGACGTGCATACCCGCGCCCACCTGTACCGGGCCATCCTCGAGGGCATAGGGTATGAACTCAAGCGCCTATATGAGATTACAGTTAAGAAAACGGGCATCCCGCTGAAGGAGATACGTGTCGGAGGAGGAGGTTCCAAGAGCGATGTGGCTGTACAGATCGCGGCCGACATGTTCAATTTGCCTGTTTCACGAATGAACACCTCGGAGACCTGCGCTCTTGGCGCGGCTATCGACGCGGCAGTGGGCACCGGCATGTTCTCATCTTTCCAGGAAGCCGTGGCTTCTATGGTGAAGAAAAGCCGTACCTTTACACCGGACTCGGCGAACCACCACATTTACCAGAGCCTGTATACAGAGGTTTACCTGCAGACTTATAAAGTCCTGGAACCGCTTTACCGCAAGGTAGCAAGGATTACCGGATATCCCGCCATACAAAAGTAGTTGACGGTTACCTATAAATTCAATCAGCCTTTCATTTTCGCATAGATAGTCGTATAATTTTTGCATACTACTTGTAATGAGGTTGCAGAAATGGATGTTAAGTCGTTCTGTTACAATCACCCGGACAGGCAGTCAACTAAAGGCTGCTGGCGGTGCCAACAGTTCATCTGCAACGACTGCAGTGCAACGTTATACGGAAAAACCTATTGCAAGAAATGCGCCGGGGAGGTGGCCAAGATATCTGCCAACCCTGATAAGCCAAGTATTCTTAAACGAGAAATAAATTCCCGTCCGCTGACAGTGGCCATTATCATTATTACCCTCATCATCGCCGCCGTAGAAATATATATTATGACCAGGTAACCCTGCCTGAAAGCCCCCTCCGAAGCCGCTGTTTTCCCGGAATGCTTATGCAACTCATCAATAAGAACGGCCGTGTCCAAATTATCCGTGACGGTATAGAGTTGGGTTGTGTTGATTATGGCATGAGAAGGGGAAGGTCCACCCTGCAACCGGGCGAAATACTTATCGAATCCGGGAACATAATCACCGTTACCTTTGCGGACGCCTGTCTTAAAGACGAATTTATTGTTGATAAAGACCTCATAAAAATAAAAAGACGCTGGACAATTCTCAGATCCGGCAGGTGGCAATTACTATTTAATTACCAGCCTTCAGCGGATTTAGAGCAGTGGCTCGTACCATCCGTTATGTACGATAGGAATGAGATGGGGGAAGGCCGGTTCCCCAGGGGCGGTGTTGAGAAAGGCTGGTCATTCAGGGAGGACAGGATACCTATCCCTTCCTGCTCGATCCTCCACGATGGCTCACACTGGCAGGGGGTCTTCACAGCCCCGTCCACCAACCAAAACGATATATCCAGTGTCAAGACTTACGCCAGGGAAGGAAGGCCTGCTTTTGAGATCTCAGTCCCCTATATAGAAGAACCCTTCACCTACACAGAGAAAGGCATCGTGATGGGTGGGTTGACCGCTAAAACCGCGGCCTTCTTTGATATTCAAACGGCCCCCTTTGAGTATTCAAGGGACTTCTTTATCGCTTTCGGCCGGTGCAGTCATATCAGTGAGATATTTATCAAATTGACTTCCCTGGCCCTCGAGCTCTTGGATGTACCTGCCGTAGCTTATCTGAAAACCGATTGGTCAACTGTAGCCACCTTAAAATTGCACCACCTTAAATACCTGCTCATTGATAAGCCTGGCATCACCGCGATTCAACAGGGCAGGGGAAACGGGCTTTTCCAGTCATTTCACAACTATGCTGCCGGTTCCTTTCTGACCAGGGGCATGGAGGGAGCGGTTATTTTTGCCCGCGCCGCCGCGGAACTGGGGGTCGATGGATACCGCGATATCGCTGAAAGGATAGGGTACTTTTTCCTGGCCGGTTCACTTCCCAACGGACTTCACCGGGACAGTTATTCGCTTAAAGACGGCCAATGGGGCGGTTATATGGGCGTAGGCACGCCGGAATCGTTAATAAAAGGCGCGAATACCCGGTGCAACGGCGAGGTGATGGTCAATTATCTCAGGCTCTATGAGTCGCTTAAAGAATCCGGCAGGCAGAGGGACGAATTCTTGTATCTGGCAAAAAAGAATGCTCATTTCTATATCGAACATCAGCTCAAAGGCAACGACGAGGGCAGCTTCGGACGATGGTGGAATGCCGATGGGAGCCCGTTGAACACCCTGGGCACAAATGGCACTTATATTATCAGCCTGCTGGTCGAACTGGAGAAGCTTACCGGCAGGCGGGATGATATCGACGCAGCACTGAATAAGGCCGGTAAATATTACGCTTCACTTATCGACGGCAACGGTTTTTACGCCGACACATTAGACGCAGACTGTGTAGACAAGGAGGCCGGCTGTGCCCTTCTGAGGGCCTTCCTCGACCTTTACGAGAGGTCTCACGATGAGTTCTACCTGCGCTATGCCAGGCTGGCCGCCGGCTTCGTTCTAAGCTGGATGTTTACCTATAATATAGCTTTCGCCGCAAAAAGCCCGCTGGGGCAAAGGAATTTCAAAACCTCTGGGATGACGGCTGTCTCGGTTGCCCATCACCACCTGGATTTCTACGGCCTCTTTATCGCCTATGATTTCTTAAGGCTCTGGGAGGCTACCAAAGATGAACTTTGGAAAAAGTGCGCCCTGTTGATGATAGCATCATGCAGCCAGCTCATTTCGGATAAAAAAGACCTGCTGGGCAGGGGCGAAGATTTCATCGGCTGGCAGCCGGAGCAGATCAATCACACAAACTGGGACTACAAGCTCAGGTTCCTGGGAACGAAAGGCAGGTTCCATTCATGTGTGGCATGGCCGGCGGTCCTTACGCTGGGCGCCATGCTCGATATCCGGGACAGGTTCCCTGATATCCTCAGCTTCAAGCTGAGTGAATAGAACGCTGTCTCGATTTATTTGGCCGGTTGCTTCTTGGCCTCCATCTCGGCTATCTTCACCAGTATCTCCTTGTACTTCTCCTCAGTGATCGGGTAGAAATAAAGGATAACGGCCGCCAGCAGGAAGAGCCCCGCCGCTACGGGTCCCAGGAAGAGACTGATGCCCAACTGCGAGCTGGCAGACTGCGGAATCACGTTTGGTACGTAACCCATTGCCTCCAGCGTGATGCCCATGATAAAGATGGCCAGTGCCTGTCCGATTTTCAGCCCCCAGGTCCAGATGCCGAAGAAGGCACCCTCGCGCCGCTCGCCGGTGCGCATGTAGTCGTACTCAATTGCGTCAGCTACCATGGCGTAGGGCATGGCGTAGAGGAACCCGAAGCCCATGCCGGCGAAGAACATCATAACGAGGGTGAAGGGCACACCCTGGGTCTGACCGAAGATAAAGATGAACATCAGCATGACGGCCATTACGATAAAACCTATACCGTAAACCAGCTTCTTGCCCACCTTCTTGCTGAGGGCCACGCTGACCGGTATGAAGGCCATACCGGTCGCGATCAGGATGAGCATGGCCCAGGTGGTAGCGCCCTCATCTCCCAAAATATACTTGAAGTAATAGATCACGATTGCGCTGGCAACCGTGATGGCCAGGATGTGCACGATGTAGGATGACAGGATGAGCAGGTAGGGCTTGTTTTTGAACACCTCTTTGTAGGTCTCTACGAAGCCAAGGGTATTGGCCGGCTTGAGGTTGGCCGGTTCCTTGACCGTGAAGACCGTGATTAAAGCCGAAATCAGCATCACGCTGCCGAAGATGATGCCCATCAATAAGAAACCCTGGTTTTTATCGGGGGCCATGGCCACAATGGGCAGGGCCGCCGCCGCGCCCAGTAGAGTGCCGATGCCGGCAAACCCGAATCGGTAGCCGTTGAGCGAAGTCCTCTCGTTATAGTCAGAGGTCAGCTCCGGTGAGAGTGACGAGTAGGGTATATTGACCGTTGAGTACGCCGTGCACAGGATAATGTAGACCACCAGGACGTAGATGAAGAGCGTGGCCTGGCTGATGCCTGCGCCCAGTATGAGTGCCGGGTTAGTCCACATGAGGATCACGGCAATAAAGACGGGGACTGAGCCTCCCAGCATGTAGGGCCTGCGCCGTCCCATCTTCGATACTGTCCTGTCTGATAGGAAGCCGATGATCGGGTCGTAGAAGGCGTCCCAGATGCGCCCTATCATGAGGGCGATACCGGCCAGCGCGGCGGCCAGCCCCACAGTATCTGTTAGGTAATTCATCAGCACAAAGGCTGTTGCCGTGAAAAACAGGTTGCCACCGAAATCAGCTACACCGTAGCCGAGCTTCACCCCCACGGACAGTTTTTTTTCTTCCATTTTAACCTCTACTCCTTTTCCTGAAATTTAGTCAACCCCGTTTTGAAAATTGCCTATACCTTTATATATAATGCCTCAAATAAGCTGCAGGTCAGACGATGACCGTATCAATCGACAGCAATTCACACGCCTCTTTAATAGCCGTGGTATAGTCGCCGTGTATCAGGCTGGCATGGTGCGTAAATCCTTCTTTCACCAGCGTCGTATAAAGGTTATCCAGGTCTGCCACCTGTACCCAGCTCCATGAGCCCCTCAGGGTCTGATTGGGCTGGATGATCTTTCCCCTGGTAATAAGCATTTTGAACCGCCCGTCACGCTCGGTCAGGCGGTTGAGGGTTACCACGCCGGGCTTGAGCGGGAATTCCGCGGTGCCCTTAGTATTCTTTTCCCCAAGGGGCTTACTTAAGATACTGTGGCTCCTCAAATTTATCCTGCATGCTTTGCAGACGAGCGAAGGGGGCGCGTTACCGCAATGCCACGCTAAAAAGATGTTTTTCTTCTCCTGGTGCTGTATCGTCCAATCGATGAAATGCGGGCGGGTAGTTTCTAACGAAGCCAGATGTTGCATCAGCATGGTCAATGCTCCATAGATATCGACCTCGCAGGCAGTTAACAGCCCGGCATCGGTCAATCGCCCGATGGCATAGCATGAGGAGATGCCGTATACCTGCTGCATGGCCGTCCAGCATTGTATCCCCATAGCTGAAAGCCCCTTCTCCTCCGCAAATTGCCTCAGCGCATACTGGAGGCCGGCCAGGTTTTTAAGGGCTCCGCTGTCTAATATGGATAAATCAACCTCTTTTTTCATGGCACTGACAATTTTTTGCAGTCCGGGAAAGTCAGCCTTCAGACCTTTGGCCCTCTGCATAATATCGAGAAGGGAAGTGGGCACGACCCTCTGCTTGAATTGCAGCATCATGGCGTCTTCATTACAGATGCAGGTCTCAAAACGCTCCGGGCGGGGGCCGACCAGGCCGATGCGCGCACCGACGAAACCATTCACTACCGCACAAACCCTCATAAAATCAGTGATTTTTGCTTTAAATTCATTTTCCTCCGGGAATAAAATACCCGCAAAAAGGAATGGCATCTTCCTGCGATAGAGGCCGGATGAAATGGAAAGTGTACCGCAGAACGAATCCGACCTGCGGTTACCGTCAGCGGTAAAGGAACCCTCCTTGGTCCCGAAAAGCATCAGTGGTAAACCTTCAAAAGCCGAGGCTATGGATAAAGCCGAGACCTCGTCGCCGAAGGTCATTGTCCCGATTACCAGGCCCTGTATGCCTTTGGCTTTGAAAAGCTTGATAACCTTATCCGCATCGCCATCATCCCTGACCAGTCCGCCCTGCGTAAGGCTTTCACCAGGCACTACGACTTCTATTTGGGGGATCGTGGTGAGTACATCCAGGCAGCGCTTCCGCATCCGGGCAGCCCAGTCATCGTCGAACGGCTCCCTGTGCGCCGCTACAAAACCTAACCTGATCTTTTCCATAAACAACCGCCTTTTCAGTTAAGTGACTGTGAGTTGTCCACTTGCCATATGCCACCGGGTGTCAGATTGATTATTGCTTGAGCCATACTATATAAGATGCAGCACATTGTCAATACGCGTAAATACAATTAACGTAAGAATCCAGTGTGTTATAATGCAGCAAGCTGAAAGCAAAGACAACTAATTAGGTGAGGTTGATTTATGATAGCATTGCTGATAATTCTGCTGGTGCTCATAGTCCTCGTATTAGTGTACCTCGGTGTGCTGCTATGGTTCAGGGACCCCGATCTTAACTTACGCTTTGACTTCGCTAAACTTAAGGCCATCCCCTGGCGCTTCGGCAAGGATTTCCTGTGGGGCAGCGCCACAGCTTCACACCAGATCGAGGGGCATTGCATCAACAATAACTGGTATCAATTCGAATCGGCCGTTGATGAGCAGGGAAAGCCCAAAATCAGAGATGGCCAGAAGGCCGGGTTAGCCTGCGATAGCTGGAACCTCTACAAAGAAGACACCCGGCTGATGAAAGATCTCTCCCTGAACTCGTACCGGTTCTCAGTGGAATGGAGCAAGATCGAGCCGAAGCAGGGCGAATTTGATCAGGCCGCGCTGGATCACTACGAACAGGTAGTGGATGACCTGCTGGCCAACGGCATTGAGCCCTTGGTCACTTTGCACCATTTCAGCAACCCGCTGTGGTTTGAGCAGCAGGGGGCATTTCTCCAGGACAGCTCCCCTCAGATCTTTGCGCAATTCTGTGAGCGGGTTGTTCAGCGACTGGGCTCCAAGGTGAAGCTGTGGTGTACAATCAATGAACCAAATGTTTATGCTATTTTTGGATATGCAACGGCGGAGTTCCCTCCCGGCGAGAAAGACTACAAGAAGGCGGCAAGGGTCTTCCGGAACATGATGCTGTCGCATACAGCAGCTTATCAAGTGGTTAAAAGAATCCGGCCGGAAGCGAAGGTAGGGATAGCGATTCATGTACATTTGTTTGATCCGCTTAACCCGTGGAACCTTTTTGACGTCCTGGTAGCCCACCTGCTTAACAAGAATATGAATGACTGCCACTTCCCATACCTCACTAAAGGAAGTTTCAGCTTTTCAATACCGGGTATGGTTAACGAGACATATTCCGGGAGCGAGAAGGACGCCTTCGATTTCATCGGCCTGAACTACTATACGCATAGCTACAGGAAATTCCAGCCATCCGGGAGCGATCAATTCCCCGAAGTTATCAAGCTGCCGCCGGATCAATTGACTGATATGGAAAACGAGATATATCCCGCGGGACTCTACCGCGCCCTCAAGCTGATTACACGCTACACATCCAAGCCGATTTATGTCCTGGAGAACGGCATCGCCGATAAAGCCGACACCAAGAGGGCCCGGTATATCGAAGAGCATCTGCTGATCCTGAACAAGGCCATCGCCGACGGCATGGATATCCGGGGATACCAGTACTGGTCGCTGCTCGACAACTTCGAATGGGCCAAGGGATTCGATATGAAATTCGGCCTGTATAAGGTTGATTTCACTACGCAGAAAAGGACACTGCGGCAAGGCAGCCGCAGATATCTGGAAATCATCCAGGAAAGCAGGAAATAGCATTACCCGATATACCGTATTGAAATAAGGGGGTGTGACATGTTAACAGTTTCAAAATGGTTGCTGGTGGTAGCGGGATTACTTCTTTGTTTTGACGCGGTCCTTGGAGCCACCCACATGCCAAACCCGATCCCCGGGTGGCCCCTGCCATGTCCGATAACCCTGGTCGCCCTTGGGGTTGGTATACTGCTTTTCGTTTTCAGCAGCAAATCGTTCAAGAAGTGAGCCGGCGAAACGGTCAGATTGCCGCGGCCGCTGCGGCGGCCTCGCAATGACAAGGTAACAATTTACTTCACTTCTGGGAACAGCGGATAACAAGCACATCGCTGAGGCCTGGAAGCAGGCGGGCGATTCTGTCAAGCGTTATCAAGAGAAAGCTGCATAACCTTCGCGGCAGACTGGAGAGGAAATCCCCCCATCCCGGCATACAGCACAGCATGGAAACGCCGGTGACTTTCTCCACCTTCATATGCCGGCTGGCCAGCTTGAGAAGCATCCCGTAATTGAATTTAACGGTGTGGTCCGGCGGCGGTTCCCAGGGCAGGCGCTTGTAGGGGTTTTTAATACTGAGTATCCGCCTCACCCAAAAGATAAATTTTCCAAGCTTAAAACCAAGACTCTCAAAGTTTGCGATAGCTATAATGGCATGTCCACCGGCTTTCATAGCATCCGCCATCTGTTGTAAAGCTTCGTCAGGGTCTGCGAAATGGTCCAGCGCTCCCTTGCACACCACCTTATCTACAGACCCGGCAATAATAGGGATACTCTCACCTATTGCCTGCAGCACGTGCGTATTTTCTCCATCCAGTTTCAGCGTTTCACGCGCGTGGGAAATCATCATGAATGAGGGCTCGATGCCTATTAAGGTTGCCCCCGACTTGGACATATTGACGATATCAATCGCCCGGCCGCAGCCGATATCCAGGATGCGTTCAGCCGGCTTCGGGTCGATCATGTCTATGGTAGCCTGGCTCATGCGAAAGAAAAGAAATTCGACATCCGGCCTGATCCTGTCAGGCAGCACCTCGTTATCGTCCCAGTTCAGGTCAATCCTGTTCATTTACCCTGTCCAATGGGTGATCAAAATCCGTAACCCGATACCTATCAATATCACCGCACCCAGCAGCAAAGCCCAGCGGCCGATCCAGGCGTTTACCTTACGCCCTAACCAGTAACTGAAAGCAGTAACGGAAAAGGCAACGATGCCGATTATAGCCGCGGCGATCCAAATATTCATATGCAGAAATGCAAAGGAAAGCCCTACAGCCAGCGCATCGATACTGGTAGCCACTGCAAGGGTTAAGAGATTTGCCCATTTATTGATATCCACGGTTTCAGATTGAGATTCACCCTTGATAAACTCCCAGGCCATCCGCAACCCGATAAACGCCAGCAGCGCAAATGCTATCCAATGATCATAATCAGAGATAAACTGCACCACCGTCTGGCCTATTAACCATCCCAGCAGCGGCATAGCCATCTGGAATAGGCCAAAGGCAAGCGCTACCCTGAGCATGGACTTCCAGGAGAATTCTTTGCCGGACGCGCCAACGCTCAGAGATACGGCAAAGCAATCCGCGGAAAGCCCGAAGGCAATCATGACAGCAGATAGAAGGTCAGAAAGATCCATGGTTGGTAAATTATATCAAAATGGTATCGCAGGCATACCGGTCAAGGCCAAGATCATTATGTCAATTAATGCTAATTTGCCCCGCTGCTTACCGCTTTCTCCAGGTCTGCATAGGCGGTCATACCTGACATTATATCGACAAATCCCGCTAAGCCGGCATAGTTTTTACGCAATTTAAGCATATTCTGGTAAACCGGGCTGACTGCGCCGGGATCCTGTCCATAAATCCCATGAAAGGCGAAATATGCCTGGTTCAGTTTCCTTATTTTGTAGCCTTGACGGTTGAAATCAATCCGCCTTTCCTCCATGTACTTTTCAGCTTCACCGATCTTGCCGGCCGCAAGCAGCCCGTCCACGTTATGCCTTGTCTCCCTCATCTCCTTATCGTAGTTAAACTGCGCTTCAGTTTGTACAGCCTTACGGCTTGCGGGATCAGCATAGTTACGTTCATATATCCTGTCCCCGATCTCACGCGCAATCATCCCGGCCAGGGTTTCATTCATCACGATAACGTCCGGGTCCTGGCGCAGTCCCAAGGAATCCATCAAGTATAGAAAACCCAGCGGTTTAAAGGCCAGGTATTGATGGGCCCATTCTTCCACCGCGGCATTTACTATATGTGCCGGCGCCATATCAGGGGAAACAATGGCAGGGTATGCAGCGCCGAAACCTCCAATCTGTACTACCAGTGAGGCCAGATCCAGGGTATCAACTTTTTCCTCAATTTGAGTCATAACATCCACTGATAAACCTGGTATAAGCAAAATGCGGTCGTAGTAGGAGATACGTTCGCGGGGCGATATAACCAGCAGCAACGGCGGTTCCACCAGCCTGACCCTGACCCTGGGAAAGACCGTGATATTTTCCTCATTTAATACTTCAGAGATCTTTTCCGGCAAACTTGAAAAGCGGTCGACCCGCGGGTCTTTTAGAGCGTCCTTACCGCCGGCCGAGATAAAGTTGCCTATCTCCCAGCCTGCCAATTTGAGTGCGTAAGGTTTTACCACGCTGCGGACCTGTATGGAGAGGTCCTGCGCCTCGCCTGCACCTCCCGGTTGCCCGGTGGCAGCCGGGAGGCACCCCACGCACACCGTGAGTAAACCAACGAATATATATAAGAGATATTCTTTCTTCATCATACCTGTTGATCCGGATTTTTACTGCTTTCCAGGTTATCCAACTCCGCTATCAACGTATCCACTTCCGTTATGGGAGCTTGGCAGGTGCTACCTCTGCAAATATAAACAGTTGTGCGGCCTTTAATCGATCCCCTATCATTGAGCAGTGCAATTCCGTTTACTTTCTCGCCGCTATGCGGATCATATGCAGCCACTATTTTATTGGGCAAATACCTGTTATATAAAGCTTTAATAACATTCTCTGACTCCTCCGCTTCCCTGTTG
>Ga0315276_10003746_pt1 | contig 13920 bp, 18 predicted proteins | sample YL17G05_0_MG_FD_204542 | JGI IMG/M metagenome (GOLD analysis project Ga0315276, IMG submission 204542) | Sediment microbial communities from Yellowstone Lake, YNP, Wyoming, USA - YL17G05_0 | ecosystem: Environmental > Aquatic > Freshwater > Lake > Sediment | place: USA: Wyoming | collected...
GTCCTGCCCGATCAGGGCCAATAGATCAACTGTTCGGGTATCCACAGCTTACCTATACCCCAAAAACATGCCTACCACAGATACCACAACTACCACATTTGCACTCTCTACCACCCTTTTGTGGTACTTTGTGGTACGTGTAGTACTCTGTGGTATATATAGTGTGTGTGGTATATATATATGCGGGGTCATGGCCGATCTACCCTCTTATAGAGCTTGCCCTCGAGCGTCACCACACCTAGATTCACCAGGTCCTGGAGGCGCTTATGGCAGTTCGATCGTTCCTGCCCGGTCACGGCCGCCACTCGCGCCGCGGTTGCGCTGCCAAGACTGCGTAACGCTTCAACCACCTCCGTCTGTGCGGTTGTCAGGCGTGGCCCCTCGTCTTCGCTCAACTGCCAGCAAAACGTATCGGGGTCAAAGTCAACGGTTAGCGTCCGATCCTCCAGGTCACGGCCGGTCAGGATCAGCTTGGCGCCACGTTTACCACGTTCCCGATAGAGGCCGATCAGCGCATCCGCTACGGCGCCCTTCGCTGAACTGCCCAACACGTCGTCGACGGGATTCTCATTGCCAGCCTGCCCCGTCACCTTGCCGTGATGGTCTACGATCAGGATCGCTGCACCCTGGTCCTGCCCAAGCCGCTGGAGATTGCCAAGGATCGCGGTCATGTCGCCGACGTTCATCTGGTCCGGACGGCCGCTGATAGCCCTGGACAGCGTGTCGATGATGACGAGCTTATGCCCGCCCTCCAGGATGGCATTCTGCAGCGTCACCAGTCCGCCGGCGTCCAGCGGATCCCACGCCAGCCGGAAGTCGACCCACGCACCCCGGGCCCATCTCTGCTTGTTCATGCGGTCCTGCAAGCGTCGCCCGTTGTCCTCGAGGGCCAAATATAGGACCCGCGCCCGATCGACGTCTTGACCGAAGACCTTGCCGCCACTGCCCACCGCACCCGCAATCTGGAGGCCAAACATGCTCTTGCCCACCTTGCGTTTGCCGGCTAGGGTCGTGAGGCCCACTGGGATCAGAAGGGGGATTACCCAAGTCGGTTCGGGGAAGCTGGCCTCGAGCAGCTCGTCAGCTGTCCAGGCCACTTTGCGGGGTCGGCGATCGCCGGCGAGAAGCCAAGCAAAGGCCGGATCGGCTTTCGCCTGCGCATCGAGGACCCTGCGCCGGCTCTTCAGGTCGGGTGCCGCAACGATGGCTTCCCAGTTCTCGATCCACCGTCCGATGCCTCGCTGGTCAATCTCATCCACTGGGCGACCTTCTGCCAGCATGTGAAAAGCCTGCGCGGCCGTCAATACCGGTGCCGAACTCTCGACCGCGCTCATCGTGGCACCGCCGATTCCTTATGCTTTTGTGGGTTATAGGTTGCCTGCGCCGCGGTCATGGCTGCACCTCACGGCGAAACGCCAGCTGCTCGAGGCGCCGGCGAATGTCCCGGTGCGCACGGAGTTGCTTCACGTGCCAGCGTATGGCGTGGGTGTGGATCGACTCCTGCCGTATTGTCTGCTCGAGCAGAGCCAAAATTCCTGCTTGTGTCGGAGAGGCGGGTATGATATACTCAGCTTGATCGGACGGCCCGTCCCCGTGCGATCGCCCGTCGTCTGCGCCAGGCTGCCCCTCGAAGGCAGCTTTGGCATTTAAGTTGCCCGTCGTCATTCTCTACCTCGATTCGCTAGATCCGGCGTCCCGGGGTGCCGGCAGGGGGCTTTTGGCGCCGGGAAAGCTCAGGACCACAGAGAGCCCGGCTCGCACCAGGTCTGTCAGACCGATACCCTCCCGGGCGGCCACGGCGTGCAGCCGCTCCTTCTCGTCGTGTGTGACTCGCACGCAGAGCCACGCCTTGCGGGGGTTAGCTACTGCCCTGGTCATCGTTGCCCTCCTCTGGGGAATTAAAAACGGCCGGTCCGGGGAGACGTCCCCAGCCGGCCGGGTTTGCAATATCATTTAGGAAGTTTTTAGAAATAGCTTCTTGACAAGGGTTGTCAATGCGTGTTACAGTATACATTGTATTCACGCCTCCGGCGTGCGATGCACCGCCGGCGCAACCAAACGCCGCGGTAAGGGAGAAGGGACTGGCCGCCTGAGCCGGGAAGCTAAAGGGCGGCCGTCCACGTTTAAAACCTCAATGTCGCGTTCATCTTAGCACAACTACCCTGAAATCGCAATCCCTCTGTTGCACGCCTAGCTTGGCCTCTCCCTGCCCGATCGCGAGGCAAAAGAAAAGCCAACAGCTCCGCAGAAACGCCACATCCCTGAGGGATGCTTTGACCGCGGAAACGTCGGCTACTGGTCGATGCCTATCTTACACCCTATCCGTGCAACCTGTCAACCCCCGGCGCACATGACGATTACATTACGCAGCCGGCGGCCGGATTCGGGTCTGTAATTCCAATTGCGATAAGCGATTCCAGGCGCTACAGTCGATCGACGGGCCCATGAAGCATGTGAGCCTCGAGTAAATCGGCGTCAAGCAACTTGCAGTAGTGCGCTGTCATGGCCGGGGATTCGTGTCCCATCAGACTTTGCAGGTGAATCGAACTCATGCCGCCGCGCAGACATAGAACGGCGAATGTACGGCGGAGAATATGCGGGCTCACCTGAATGCCCGTGCGCTCGCGCAGCCGGCGAAATACCGTGGCAATCGCCGTCTGTCTGAGCTGGTACCCGTTGCGCGGGTCGACCCATAGAGGATCGGCCGGCTCAGGCGGCACGTCGAACTGCTTGCACCACCACCGGCGATACGCCAACAGCGCACGCCTGGTCTTATAACCCACGGCGACCGTCCGGTCCTTCCTTCCCTTGCCGGCTCGCACCTGGACGCTGCCCGACACTAGATCCACGTCGCCCCAACAAAGCGCCGTGGCCTCAGCGCAACGCACGCCAGAATCCACCAGCACGAGAAGGAGCGCCACGTTGCGCGGACTGTCGCAGACCTTCACCAGGTCGGCGATCTGCGGGGCGGTGAGGTAGGGCAGCCGTTTCTGCGCCAGCCGTGGCATCTGGACGGCGATCGGTTCGCTCATGTACTTCTCAGCCAGGAAGAAGCGCAGGAGCGTCTTGATGCCCCGAGCCTGCTTATGTAACGACGTATCGGCCGCCGGGTGCCCCATGCGGAGCTGCACGCCAGTCGCATAATGGAGCTGGTAGGCGCGCACCTGTGCTCCGCGGATGCGCTCAGGATCCGTGACGCCCTGCTCCTCGAGCCAGGCGACGAAGGCGCCGGCGGTAGCGTCGTAGTGCTCGATCGTCCGGGCCGTGCAGCGCATAACTCTCCTGGAGAGAGCGAAGTCGCTGTAGGCCAGCCGCAGGACGCTGGGCTGCGACGAAGGCACAAGGCGCAGCACGACCGCCGGCTGGCCTTTGCGTTGGTTCTGGTTCATAACGTCAAGCCTCCTCTCACATCCTAGCTTTCTTGCGAGCCCCTGCAAGCGCCTTCGCTTCTTTGTGACCTTCCATCTTCCCCAGCTCGAGGCCCAAATCGAAGGCCCGATCGGCGACCTCGCGAGCATAGGCCAGCGCGGCAGCCTCTACCTCGAGGCATAGCCTCGAACCGCCGGATGCCGTGATGACCCGCGCCAGAACGGCCTCGAGCCCCGCTTGCTCGAAGGGGCACGCATCTAACAGGAAGAGTCCGACCTCCGCCGGATCCGCGGACCAGGTCGGGTCCGGGAGTTCGTATGTCTCCTGGTTGGTCGGGTTTTGCTCGTCGACGTGAACGGTCTTTTTCATGGTGCTCACCCCTTTCTTCTGCTCAGGATTCGCTTAGGTCTTGACCTGTTCGCTGGCCCGGTCACTCTCTCAAGTCCTTCTTTGCGTCTCTCCTCACAGACTTCCACATCCGCTTGAGCGTTAGCTTGTCATGCGGGTAGTTTGTCCCATGGGGCTTGATGTTCGCGTCCATCCAGCAGGCCAGTGCGGCCGCTTCGAAGGCGGCGCCGTAGGTTAGGACCCCAGTGAAGGAGGGCAGAGATGAAGGCGATACGCTTTGGCAGATGAGGGCCAGCTTCTGAAGATCCTCAACGTCCATGTCGATTCTCGCAATGCCGTGCCCGATGCTGATGTATTCCATGGTGGCGTCTCCTGTTATGTAAACGAAAAGTACCGAAAGTACCGCTTTTGTCGTCTCCCTATATATCCTATTGCGCTTAAGTGTACCCAAAAGTCCCCAAATGAAAGGGGCGCCCACCTGATCGACAGGTAGACGCCCCTATAGATGGCTTATGCGGTGCGCTGTGATAGAATCAGCGTCAGCCAGCCTGGTAGGGTCTTCTACCTGGTAGGGTTAGGGCCGGTCTTCGAGTTCGCAGCTCGAGGCCGGCCCGATCGGTTGTTAGGTTAGGTCATGACGCCGATCTGCGGCGCGTGTATGGTGTCTCCAGTGCCATGACGGCCTTCTGCTTGACTTCCTCACCGCGCCGATCGTAACGCGTCGTGGTGATCGGGCTGGCGTGGCCGGCCAGTTTCTGAACCGTCGCAAGATCGAGGCCGACGTACAGCAGGTCCGTGAGGTTCGTGCGGCGCAGGTCGTGCGGTGAGAAGCTGGCGAGCCCCGCTTCCTTGCCGCGTTTGTCCACCAGGTTGTAAATCGCCTGCGGGGTTATCGGCTCGCCGATGTTTAGCCGGCCGCCCTTGTTGATGGCACAGAAGAGTGGCCCGGGCTGGTCGCCGCGGACCTGGAGCCAGTCGGCCATGGCGCCCTCGGCGCCGGCGTTGAGCGGGTTACGGCGCTGCTTGTCGCCCTTCCCATGGCGCACGAGGATTTCGGCGCCGGCCCGGTCGCGCGGTGCGTCCGGGAAGATCGTGAAGTCGGCCAGATCGAGGCCGACGACTTCGAACCTGCGCAGCCCGCAGGCGTGCATCAGACTGATGATGGCCGCATCCCGCCGGCCCGCCGGGCTCTCGTCGGCCGCGCACACATCCAGCAGCGCCTTGACCTCCCACGGCCGCAGGGCCCGCCCACTGGGCTCGTCGGTGCCGAGCCGCACGTTCTTCAGCTTAGCGACCGCCCGCTGGTAGGCCCGGGTCGGCATCAGTTCGAGCTCTTCGGCTGTCCTCAGAACGCCGCGCAGCGCCGCGCAAATCAGGTTGACCGTCCGGGCCGCGTACTTCCGCACCAGCTCCGCCCAGATGACGCCGGTGTGCTGGACGCGCAGCCCCGCCCAGTCGACGCTGCGCAGATCGGCCGCCGACCCGCCGATGATGCGAGCGACGGTGTTGAGGCTGTAGGCGTAGTCCTGCCGGGTCGTGTCCGTCCTGCAGCCCATCAGGAAGACGCAGGCCGGATTGCGCTCGAGCGGTTCCGGTAGATCGTGCGCCGGGCCCTCCAGCCACACCCCGGGCGCCAACTGCAGTTCTGCGCTGCTCATGCCTTCCTCTCCTTGCCGGGCTTGGGACCCGGTTTCGCCGTCGCCTGGTGGGCCTGCAGGCTCTCCTGGTTGAAGATCCACTGCGGGCCCACCCGCCGCACATACACGACGCCACGACGCGCCAGCCGGTAGAGCTGCCTGGTAGAGTAGCCCGTCAGCTCCTGCGCCTGGTGCGTCGTCAGCCAACCCGGTAGCAGATCATCTATCGTCATATCGGGTCCCCCTTGCTGGACTTATCATACAGTAGATGAGGCCAGCTGTCAAGACCCAATACGGGGCAAATGGGGCGGGCGGGGTTAGCTTATTGCAATCCGACTTAGGAGAAGCAATGCCGTAATGTGGTCGTCATGTGTGCCTTGGCGGCCGGCACCGGGGGCAGTAGCGCCGCGAGGGGGAGTTAGGGACGAACCACAGGCCGCATCCGGGCTTCGCGCACAGGCGCGATGCGCCCATGATGACACTGTTAGGATGCAGAGGCGTCATGGATTGCACGCCGGCGGGGAGCTGCCGCAGGCCGGCCTGGAACTCGTCCATGCCATCCTGTACGGCGCCCAGTCGCTGCAACCCATCGGCGAGCTCGCCCGACACCGGATAGCCCTTGACGCCTTTGAGGACGTTGGCTATGTATTGCTTTTTGTAGGGCTCTTTGCGTCCGATCATGCGGGCCAGATCGGCGCCGAAGCGACTGTAGGAGTACGCTGGATCCAGCGCTTTGTGTTCCGCGACGAGCGCAGCCAGCATGTGGCGTAACTGATCCTGGTCCATGACAGCCCCCCGTCCGAGCTAACATGACGACCCTATGACGGGTGCCATTCTAGCACGCATCGGGAGGCCAGCACAAGCCCCACGATGCCCCCCCGCTGGCAGGCTGGGGCAGGGCGCGCGTTGAGCGTTACAAGGGTAGTCCAATGTGGCCTAATCGCTTCTGGGGGCTCTCAGGGGCTCTCAGGGGTCCACGCATGTTGGGTCTATCTGAGGGGTTACGGCTCGCGCGTGTGCGCGTGGGAGGAGGGCTAGTGTTAGGCCCCTAATACGTTAAGAAAGAGCCCGCGTGTCCCACGCTATACTGTCCCATTGTACGACCTGCGGAGCGCCTCCCACTGGGCCTCGGTCGGAGGCTCGGAGGGCTTAGGGCGTGGCTGTGCGTCCCTGGCGACTTCCTCCTCCAGTTTCTGAAAGAAGTCGGCCCAGGCCGCGTCGAGGTCGCCGCCACACAATGTATCGGCAATAGCGCCCATGCTGATTTGCATGGAGCGGGAGTAGTCCTCCCGGTTGTGCGAGATAGGCGGTTTCTCAGCCATGCTGTCCCTCCCTGCCCCCTGTGGCTTTGAACCGCGCGGCCATGGCGATTTGTCTCTCCAGGACCATGAAGTAATACTCCCACGTCCCCTGAAGGTCGCCATAGTTAAGTGTCTCCGCCGCCGCTCCGATGAAAACGTGCGTCTCCGGCGGGTAGTCGGCCGGATCGTGCGATACGGTCTTCTCAGTCATGGCGGGCTTCGGTTGGCTGAGACTTCTCTGTTGCGGGCAGGTTCTGCCGTGCAACAGTCTCGTCGCCAATGCGAAACAGGTCTTCCCAGGCAGCATCCAGGTCGCCATTAAAGAAGACCTCGGCCGTAGCCTCCATGCTGATGTGGAACCCACGGTCGTAGTCGGCCCTGTTCCGGGAGAAGCTGAATACATGTGCCATGCCCGCAGTATAGCACGCACTCGCCCCGCTGTAGTGCGTTCTGGTGAAAATTGCGTGCCGTCTGCCGCGGATTGCCGGCGCATAATGCAGTCCAGGGCTCACGTCCATGGGGTTACAGCCCTTCCATGAGGTTGCTCTTGTAGCCCACGCGCGCGGGTCTCCCGCTACTCACGAGTTACTCGAACTCATGACCTGCTGCCGCGCAGCGTGGGGCTTTCATGGGGTGCTACTTCATCATAATATAATGAAGTGAGGTCTCGCGCCTGCGCGCGCGTGGGGCTCCGGGATCATCGAGCTTCCGAAAAGTTTTCGGAAGCCTCGCGCCTGCGCGCGCGTGGGGCTCCGCCGGCATCCTACGGGCGCCAGCTTGATCGCGGCGGCCACGTCGAACGTCCGGGCACCTCCTCATCCCGCGTGATCGTGATCAAGATCGCTTCCGGGGTGATCTGGCGTTGGGCCGCCCTCAGAACGCAGAGCGCCTCTCGCACAGTCTTGCCGTTCAAGTTCACGACGCACATCGGTCCTTGGCGCGGCTTTGACTGGGATCCTCGTTGGGCGGCGTCCAGCGCCGCGCGGTGCCCGTTCTTCTTGTGACAGTGTACGGCATTCCGGGAGACGCCGAACTCCGCGGCGATGTCCTCGAGCGTTTCGCCCGCCTCGAGCGCGGCATCAATTTCGATCGCTTCGGGATGCTGGCAAACGGAGCACCTGGTCGTCATCGAGGATCTTCCTTTCAGGCAAGGGGAGGGAAAAGCCGGCACGTGCGCGGACGCGTGCCGGCTACGGACTTGTCTCCCGCTGGTGCGGGTCGATAGGCGCTATCTGCCAGCCTGGTGAGGCCAGCGCGCGCCGTTCAGCTTTTGGGTTGCGCCCGTTCCCCGTACAACGTGCGGATCGCGGTCTCGTTCATGCCGGAAGTCCCGCTGGTGCGTACTTCCTCAGCAGCCCGCCTCGAGAGGTACTCGCCTATCGTGGATCCGGAGCGCAGGGCCAGCACTGCTAACCCGTGCGCGGTCTCGGCCGACAGCTCCACGTTCACGCTTTTCGAGCCTACGATCGGCCCATCAAGCGCATGTAGCATTGCCGCGGCCTTCTCCGCCTCCTTCATGGCCGGCGTCACCCGCCGGACCGTGCAAACAAACCCAGCCATCTTGCACCTCACATCGTCTGATAGATGCCGGCCATCTTGCCGCCGGCGGCCCCGTATCGTTCAGCCCGGTGCGTGCGCGGACGCGCACCAGGCGCCATACGTCAACCGTACTGCGGTGGTCTGTAGAGCCCCCGCATCTGGCACGCCACCTTCTGTTCAAACGCTCGTCTGTCCTGGTTTATCTGCCAGCGCAGCGCCGCCAACTTGTAGGCGGCCAGTGCCTGGAGGAAGACGGCGTTGCCCCTGTAGGGCCCATGGCTCCCGTACCACTTCGAGCGTGCCGGCGCCGTCTTGCTGGCCAGCCACTCCTTGACGGACATTTCGCCGAGCTCGACCTGCGACACATACGACCTCAGCACCCGGCACTGGCGGAGGGTGAGGCACCCCAGAATGACGGAGATCTCCGCCGTTTCACACTCATGCGGGAGCTCATACGGCAAAATCATGGTCGCTCTTTGGTCGCTTTTTAGTCACGAAACAGTCCCTTTATCCGGCATAGTTTCGCTCTGCATGGTGCTGTTCTAGTGCACTTTTGATGCACTTCAGTGCCCCAGATGGTCCCCTTTTCTCCGGCCGATACCTTATTACAATGCCGCTTGTTGATCGCTTGCGCCGTCATGGGCGCGTCATGTCGTCCCTCACAGCAGGGGCCCGCCGCCCTGGTTGGGGCTGGCCGCCGCCACTGTTACCCGTTCGACAGTTGTGCCGTCGATACTCTCACCGCGCACGGTGACAGACACATCGGCAGTGCCGGCCTGCAGCTCGTCGATGTACCAGGTCACTGTGCGGCCTGGTATCGTCGCGTCGACGAGAGCATCAAGGTACGCCTGGAACAGGGACATGCTCTTCGCAAACTGCGCTAGGGTGATCTTCCCACTCAGGCTCAGCCTCAGAGAGTTTGTGGTCATCAGGGCTTCTCACCGCCCCGGTTCCTACTGGCGAGAATCTCGGCGACCTCTGGGGCAACCAGGACCGCAATGCCGTGTCGCACCTTCCCGACATCCTGGAAGACCGCTTCGACGAACGATCCGCCCATCTCGTGCCCGGAGGCTGTCCCTATGGCCTGAAATGAATCCTTCGCCCCGCCCATCTGATCGCGCAGCGATTGAACGGTCGGGAGAGCGACATTACTTGCGGCAAACGCAGACTGCCAGCCCTTCATCCAAACGTGCGCGGTATCCTGACCGTTTCCCTCGGCGGCCTGGGCGCTGGGCCCGATCTTGTCCATCGGCAGGGAAGTCAGCCCCGCCATCGGCAGTTGCGGAGCAGCTCCGTACTTCGCCTCTTCCTTGGCCTGAGCCATCCTCTCGGCTAACGAGAGCCGCTCTGGCGCAGGCGGAGTGAGCAGCCTGAAGTCGGCGCCGGTGGGCGGGAGCGTCTTCTCCTCTGGGGGCGGCTTCTCCAGCTTGCCGTATTTCTCTTCAGAGGCCGCGACCCCCGGGGGCAAAACGGGCCGCACTTCAACCTCTATGTAGCCCTTGCCGCCCGTCAGGTCTGACATCATCTTGCCGCCGGCATCCGCGGCGACCTTGAACTTGCTGTCGAACGTGATGGTGGGCGCCTCGAGGCCGAGAGCCTGCGCCACCTTCTTCTTACGGTCTTCGGTGGATCCGGACAACAGGCCGGCCGCGTCCAGCTTGCCCACGGCTATGTCGATCGTCACATCCTTGGCGGCCTCCATGTCGAGTTTCTTGCGGTAGCCGCTCACGAACGCATCCCAGTTGATCAGGTCCGGCCGGCTCAGGTTCTGAACGTCCTCCTGAGTCTGGGACGCCCACGCCTTGAGTTGAGCGTCGTTGCCAGCCAGCACGTCGGGCGGGATCTTGAGGAAGCCGGCCCAATCAGGATGTTTCTTCAGCTCCTCTTGCCCCCGGGCTGCGATCGCAGCCAGGCGGCGGGCCGACTCCATGGCCTGGTCCTCGTAGGTGCCGGCCCCGGCGGCCAGCATCTGGGCGGCCGTCACCTGCGTCCCGCCGGACAGCACCGATTCGATCCGGGACTTCACCGAGTTGCCTTCGGCGACCAGGTCCTGGTTGTGCTTCTTAAGCCCACCCAACTCCGAGCTGTAGTAGCTCTGCGTGTTTTTCGCCATCGTCTCGTAGCCGGCAACCTTGTTGGCTACCAGAATGTCCATGCCGAGCTTGTCGGTCTTGCCCATCGTCGCCCAAGACGCCTCGAAGTCCGACCGCATGGCGTCCCGGGCCGCCCGGACCTGCTCCGGCGAGTAGACGTTAGTCAGCCGTAGAGCGATCGCGTCAATATCCCCCAGCCCCTTCTCGAGGCCGCTCACCGCCACGCCGATCGTGATCGGCTGGTTGGCCTTGGCGTTGAGTGCGTCCAGGGCGCCCGCCACCCCGCCGATGTCTACCACCGCCTGCTGTGCCGGACCTGAGAGCTGGTCGAAGTTCTCATACAGGTACAAGATGCCTTGGCCCGCCGCGCCGGCGGCTACGGCCAGCGCCGAGAGGGCCTCATACGGGGACCCGAGAGCCGTGGCTGCCCGGATCGCCGCCGACTGTTGCGCCTCCAGCGTTGACACGAACGCCAGCAACTTGTCGCCGGCCGGCTTGGTCCGCGCGTCGAGGGCCTCTATGTCCGCCACCACCGACCGGATCTTCGAGCCGTCGAAGGCCATCAGATTGTCGCCGATCTTCGGCAGTGCCGGTACGCCCTTGCTGAGCAGATTCACCTGCCCGACCAGTTGAGCGAACATGCCATTCAGCGCGTCGACGCCCGATCCCTTGGCAATGGCATCGTCCATGGACTTTCTGAAGAGGTTCATAGCATCGGCGGCGGCAGCCAGCTTCTTCTGCTCGTCCGCCGCCTTGGATGCCAGCCCATAATCGGCGGCCGCCACCCGGAAGGCGGCCGCGGCGGAGAGGCTGGCCGCGGCCGCGTCCCGCTTGGCCTGCGCATCGGCGATATACGCCTCCTGCTGTCGGCGCAAGTCCTCCGGAGGAGCAAGCGCCACGCCACCCAGAATCAGGGCCTCTTCTTCAGCTTTGTTGGCGCCGATCGTCGTCGACCGCCGGACCTCGATAGCCTGCTTTAGAGCCGCCTCTGCGGCCAGGTACTCGTTGAGGCGTTGAATCTCGCTCTTCTCTTCGCCCTCGAGGGCGTTCTTCGGGCCTTCGAGCAAGTCCTTGGCCTTTGTGAGGACCGGCTCGATCGTCGGCGTGATCTTGTCGGCCATGGCGTCCTTCAGGTCCTCCCAGGCGATTCGCAGTTCCTGGGTCGTGGTCGCCGCCTTGCCGCCCTCCTTTTCGACCAGCGCCATCTTGCCGGCGGCCAGCTCGTGCATGGCCGCCGCGTTGGCCTCCTGGTCGGTCAATTCCCGGTTGGCGATCTGCAGCTCGTTGGCGCGTTTTCGGGCTTCCGTCACACTGATGCCGAATTGGGCCAGGCCGCGCGTCTGCCCCGTCGCCAGCATCTGGGTCCAGGTCTCCAGGCGCTGCATGGCCGATCCGCTCGCATCCCCCAGGATCAGGGCCTCCTTGGCAACGTTGGCGGCCTCAGCTCCGCTCTTGGCCAACTCCAGGCTCATGATCCGGGAGATCATAGCCATCTTCTCGTCTTTGGTAGCCGCCCCGCCGATGGCCGCGTCCATGGCCTTCATGTTGGCGGCGGCCTGATACGCGCCGCCCGAGAAGGCCCGGAAGCGCGCCTCGATCTGCTGTGATTGTTCGCCCATCACGTCGAGCGACAACGCCAGCGCGCCCACCGCCCCCACAGCCGCAAGGATGCCGCCGATCACGCCGGCGCTGCCCAGAGAGGCCAGCCCGGGGGCCATCTGACCGATGACGCCCGTGACCCCGCCCAGTCCCTTGCCGGCACCAGCGAGCGCGGTCATATCGTAGCGGACGGTCGACATGGCAGCACTCGCCGCGCGCATCTTGGCGGGATCCAGGCCGAGGTCTATGCCGCCCCCGCCCTTGGCCGCAGTCTGCATCTGCTCGATCTGGGCCAGCATGGAACGGAGCTGCACGCCGGCGCCTTTCATCTCGGTCGGCCCGTTGAGTCCGGCTAGCGCCCCTTCCGCCGCGCGGGCCTTCTGGGCCAGCTGTTCCAGCGGACCACTGAACGCGTCGGTGATGGAAACTCGGCCTTCGACTTCAAACATGTCTCACACTCCTACGTCATGTAGGCGTCATGCCGGCGAGCTCGCCGGCACTCTCTGCCTGCCCGATCGCTTATTCCAATGTCAGTTAGGGGTTCTTACCCCTGCCGTCATGTGTGCGTCATGCGCCCTAGCCGTAGAGCGTCTGGCGCGCGATATCGTCCAGGTCCTCAGCTTCCGGGTTCTCCCGCAAGGACTGCAGGACCTGCGCGATATCGACCGTCATGCCGGCGTTCTCTTTGGCTGCTTGAGGGTGCCGGCGCGCAGCGTCCCCGTACAACGTCTTGAGCCCGATATCAGCCAGGCTGATCGGCTTCGGCTTCTCCTGCGACGGCCGCTCGAGCCGCATGATCGTGGCCGGGCTGAGCAGGTCCGGCTCTTCGGCGAACATCGTGAGCGCCTTGGAGCGGATGCCGTGCGCCTTGAGCGCATCGGTGTTCTGGGCCAGCATGGCCACGAGCTCCCGGGCCTGCTTCTCGCCGAGTGCTACCACCAGCTCATCGTACTTTTGTTTTGCCATTGTTGCCATCGTGTTTCTCTCCTGAATGTGATCCGGATCCACTAGGCGATCGCCTTTCAACCCGTCATGTGCTCGTAATGTCGACGTGTGCCGGCGCCTCGTTAGAGAAAGCGGCCCGCACCCAAGCCTCCAGATCACCGCCGGCCGTGGCCAGCCCGTTCGCATCCTTTCCGTAGTAGGCCCGCCAACGTACTGCCGTATCGCCGAGTACGTCCAGCCAATATTGGGAAGCCTTCTCTCCGGCTTCATCGCTGTCAAATGCGACCAGGACCTTGCTGCACAAGGCCAGCCGGCTCAACCAGGGCGTTCGCCTGGCGCCCGAAGTGGTCCCGGTCGCCACGGCCGTAGCCACGCTACCGGCATACTGCTCGACGGTCAGCGCATCCAACTCGCCCTCGACCAGCACCGCCGGCCTACCCGGCACCAGGGCGTCCGCGCGGTAGAGTGCGTTTCCCCAACCGGCTGGGCCGATATACTTCGGATCCCCCACCGGCCGGCGGATGTTGACACGCCACAGGTCGCCGCCGATCGTCCAGGGGATGACCACGCCGCGCGGCAACCAGACAGGAGTATGATTATCGGCCAGCCCCCAAGTCGAAGCCGGCTGCCGGCGATCGCCGGCGTTGTAGCCCAACGATGCCCCCCGGATGGTTTCATGGGCAAGGCCGCGCACGTCGCACAACCAGGCCAATGCCTTGGCACCAGCTGGGGCCCACAGCGCTTCTTCACACTCTTGGCAGAAGAGAGTAGCGGCTGCTTGCCAGTCATCCGCCGGGGGGCCTTCAGGATCATGTTTCGGGCTTGGGGTCGCTGGCGAGCTCGACGACACTGTAGTTGCTACTTTGAACCCGAGCCGCTCAACTGCCTCCGGGTAACTCAGGTTATGCCGATCGCGCAGATACTGGATTGCATCCCCTTGCCGATCGCAGCGCCGGCACCAGTAGCGACCTTGCGCCGGCCACACCCGGAAGCGATCAGGATCGCGGTGGTCCTGCCCGCCACAGAACGGACAGGCGCCTGCGTACTCGCCGCCGTTGGTCCCCGCTTTGCGCACCAGGGTCACGTCCT
>Ga0315276_10003747_pt1 | contig 13920 bp, 18 predicted proteins | sample YL17G05_0_MG_FD_204542 | JGI IMG/M metagenome (GOLD analysis project Ga0315276, IMG submission 204542) | Sediment microbial communities from Yellowstone Lake, YNP, Wyoming, USA - YL17G05_0 | ecosystem: Environmental > Aquatic > Freshwater > Lake > Sediment | place: USA: Wyoming | collected...
TATTAAAATAATCCTTAATAACGTTTGGATCCTGAGATTGTAATTGTGGTGTTTTTTCTATCAATTTCTTATAAGAATTATTAATTTGTATAGTATTTACAATTGGATCAACAAGCATTTCCTTTGTCATATATCCGGTTGTTGCCAACATCGCGGCCCCAGTACCATATTCCATTGTTTTATTAATAGCTTTCCCGGCTCCAGACATAACTTTTCCCATAAAAGTCCGTAAAGGCCCTGAACCATTCTTTTCCATATCAAGTGAATCATACTCTTCTTGAGTTATCTTATTCTTTTGAAGAAGAGAATCTGCTGCTTCTTTTAATGTTTTTTCCATTATATGCTCCTTTTAATACATTGCGCTTGTTTGATTTGCGGTCGAATCAATTCTCTTACTTCCTTCGAATTGAAAATTGCTTGATCCTGGCAACTGAAGGGATTGGGCCTGTTGTCTTAGAGGGGTCAATTTTGTTTCCTCTAATCTTTGTTTTGCCGTACTACTTAAATCACTTAAATTCAAAGCTCCGGTAACCAAACTACCAACTGGAATACCCGCCTTTTTTTCTATTTCCATTCTAAAATATGATAACCAATTTTTCATCTCATCCCCAGTTCATTAATGAATCTTGCATCACTAGACGGAACTTCATTTGGACTAATATTACCAGCTAGAATATTATTTCTTAATATTGTTGTATAATTATTGTTAGATGAGGGCGCTGTTAATTTTTGTTTTAATTTCATTCCACCATATCCAACGCCACCAATCCCAAAACCTTTAACCGTATATCCAAACATTTTTTCACCAAAGGATGACCCGGGATGTGTAGGCATAAATCCCGACAATGTTGCTTTTCCTACAGCTCTAACACCTCTACCCGCGGCATTAATACCTCCAGCCACACCTCTAGATAAAAAATTTCCAAATCCTGATTCTTTTGTTATTTCTTTTTCAAGTTCATTGTATTTTTTTTGCACATATAACGGTCTAGAATTCATATTTTTAATAATATTTTCAGCAGCTTTTCTTGATATTTCACCTCTTCTATAATCAATAACGGAATTATGAGTCTCTGGGTAAAAATAACCTAAAGCGGTTCCAGTCAATGCTGCCCCTATCAAGGCTTTTTTAGGAACAATTTGTTTACCATGTATTTTTTTAAGAATACGTGAGGCGATTGCCATTGACCCCACCATACCCAATCCACCTATAGCTGCTGGAATTATACGAGCCTTGAAAGATGTATCATGAAAACCTTCATCTTTTGGTATAAGATGTTCGGCCATAAAAAAATCTTTTTTGGCATTAAGATCAAGAATTTTTTCTTTAATATCGGTCACTTTTTAATCTCATCAGAAATGGTTTTATTGAAAGCGTTCAAAATTTTAGAAGTAGCCTCGTGCATTTCCGAAAGTGCCGCAATCTTCGATAGTGACAAATAAAATTCAACCGATGGTTGAAGAACTTCGGCTTCCGAATTCACTTTCATAGAAGACAATTTTGTAAATTCAGAATTTACATTGAACCCATTATCCGACAATTCTTTTTTAATTTGTTCATAAGCCATGGCTATCTTGGTAAAATCACCACCAATGTCTTTTATATTTCTTGAAGCTAATTTCGCAAGATCACCAATAGAATCACCCTTTGCGACAATGATTTTCGCATCATGCTTCATTTTTTCAAAAGCGTATTCGGCCAGTTTCTCTTCAGAACATTTCATCATCGCTAGCTTATCAACAAAATTCTTCATCACATCCCTGTTTTGAATAAACCCGTGAAGTTCGGCTTGTTTTTCAACTGATTTTGCCGAATTCAACATATCATCACCTTGCTCATCCGACGTTTCGTTATAACGTTCCGGTATAGCAGCATCCCTGATTAAACTCGAATTTTTACTTCTGAAATCCGTAGGAGGTATTTTTAGATCATTCATGGCTAACTCACTTTCCCTTATTATTGGGATTATTTGATTAAATTCGGCAAGATCAAAGATAATATTTGCTTTATTAACAGAAGGATCGTTAAACAATCCAAGATATACATTTTGATTGGCGTGCTCACAAATCCTTTTTAATATTTCTTCATTTCCTATTTCACCACCAAGATAGGCCTCGACGATCGAGTTGTTCATATTTTTTCCGAATAATAGATAGTCTTCGGAAACCCTATGAGCAATATTTTTAATCGACTGAATCAATTCGTCGGGCATTAATACCTCTCGTATGGATCCGGTTGATCTGACGGGGTTGTCAAAGCCCCATAACCAATACCTCCAACACCAAGACCTCCGGTTGCAACCGTTCCACCAATCAATGCCCTTCCCGGCCCTGGTATTTTATTCCACACCTTTCTAATCAAACCTTGTTTTTTCTCAGGATTCGGGGTTGCAGCCGGCTGATTTCCAGTCGGTGGAACTTTTGGTGGAGGCGGCGGTGGTGGTGGTGTTCCACGGGGTGGATTATATGGAACAGGCAAGTTGTTACCGTGATTAACCGGAACAAGAGCATGATTATTTTGTACAGGAACTGGTAAATTTTTATTTATCGGAACGGGAACCTTTGGTTTATGATGAATATTTTCAATTACCCCGGTTGCAATATCCTCAACTTTTTGACTTGCCCTTTTCGCTCCCCCTCTTAATAGACCTAAGGGGTTAAACGCTGTTTTTTCAATTTCGTTTTTAAAACCTTGCATATAATAAATGTTCATTAATCACCCCGGCTATTTATAATAAAAATATAACATTATATCCGTCAACTATCAACTTTTATGTTGAAACACTTTAATTTTAATTATATATTATTCCTATAAGAAGGGTGGTGTACATGGAATATAATTTCCAAAAAGAACTTGAGAATGCGATCTTTAACGCCGACATCAAACTTGATCGTCGGGAATTATTGACTGATATTTTTAAATCATATGTCGCCAAATTGTTTGAGAGGGTTATAGCTAACGGCAGAGTACCGTTTGATTCACTTGTCATCATCAAGAACAATCTTATTAACGAATTCAGAAGAGCCGACCTATCAGAGTATCAAAAGAGCGTCGAACAATACGACGCATTGTTTGATACCGCAGTTAAAGAGATACTGAACCTGGCCGCTCTCAGACATCAAGGTATGAACCAGGTTCAAAACGGAATGCAGACCCTCCAAATCAATCCTGAGATATACATCAACGAGAAAGGGTTGACGGTTCCCGTTTCAGCATTATAGACGCAATCTTTCCAAAACAATTTAACAGATCCGCTTTCTTAACATGCTCCGGAAGATCTTTTATATCCGGAGTATGTTTGGCCCACCTCTTGGCCATCTTGGGGTGTTTAGCGAACATCCAACGCTGCTGTGCTTTTGATTCAAACGGCATATTAATTCCTTTCAAGATTTTTCTCAATATCCATTGTATAAAAAGCAGGTGCCCTTAACGCACCGCTACCAAATTGTTGTTGTGATTTTACCCTTGCAACCATTCCTAAATAATCATTCTGATGCTCAAGCATATCTTTTCTTTTAGCCTGCGTGAATCCGGTTCCAACATTTCCGACTATCTTTCCCTTCGGTGTCAGACTATACTCAAATCCGCCGGCTTCATCCTTTTCTTTTCCGGTTGCCTTACTGATCGCTGGGAATATTTTTCTGATATAAACATCGAAATTATCACGATATTTGATCTTGGAAGGATCACCGGTAGGCTTTGACAAATCCCATTCTACCACGCCTTCCTTTGTTTCAGGATGCAAGCCTTTCTTGATACTATTGACCAATTTTCGTTTTTGTTCAGGGGTAAAAGCGGTCTCGGCAACACGCATCGACGGGATTCGTTTCTCAATCGATTGCATTAATTCCAGTTTTTTTCTATACGGTTCATTAGAAACATCTTCACCTTTAAACTTGACAATATCAAAAATATACGGCTTTAATTTCCCATGTTCTTTTTGTTTTTCAAGACTTTTATGTATACTGGCATTCAACATTCCACCGATAACTTCCGCAGCTACAGGTTTATTATTTTTGGTTGCATACAATTCACCACGTAAGACCGTATCGTCTAACTTCTTAGGAACCGCTACATATTTCAAATCAGGAACCTGATCTGAATGATCGATAGGTTCACCAGTGCGTTTGCTATTTCGATATGAATAGATGTGATTGTCTTGATCTGATTTAAGATGGAATATGGCATGAGCCCCATCGACTTTCCCCTGTAATACTTTATTATTATCAGAATAATCGGTTGGTTCGGATAATGTTTTATATTTTGGTTTTGATGTAATAAACTCAGCGTGTTTTGCTACTCCGGATAGTTTCTTTACCAAATTGGTAATCTGCCGATCATGGTCAAATGTAAGTTTAGCCCCATGTATAATTTCTTTTAAACCAGTTTTCAAACCACTAGGAGGCTCAACACCAGCACTTACACGGTCTTGAGATCTTTTAATCTGCCTAAGTAAAGATTTTAATTTTGAAGTTCTTTTTACAATTAAATTACCTTCATTTCCACCAAAATCCCCGTAAAATTTATGGACAGATACACCCTCAACTGTGGTTGGTTTATTTTCCAATATAGCTTCATTGATTTTATTTCGTGCATCCACATGTGACTTAAATTTATCAAGAGATAAAATATTTCTTCCAGAAACGCTTATATCTTTGGTATTCTTATATCCGATTATTGGATCGATTTTTTCTTCTAATGCCTGTGTTGTTTTTCCACTTCCCCTTAATCCGGTAATAAAATTAACATTACTGTTGGGGTTCCCTTTAATTATAAGATCTGGCTTAGAAAAAAATATAGGGATTACGCCTGATGTTTTTTCTATATCTTTCTTCTTAATCATCAACCAATGCTTATCACCCATCGTCTTGGGTTTGATCATTACGAATTCGCCTTCAGGCATGGTCATTCTGATTTTTTCATTAGTCGCTTCGTGGACATGTACCGGCTTATCATAAACCTTTTTTACTTTACCGGCCCCGTATCCAGACCACAATGTTCCTTCAAAATCGGAATATTCAGCGCGATGGGTTGGTTGTCTGATGGCAAGTGTTTTTTGTTTCTCGCCAGGCAAAGTCCTGATAACCCAACTATGAGTTTTATCACTATCCTTAGCGTGCAGTCTCACATCGTAATGATATCCGCCCCTGCTTCGTTTTGTAGTGTGTTTCTGAATGACAAGACGTGCGGGGCCACTCTGATTTATATCATGGGTTTTTTCTTTTGATGGAAGGCCTGGTGCAAAGTCTTTAGGCATATTATTCCCATTTAATCCGGATCTTCATTGACTCCGCCGGATAAATATCTATTATACTCACCTCTTAATATACCTGCTGCAATTCGAGAAAACATCCATGAATGAAAACAGTCGTCAGGTACTATATGGTCGTACATCATAAGCCTCGTTCTCTCACTATACTCGCTATATATTCCTGTAAAATCCGGTTGATATTCTTTAAACTGTTCATAGTTAAAAAAAGCGACATCGGTACGTTTGATATTCATAATTACGTCCGTGATAACACGGGTCCTATTCATTATATAATGACCCTTTTCCTTATCCCAGCGTAATTTTTTTCTGATTGTTCCATGTTCGTATATTTCAGCAAAATGAAGGGCCCCGAGGGTTTCTACCATCATAGCATTGGATGTTCGTCCATCACCAGTATCAGCTATGGTAAGTTTTGCATTAAATTGATGAATTATCCTCAGCATGTCTTTGATCTGAATGAGAGGATCTGACATCTTTCCGGTGTATTTTTTTACGAATACGGTCTTAAATTTATTCCGTATTACAGCGCTTATTGTTAATACGGAATACGATGTCCCCGATGCTGTATCACCCTTTCCCCAATCCACCCCAGCCGTAATAATGTCAACACCTTGCAACATATCATGATATTGACCTATATCCTCGGGAATCATCTCATAATTTTCACAGCACGCTATTAATTCCGGAACCGATATCGGATGCCTTGCATTGGCATAAGGGAGCGCCAAAACCTCATTATAGAATCTCTCCGATGAATAAATTTGCCTTGTATTTGTGACACTTATCTTCCAAACTTCGGGATTATTAATATTATTTATCCATGGTAATACTATCTGTGGTAGCCGATACCCATCGATAAACCCACCCTTATTCATCGTAACCCATTGACCGTTCTCATAATAAATAGGCTTCTTACATTTATTACATACAAGGCATGTCGCGCCAACATTTTCTTCATTTATGCAATTGTATTTACCACATCCGACATTCTTACATTTAATAACCCACTCGTTCATCGTGCTCTTATCCCAATACCGCTCCATCGTATTTTCAATGGTTTTGGGTGTTCCTGCATATATTCTACAGTTGAATAAATGCATGGGGAGGGTAGGGAAACGTTCTTTGAGATGCTCCCACTTCGCCAGACTATGACTCATGCATTGTTCGATGACCGGTATATGATCGCTGCAAATATCCTGAATCTCATCAATGCAGGTCTGATCTCCCGATATACCGCGGATGGAATCGGCGGTATGGAAAGCCGATCTCAGATAAATCTTACTACCGTTATTGAATTCTTTATACGATATCTGATCTTTGGTTTTCGTGTCAAAATAATTATCCTTGATAACCATTGATCCTTTAAGGGCACCATCAAGCTTATCGGTAGAAAATACCGATACTTGTCCACCAGTCGGGGCTACATAAATAGAATGATAGTTCTCGTATTTAAGGCACGGAAGAGCTGTTTTAAAACCCACCGTGGTTGATTTGTGTGTCTGCCGGCCGAACTTTAATATGATAGCGTTAGATGGTCTATTATAGATCGGGTACAAATGCCGCATGGTATGGTATGGCATTGAGAGCGGAGCGCCATCCAAATAAAAGATATTGCTCGCAAATTGAACCGGAGTGACATTCATTTTTACAAGTCGCCTTTGACATCATTAAGCATACCATTAATGTCTTCGATCCTGGCAATCTTTTCATCTTCAGGTTCACCGAAGTCGAGGCAAACCTGTTGCATTTTTTCAAAGAAATCTTTTGTTTCACCTTCACCAACGGGCATTGCATCATTGGCTTTCATATAAATTTCAATCCACGATTTGGCCAATTTTACCCGTTGCTCTTCGACATTTTTCCGCGTAGTTGATGATTTATTGAAAGCCCCAAACTCGTCGTTAGACCCTTCCTCTTCATACGTTTCAGCGTTTTGAACCATATTCATGGCTTCATAATATTTGAAGTAACTATCTCTTTTAATCTGTTCAATAAAATCCTGGGATCGTGGGGCAACGATATTACGATAACCGATTTTCCACTTAATGTAATTAATATCATGAAACGTTATTGGAACGTCGGACCCACTATCGCTATCGTCTCTAATCGCTGATATTTCAGATTCACCCGATCTTAATTTTCTGATGATAAGCGTGTTTTGTCGAAACGGTATGCAATAATACAAGGCCTCTTTTGCCGAAATGATATCCGTATCCCAAAACATTTTTTTATATAATAAAAGTGCATCCACACCTATTTTCTTTTTATATTTAAACATAACGATCTTCGAAATTTCTTCGAGGGACTCGCTGTTGAAAAGAAGTATATTGATAAGGCACATGGCGTCTTTATATTTATGAGCCCAAAGACAATCATTACACCATTTGAAGTATTCTGGGGCATCCTTCTCGGAATCCCTGCGTATAACAAAGTCATAAAACTCAAAGACCTCAAAATGTTTCAACCATTGAACGTGGGTTTCATTATTTATGTCTAACGGGCTTTTGGCATCAACAAGCTGCAAAATAGAAGTCGGCAGCATATTCTTTAATTCCGTAAATATCCATACAGCTTCTTTTTCTTCAATAAAATATCCAAACTCCTTGAGTCTTTCAATAATGAATGGTATACTCTTATTGAATAGCAAGAAGGTAATTATAAACTTTTTGAAAGGCGGACTGTTCATATTTTTATCTTGGCTTTCTATAACATAAAATATATAATATTTTTTATATGATCTTGTAATATATTGGATTTGTTCATAGTTATTAACCGGATGTATATTATTTCTATATAGATTATAACACTGATCGAGGAATAAAGCAAAGAAAGGATGAGGTATGGCACCAACCCCAGGACAAACTAAAAAGTTTGGTGAGAAACTTCTCTCAAGATTAAAAAAAAGTGTTCCATATCTCGCTGCGACTGGTACCGGTATAGCCGGAGGTATTGGTGGATATCATCTCGGTAAAGCTGTCGAAAGAAGAAATGATATTGACGAAGATAGACAAATAGCTGAACAATTTTACAATTTAGGTGAAAGGAATTCGATTATGAAGACATCAGAACTTATCGATTCAGTTTATGAACAGGCTTTTACGAATGAACTGGAAAAACTCGGTGCAAAAAACCCCGCTGAGCTTGCAAAGAAAGTCATGCCGTGGGTAAAGAATGTATTTGGAAAAGCAAAGGGTGGCGTGTCAACCGGAATTGATAAAGTTGTTTCTGAGGCAAAAGATGTTGGACAAGAATACAAAAATTTAGGTAAAGGGATCCCTGGAGCTTTCAAAAAAGAACGTATGGTTCCCGGAAAAGCTACACAAATGGGCGGAGAAATATATACACAGGCTCCACAAAAAATGAAGCCGATAGCAAATGCAAAATGGATAGCAAAAGATATTGGAAATCTTATTAAAGAAAATAAAAAAGCAGCTATTGCCACCGGTGTAGGAACCGTTGGTATTGGGGCTACGGGTGTTGCCCTTGCCCATCGCAAGAAAGACTAATAATTTTTATAGAGCTTGGGTATTTTCCCAAGCTCTATTTAGTTAAAAACAAAGGATCATTATGAATAGATTTGATCTAATTTATCGTAATGCTTTTAACGATGAGTTGGAAAAGATTGGGGTAAATTGGGGAGGATTGGCCAAAGGTGTCGGGACGGCCGGTTTAAAAGCTATTAAAGGATTCGGATCGGGTTTGAAAAATATCGGTCAAGGCGCGTTTGGCGCTGCAAGAACCGCGTCTGGAGCATTTCTTCCAAACGTTTCAGGAGAAACAAGATTAAAAACTATAGGGGAAGCCGGAAAACAAATGGTTGGAACTTTGAGACAAAATCCTCTTACCACAGCTGGGTTGGCTGGTGGCGCAGGTCTTGGTATAGGATTAATGTCTAGAAAAAAACAAGAAGCCCCACAATTTAATAATTATAATATGTGATTATGAATCTCTATATCGGCAATCTTTCTAAATCAGCTATGGATAAGATTGCCGAATCTTTTTCTTCTATTGCTATCGGTTCAGCTAAAACATTAGATTCTAATTTGTTTGACGGATTAAAATCAGGATTTCAAAATTTAACTAAAAAAACTAATCTTCAGAGTACAATTCCCAAAGCAATGGAAAAGGCTGATGTTCAACCGTTGCACGTTAGATCGGGGGATATGAATGCCCCTAAAGATATAACTACATCATTAGCATTTTCCGGAAAAAATAAAAATCTTGCCCACATTAAAGATCCCCGTTTAATTAATTCACGAACAAAATTACAATAGTGTTATTTTATATTTGTTTTGTGTAATAACAATATTGAGTAGAGTTTTTAACTACCAATAAAGGAGTGTTATGGGTGGCGCATATCATCTTTTTTTTCATGATGATGTCGATGGAATAATAGGGGCATCCCTATTTCTTAAAAATCATATTAAGGAAAAATACCGCCTCTATCCGGTATCATCATCATGGAGGGGTGATAAATTTAATGAATTAATCTCAAGCCTGTTTATAAAACCTGGCGATAAAAAGGTAATCATAGATTACCAATACCATCCCAAATGCGATATTTGGATCGATCATCATTTTAATGAAACATTCGGCGAATGTGAAATTAAAAATTCTAAAATGATTTATAACCCCAAAAGTCAATCTGCTACACGATTGGTTTTTGATTATGGATTAATGGTTAACGGTGTTGATCGCGTCGATTATGATACATCATTTCTTTATCAAGTCGACATTATCGATTCAGGATCTTATAAAAGCGTTGAGCAAATATTCAAGGATAAAAATCCTACAATGATTCTAAGGGCATTCCTTGAGAGGATGTTTCCCGCCGATATGACTTATTGCAGAATAGTTGAATTAATAGCAAAAAACAATATGAGCATTAAAGACGCTTTGTGGATTTTGCGAATAAGCGCATATCATGTAAAAGAACTTGAACAAGAGGCTATGAAAATTAAGGATGCCGCCATTATTTCGAATAAAATATCGATTGTCAATCAAAGACGGAAAAATCAATTTCCAAGATATGCGGAATATTTAGCGCTGCCTGAAATAAAATATTCAATCAGATTAACGAATGTAGGAAATAATAATATTTATTTTCAGCTTGGTTTTAATGATTGGCAAAAGGAAGCTAATGATATCAACATCGGGAAAAAAATATCCGGGCTTCAAGGGTCGATTATAACATCCGGTGGAGGTCATTATAACGTGGCGGCCGGAATGATGAAAAGCGAAATGGAGAACACATTCATCGATGAGATTACAAAAATATTAAACCATGAGGAGGTTGACATGGAAAAGTATGCTGTTGATTCAACAGACCCGATCGAAAAGAAAGCTAAGGAAATGATCAAGACCGGATCCGCCGCTACCATTGCGGATGCGAGAGAAAAAGCGTCCAAAACGGAGGAAAAAAATGACGGATCAGCCGAACAGTAATTTCAACTTCAAAAGAATTTTTGGAATGACGTTGGATGAAATAGATTGTGTTTTATCCGATAAAGAAAAATTTATCAAGCATTTTGAAATTCCAAAAAAAGACGGAACGAAACGCACTATCATAGCGCCGATATCGAAATTAAAACATATTCAAAAACTGATTTATTTCAAATTTCTGAAAAAATACAGATGCCATCCGGCCGTGCATGGTTTTGTTCCCAAGAGAGGGATAGTAACAAATGCCGCAATGCATATTGGGGCAAGATCTCTTGGAAAAATCGATGTCAGTAAATTTTTCGATTCAGTATCGGTTAATCATTTAAAGAATTGCCTGTTCGGTAATAAGAATATTTGCCGATATTGTAAAAATTATGAACGTATGATGGATGGAAAGTGCAATCCATCGCTATACAAAAATAAATTACAAAAATTTGATTATCGTTGTGAAGAAATTAAGGCAGTGTTTATTCCTGATTATTGTGAAAAGACAGGATATAAATCTCTCTTTTTGAGAGTAATAGATGCATCAACTTATAATGGATTTGCGGCTCAGGGATTCCCGACATCACCAATGCTCGCGAATTTATCCATGAGGGGTTTTGATAAAATAATGAGCGAACACTGTGAAAGCCTTGGTATAATATATACCCGGTATGCCGATGATCTCACATTCAGTAGTAAGACGATGACATCTTCCGAATTAATGGGAAGCGTTAAACAAAAAGCCTATCGGCTATTGTGGGCTTTTAATTTTCAACCCAAAAGGGAAAAGACTAAATTCAGAGGCAAGGGGGCAAGATTAAAAACTTGCGGTGTTGTCGTAAATGTCAAAACAAATATTGAAAGAAAAGCATTGATGCTGTTCAGAGCAAAGGTGCATCATGCTATTAATAAATATCCTGATAGAACCACCAAATCCAGAATCAGATCGTTAAAAGGATTTGCGTCGTTTGTGATGTCGATTAATGAAGAGCAAGGTAAAAAATATATGAATCAACTGGTCGAATTTGAAAAACAAAAATTCGGATCAGAATGATGGAATATACGATATATACCGATGGTGGATGCAGTGGAAATAAAAGAGATTCCGGATGTAAAGGTGCTTGGGCATATGTTATCTTGGATCCCGCTAAAAATATGGTTTATCAAGACGTGAGTGGAGAAGAAAATACCACTAATAACAGAATGGAATTGATGGCTGTAATACGCGGGCTTGGCACATGTTGCTGTTTTGACCGGACAATAAAACACGAATGTATTGTATTAACCGATTCTAAATATGTTGCAGATAATTATAATGATTATTTGCAAGAATGGAAAAAAAATGGTTGGAGAAAATCAAATGGAGGACAGGTTTTAAATTTTGATCTTTGGAAAGAACTGAGCTTGTTAATCCCCGAGTTCAAGTCAGTTAAGATCAAATGGGTCAAGGGGCACGCTGTTAATGTGTATAATCAAATAGCTGACTCCCTGGTGAGATCCGTCCTTTATCCAACCAAATGAAAGGGGTTCGTTATGAACCGGAAAGAAACCGATTCGGCAAAATTTAATTTTGTCATTGATGGAGTATCTGATTTTTTGAAAGCATTATTTTCACAAACAGAGACTCTTATAGAAAAAATCATTCCCCACGATGATGATGAAGAGAATGATATTAGATAAATCAGAAGGAGAGATTATTATCTCAACCGTCGTGTTTCGCGACGGATGATCCAAAAGTCGGTAGGCGCTCGCCTTTCCCTTTCTGAGGCTTCGCGCATCAATCTACCGCTTGGTCCATAACCCGCATCCGCGGGTTATGGCGGACCAAGCTGGGGTGAGCCCCGCTTGGCCCCCGACCCCAATCGGGATCTGTCTGTTTTATCTAACCATGATCTCCCTGATTCGACCAGGGAGATTTTGTTAAACATTTATTAATAAGGAATTTATATGAAAAATATTTTTAATAAAAATTGTTGTGATGGTATTTATAATTCATTCGACGTTCATTTTACAAGTTTATGTGATAATAAATGCAAACATTGCATTGATTTGAAATATAAAGGATTAGGGGTTAATAAACCAAATGTTTCAGCGATAATAAATACTATTATTAAAAATCAAGACGGTTATGATGATATTTTATTTCTAGGTGGGGAGCCTTGTATTTATCTTGATGAATTAATTCATTGTATACAAGAAATTAAACATCAAACAAATCTTAAAGTGTTTATAACAACATCTGTTCCAAAAATATGCAATGATAAGTATGATTTATTTATATGTTTATTAAATTTATGTGATAGAATCAATTTATCAGTTCAACATTATAAAGAAAAAATTGCTGATAAAATTCGAGAGACTTCTTCAAAATATGATAGACAAAAATTTTATAATTCTTTACCGTATAAAGAAAAAATTAGAATTAATTTAAATGTATTAAAACCATATTTGTATATAAAAGAAGATATTATAAATTGTTTAATACATTATGATAATATGAAATTTAATGAAATAAAAGTTTCAGAAATACAACATGGAAAAGATAATTTTATTTCTTTTGAAAAAATATTTAATATTAAACTTAAATCTCCATTTTTTTATGGATGCCAAACATATTTAAATATGAATAAAATAATTACAAATTTTAAAACACCGTTATTATTAAAAAGATCGTGTTTTTTATGTGAAAGAACACTGAGGGCTTCTTATATTGATGGTGTTAAAGTATTTTATAAATTATTAAAACCAAGTATAAATAAATATGGTGTAATTTACGAAGATGGTCGTTTAGAAAAAGGATGGATATAAAATATGTTTACAAAAATATTAAGAATTCTTATTAAAATATGTAATAATAAAAAAGGTCATTGTGTGCACGGTCATTGTTCTGAATAGTATTTATATTGTTATAAATCATAAAAATACTGTATAACTATATGTAATGGAAATTAATCCATTACAAATAATAGGAGGTTTTATGGAAAAAGATGATAATGGTCAAAAAAAACTCGATGATTTAAATTTATCATCAGACGATAAATTTAAACAAGGTTTTATTGAGGAGATGGATAAACAATGGGATGAAATGGAAAACATTTAACCCAATATCCATTATGGCGAATCAAAAGATCCGCCATTTTTTTACCTTTCTGAGGCTTCGCGCATCAATCTACCGCTTGGTCCATAACCCGCATCCGCCCCAATCGGGATCTGTCTGTTT
>Ga0315276_10003750_pt1 | contig 13918 bp, 11 predicted proteins | sample YL17G05_0_MG_FD_204542 | JGI IMG/M metagenome (GOLD analysis project Ga0315276, IMG submission 204542) | Sediment microbial communities from Yellowstone Lake, YNP, Wyoming, USA - YL17G05_0 | ecosystem: Environmental > Aquatic > Freshwater > Lake > Sediment | place: USA: Wyoming | collected...
CGCGCCAGTAGCCGCGCTCGCGCACGCTCTCGCCAGGAACGATGTTGTCGAGGAAGTTGTAGGCGTAGATACCGTACCAGCGGACCATCGAGGGGATTACGTCGCGCCCAAAGTCGTGCGTCGATGAGGGATTGGCGTGATCCTCATAAAGCGCTCCCTGCAGCGCAGCTACGGTAAAAACGTAATTGCCCATCGAGACCAGCGCCTTGTCGGGCTGTCCTGGAATCGGCTTGGGATCGGCGGGCTTTTCTTCGAACCCAATGATCCGCCAGTCTTCATCCACCTCGATGATGCCGAAGCGGCCAGCGGCTTCGGCGCGGTAGTAGGGCAGGCAGGCCACGGTGCAGTCGGCATTCTTGGCGCGGTGATAGTTCACCATCTGCCGCACGTCCATCTTGTAGATGTGATCGCCGCCGAACACCGCGACATCGCTCGGCGACTCATCCATGATGATCCCCAGGTTCTGGAAGATCGCATCCGCCGTGCCCTGGTACCAGTCTGAGTCGCTCACGCCCTGCGCGGCGGGGATGGCGTCGACGTAATGCTCCGACAACGAGCCGAAGTTGAAGCCGCGCGCCAGGTGGATCAGCAGTGAATTGCTGCGGTACTGCGTCAGCACCTTGACCTTGAAGAAGCCGCTGTTGATGAAGTTGCTGAGGGCGAAGTCGATGATGCGGTAGCGCGCGCCGAACGGCACCGAAGGCTTGGCGCGGTCGCGGGTCAGCGGGTAGAGCCGCTCGCCCCGGCCCCCGGCCATGATCATCGTCAGGACGTCGATCATGTTGCATCGCCTCCTTCGGCGCTGCGTGGCAGGCCTGCGCTGCTGGCGCGCTGCATGCCAGGCAGGCTGGAGACGCCGCCGCTGCCCATGCCGGGCGCCTGATGCGGCGAGGTGACTGAGCGTGGGTGTGCAGGCGGCAGCACTGTCTCAAAGGCCTCCGCGGGCAGCGTGATATCTGGCCAGGGAGCGTCTGGGCGATGACGCAGGCCGAGGATGACCAGTTCGCCACGCCCGCCCAGGCCATACGCCACGCGGAGCTCTTCAAACTCCTGCGGCTCTACTGCCTGGTCGCGCGGCATGGCAATCGGGCCTGCGGTCTTCAGCTGGAAGAAGCGACCACCGGCTTCGAATCCCAGGACGGCGACAATGCTGGCGCCGGGATGGGCTAGCTCAACGAACCAGCGCCCCGCCTCGCCGAACAGCTCGCACTTGGTGACGATTTCCTGCGGCGGCTCAGCGTGCTCAAAGCGCACCACCAGCTCACGCTTGGCAAACGTCTCGGGGCCAAACGCAGCCGCCGCCTCGGCCAGTTGCTGCTGTGTTACCTCCCACGATATGAACACATAATGCGTGTCCACCACCAGCAGTTCCAGCAGCGGCATGTTGTAGCGCTCGGGTAGCGACTCCTGCACTTCCAGCGGTGGGCTGCCGACGCCCAGTTCCAGCCGCTGCTCGCCGGGGTATGAGGTGGCGTGAGAGCGCAGCTGTATGTCTGATGAGCCTTCCAGTCTGCCTGTCATGCGGCTGTCATCTCCTCGATCGCCAGGCGGATCGCGATGCCCTCCAATAGCGCCAGCGGGTGGTAGCAGAGCAGGACGCAACTTCCCTGGTAAGTACGCTCGAATCCGCCTTCAGACGATGACACAGTGTACACCGGGTAGTACAGCAACCGCTGCATATGCTCGCCTCGCAGCACCAGCTGCCGGCCCTGCCAGCCGTCAACGAGCTTGATCTCATTCACGCCTCGCCATAGCGCGGCCTCGGCGGGAGTCCGGCGGTCCTGCGCCACGAGCAGGTAGCGGTTATCGGCGCCGGCCGTGAGCAGCGTGAAGTTGAACTCGACGAAGAACTCCAACTCCGACGGCGGCAAGCTGCCATGTGCCAGGCGCACAGAGAACTCAAGCCCCTCGGAGGTCACAGTCGCTGATTTCTCCAGCGAAAATCCCGCGTGTTCGATCAGCCCGCTGACCTTGATCGTATTGACCAGCTGATGCGTCAGCCCGATGCCGTAGTCGGCGAACTGCTGCGTCGGACTGCCGTGGCCATTCGGCGTGCTGAGCAGCTCCGCCGGGTCCTGCAGGTCGCTGAAATATGTCGTAAAGCCGACGCGCGGATGCGGGTCGACGACCAGCATGCCTTCCAGCCCAGGCTCTTTCACAACCACGCGGTCGTGGATGCTCTCGTGCTCTCCCGCGGCGGCGCTGAGCATGCTGGCCTGTTCCACCTTGCTGTGGTATGCCTCACGGCGGCGTGCCAGCACGTCAGTCCAGCAGAAGCACGTCGGCCGGTAATCCAGCCGCGTCAGGCACAGGCCGCGCTCCGGATCGAGCAATGCCGAGAGCTCCTCGCCGTCCATGATGTACTGCTCCCAGCCCAGGCCGTCGTGGTCCTTGCGCGTCACCACGCTACGCTTCAGCTCGGGACAGATGCGGCGCAGTTCGGTCTCCGCCTTGAGCGCGTGGAAGTTCACCGACTGGCGCAGGTAGTTCAGGTACAGCCCGCCGAATACGCCGTGCCAGTATGCGCAGTTGCACTGCGCGCGGCCCAGGTCGTCGGCGACTGCTGCCAGGTGCGCCTCGTCGTAGCCCAGGCCGCGGGCGCGCTCGAGCTGCTCGGAGACAGACAGCATGCGGCGGTACATGGCGTTCGACTCGGGGTACTTGTAAAGGTAGTTGCGCCAGAAGCCAGTGGGAGCATCCTCGGCGGCCTGCGGGTCGACACGCGTCCATTCGCCCATCTCCGCATAGGAGGCGCAGGGGATGAACACCTTGGCCGCCGGCCGGCGCCGCTCCAGCACTTCGCTGGGCAGCAGCAGGTCGATCCAGTCCAGGTTGGCCGACAACTCGGTGAAGAAGCTGCGCAGCCAGCCCTTGCCGTAGACCCATGCGTGAGTTTCAGGCCAGATGCCGAATTTCTCGCCATCGTCGCCGAATACGACCAGTGGCGTATGTTCGCTGGTCTCTGCCAGCTGCCGCAGGTAGTCCAGCGTGTCCTGCACGGGCTTGAAGGGCAGGGTGTAGCGCAGTTTCTGGCTGATGGGGAACAGCGAGACGAGCGATCCGGCGTGCTCAGTGATGAAGTAGTCCGTGCTGATCTGCTCGGGCAGCGCCGAGGCGCGGAAGTGGTAGTCGTCGAGAAGCGTGTAGCGCAGGCCGGCCTTTGCCAGCAGCTGTGGCATGTGCGGCTCCCAGACGCGCTCGGGGCACCACATCCCGCTCGGCGCACGGCCGAAGCGCTGCTCAAGGAAGCTGCTCAGCCGCTTCAGCTGCCACACCGCGTCGCGCTCGGGCAGCACGGGCAGGATCGGCTCGTACATCCCGCCGCCCAGCAACTCAAGCTGGCCATCCGCCAGCAGCTCGTCGACAAGCTTGCCGTACTCCGGCCGATGCCTCTCGAGCCACTCCCACAGGCAGCCACTGGTATGCAGGCCCAGCCGCAGCCTGGGAAACTCCTGGAGCATGCTCAGGAACGGCAGGTAAGCTTTGTCGCATGCCAGGTGGAACACGTGGTCGAAGTTGCCCACCGGCTGGTGGTTGTGGATCACCAGGGTGAGCTGCACCTTGCCACAGCTATTCCGTGAAACACCATTCTCAGCCATAACCATCATCCCCGCCTGCGGGAGCAGAAATATGCACCTTGATACCTCTAGCCCGGCATTTTATTGTTAGAACGAGCCGGAACGAAATCCGCCGCTTCTAATGTCTGTCCCAGCCAAATCCCAGCTCCTGTGCCTACCCTGATAGGATTGTATGGCGTGAATGCTGAACTGGGCGGGGATTTAGTGCGAATTAACCTCGGGTTTAGGCATCCTATACGAGATATGATTCTCTAACGCTTATTGTGCGTGAAACACATAATTATGACGACTGTGAAACACTTCTTGCGATGGCTAGTCGCCATCAAAGGGCTGGCCAGTGGGCAGCTTTTCGCGGCTGGTGGCCATCGCGGCGCGGGGGAGCCACAGCAGCGTCGTAATCAGCCACATGCCGATTGCGGCCAGTGAGTAATACGTGAAATACGCATAGCCGCCGCTTTGCATGTTGGCGAATACTTCCTCGCGCGCAAGCTTGGGGAAGACATCGATGAACTGCCACAGCTGGTTGTAGTAGAAAACGTCGTTGAGACGGCGCAGCGTCTCGGTGGTGAAGCTGAAATACGTCACGGCGTAGCCCAGCAAAAGGTGCACGCAGGCGCCGCCTGCAGCCGCCAGCCACCACGGCAGCCGCAGGTAAAGTACGAGCAGCTGCATCACGTTGAAGCTGGTCAGCAGAACGAAGACTAGCATCACGCTGCGCTGCATGAACATAAGTGGCATGTTGTAGCCCTGCTCGACGAGCTGCGGGTAGGAATGCGCTGCGAGCAGTGGCAGCAGCAGCAGCGCCAACAGCAGCACCAGGCACAGGTCGGCGGCCAGTCCGCTGGCGGCATAGTTGAAACGAGATTCAGGGAAGCGCCCGTACCACGCCTGGCGGACGCGCGGCGTGCCGGCGGCCAGCAGCACCGCGCAAAGCAGCAGCGCCGCCTCCACGGTAACCATCAGATGTGCCGCCAGCTGCAGCGTGTCGAAGCGCTCGTGCTTGAACACCGTGCCGCTCTGCCATTGGATGAACGAGAGCTGGAACAGCACGTACAGCGCCAGTGCGTAGACCAGCCAGATGAAACGATTGGCCAGCTGGATGCCCGCCAGCCGCTCCAGCGCCTCGCCAAACGGCATGCGCCTAGACGGCGCCGCGGCTCCGAGCTCACCCTGCTGCGGACTGGAATTTGCCTGCATTACTCTTCAAGCACGCTGAAAATAAGGTTGAAGTAGCCCTTGAGAAAGCCGATCATGATCAGCAGCACGATTATACCCACGGCGATTGTCAGCAGCGGGCCCGCCAGTTTGGAAGCGTTGCGGATCTTGTACTCCGCCTCCTGCCGCAGGTACGTGGCGGCGCTGAGCAGCGAGCTGTCCAGGCTGCCCGACACCTCGCCGGCGCCCACCAGGTTGTGCACCACCGCCGGAAACTCCGGCCGTGCGCGGATGCTCTCCTCCACGGTGTTCCCGTTGCGCACGCCGTAGTACACGAACTGCGCCCCGCGCTCGATCAGCGGGTGCTCGATCACGCGCTGGCTGGTCTGCAGCCCTTCCAGGTACGGCACGCCCGCGCGGCACAGCGTGCCGAAGGTGTAGCAGAAGCGAGCCACCGCCAGCTGCTGCATAATGCCGCCGAAGTACGGCAGCAGCATCGCCAGGTAGCGGGCGATACGCTGGGCAACGCGCAGCCGCGTCAGCAGCCACACTGCCGCCACGGCGCCCACGCCCCACAGCAGCCGGATCGCCCAGGTGTTCTGCATCACGCCGAAGAAGGCCAGCACGGCGACCACGATGATGGCGAAGACGACGACAAAGCTCGGGTAGACCAGCGTGGTCTGCAGGTCGCGCTTGAGCACGGCTTCGGATTCGAAGAACTCGGCGAGCAGCGCAAAGCTGGCTTGCAGGTCGCCGGTCATTTCACCCGCGCCGACGATCGCCGGCACAACGGGGTGGAACATCGTGCGGTAGGCGCGCATGCCCTCCGACAGTGGCTGGCCGTTACTCACCGACGTGCCCAGCGTGTGCAGGGCGTTGCGGAAGTGCGCCGGGCCGGCCATCGCGGAGCTGCCCAGCGCCTGGTCCAGCGGCAACCCGGCGCGCAGCATGGCGGCCAGTTCGCGAAACGCAATTGCCTGGGCCTGGGCCGAGACGCCTGGATAGACCGCGCGCAGCGTGGTGTACGCCATGCACACAGTATACGTTGCTGCGGTTGGGTTAGAATTAGGCTGGAGGTGATGGCGATGCGCGATGCACCGGCGGACAACGTCTTCGGCATGATCCTGCGGGGCGAGATCCCCAGCACGGAGGTGTACAGCGACGAGCGCGTCTACTGCTTCCTGGACCTCTATCCGCAGAATCCCGGGCATACGCTGGTCGTGCCACGCAGCTACAGCGCTAACGTAGCGGACGCTGATGAGAATGACGTGGCGGCGTGCCTGCGTGCAGTGCGCAGGCTCATCCCAGCGGTCAAGGCCGCGACGGGCGCGAAGGGCGTCAGCCTGGTGAGCAACATGGGCCGCGAGGCCGGACAGATGGTGGAGTACCTGCATTTCCACATCATCCCGCGGCACCCCGGCGACGACGTGAGCTTCTACAAGCTCGGCCGGCAGCAGACGCCCGAGCAGCTGGCGGAAATGGCAAAGGCGATCAGGGCGGAGCTGTAGGTGCGAAAAAGTCGGGCGGGGGAGATTTGAACTCCCGACCTCAGCGTCCCGAACGCTGCGCTCTAGCCTGACTGAGCCACCGCCCGACGGGGCATGCATTTTACCATGCTACAAGCCCTATAGGACGGCAGCAAATGCAGCTATCTCTCGCCTCCGCGCTGTGACATGGGCATGTCGGACGATTTTGCACGCTCCAGCGGGTGAACTCCGGGCTTCGCTGCGCGTCCAACAGCTGGAGGGTTGAGCGGCTAGCGCCGTCCGGACGGTATAATGCCCAGGCAGATGGAACATCAGAAGAACCCCCAAAGCCCAGCTAAGCGCGTGCGCGCGACCAGAGCCGGCGCCAGCGCCACCGGCGCCGTGCGGCAGCACGAGTTTGACCAGCGGCTGCTGCGCATCAAGCTCGGGCCGATCGACGAGCGCATCAACGTGGTACGCGAGCTGGCCGAGCACGAAGGGCTGACGCTGGCCGAGCGCCGGCAGCTGCTGATCGCCATCCAGCGCTACATCCTGGGCAGCGGCGGCGACGTGCCCCGCGACCTGACGATGGTGCTCAACGCTGTGCTGGCCCTGACCACACAGCAGGAGCTGCGGCTCAAGGCGCTGGAGCTGTACCAGGCGGCGCTGGAGCACCTGCCGCGCTCCGAGGTCGTCAGCCAGCTGCAGGAGCCGCTGCTGCGCCTGCTGAAGCTGTTCTTACCGCGCGGCGCGACGGCCAACTTCTCGCCGGAGACGTTCATCCGCGTCAGCAAGCGGCTGGAGAACTACCGCGGCGGCGAAGGCGTGACGCAGCTGGCCTCGCTCGGGCTGTTCTTCTTCCCCTTCAACCAGACCCTGCGCGAGCTGCGGGCCGACTACTTCCTTGACGAGAGCAATACCAGCGCGGCGCGCAATGACTACGACCAGCTGATCGAGCAGTTCCCGGAGCGCGTGGACTACCGCCTGGACCGCGCCGAAGCCTCAATGAAGCTGGAGGACTACGAGTACGCGCTGGATGACCTGATGATCTACCTGCGCGCCTACGCCCAGGATCCGATCGGGCTGCGCAAGCAGGCGGAGTGTTTCTACCAGCTCGGGCGCTATCTGGATGCGCTGAAGGTGCTCAACAAGCTGGTTGAGCTGGAGGGCGAGCGGCCGAACCTGCTGATCAACCGCGCGCGCGTCAACGAGCAGCTGGACTTCTTCGAGGACGCCCTGCGCGACGCCGAGCAGGCGCTGAAGCTGGAGCCCAACAGCCAGGAGGCGCGCCAGACGCGCCACAGCCTGCTGCTGCGCCGCCAGAGCCTGGGCATGGAAGACGACGTCTACCACGCCTTCATGCGCGGCGACGAGGAGATGGTGCTGGGCGACGTGAAGGTGCCCGACACGCGCTTTTTGGACATCGGCGGGCTGGAAGAAGTGAAAAAGGTCATCCGCGAGACGATCGAGTATCCGCTGAAGTTCCCCGAGATCAGCGAGCGCTACGGCAAGAAGGCCGGCGGCGGGCTGCTGTTCTTTGGGCCGCCAGGCTGCGGCAAGACGCTGCTGGCCCGTGCGGCGGCGGGCGAGTGCGGCGTGGCGCTGGTCAACGTCAACTTGGCCAGCGTGCTGGACAAGTGGGTCGGTAATACCGAGAAAGCCGTCAGCATGGTCTTCAACACCGCGCGCAAGCGGGCGCCGTCGATCCTGTTCTTCGACGAGGTGGATGCCATCGGCGGCAGCCGCGCCAACCTGCAGACCGGCTGGGAAAAGAAGCTGATCAGCCAGCTGCTGATCGAGCTCGACGGCCTCGGCTCAAGCAATGAGAACGTGATGGTGCTTGGCGCGACAAACGCGCCCTGGGAAGTGGACTTCGCGCTGAGGCGTCCCGGCCGGCTGGGCAAGCTGGTATTCGTGCCGCCACCCTCCGCCGAGGAGCGCGCGCTGGTGTTCGACATCTACCTCAAGCGCAAGCCGTTCCTCGAAGCGGACATCGACTTGGCGGAGCTGGGACAACTGACCGAGCATCACAGCGCGGACTCGATCCGCCAGATCGTGGAGAACGCCGCGGCAATTCCCTGGCGCGCGGCGATCGAGACCGGCGAGGCGCGCGCGGTGAGCATGGACGACCTGCGCACGGCGATCACGCAGACGGCGCCGGACCTGGTGGAATGGGAGAAGCTGGTCAGCCGCTACCAGGAGTTTGCCGCCAAGAGCCTTGCCAAGCCATCGATCGGCTTCCGCAAGCGCAAGCGCGAGAAAAGCTAGCTGACGGCGAGACGGGGCTGCGCTAGCTCTGGGGCAGTTGGAAGAAGTACACCGCTTTCCCCGAGGTGTCGACTGCGCATACGAGCGCGCCGTTAGGCGAGAAGGCGAAGCGTGAGCTGGGCAGCGCGGTGGCCAATGTGCGACCTGTGGCAGTCTGCTGCAAACCCAGGTACAACTGGTCCTTGCCTTCTTCGGCGCCCAGCGCGCTGCCGCTGGCCAGAAAGCCGTACCACGCACCGTCCGGCGTCGCCGCCAGCGTCTCCGGCGAGCTGACCAGCGAGAGCCTGGCTGGTTCGAGCTGCAGCGATTCCTCGTTCAGAATCCACGGGCCATCGTCAGCGCCTGCGGGCGGCGGATCGCCGGCGGCGTCAGCCTGCGCTGGCCGGCATACCAGCAGCTGGCCGTCGGCCAGCGCGAATAGCTCCAGCCCGTCGGCGCGGCTGTGCAGCACGCTGGCCGCGGCGTTGCTCAGGTCGAGCAGCGCGATCAGCTTCTCATCGGGATACTCACCGCGGTAGCCGCCACAGCGCACCGCCAGCAGCTGCTTGCCCGGTAGGCATACCAGCTCGTCGACCAGATCAACGTTGCCTTTCAGCGTTACGCCGACAAACCTGCCCGACTGCACGTCGAGCCGGCCGATGCTATAGGGCTGCTCCGGGCTGAGATATGGCCGGCTGGAAAGGTAGAGCTCCTGCCCGCTGGATTCCCATGCCAAATGATCCACGTAGAAGCCCGCGGGGATTGAACGCGATGTTACAGGTTCCAGGCCGGACTGCGTGATGCGGTAGACGCCGAGGTCGCTCATCTTCAAAGGATCGGGCGATGGCACAAGTACGGCTAATGCATTGCCCGCCGGTGCCAGGTACAGCTGGGGGTCGGTGAAGCCTTTCTTGCCGTGACGCAGCTGGCCGATACTTTTAGGTACAGCCAGCACAGACAGCTCGGCGCTCTTCAGCTCCAGCCGCCGCAGCGCATAGCCGTCGCCAGCGGTCACCACCAGCGTCAGGTTGCCGTTGTCGGCCCAGGCCAGGTCGAGCACGCGCTCGCCCTTGGGCAGCGCTACACCTGGCGTCTTGCCGTCGGCGGCGTAAAGGGCCTGCGGCAGCAGTAGCGCGGCAAACAGCAGCATGCAGGCGATTAGGAAAGTCAAACGCACGCGCGCATCAAACCACATCGGCCGCGGCGCGTCAAGTGCGCCGGTCAAGGCGCGAGCCGCAACTGCCGATATTCCATGTGTAAAGCACATATGTAGCCACCGAGGATGACGCCATGTCGCACTTTGCCGCGAACCTTGAGCTGTTGCGCCGCTCCAGCGAGCCGCTGGCTGCACGCCTGGAGGCCTACCACGACAAAGTGGGCGACCCGACGGAACTGGGAGGCTTTGCCGTCGAGCCTGCGCGCTCGGGTGCGCTGACGCTGTCCTTTCAGCGCGACGGCCGCAAGATCTACATCCACAGCCCCTACGATCCGCAGCGTGAGGCCGAGCAGTACGCCGAGGGCCAGCTGCGCGAGGCGGGCAGCGGCAACTTCACCGTGTTCTTCGGCATGGGGCTGGGTTTCGGCATGCAGGAAGTGCTGAGCCGCCTGCCCGCCGAGAACCGCGTGCTGGTGTTCGAGCCGCACTTTGAGCTGTTCTACCTGGCGTTCTGTCACGTCGACCTGAGCACGCTGCTGACGCACAACCAGACTACTGTGACCTGCGACTCCAGCATCCAGGGCGCAATGATGATGTACATGAACATGTTCGAGCTGGCGACGTTCAGCGGCGTGCAGTTCTTCAGCAACCCGGCCTTCGAAGTGCTGCCGCAGGCGCCGGCCTTTGACGAGTTCGCCCAGCGCATCCGCTACGAGATGACGGCGATCTCGGGCAACATCCAGACGCTGATGGTGATGGGCGAGATGCAGCAGACCAACATCATCCTCAACTTCCCGGAGATCCTCGACAACCCGCCGTTCCAGCACCTGATCAAGCGCTTCAGCGGCCGGCCGGCGGTGATCGTTTCCGCGGGGCCGAGCCTGGAAAAGAACGTGCAGCTGCTGACGGAGCTGGACGAGCGCGCGCTGATCATCGCCGTGGACACGTCGGTGCGCCCACTGCTGGCGGCGGGGATCACGCCGCACGCGGTGGTGACCGGCGACCCGCAGGAGCTCAACAGCCGCCACCTGCGCGGCATTGACCTGCCCGAGACGTACCTGATCGCCGAGCCGCAGAGCCCGATCGCCTCGCTGCGCGGCTGGACCGGGCCGAAGTTCATCTGCTCCTTCCACGACAACCTGATGCAATGGGTTGACCGCGTGCTGGGCGACCGCGGGCACGTGCTGGTGTGGGGCAGCGTGGCGGTGATGGCATATGACGTGGCGGTGAAGATCGGCGCCGATCCCATCGTGTTTGTCGGGCAGGACCTGAGCTTTCCCGGCGGGCGCACCTACACTTCCGGGACGTTCTTCGAGACCGAAGAGAAGCAGCAGATGACGGTGGAGGAGCTGCAGAAGAAGGGCACGGCGCTGATCGAGATGACCGACATCTACGGCCAGCCGGTGCAGACCAACCGCCAGATGTTCGCCTACTTCAACTTCCTGCGCAACCGCATGGCTGATCCAGATGTGCGCGGGCGGCTGATCATCAACGCCACCGAGGGCGGCATTCTGCAGGGTCCGCATATCACCGTGATGCCGCTGCGTGAAGCTATCGACAGCCACATGCGCGAGGCTTTCGACGTGCGCGGCATGCTCGCCGAAGCGCATCACCAGGGCAATGAGACCAACTACGCTAACCTGCTGATTGAGACCGACCGCGTGATCAGCGCGCTGCGCTCGGCCCTGGAGTACTGCAGGCAGGGCCTGAATTCAGTAGAGCGCACGCTGGAGGCGATCGCCGCCGACGATGGCAGCGCGGCGGCTAAGTCGGAGGTCATCACGCACTACAACCGCATGCTGGCGGCGCGCAAGCACACCTCCAGCAACCCAGAGGTCTCGAAGATGATCGAGATGGCCAACCAGACCGGCATGTACTGCTTCGCCCGCGGGGTAAAGACCACCAAGCCCGGCGAGGACGGTTACAGCAACGAGTTCCTCAAGCGCAGCTGTTACCACTACCACACGCTGTACGTCTCGACGCGCGACGCCGTCGAGCGGCTGATCCCGCCTTTCGAATCCGTGCGCGACGCCGCGCGCGAGCGCGTGCAGGCGGAGAAGGTGGCGGTGGGGTAGGGACGACGAGCCTGGTGTTTGTCTGCGTAGCTCATGGCTATTTTAGTTCGCAGTATCGCAATATGACATTCAAGCCCAGCGCCTCTCCGGTAGACTCACCTTCAATGATTACGGTCTGGCCCTTCTTAAGGCTAGCGAGTTCCTGCTCTTGATCTTCTCGGAACATGCACTGCACATCATTCATTTCATATTCGCCGCCGCCTTTGATCACCACATACGCAGTGTCAAGCACATCCTTGCCGATATCTCGGACCTTGCCCGTCACGCGCAGCCGTTTGTTTTCATACTTCTTGTCGGCGGCAACGGCGTTATCGGCGTACTCAGTCGCTAATGCAGTTGCCGTGATGCTGATGGGTGGAATTGCACAGCTAGCGTATTGATGCGGCTTGTTTGATGAATGTCTTGGGGCATCGGGATCAATGTTGAGCAATATCGTGCAGGTAACCAGAAACAGCACCCCGACGATAATGCAGGCTAGGCACCAGCCATTGCTTTTCTTCTGCTTGCCTTTTGGAGACGCTGGCCGATCTCTTGTAGGCTGTAATGAGGCAGGTTGCGTCAAACCGCTGGCGGGGCTGGGTATAGCTTCTGTTGGCTGCGCCGCTGCAACTATAGCCTTACCGCATTGCTGGCAATAAACGGCTGTGTCGGGGTTCTCGGTTCTGCAGTGAATACAGAAAGGCATGCCCACTCCCTTGCTGGTGTCCGAGGCGCCTGCTGGCACAATAGTACCATAGCTGGTACTTGTGCTAACTGAGACTGTTCAGGCGATTGGCGCCACCAGTATCATCTCAGTGCGGTCTTCAGTGACGGGCAGATTATCCTCTTCCAGCGCCACGATCGATCCAATTATTGCTTCACGGATACTGGCTACGGCTTCATCATGCGTCGCTCCCTGGCTGATGCAGCCGGGCAGACTCGGGCACTCCGCAACCCAGAAACCGTCCTCGCCTGGGTAGAGGATGATGTACCGATTGTGTGCTGGGGCCATGATTAAAGGATACCGTAGCGCGCGGTAAACTTAGCGCATGCCGTTTTTCCCTGAAGCACCGCCACTGCCGCCGGTCACGCCGGAGCCTGACGAGCAGGCCTATTTAAGCGCCTACCGCGCGTCGCTGCCCAACCTGCAGAAGTTCATTTACTGCAACCATGCCAGCGTCGGCCCGCTGTCCGACTGGGTGGTCGCCGCGATGCAGGAGCAGTTCGAACAGCAGCGCATGGCGGAGACGACTGTCCAGGATGCCTGGTTCGACGGCTGGCGGCAGGCGCGCCAGCGCTGCGGCGAGCTGGTCGGTGCCGAGCGCGACGAGATCTGCATCCAGGTGAATACTAACGACGCCTGCCTGCGCGTATTCTCCGCACTGCCGCTGGGCCCCGGCGACGAGGTGCTCTGCCCGGCCGACGAGTTTCCCAGCCTGTGGCACGCGCTCTCCGAGCTGCGCCTGCGCGGCTGCGACGTGCGCGACGTGCAAGCGAGCAAGGGCGACGGCATCGTGCGCACCGGCGACATCCTCAACGCGATGACGCCGCGCACCAAGCTCGTCGCCACGAGCTGGGTCAACTTCTTCCACGGCTACACGCACGACCTCGCGGCGCTGGGCGAGGCGTGCCGCGAGCGTGGCGCCTGGTTTGTCGTCGACGCGATGCAGGGGCTGGGCGCGCTGGCGCTTAACGTCAAGCAGGTCGGCGCGCAGTTTGTCGTCTGCCACGGTGCGAAATGGCTCTGCGGCCCCATCGGCGCGGCGTTCCTCTATGTCTCGCGCGATGTGCCGCCGGAGATCACGCCGCGGCAGGAGGGCTGGTTCAGCATGGAGCTGAACCACCTGGCCTACACCGACCGCACCGTGAAGCCGAAGACCAACGCCAACCGCTTCGGCACCGGCTCGGTGCCGTTCCCCTGCATGTACGGCCTGCGCGCCGCCGTCGAGGTGTTCCTCAAAGCCGGCCCGCGGCATGCCGAGGCCCGCGCGCTGGCCAACACCGATCTGCTCGAGCAGACCGCGCGCGAGGCCGGGCTGGGCGTGTTCTCGGAGCGCAAGCCGCTGCGCAGCGGCATCGTCAGCCTCAGCCTGCCCGAGGGCTCGACGATCCCCGACAAGCTGCGCGCGGCGAACGTCGTGTTCTCCGTGCGTGAGGGCAAGCTGCGCCTGAGCCCGCACTGGTACATGACGGAGCGCGAACTGGGACCGGTGTGCGAGATCCTGCGGAAGCCGTAGGGGCGAAGCCATGCTTCGCCCTTCT
>Ga0315276_10003751_pt1 | contig 13913 bp, 5 predicted proteins | sample YL17G05_0_MG_FD_204542 | JGI IMG/M metagenome (GOLD analysis project Ga0315276, IMG submission 204542) | Sediment microbial communities from Yellowstone Lake, YNP, Wyoming, USA - YL17G05_0 | ecosystem: Environmental > Aquatic > Freshwater > Lake > Sediment | place: USA: Wyoming | collected...
CTTCGCGCGCTCGTTCCCTTGCGCCTCGGCCTTCTCCAGTTCGAGCATGTCGTTCGACACGCCCGAGACGCCGAACAGGCCCGAGTGCTTGTTCATCATGGTGCTGGCCTCGTACTCGGTCAGGTCCTCCTTGTGCATGACGTAGAAGATGACCGCCGGGTCGAGGTCGCCGCAGCGCGTGCCCATCAGCAGTCCCTCGAGCGGCGTGAAGCCCATCGAGGTGTCCACCGCGCGCCCGTGGTCGATGGCGCAGATGCTGGCGCCGTTGCCCAGGTGGCAGGTGATCAGCCGCGTCTCCTCGCGCGGCCGCCCCAGCAGCTTGCGCGAGCGCCAGCCCACGAAGCGGTGCGAGGTGCCGTGGAAGCCGTAGCGCCGGATGCCGTGCCGCGTGTAGAGCACGTAGGGCAGGCCATACAGGTAGGCGTGCGCGGGCATGGTCTGGTGGTAGGAGGTGTCAAACACCGCCGCGTGCGGCACGTCGGGCAGGATCGCCTGGGCCGCGTGGTAGCCGCGCAGGTTGTGCGGGTTGTGCAGCGGCGCCAGCTCGCAGCAGTCCTCGATCTCCTGGACGACCTCGGGGGTGCAGAGGGCGGACTGCGTGAACTTCTCGCCGCCATGCACCATGCGGTGGCCCACCGCCTCGATCTCCGCGGCCGCGCGGATCACGCCGGTCTCCGGGGCGGTGAGCGTCTGGATGATCTCGGCGATCGCCACTCGGTGCTCGAGGATCTCCTTGACCGCGCTCGCCTTCTCGCGCCCCGCCGGGCGGTAGGTGTGGACGGCACTCGAGGTCCCGATACGCTCCACCGAGCCGCGGGCGATGGCGTGGTCACTGTCCTGCTCGATCAGCTCGAGCGAGGTCTCGATGAGCTGGTACTTGACGGATGAGGATCCGGAGTTGATGACGAGGACCTTCACAGCGACGCCTCCTTCCCGGCGCTGGTCACGCGCTGGTGCCCGTCGTACGCGAAGAAGCCGCGGCCGGTCTTGCGGCCGAGGTGCCCGGCGCGCACCAGCTTGTGCAGCAGCGGGCAGGGCCGGTACTTGATGTCCCCCAACTCGCGGAACAGGTGATCCATCCAGCCCATGATCTTGTCGAGCCCGACGCGGTCGGCGAACTCGAGCGGCCCCACGCGGAACTCGTAGGAGAGCTTCATCGCCAGGTCCACGTCCTCGGCGCTGGCCACGCCCTCCATGACCACGTACATGGCCTCGTTCAACATCGGCAGCATGACGCGCGTCACGATGTAGCCGGGATACTCGAAGACCGTGACCGGCGTCTTCTCAAGCGCCCGCGCCAGGGCCATGGCCTGCCCGTAGGTCTCGTCCGAGGTCTCGACCCCGCGGACCACCTCGACCACCGGGGTGCGCGTCACCGGGCGCATGAAGTGCATGCCCAGCACCTTGTCGGGCCGCCCGGAGGCCGCCGCGATCTCGGTGATGCTCAGGATCGAGGTGTTGGTGATGAAGATGCGGTCCGGCGGGCAGACCGCGCCGAGCCGCCGCATGACCTCCTTCTTGGTCTCGAGGTCCTCGTTCACCGTCTCGATGACCATGTCCGTCACGGCGAGCTCGGCGAGGTCGGCGGTGAAGCGCACGCGCGAAAGGACCACCTTCTTCTCGGACGCCGTGATGGCCCATTTCTCGAGCGAGCGGTCGAGCGCGTCGACCAACTCCTCGCGGGCCCGGTCGGCCTTCTCCTGGGAGACCTCCACCACGATGACGTCGATGCCGTTGGACGCGACCTTCTCGGCGATGGACTTGCCCATCGTGCCCCCGCCGACGATGCCCAGCTTGCGGAATTCCACGTGCGACCTTCCGGTTGAGAGGTTCGTGAAGGGCGGCCCGCGCCACGCGGCCCGCCCGACGGTGACGATGCGAAGGACCGTGGCATTCTAGTGCATGCGCGGCCCCCGTGCCGAAGGGGAGCCGGAAGGTTCCTCCGGCGCACCCCGAAGAGCCGGCCACAGGAGGGGATGCCGCGCGGGTCCCCCGCGGATTTCGGGCGCCCGGTGCAGATCCCGGAGCGATCTCCGGGGAGACTCCCGGGCGTCCCGCCCAGGATCCCCGCGGCCAGGTCGGCGCCCGCAGCCGCCACTCTTCGCACCGAACGATATTCGGCTGCGGACCCGGCGGGAACGCCCCTCTCGTTCTTGTTCGACGCGGAAGTCGGGGACTATACTGCGACGAACTTTCTCCCCGCGTTGGAGTCGCCGCATCCGCACTCAGGAGGTAACCGCTCGATGGCCCTCAGCCAGCTCGCCTCGTCCATCGCCGAGTCGCCCACGCTCAAGCTGAACGAGGAGGCCCGCATCCTGCGGGCCAGGGGCGAAGCCGTGATCCACCTCGGCATCGGCGAACCCAAGAACAAGACACCCGAAGCCGCCATCGCCAGCGCGGCGGCGGTGCTGAACCAGGGCGACGTCAAGTACTCCTCGACCGACGGCACGCCCGGACTCAAGCAAGCCATCATCCGCTACACCGAGGCGAACTACGGCCGCACGGTGACGCCCGCGAACGTCATCGTCTCCTCGGGCGCCAAGCAGTCGCTCTTCAACCTGCTCTACGCGCTGCTCGACCCGCAGGACGAGGTCGTCCTGCTCGCGCCCTACTGGGTCAGCTACCCCGAGATCACGCGCATGTGCCGCGGCGTGCCGGTGGTCGTCACGGCCGGGGACGGCGGCTTCCGTCCGAGCCTGGCGGAGGTCGAGCGCGCGGTCACGGCGCGCACCAAGGCCCTCATCTGCAACAGCCCGAACAACCCCTCCGGCGTGATGTACGACGAGGGCTTCATCCAGGGGCTGGTGGAGTTCTGCGAGCGCAGGGGCATCTACCTGCTCATGGACGACATCTACCACAAGCTCGTCTTCGACGGCCGGAAGGCCGTGCCGGCCTGGCGCTTCACCGACCGCGACGTGGAGAGCACGAAGGTCGTGCTCATCAACGGCGTGGCGAAGACCTACGGCATGACCGGCTTCCGCATCGGCTGGGCCGTCACGAGCCGCGCGCTGGTGACCGTCATGACCAACATCCAGAGCCAGACCACCACCTGCAGCTCCACGGTGCTCCAGGCGGGCGCCGAGGGCGCGCTGAACGGCGACCAGGGCGTGGTCGAGACGCTGCGGCGCGCGATGCAGGAGAACCGCGACCTGATGATGCAGGGGCTCGCCTCGATCCCCGGGGTCAAGTGCGCGATGCCGGACGGCACGTTCTACTGCCTGCCCGACTTCAGCGCCCATGACGGCGACTCCATGCGGCTGTCGGAGTTCCTGCTCAAGAAGGCGCTGCTGGTCACCGTGCCCGGCCGGGAGTTCGGCATCGAGGGGCACCTGCGGCTCTCTTACGCCGGCGCGCAGCAGGACCTGGTGGAGGCCATCGCCCGCCTGAAGTGGGCGCTCGACCCGTCCTCGCCGCCCGAGATCCAGATCGGCCAGCGTCGCTGCTCGAGGGACTGGAAGTAGCCGCGTGATGAGCGCGAGCCGCCGGCTCCTCCTCTCCGTCCTGCTCGTGCTCGCCCCGGGCGCCGCAGCCACGCACGCGCACGCCCCGGCCGCCCCGGCCGACGCGACCGCGCGGCCGCGCAACGTCATCCTCATGATCCCGGACGGCTGCGGCCCGGCGGCGATCACGCTCGCCCGGCTGGTGTCGGGGCGTCCCCTCGTGCTCGACAGCCTGCTGGTGGGCGCGGTCCAGACGCACTCGGCCGACTCGCACGTCACCGACTCGGCCGCGGGCGGCACCGCTTACGCCACCGGGGTGAAGACCCGCAATCGGATGCTCGGCGTGGATCCCGACGAGCGTCCACTGGGCACCCTGATCGAGGCCGCGGAGGCTCGCGGCCTGGCGACCGGGCTCGTCACCACGGCCGACCTGACCGACGCCACACCCGCGGCCTTCGTGGCGCACGTCGCCCGGCGCACGCTGAAGGACTCGATCGCGGTCCAGATGATCGAGCACCACGTGGACGTGCTCCTCGGCGGCGACTGGCAGCGCTGGCGCCCGGTCCTGGCGGGCGGCACCCGCCTCGATGGCCGCGACCTGTTCGCGGAGCACCGCGCGCTCGGCGGCACCGTGGTCACCACGCCGGCCGAACTGGCGGCGGCCCGCACGCTGCCCCTGCTCGGGCTCTTCGGCACGGATGCGATCGACCTCGAGATCGACCGCGACACGCTGCTCGCGCCCTCGCTCGCCCAGATGACCGGGAAGGCGCTCGAGCTGCTGCGGCCCGCGCCGCGAGGCTTCTTCCTCCTGGTGGAGGGTGGCCGGATCGACGACGCCGGCCACGACGACGACCCGGCCGCGCTGGCCCGCGAGGTGCTGGGCTACGACCGGGCCGTCAGCCTGGCGCTCGCCTTCGCCCGCCGCGACCGGCACACGCTGGTCGTGTCCGTGGCGGACCACGAGACCGGCGGACTCGGACTCGGGCGCCGCGTGGGGCGCGAGAGTCCGTACGTGATGCATCCCGAGTCGCTCCTCACCGCCCGCGCCTCGGTCTGGCGGATGTCCGACTCCGTCCTGGCGGGCGGCGACCCGGTCACCGTGGCGGAGCGCGGCATCGGCGCCGGCCCGCTCGATGACGACGAGCGCGCGGCCCTGCGCGCCGCGGCCGCCGCACCCGACTCGGTGCGCCGCTTCGGCGTGCTGCGGGCGCTGAGCGAGATCGAGACCCGGCGGGTGCGAGTCGGCTGGAGCACCGGCGGGCACACCGCCGTGGACGTGGGGCTCTACGCCTGGGGGCCGGGACGCGAGCGCTTCATCGGCCTGCACGAGAACACTGAAGTGGCACGCCTGATCGCCGGCCTGCTCCGCCTCGACCTCGAGGCCGCCACCGCGCGGCTGAGGACCGGGCGAGCCTCCTCGCGCTAACGCTCGGCACCGCGACGCCGGACATTCCCGGCGAGACCTGCCACTCCCGCGGATGAAACAGGCGCGAGTTCGTTACATTCGAAGCCTGCGGAGCGCTTTCCCCGAAACCGTCCAGGCTATCGAACGCTTCTTCTTGACAACGTCCTGACCGGGGCGTACGAAGGTGGCTAATGCATCCCGCCAGGAGCGGCCCGACTCCGCCCTCTGCGCGGCCCCCCTCACACCCCCTTCACGCAGGAGGTGCCCGCTCTCCATCCCCGTCCTCCATCTCAGGGCTCGACAGGATCACAACTGAAGTCAGGTGCCTCAGCGCTCGTTGGACGCGCCCTCTCTCTCCTTTCCCTCCTGGAGATCCCCAATGATCCAGCGCTCGCGAATCCCATTCCTGTGTGCGCTGGTGGCCGCGATGTTCATCATCATCGGACCGCCAGCCCCCGCCCTCGCCGCCCCGAGCTACGTGCCGGGCGAGCTGATCATCCGTTACAAGGCGACCACCCGCGGCTCGGAACGCGCCGCCCTGCGTGGTCAGATGCGCGCCGATCTCAAGCGCGACCTCCGCTTCCTCGACCTGGAGCACGTCAAGCTGCGCGACATGTCCGTCGAGGAGGCGGTCACGAAGTTCAAGCGGCACAAGGACGTCCTCTACGTGGAGCCCAACTACGTGCTCACCGCGGACGTCATCCCCAACGACACGCGCTTCGCCGAGCTGTACGGGATGCGCAACACGGGGCAGACCGGCGGCACCGTCGGCGCCGACATCAAGGCCTACCTCGCCTGGGGGGACTTCACCGGCGATCCGAACCTCAAGATCGGCATCATCGACACCGGCGTGGACTACAACCACCCGGACCTGCAGGCCAACGCCTGGACGAACCCGGGCGAGATCCCGGGCAACAACATCGACGATGACGGCAACGGCTACGTGGACGACGTCCACGGCTACGACTTCTACAACAACGACGGCGACCCATTCGACGACAACGGCCATGGCAGCCACTGCGCCGGGACCATCGCCGGCGTGGGCAACAACAACCTGGGCGTGACCGGCGTGAACTGGGGCGCCAAGGTCGTCGCCATCAAGTTCCTGAGCGGCGCCGGCTCGGGCTCAACCGACGGCGCCATCCGCGGCGTGCAGTACGCCATGGCGGTGGGCGTGCGGCTCACCAGCAACTCGTGGGGCGGCGGCGGCTTCTCGCAGGCGCTGCTCGATGCCATCAACGCGGCGGGCGCCGCGGGCCAGCTGTTCGTGGCAGCGGCCGGCAACGATGGAGTGAACACCGACACGAGCCCGCACTACCCGTCGTCCTACGACACGCCCTACATCCTCGCGGTGGGCGCTTCGGACCACAACGACGCCATGGCCTACTTCTCCAATTATGGCGCCACCACGGTGGACCTGTTCGCGCCGGGCGTGGACATCCTCTCGTGCCAGCCGGGAGGCGGCTACCAGCTCCTGTCCGGCACGTCGATGGCAACACCGCACGCGTCGGGCGTGGTCGGGCTGGCCATGGGGCGCTTCCCTGCGATGACCAACCTGCAGATCAAGCAGTTGGTCATGAACGCCGCGGATCTCAAGGCGGCGTTCACAGGCAAGTGCCTGACCGGAGGACGGCTCAACGCGTTCATGACCATCGCCGAGCCCGACAGCATCCCGCCGGGACGCATCGCCGACCTGGCGACGGCGAATCCGGGCTCCAACACGATGGGGCTCACGTGGACCGCTCCGGGCGACGACGGCAACACGGGCCGCGCCGCCCGCTACGAGATCCGCTACTCCACCTCGCCCATCGACGACACGAACTGGGCGAGCGCCACGCTGGTGACGGGGCCCGACCCGCTGCCCGCCGGCTCCGCCGAGGCGTTCGAAGTGCCGGGGCTGGCCTTCAGCACCACATACTACTTCGCCATCAAGGCCTTCGACGAGTTCAGCAACGCGGCCCCGCTGTCCAACGTGCCCATGGGCAGCACCCTGGGCATCCCGGACATCGCGGCCGCGCCTGCCTGGTTCTCCTCGACGCTGCTCACCGGCGCCGTGGAAACGCAGACCCTGACGCTGACGAACGCCGGCCAGGGCACGCTCGACTTCACCGTGCCGGTTCCCGAGCTGCTCTTCTCCCAGCCCGTGCTCTACCCGTACGAGCCCGTGCCCAAGGGCGGAGATGACGTGCGGGTCGGGGCGCCGGTGCTCGACAACAAGGGCGGCCCCGACGGCTACGGCCACCGCTGGACGGACAGCAACGAGCCCGGCGGCCCGGTCTTCGACTGGGTGGACATCACCTCGGTGGGCACCCCGGTCGCGCTCACGGGCGACGACGCCACCTCGGCGCCCATCGCGATGGAGATGGACTTCCCCTTCTACGGGAACTCGTTCAACAGCCTGCGGGTCTGCACCAACGGCTTCCTGTCGTTCACCGACGCCAGCACGGCGTACTCGAACCAGGGGCTGCCGAACACCGGGGCGCCCGCGAACCTGGTGGCCCCGCTGTGGGACGACCTGAACTTCGGCTCGGCGCAGCTCGCCTACACCTACTTCGACGGGACGCGCTTCATCGTCTCGTGGGTGGGCGTGCCGCACTACAGCACGGGCGGGCCCTACACCTTCCAGGCGATCCTGTACCCGACCGGTGAGATCCGCTACCAGTACCTGTCGGTGGCCGAGCCGACCAACAGCCTCACCATCGGCATCCAGAACGCCGCGAGGGACATCGGGCTCACGGTCGCCTACAACGCCGAGTACGTGGCCGACAACCTGGCCATCCGCATCTATCCGCTCAGCCAGTGGCTGACGGTGACGCCGACGTCGGGGCGCATCCATGCCGGCCTGAGCCAGGACCTGCAGGTGCGCTTCAACGCCCTGGGGATGATGGGTGGCACCTACGAGGGCAACGTGCGGGTGCTCAGCAACGACCCGGACGGCTCGCCGCTGGTGCTCCCGGCCACGCTGCACGTGACCGGTGCGCCCGACCTGGCGGTGAATCCGCCCTCGCTCGACTTCGACACGCCGTTCGCGGGAGCCACACTCACGCGCACGCTGACGGTGTCGAACCCGGGCACGGACAACCTGGTGGTGTCGAACATCACCACCACGCACGCGACCGTGACCGTGGACCTGACGAGCTTCACGCTGGCGCCCAAGGCGGCCCGGAACCTGACGGTGACCTGGCACCCGACGGCGCCGATGACGCTCAACGCGCTGGTCCAGATCGCCAGCAACGACCCCGACACGCCGGTGAAGGACGTGGCGGTGAGCGGGCAGGCGCTGGTCGCACCGACCTTCAGCGTCTCGCCGGAGGCCCTGGCGGTCACGCTGCTCACCAACACGGCGACCTCGCGGACGCTGCGCGTCTCGAACAGCGGCGGCAGCAACTATGTCTTCACCGCCGAGGCCATGGTGTTGAGCCCAAGCGGTACGGTGGCCCAGCACGGCGACGCCGACAACGTCGAACTGGAGAAGGGCGCGCCCGACGTCCAGTTTGGTCCGGCGCCCGATCGCGCCGGCGGGCCGGACGTCTTCGGCTACACCTACCAGGACAGCGACGAATCCGGCGGCCCGAGCTTCGGCTGGGTGGACATCCGCCCGGTCGGGACGCAGATCAACATGACGGGCGACGACGTCAACACCGGCCCGTACCCGGTCGGGTTCGCGTTCCCGTTCTACGGGAAGACGTTCGATTCGTTCCGCATCGCCACCAACGGGTTCGTGTCCTTCACCAGCACCAAGACGGCGCTGACGAACACGACCTTGCCGAACAGCGGCTCCGCGGTGCCCGAGAACCTGCTGGCGGTGTTCTGGGATGACCTGAACTTCCAGACCTACAAGCGGGCCTGGTACTACAACGACGGCTCGAAGCTCGTGATCCAGTACCAGGACGTGGCGAAGTACGGGGACTATACCCACCCGAACACGTTCGAGGTGATCCTCTACCCGAACGGCACGATCGTTTACCAGTACCTGTCGATGACGGCGACGACCAAGAACAGCGCCACCATCGGCATCCAGAACGAGGCGCGCAACGACGGCCTCCAGGTGGTCTACAACGCGCTCTACGTGAAGGACAACCTGGCGATCCGCTTCCGTCCGCCCGCGCGGTTCCTGACGGTGAGCCCGAACGGCGGCACGGTGCCGGCCGGTGGCTTCCTCGACCTCAACGTCGGCTTCAACGCCGCGGGGATGTTCGGGGGCCTCTACGACGGCATTGTGCGCATCAAGGGCAACGACCCGGTGCTGCCGCAGAAGGACGTGCCGGCCGACCTGACGGTCATCGGCGTGCCAGACATCTCGGTCACGCCCGCCGCGCTGGCGTTCGGCAGTGTCTTCATCGGCTACCCGCACCTCCTGCAGGCGACGGTGCGCAACGTGGGCACGGACGTCCTGCACGTCACCAGCATCACCTCCAGCGACCCCGCCTACGGGCTGAACCCGACCAGCTTCAACGTGCCCGCCCTGGGCAGCGCCCTGGTGGACGTCTCGTTCAACCCGACTTCCGTGGGTTCCTTCCCGGCGACCCTGACCCTCAACAGCGACGACCCGGACACGCCGGCTGCGACCGTGGCCCTCACCGGCAACGGCATCGTGGCGCCCGACATCGGGGTCTCGCCGCCCTCGATCGCCACCACGCTCAACATCCCCGGCACGGACGTGAAGACACTGACGATCAGCAACACCGGCGGCAGCGATCTGAACTTCACGGTCGGGACGCTCATCACCGCCCTCTCGGTGCCGGTCTTCGAGTACGAGGGTGCGGAGCCGGGCAAGGACGAGCCCGACACGCGGCCCGGGATCCTGGGCAGCGGTGGGCCGGACCTGTTCGGCTATACCTGGCGCGACAGCGACGATCCGGGCGGCCCGGCCTTCGACTGGGTGGACGTCACCGGCATCGGCACGCCGATCACCCTGCCGAGCGGGGATGACGCCAACGTCCAGGGCGTCCCGGTCGGGTTTGACTTCCCGTTCTACGGCGCCACGTTCAACACCGTGAACGTCTGCACCAACGGATGGCTGTCGTTCACCAACACGACCACCTCGCTCTCGAACTACGCACTGCCCAGCAGCTCGGCGCCGGAGAACCTGCTCGCCGTGTTCTGGGACGACCTCAACCCCGGCACGGCGACGCCGCGGCTCTACACCTACCGGGACGGGACGCGCTTCATCCTGTCCTACGTGGCGGTGCCGCGCTATTCGAGCGGCGGCCCCTACACGTTCCAGGTGATCCTCTATCCCAGTGGCCGCATCCTGTACCAGTACCTGGACATGCAGGGCACGCGCCTCAACGAGGCCACGATCGGCATCCAGAACGCGGCCAAGAACGACGGCCTCACCGCCGCCTACAACATGGACTACGTGCACAACAACATGGCCGTCGAGTTCGCCACGATCCCGGACTACCTGACGGTGAGCCCGAGCATGGGCACCATCCCGGCGGGCGGCTCCATGGACATCGCGGTGAACTTCAACACGGCGGGGATGTTCGGCGGCACCTACAACGGCTCCCTGCGGGTCGCGAGCAACGACCCGGACGAGGCCCTCGTCACGGTGCCGACGACGTTGACCGCGGTCGGATCGCCGGACATCGCGGCGGTGCCGGCCAGCCTGGACTTCGGCTGGCAGTACGTGGGGCTCACCCGCGATCTCACGGTGGAGGTCAGGAACGCGGGCAGCGACGTGCTGACCATCACCGGCGGCTCGATCGACAGCCCGGACTACGCGCTGGTCGGAGCCACGTTCCCGATCACGCTCGGGAACCGCGCCCAGACGACCCTCACGGTGCGGTTCGCCCCGCTGGCGGCCTGCAGTCCGTGCGCGGGGAACCTGGTGCTGGCCTCCGATGACCCGGACACGCCGAACCTGGCCGTGCCGCTCACCGGCATCGGGGTGATCCCGCCGGAGATCGGGGTGGCGCCGACGTCGCTGCGCGCGGCGCTGGCCACCACGCTCTGCTCCGCGGCCCTCACCACGACCAAGTTGCTGATCGTGGCGAACACGGGCGGCAGTGACCTCACCTACACGGCGGAGGCGCTGTCGGCCCTGCCGGCATCGGTGAACACGCCGGCGGGCGAGAATGCGAAGGACGACAAGGGGACACCGGGCGCCCCGGTCGTCGCCGGAAGCGGCGGGCCGGACGCCTTCGGCTACCGCTGGGCGGACAGCGACGATCCCGCTGGGCCCGCCTTCAACTGGGTGGACATCTCCGTGGGCGGCATCCCCATCCCGCTCAACGGTGACGACCAGAACCTCGGGCCGTTCGCGCTGCCGTTCGCGTTCCCGTTCTACGGGAACACGTTCGACTCGTTCCGCATCAGCAGCAACGGGTTCGTGAGCTTCACGAACACCGCGAGCGGGATCACGAACTACCTGCTGCCCAACACCTCGGCCCCCGAGAACCTGCTGGCGGCGTTCTGGGACGACCTGGATTTCCGCCCCGGCTCCGGCGCGGCGCGGGCCTTCTCGCACTACGACGGGATCAAGTTCATCATCTCGTTCCTGGACGTGCCGCACTACTCGACCGGCGGTCCGTACACGTTCCAGATCCTCCTCTATCCGAGCGGGACGGTGGACTTCCAGTACCTCGACATGCAGGGCGATCGGCTCGACGAGGCCACCATCGGCATCCAGAATGCCACGAAAGACGTGGGGCTGACGGTGGTCTACAACGCGTCCTACGTGAAGGACAATCTGTGCGTCCGCTTCAGCAATCGGCCGGGCTGGCTGACGGTGACTCCGCTGTCCGGCACGGTGCCGGCCGGCGGGCAGGACACCGTGCTCGTCCGTTTCGGCGCCACCGGCCTCGCGGACGGCGACTACACCGGCGTGGTGCGGATCGCGAGCAACGACCTCGACGAGCCTCTGACCACGGTGCCGTGCGATCTGCACGTGGGCGTGGCGCAGGCGGCTCTCGACATCAGCCCGAACACGCTCAACCGGTCGTCGCACGGCAACTGGGTCTCGGGCAAGGTGACGCCGCCCGCCGGCTGCCCGCCGCCGGGCATCCGCACCTCCAGCGTCCTGCTGCAGGGCACGGTGCCGGTGGCCCTGGAAGGGCCCATCACCTACACGGACCTGTACGTGCAGTACAAGTTCGACCGCGCCCCGCTGCAGGTCATCCTGCCGGTCGGGGACGCCGTCGAGGTCAACGTCACCGGCGAGGTCGCCGATGTGACCTGGTTCGCGGCGAAGGACACCGTCCGCGTGCTGAAACCGGCGATGAACGTCTCCGGAGCGCTGGCCGAGTACGGCACGGACGGCGCGGAGGCGCCGCAGTTCAACGCGGGCTCGCCGATCCTGCTGAGCTGGCAGGATCCGGAGGGCCACGCGGCCACGTCGTACCAGCTGTGGTACTCGGAGAATGCGGGGGAGTCCTGGACGCTCGCGGCCGACGGTCTCACCGAGCGCCAGTACACGTGGGTGGTTCCTGCGACCCCGACGGAGAGGGCGATGCTCGACCTCGCGGCCCTGGACGGGCTCGGGGTCATGGGCTCGTGGCTGTCCCAGGTGTTCACGGTCGCGCTCGGCCCGGCCGGCGTGGACGACCAGGAGCTGCCCGACCGCTTCGGCCTGCGGTTCGCAGGAGCCAATCCCGCCGCACGGCCGCGCTTCGAGCTGGCGTTGCCCGAGCGCGCGCAGGTGGAGGTGCGCGTCTACGACGTCCGTGGCGCGCTGGTCCGCTCGCTGGCGGCGGGTGAATTCGCGGCCGGCCGGCACCCGCTGCACTGGGACGGTGCGGCAGCGTCGGGCCAGGCGGCTCAGCCCGGGATCTACTTCGTCCGGGCGAAGGCCGGCGGGCACGACATCACGCTGCGTTTCGTGCTGGTCCACTGATCACCCGCGGCCTCCGCGCCGCGACGACGGAGCCCCGGGGGAGACCCCGGGGCTTCGTCTTGCATTCGCCCACCTTCGGTGCCATTTTGGGGCGGGCTCTTTCGGCCATGCTGGAACGATGCTCCTCGGCGCCACACTGCCGCCCGCGTGGGCCGGTGCTGGTCCGATGCCACAAGGAGACATCCCGATGACGGTGAACTGGAACTGGGTGCTGGTGGTGGCGGGAGCCATCATGGTGCTGGTCGAGGTCGCGCTCGGCGGCTTCGCCGGCTTCGACCTCGTCCTGATCGGCTCGTCGTTCGTGCTGGGCGGCGCGCTCGGGCTGCTGATGGGCAACGCCGCCGTGGGATTCCTGACGGCGAGCGCGCTGTGCGTGCTCTACATCGTGGTGGGGCGCCGCTGGGTGCGCGCGCGGCTCAAGCGGCCCGGCGTCGCCACCAACACCGACGCGCTGATCGGGCAGCGGGCACTGGTGACGCAGGCCCTCTCGGCCCATCAGCCCGGGCAGGTGAGCCTGCGCGGCGAGGTGTGGCGCGCGCGCCCCGCGCCGGATGAGCCGGGCGCGCTCGAAGCCGGAGTCGAGGTGATGGTCGAGGGCGTGGACGGCGTCACGCTCACCGTGCGGAGGATCAAGTGATGGTCGCTCAGTTCGGCACGATCCTGCTCTTCATCGTCCTGTTCATCGCGCTCATCGCCCTGGCGCGCTCGGCGCGCATCGTCTCCCAGTACGAGAAGGGCCTGATCCTGCGCCTCGGGCGCTACCGGGCCTCGGCCGACTCGGGCCTCACCTTCCTCGTGCCCCTGATCGAGGACATGATCAAGGTGGACATGCGCGAGCGGGTCATCAACGTCGAGCCGCAGAAGGTCATCACCAAGGACAACGTCTCGGTCACGGTGGACGCGGTCATCTACTACCGCATCAGCGACCCCGTGAAGGCGACCTTCGAGGTGCAGAACTTCGGCTACGCGGCCACCACGCTGGCCCAGACCAACCTGCGCAACCTGATCGGCGACAAGTCGCTCGACGAGACCCTCACGGCGCGCGACCTCATCAACGCCAACCTGCGGGCCGTGCTGGACGAAGCCACCAACACCTGGGGTGTCAAGGTCACGCGCGTCGAGGTGCAGAAGATCGATCCGCCGGCCGACATCACCGAGGCCATGTCGCGCCAGATGAAGGCCGAGCGCGACAAGCGCGCCAACATCCTCGAGGCCGAGGGCGTGAAGCAGG
>Ga0315276_10003752_pt1 | contig 13911 bp, 17 predicted proteins | sample YL17G05_0_MG_FD_204542 | JGI IMG/M metagenome (GOLD analysis project Ga0315276, IMG submission 204542) | Sediment microbial communities from Yellowstone Lake, YNP, Wyoming, USA - YL17G05_0 | ecosystem: Environmental > Aquatic > Freshwater > Lake > Sediment | place: USA: Wyoming | collected...
AGATAATACTCTTTAAGTCTGCTTTTCCATTGTCTTTCCGATCTTACATCATCTTTTACAATATCCCACGGGTCAACACAAAGTAACTCAAGTCCTTTATTTAATACGCACATGTTTTTAGCATTAACCCCTATAGACACACCAATTTCTGCGCCTTTATGAAACTTAAAATCTCTAAATAATTTATATAAACTGTTTCTACCAAAATTAACTACAACAGGAGATGTTTTATTTAAACTATTATAAGTATCGTGTAAAAATTTTGCAACATCAATCATAAAATTATTCTCCTTATTTCTATGTACGGTTTTTATATTTTTTAAATTATCAGGATGCAAATGAGTATTATTATCAAGAAAAAAGATTGAATTTGATCTAGCCTTTTCAATACCTTCTTCTCGCGTAGTCACATAATGAGCAAAAGGAAAAGCTTTTTTAATATATTCTGTTGGATTATCATTTACAACAATAGCTTCCCAATTTCTCATAGTCTGCGCTTCAAGACTATCTAAAGCATCAACAAGATGATATTCGTCTTCTTTAGGAATTGTAATAATAACACTGATTAAAGGTTTATCATAAGCTCTTACTGGATGCGAATATTTTTCGGGTTTTGCCATGCTAGCAAACGGATGTTGACCGTCTTTTGCCCAAGGATGACTTTCCAACCAATTAGGAGTAAAATAATCCTTATTAGAAGAAATTCCAATACCATAATAATAATTAAATAGAAGTTCTCCTGTTACAAATTTAGCATTATAACCTATAGAACCTGCTCTTAACCAAAATTCAGCATCATCAGCCCCCGTACCTTTAGGTGCATATCTTTGTCTATAGCCCCCCAATCTATCAAACATAGTTCTTCTAAATACACAGCAACAAGAGATTTGATTCTTACCCGCTAATTGCTTTTCATAATCAAATTCTCTAGGCCAAAAACTATTATAACTTTTTCCATTCGTATGATGTGTCCTCATTCCTGTATAAGTAATCCCCAAAGAATTATCTTCTTCTAACACATTTATACATTTTTCTAAATATGTTGGAAGAATCCAATCGTCTGCATCTAAACAACATATATATTTCGTATGGGTAGATAATATGCCATTATTTCTGGCTATAGCCGAGCCTTGATTTTCTTGCTGAATAAGAGTTACAGGATACTGATTAATAATTTCTACGGAATTATCCTCAGAACCATCATCAACAACTATAATATCTGATTTAATTGTTTGACTTATAGCACTTTCAATTGTTCTTCCAATCGTTTTTCTTTTATTATAAGAACTAATAATTATTGACACGCTAAGAGGATCAGGTAAAAAAGTTAAAGTGATTGTTTCATTGGTAATAATTGGTTTAAAATGCATATCTCTAGCTATTATCTCTGCTAATTGTTCTGAAGGTACTGTTACAAATCTAGAACTTCTCAGGGCTTGAATAGTTTCAGCATTTTCTTCAAACTCTTTTTGTGAAGCTGGATAATCAGCAGTAAGATATAAATTATATAAATGGACTAAACCATTATCTCCATATTCATAATTCGCACTCAAGGTAACATTCCTAATTTTCTTTTTACTACTCTGGTACTCCCCCAATAAAGTAGTGAGCGTGTAAATTCTCTATTATTAGTTACAGTGTTTGCTCTTAGACCTCTACCAGTTTTAATGCTTATTACTGGCACTTCTGTACTATAATATGTCCAATCACGCTTAAGATTTCTAAAAGGATTAGTAGGATAACGCTCTTTACTCCAAGTGGGCCTACCTTCAAGCTCCTTTTTAATAAGGTCTATGTAATATTCCCTACCAATAATTTGAGCGCCCTCACACCAACTTTTCCTGACAAAATAACTTCTCCAATATTTAAGTACCCACACATTACCATACCTATAAACTCTATCTAATTTCTCAGGTTCATAATTAAAATAATCATACGGATAAAGATTATCAGCTTCAGCAGAAATAACAAAAGGAGTTTTGGCGGCTTCACAAGCAATCAATACTTGTCTATATAAATTATTATCATTTGCACCAACATCACCTATACAAATATTTTCTCCAAATTTTATTGGCTTCTGAGAAACCGATATAATAGGGAATCTATTCTCACTAGTTTTTAAAAGTATCTTTTGTATCTTTTTCTCAAATTCTTCATCCTCTCGATTAGAGGTAAAATATATAATGGTAGCATCGTCTTTAATCATACTATCTCTTGCCCACAAGTAGGACATTGTTTATAAGTATAATTTGGATCGTATAAGTTCATAACTTCATGCACCGACCCCCAAGGAACTATATAATTTCCACGAACTGGCCCTAAAGCTTTTCTTTCTCCTACAGCATGAGTTCTTCCAGGGGGAGTAGTTATATATCCTAAAGCGTGAGGATGAGAAAACACAATCATAGGCGCACCCCCCCAACCCTTTTCTGTTTGCCTTGGAACAACATTTAATTTATCATCATAGCGTCCAGGTTCACCACAAAAAGCTGTATCATAATCAGGCCATTTCTCCAAACGCTCTTCCAAAGCATCCACAAGCATACTTCTAAGACAAATAAGGGTAAAAATAATCATGCGATCTCGATAAGAATAAACCATTGGTTTAGACCATGTAAACACAGACCACTTATTCATATCATAATATAAAATATTATCTTTAGAAGGTCTAGATTGAAAATGTTCAGGAGGATAAAGGACATCATCTTCGACCATTGCTACAAACTTAGTTTTAGCGGCTTTAGCACCAATAAGTATTTGCGTATAAATATTTTTATTTGATCTTCCGATGCCACCTACACATATGTTCTCTCCAAAATCCATTGGTTTATGCGATATGCTTACCACAGGAGTATTACCAATAGCCAATTTTAAATACTTCATCGTATTAGAAAGAAAAAAAGGATTAGCAGTTTCAAGAAAATTTGAAGTATAATATAAACAAGTTAAATCCTTATGAGTAGTTTCAATTATCTTTTTTCCCATTTCTATTCCTTGATAAAAAACCAGCTAGGTGTATGATCTTCAGTAGTAAGAAAAAGTTCCTGGTTATGAACTTTAACATAAGTATCAACAGCTAAAATTACATTAGCGTGACGCAATCTGTAATAATCATGCCCCGATATAATTCCGCCAATCTTTACTTTCTTACTCCAATTAATCATATCTTCCATAACGTAATCAAAAGTATGGTTAGCATCAATATAAACAAAATCCAAACTTTCATCTTTAAATTTAGTTACCGCACTCATACTAGTGGATTGTATAAAAGTAATATTAAAAGGCTCTAATATTTTTTTAGCATGAGCATAATTACTTTCATTCAATAAACCTTCATCCCCAGGATCATTAGGATTGGATTCCCAAGTGTCTATACAATAAAGATGAATATTGGGAACATTCCAACAAAATACTCTAGAAAATTTACCTTTGCAAACACCAATTTCTGCACCTTCTTTAAAACCTAATACTCCACATAATTTAGCAATATCAACTCTCGTATTTACTCCAGAATAAATTGTCATGATATCCACCCAGGAACAGGTTTAAATTTATCAATAAGCCACTCAATCGGATATTTTTGGTTATCTCCCCATGCCTCACCAATATTCATCCATTTCATAACATATTTTTCTGCTTCATCAGAACTCACTTCTAGATTATAACCTCTTGATTTTTTATGCAAATGTGCATACCAAGTATTTTTGTTTACAACTACCCTTCCACCCGATAACCAACATTTCAAACCGACTTCTTGAAATTCACTCCAAAAAGCGCCGTAATGCTCCTCATCTAAAAGTTCTAATTGTTTATAATATTCTTTATGCATAAACCAACAAGAGCCTTGGGCTGACATCAAATCATCTATCTTTTTCTCGTTTAAATCTTTTCGTTTATTCAGTTCATCCCAATTTACACCATGTAAACCAATTTGTCTTCCATTCCGATCCAAAGTATACGGATAAGATAAATACATATAATTAACATCAGGTTTACCAACATCTTGTATCATCCAATTTTCTGCATCCAATCTCTTACGAGTTGGAACAACAATCCAATTGGCTTCACAATTCTCAATTAATTTAATATCAAATCCTTCATCAAACATACAGTGAGCATCACATTTTAAAATATATTCGCTCTTAGCAATTCCTACACCTGAATTAATTGCACTACGCATACCCCGCGCTAAACCACGATGAATAATAATAACTCTTTTATCATCTATAGGCATAACTTCGGGCCAATAGCCATCCAAAATTGCGATTACCTCAATCTCTCCAATAGCCTTAGAAAGAATATCATCAATTGTATTATTTAAATACTTTTCATTTCTGCTAGGTATTACAACACTCAGCATAATTTTCCTCTTTACTCCTCATCATAAAATTTTCATTTTATTAGGCTGGTAAAATTGTTGCACTAACCGTATATTTAAGACTCGCAGAAGCAGAAATAAAAGCAGTAAGTGTTTCTAACGCAAAGAATAATGAAGTTGAACTAGCTCCCGCAACAACCGGATGACGTATTGTGCTTGTATCAAAAGTTCTACTAACAGAACCAGATGTGTTTGTACTGGAAGTCATAGCTGGAAGATCAAAATAACTTAGTTTATAAGATTGATCAGTATAATTATCCATATAAGGAGCATTATCTATGGCTATAGTTGCGGCATTACTGTTAAAAAAATGAACTCTAAATGCAGGGACAAGAGAAGATTTATTACAAGATACAGAAAGACCCATGACAAATCCAGAGCCACCAACAATATCAAAAGCATTAGGAAGTTCATATGGAGTGACTACAGTTGATCCAGCACTCACAACATCCCCAATAGAATACGCAGTAGCGCTTCCAGAACTATTTATAAATTCTAAATCAACTCTATTCATTTGCCCACTAGTAGCGCCCTGATTAGTTAATGGGGTTAATGTTAAATCATCTAATATGCGATACCATTGCCCTGTATTTGTTACATACAAATCAGCCCCAACATAACTTGCTCCAGATACCTTATTAGAAACAATATCCGTACTTAAGCATTGATAAGTCGGTTTTGTACCAGGGATGAATGTAAGACTCATAATTATTTCTCCTTTTCATCCTCATTATCTAAGGATAATAAAACTATTATATTTTACAATAAAAACTATCTTTTATATTATTTAGTTTCTTTTAAGCCACAAGATCAGCGCTACCTTTGCAAAGCGAAAGGTCCAGCGTGTTATTGTGGTGAGAGATGTCAAGTACAACTGCGTTAGTTTTCCAGGTTGTCATTCTATCCTCCTAACAATTGAAGTGCTTCATAAACTTTCTGCTTTACCTGTTCGTACATCAATACCGCCGCGCCCGCCGCCCTCGTAGTAACATAATACCTGCTCATTATACGTTCCCCCTCGGATGAAAACGGTATCCCCGGGCGCAACCTTGCTAACTGCGTTCTGAATGGTCAGCCAGGGGCTTGCTTCCGTCCCTGGATTGGTGTTTTTGCCGATTGGGGAAATGTAATAATTCATAGTCGCTCCTCACACTTCGTAAACCATTAGCGTCGGCGTGTTAGCGCCTTCGCTTGAACTGAATCCATAGCAGTCATTCACTTCGGTATCGCAGCGGATAAGAAAACCGTTGTTCGTAAAAGTGCCGTTGATCATTTCCTCAATCTTCAGCGCGTCCAGCGGAATCTGGATTGTACCTGCACCCTCGCTCGCCGTCAGGTTAATGCTGCCGATCTCCGTCTGTTCGCAGTCTGCCGCGTCAAACCCGCCGGCCGTTGTACATATCCACCGTCACCGTCCCGCCGGGGTAAGCCGTCCCTCCGGCTGTGTAAAATGCGTAATAGTTGTAAGTTGGCATTATTGTTCGACCTCCCATTTGGCGGCAAAGTCTGAAAGGAAATGCCGCGCTTGATTTTGACTGTCTTGATAGGTTGCGTTCACACCGCCGAATACACCCATGCGCAAACGGTCAACCCCGCCATAGGTAAACGTTACCAGTGGCCCATAAGCGGTTGAATTGGTCGAATAAGTTATAGACGCCTGCGCCACTCCGAAAATGCTTGCAAGTCTATTTCTGACGTTTATCGCCGTAAGGTCGGCATCATCCCATACTGCCTCGAAGATCACCGCCTTATTATCCGGTCTGATGCGCCAGTGGTTTCTCATGCGCGGGTTACCGTCCTGATTTCGTTGGCCCAAGTGTTGTAATTGGTCAATCAGGGTATTAATTTGACCCGCCGTCAGGTTCAAACTTTCGATGTAAAAATACAGGTTTACGTCACTCATTAGGGCACCTTAGCGGCGATGGCGACTTCAGCGGCCGTGGCTTCACGATTGAGAATGAGGGCATGAGCGAGCGTACCAGGCCAAACGTAAGAGGGTGTAGTATCGTAGGCGCCGATTACGCATTCGGTCGCACTGAGCGCACCTGCCCAGATGCCTATACCGGTTTTTGTTGCTCCGAATTGAACGCCTTTATTGTAGGCGATGACACGATCATTAGAGTGTGACCAGGTGAGGGCGGTATGTACCCAGCTTGTTTCTGCGTAGGCGCCGTTAACGACTTGAGCGACGGCGGCTCCGGCTTTGAAGTAAAAGACCAGGTCATTGTCAATGTAGTTTTTGAAAAACAGGAACGAGTTATCGGCGTCTACTCCGGTCAGGCAAAAAAAATCGTGCTCGAGTCCATCGACCAGGGCGGCGGCGTTGATCTTGCGCCAGATCATCATAGTACCCTCAGCGCCACTGAAGGCGGCGGCAAGGCTGGCGGAATAAATGTTAACGCAGTCATTCGCACCATCAAAGTAAGGGCTGGTATTACCGTCACCAATCCCAGATTGTCCAAGGTCAACGCCGGTGTAGGCACCGTTGCGGGCGTTTCCGCTTTTGTCGGCGGCGACTGAGCCGGACGATTCCCACAGGGGCCAGTAGGCAATTATGGATGATCCAAACGTACTCAATATTTTATTGTAGTACTTTGCACCTCCCATGACTTGAAGCAATTTTTTAGACGCATCCATCATGCACCTTCCTCATACCAGTCGAATAATGTGGATGCAGTTCCATTTCTTGCGATTCGTAATTGAGTCCCTGTCCAAACGTCTCCACATCTGAAAAGGACACTATCCCCTGCTTGAAATGCGAATGAATTAACTTTGGCTATGGTTTTCCAAGGAGCAGTTATTGAGCCATCAGATGTGTCATTACCAATTGTTGCAATATAATATATAGCCATTATTTTATCCTTATTATATTTGAAATAATAAAAGAATTATAAAAAATCCTCTTTATGATCCTTAAAATCTGCATCGGTTAAACCATCTTGCATCTTATTCTGTCCTATAGCTTTGTGAAATTGTTCAGCTAGCCAAGGAGAAGGACTCATAAATAAGCGCCAAGTAACAGGTTTTTTCCAATATTTTTTTCTCTTATGATCATAGATTATAAAACTTTTTATTTCACGAATAGTTATCCTAAACATATGCATATACACAAAAGACTTTTTATTTTTTATCATTTCAACAAGTATATCTTCAAAAGTTTTTAAAATTATACGAACATCGCCTCTCGTAAATTTCGCTCTTTTAGCGATCTCTTCAACTAAATAATCTTTTCCATAATCGGCTTCACCTTTCGGTAATCCTCTTCCACTCATATTTTACCTCTTATCTCTTTTCTTTTTTAATTCTTCTATATCTCTAGTTCGTCATCATTAAAAAACGAATAATATTTTTCTTTTGTTTTTTGTTCTTCTTCGGTTTCGGGAGAAGATAAAATTTTATATAAAGACTTCCCAAAAGTAGTTACACAATAATTCTCATATCCCCAATTAAAATCCATTTCTTTATTTCTATTCCAAGGCATAATAATGCGACCTTTCCACCATTCTCTCATTTTCTGTTTATGTTCCTCACTACGTTTCACTCCTTTTGGGCTAGTAACTATTTCTTTGCAAGTATTATAGGCAGGATTCCATCTATTAACTAAAATTTGCTCATAAAAAGTTAATTCATTTTCTTCACAATATAAAAGAATTTCAAACTTAAATTTAGATTCCCCATATTTATTAAAAGAATTTTGCATATAGGGACTATGATGAGCATTCTTTTTTAACTCATAAAAATGCTGACTTTTTCTTCTATTTAGATTTATAGATTGACCGATATACAAGTCTCCAGTAATTATATTTTTAATTTGATATATTCCACAATTTAATTTATTTCGCATAGTCCTTTACCATTAACAAAGCAGATATAGTCAAATTACTAAGCTATACGCATTTAATAATTTTTTCCTCTGTTTTTATGATCTAGATAACAATTATTACACATATTATGCTTTTGACGATATTTCTTCTCTATTTCTTTTCCACAAACCTCACAAAAAATAGGATAAAAATAAGCACTCTCATATGGGTCTGGAACAGAAACATAGCTACCTGAATTATCATTCGCATATAATATTTTAAAATTATCTCTTCCATTTATATAATAACGTGTATTAGGAGTAACAGCTTCAATCATCTTTTGTTCAAAAAAATAATGCTTTATATAATTTCTCTCAGTTTTGGAAACATAAACTTTAGCCACTGGTAAAATTGTTGCAAAATTATAATTTATATAATAATTAGAACTACAAGAATGATTAGCGGTTTTATTAAATCTAGATATAACCAACATCGTAAATAAAATCTTTTCATATATATAGTTATTCAAAGTTCTTATTGATTCAATTTCTGATTTATTTACAATTACTGAATGAGCCAATTTTAAATATTGTTTTTTACTTTTAGCAATGGCGCTACTTATAGAATCTTCAAAAACGACTTCATTAAATTCCGAATTATTACGTATACAAAAATTAATTAACTCTTCCCTAATTTCAGATTCTTTCTTATTCTTAAAACGAAAATACTTAGAAAGAATAAGCAAATCATGCCACTTTATATAATATCCATGAGTACCATTAATTAATAAATTAATAGCATAGCGTTCTTCATCAAAGATCATCATATATATTACCCCCATCGTTATCTTCTTCTAATTCTTGTATGACAATCTCTACTGGATATAAACTATAATTTTTTCCTAAATATCTTATATTTCCTTTCTCATCTAAAAACGGAACTAAAGAAACTTCCTGCCTGTTCAGTTCTATATTTTCTATGATCCCATCCCCAAATACGCTCCAGGCAAAACTCTTAGAATCAGACGGATGCAGTTCATAACATATAATAACAGCAAGTTGCGCTAATTCCTGAATAGAAGAAGAAATCTTAAAACATTCCTGCCTAATATACTTATCATACTGCTCAAGCGTCCTGTACATCTCTTCACCAGAAGAATTCTTTATCTTATTAAAATTTCTCTTCTCAGAACGATACTTCTTATAGATATTATAAACCAGCTTCAACTTGTTCTTATCAATAGGAATATTGCTATTCTTCAAAATTGAAATAAATGTATTATCGGCAGGTTTCAAACTTTTTGATTCAGCTTTTATCTCTTGTACATTTTCTTCCATGAAGTGGCAAATGCGGTTCATAATGCAATCTGAATCTAAAAGAGGAGAATATTTATGATATTTATCTTTTGTTTTTATTTCCTCTTCACTTTCTGACGAATTTAAAACTTCCCGCAATGATTTCCCAAAAGTAGTAATACAATAATTCTCATAAGCAGAATTATAATTATTATGTTTTTTAGCATATTGAGAATACAAATATCTAAAGAAATAAGGACGCTTATCAATTAAAATAGAATTATTAAAGGCGGCGTTTTCTTTTTCAACTTTAGCCATATCTTCTGTAGTTTTACTCCAATTTGTCCAATGTTTAGGGATTGGACGAATTTCCAAACCTTTTTGAGAATCAATAATCCCTCCTTGTTCTTTCCGACACTGTTTCAAACGATTTATCAGCATCTCGTATTCCAGTGTATCTTTTTTAAATTCTGGAAGCATAGCATACATTGTGGTGGATATATTCGTTAAAAATCCTACTTTAGTATTAAATCCTTTAATATCGTATAAATATAATTCGTCTTCTACAATGCGTTTTTTTTCTGCCTTTTTAGTTTCGTAATAAATTGGATTACCGCCTGTTGCGCCAGAAATAATTTCTTTTTGATTGGTTACACATACTAAGTCTCCGTCTACGTCACTGCCGCCGTGAAGCATGTGATCCATTCCATGAATATTATAAACAACGCCACTATAAATATAACGATACCATTTTTCTATTTCTGGATTTGATTTTAAATTTAGAATATTTACTTCAGAGCGCCAAGTCAAAGGAGCGCGCATTGCGGCTAGTTTCCGACAACCTTTCTCCGACCAATATTGACTATATTGCTCATCTTTTTCTAGCAAACCTTTAATTGGCAAACCAAAAATATATTCACAAAAAGCATACGGATCGTTAATCATGGTTGTATAAAACCCATCCACAATCAAATTTCCCAAATAAGATTCTTTTATTTTTTTATTTAAACTACGAATAAGATAACTTTTAATATAAGGATCATTCAATAAATTATTATTCAATAAAACAGCTTTACAAACATTATCTTGTAATTTAGTATAAATTAAAGGATCATATTCCCGATTACTAATCTCACCCATCAAATATAATAAAGTATAATAATATTTAGAATTAATAATCCCATTGAGATAATCAACAGTAGGTTTACAAAGACTATGAATTTGAGAACGATTAAGATCGAGAACTTGCAAAAACTGATAATTTAAATTAGCATGTGTCTTTTCGTGCTTGGGACTCCATTTACTTATATTCCAAGTAATCCCATTTTCTTTAGAGCATTTAATATACTCGTCAATTGAATTCCAGCCATCCCATAATTTAAACATACTCTTTGTAATAATAATGTCAGCATCTCGAATATTATATTCATTCCCCCAAACATCAGTTATAACGTGTTTACCGCATTCATCAGAAAAAGCATGAAAATCAAAAGTACAAACCATACCTTTAAGAAAATTGCTACGAATGACAAATGTAGATGGAATGTAATCTAGTTCCAATTCCCCCGCCCACCTCTCAGCCATAGTCGGAGAAATCAAACCCTGCCCATCCCACAAATTAAATATAATCTCTTTTTCTACTTCTTGGATATTATCATCACCCGATGGATGCTCCTCAATAAAGTCTACTTTTTCTTTGCGTGTAACTTCACAATCAGGAACAACACAAAAATAAGGAGTAGAAACCGCATGGCTAGAAGAAGAAGCTAAACTAAAATAAGCAGAAAATTTATTCGGGATAAGTTCTAAATTTTCATTGCGCCCGTTATTCAATATTTTCTTCAAAGGTTTCTCATATTCATCCGAAACAAACATAGCAATATTTCTTCTAGCGTTACCAGCAGAGCATAATAACCGGACATATTTTATTCCGTTTATAATAAAACCATTCTCTCCTATATTGCGGTAATGACTATTGTTCTCAAAATAAACACTAATAATTTCTGGCACAAAAAGTTCTTGATCAATTTTCTCTTCTATTTCAGAAAGTTTTTCAATATTTCCATAAGAAGAATAACTATTTTTTATTTTTTTACGTTCTAGAATAAGATTACAAATGAGTTCCTGATGATCCTCCAAGTGTCCTTTTATTTGGCGAAGGGAGCGCAACATCTGACTGTCACCCAACGCCACAATCTCGCCATTTAAGCGAGCCTGTGAAATTGATATATTGATGTTATAATTACTCTTCTTTAATCGTTGACTAGAAAATTTAAAGATGTGATATTGCTGTAGGAGTTTTCCCAAATATTATCGCTCCCGTCATTATTTCTAAAATCGTAATTATGTTCTTCGGTCAGATCATCATAATAATCATTCCCAAAGAACCTATAAGACATTTCATTCCAAACTTCTTCTTCCAGATAATCATCATCCAATTCTGCCTGGATATAATCTTCGCATATTTCTCCATCGAACCTTAATAATTTTTCATCTGGATTGCACACCATTTTAAGCATACAATCCGAGCAACCCATGTCATATCTCCTTTTTTATATTATCCTTATTTTTTATTAACCATTCTCCAATTTCATTTTTATAAACATTAATTCGATCAATTTTAACAAAGCATTGCCGACAGAAAACAGATTCCCATGAATTATCAGCTAACTTTAATTCTTCACCACATTTAGGACAGGTGATAATAATTCGCATTTCTGGAATTGCATCATTAAAAGTACAATACGGACATGACCCCGTTCCGATAAATAGGGGTTGTTCTTCTTCGTTATTATAATTGACAACATTTAAACTAGGCTTTGCCTTAACCATCAAAATTTCATAACCATCTTCACCAATTTTCTCATCAAGATGATTGTTGACAATTTCTATAGCATTCCAAAAATTATCTCCGATGATATGAAAATCTCCTACTACCTCTTGCTTTATATCCCAAAATTTTATTTTGTAAACCATTCCCATAAAAATTCTCCTTTATTTCTAATAAAATATTCTTTTTATGCTAATAAAAAATAACTCTATGTTTTATCCCAAAATCTTTACAAACACAACTAGTTGTTAAATTATCTCTATAGCCCATAATACAAAATCTATTCAAGTCTTTATAATTTTGAAAATCATCATCATAATACTCATCAGGAGGATCATTCAAGCAATCCTCTAAAATGGGATTCCATTTCGCCATAAATGCTTCGGATCGACTAATATAATAGTTATATTTATCCCGAATGAAATCTCTGTTTCCTAATTCTAAAAGGGATAGTCCTTCAAAATCTACATATACTAGAGCAAAAACTTTTTCCATATTTTTAATTTTATGTAATTAGTGCGCTACCCATAAATCAGAGGTGCGATAGGAACTGATAAATCCAAATGGCAAATAAAAATATCCCTTATCCCCCCAAGCATCAGACCATGAATTTTTAACAATAAAATAACCACCACCATTCCAGGCTGGATCATTCTGATACCCAACCACAAAGACAGCATGACCACCCAAAACCTTATCCGTCATTGGACAACGGCTAGGCATGGGTACTTTTCCGGTATTGGCTACTTCTTGAGTTTCAAAAGAACTATACACCAGCATACCCATGACTACCGGATCACCCTGCGCTAAAGCAGTACGCAATGCTAAAGAAGTTGTGTCAACTCGCTCATAAGTACTAATTTTATAAGGTAAAGCCTTCTGCACCATTTCAGGAGTTGGAGTCTCCGTAAAACGAGAAATATCATAAGGATCATCCACTTCTGGACAAGTACCCATTTCTTGCAAAACTTTCAACCCATCCCTGATATAAGCCCCGCTATCCTCAAAAACAGTCCCTTCTAAGAAACGCTCCTGCCAATAAAGAAACAAAGGAGATAAAACTGTATGCTCTACTCCCAAATACTTCCACATCATCCATTCACGCAAACCTGTAGCCATAGCAAAAGCAGTACAGCTACCCAATTGCCCCTGATCCCGCACAGGCGAACATTGTGAACGCATATCAATAAAATCAGGCAATAACCTAGACGGTAAGCGAACTTTGTATTTATAATCTCGAATATCCTTTGGGTCTGGTTTCCAACCAAAAGAATGTCGTGCTGGTTGCATTTTTATTGGCATTATATTTCTCCTTTTTTATTCACTAATTATCTTGGATAAAATTTTATTATTCACTAATAATTATTCTGAATGAATCCGCTTTATACTCTATTTTCTGTAGGGAATTTTTTGTATCATAATTTTCCTGTAGCTCACTATCATCCCAAGGTACACTCACATAAATTTCTCCATTTTTACCTTTAACTTCTACGTGGTTAGTATTTTTACCTTTAACTTCTACATGAGTAATATCTTTAAAAATATTCAAATGATCCGCAAAAGTCTCTTCAATCCCATACTCCAATTGAAACCATGTCTTTAAAT
>Ga0315276_10003753_pt1 | contig 13909 bp, 7 predicted proteins | sample YL17G05_0_MG_FD_204542 | JGI IMG/M metagenome (GOLD analysis project Ga0315276, IMG submission 204542) | Sediment microbial communities from Yellowstone Lake, YNP, Wyoming, USA - YL17G05_0 | ecosystem: Environmental > Aquatic > Freshwater > Lake > Sediment | place: USA: Wyoming | collected...
GGTCAGAACGTCGAGCAAGGCCTGGTCGGTGACGCCGAAGTGCGCCACCAGCGCCGCGGACTCTCTTGCGATCTCGGGGAGGACGTAGGGACGGTCCATGTAGACGACGGTCACGGTCGGCTTGAACTGCATGAGCGGGCGGAGTCCGGCGAGTTGGTCCGCACTGAATGTGAGGTCGATCGGGACGCCGCCCGTGTTGAGCCCCCCGGCACCGCCACCCGCCGCGCCCCGCTGCGCGGCTGTCCCGCGAGCCGGCCCGGCTTCGGTCTCGCCGGAACGGCCGCGAGCCCGTCCGCCGCGGCCCCCGGCTTCGCCGGGACCGCCAGCCCGCGTCAGCCGGACCACACACACGTCCGCCTCGGCCGGCGTCGCGACGGCGATGAGTCCGCCGGCAGCCACGGCAAGCGGATCGATTCCCTGCAAGTACACCTTCGTTCCTGCCTTGAGCGGCAGGATGTGCTTCCCGTTCGCCAGCACCACGATCGACTTCCGCTGAGCCGTCCGTGCCTTCTTCTGGAACTCGGCGTTGTTGACAGTTCTCGCGGCATTCTCCGGGTCGGCGTACGGGTTCTCGAAGATCCCCAGCGCGAATCGGATGCGGAGCATGCGGCGCACCGACTCATCGATCCGGCTCTCGGGCACCTCGCCCCTTCGCACCAGGTTGACCACGTATTCCGGCGTCGAGTCGTTGCTGAAGATGTCCGTGCCGGCCTCGATGGCCTTTCGATAACGCTGTTCCACGGTCAGGTCCTCGACGCCCCAGGCCATGCTCGTCGTGATGCCGGAGTCCGAATTGACGACGCCCGTGAACCCGAGCCTGCCGCGGAGCAGATCGGTGATGATCTCGCGGTTGAAGGCGTTGCCCACCTGCTCCTTCGTGATGTCCTTCGGAATCGAGTAGTAGGGCATGATGGCCGCGGCGCCCGCGTCGATGGCGGCCTTGAATGGGCGCACGTGATAGGCGAAGTTCCCTCCGGGGTACACGTCGTACTTGCCGTAGGCGAAATGCGAGTCCTGACCCTCGATGGCGGGACCGCCGCCGGGGAAGTGCTTCACGATCAAGGCGACGCTGGTCGGTCCGAGCGTCGGCCCCTGGAAGCCGCGCACCATGGCGCGCAGCATGTCACTGGCAAGATCGGCGTCCTCGCCCAGCGTGCCGGAGATCCTTCCCCAGCGCGGCTCCGTCGCAAGGTCGGCCTGCGGATGGTAGGCGCCACGCAGACCGACCGAGACGTACTCCTGCGCCGCGATACGCGAGAACTCCTCGACCAGCGCGGTATCGCGTGTGGCCGCAAGGCCCAGGGTGCCCGGCCACTGGGAGAAGCTGGCGCCCGCCTCATCGATGCCGACGATTCCAGCCGAGCCGAGATGGTTCCTCGGGTTGGTCACGAAGAACGCCGGAATGCCGAGCCGGGACCGTTCCGCGATTTCCTGCACGCGGTTGAGCCACGTCGCCATCGTCCGCGGCGAGGTGTTCACGCGAACGATGAACTGTCGTATGTGCCTGGCGATGACCGCGTCCGACGTCCCAAGCTGCGTCGACCGTCCGAACGCCCCATCCAGGCTCTCGGTCTTCTCGACCAGCGCGCCGTCCGGTCCCATGGGCAAGGTGGGACTGACCATGAAGCCGGCTTTCTCCTCGAGCGTCATCCGGCCGACGAGGTCGTTCACCCTGCGCTCGACCGGCTCTCGCCAATCCTCGTACGGATCCACGCGGCCGTTCTTGCTGAGGTCCTTGAACGTCAGGCCGTCCACCGTCAGGACGGGGACCGTGCGGGAACCGAGGACCGGCGCCTTGGCGCCGCCGGGCTGGTGACCGGCCGAGAGACCCGTCACGGCGGCCGTGACGAGGAGTGCGCAGCAGAGGACGGGACGAAACTGCACGGACTGCCTCCCAGGTGGCGGTCTACCTCAGCCAGAGACGCGAGCGTAGCGTCACCGTGGCGCGCGGTCAATACAGGACTCGGCGCCGGTGCCGAGAACCCGGGCTATGACGGCGGCTACATCGTCGCCACGTTCGGCGTCGCGGCTCAGCGACACCTGCCCGCGGCGGCATACTGAATCGGGACAGTGACGCGGGGTATGATGCGCCCATGGTGCTTCGCCTCGCGCTCGCCTTCGTCCTCGGTTGCACGGCCGTCATGCCCGCGGCGCCGGCCGCGACACGGCCGGTCGACCTGGTGGATCCGCGCATCGACACGTTCCAGACGCGGTGGATCTTCTTCGCCTCGGCCTCCCGGCCGTTCGGGATGGTGTCCCTCAGCCCCGACACGAAGCTCGAGGGCGACTGGGGCGCGGGTTACATCTACGTCGAGCCCTACATCCGCGCGTTCTCGCACATCCACGACTGGCAGCTTGCCGGCGTCCCGGTGATGCCCATCGTCGGCCGCATGAACGGCCATGAAGGCTACGAGGCCTACAAGGCGCCGTTCTCCCACGACCGCGAGACCGTGCGCGCCGGCTACCACAAGGTCGTGCTCGACAACTCCGGCATCACGGCGGAGCTGACCTCCACGACGCGCGTCGGGTTCCATCGCTACACGTTCCCGGCGACGGATGACGCCTACGTCCTGCTCGACGTCGGCGCGCCCATCGCGATGACGACGATGGCCGACGCGTCACTCCGGCGGATCGGCCCACGGCAACTCGCCGGCTCGTCCACGATGGCGCCCACGATCCGCCGCGAGAAGGCGTGCACGGTGTACTTCGTGGTGGCGTTCGACCGGGACATCGCCGAATTCGGCGGCTGGGAGAAGAACGGATCCGCGAAGGCTGTGAAGGCCGGCGTGGATCGCGTGTCGGGGCCCGACTCCGGCGGATTCGCGCGGTTCCGCTTCGAGCGGCCGTCGCAACTGCGCATGAAGGTGGCGATCTCCTACGTGAGCGAGGACAACGCGCGGCGCAACCTCGACACGGAGCTGCCGGGCTGGGACTTCGACGCGACGGTCAGGGCGTCGGCCGACGACTGGAACGCGTGGCTGTCAAAGATCGCCATCGACGGCGGCACCGAGTCGCAGCGCGTCAAGTTCTACACCGACCTGTGGCACGCGCTGCTGGGCCGGCGGACATTCTCGGACGTCGACGGGCGCTACGTGGACAACACCGGCCCCGAGGCGCGGATTCGACAGGTGCCGCTCGACGCGGCGGGGCGCCCGACGCGCGCCACCTACAACAGCGACTCGTTCTGGGGCTCGCAGTGGAACCTCAACGTGTTGTGGTCGTTCGCCTACCCGCGCGTGATGAGCGAGCAGATCGCCTCGCTGGTCGACTACTACACCAACGGCGGCATGACGGCCCGCGGGCCGGCCGGCGGGAACGACTCCTTCGTGATGATCGGCGACCAGGCGACGCCGCTCATCGCGGCGGCGTACAACAAGGGCATCCGCGACTTCGACGTCGAGGCCGCCTATGCGGGCGCGCGGAAGAACGCCTTTCCGGGCGGCATTCGCGATCGGGCGGGCTACGAGTTCGGGCCGAACCCTCAAGGCGGCGGCATGCAGGACTACGTCGAGCGCGGCTGGATCCGCGCGGTCCCCGGTACGAAGGGGTTCCATCGCGCCGGCGCCGCGCAGACCCTCGAGTACGCCTACCAGGACTGGTGCCTCGCCCAGTTCGCGAAGGGGCTCGGCAAGCAGGACGACTACGCCGTGTTCATGAAGCGGTCCGCGAATTGGAGGAACCTGTTCGATCCGTCGGTGGGCTGGATCAGGCCGAAGAACCCCGACGGCACGTGGCTCGAGCCATTCACGCCGACGTGCACGGGCGGCGCCTGCCCGGGGTTCGTCGAGTCGAATTCGGCCATCTACACGTATTTCGTCCCGCACGATCTCCCGGGTCTGGTCCGTGTCATCGGCGGCCCGGCGGCCTTCATCGACAAGCTGACCCGGCAGTTCGAGCTCGCGGCGCCGAAACGGTACGTCACGCCGCACGGCAAGCACGCCGAGGAGTGGGTCGACTACGAGAACCAGCCGTCGTGCCACATGGCGCACCTGTTCACGTACGCGGGCGCCCCCTGGCTGACTCAGTACTGGGTGCGGCGGGTCAAGGACGAGGCCTACGGCGGCACCACGCCATCCACCGGCTACAACGGCGACGAGGATCAGGGCCAGATGGGCGGGCTCGGCGTGCTGATGGCGATGGGCCTGTTCGATGTCACGGGCGGCGCGGGCACCGAGCCGCGCTACGAGCTCACCAGCCCGCTATTCGATCGCGTCACCGTCACGCTCGACCCGCGCTACTATCCGGGCAGGACGTTTACGATCACCACGTCGAACAATGCCCCGGACAACGTCTACATCCAGTCAGCCTCGTTGAACGGCCAGCCGATCACCGGCCGGTTCTGGATCACGCACCGTGAACTGACGTCGGGGGGCGCGCTCGCCATCACCCTCGGCCCCCGGCCCAACACGCAGTGGGGCCTGGTGCCGGCTGAAGGCCGGTAACCGACGGTCACCTGGGTGGCTGCGCAGCCGCGGATTTGGTATCCCTGCTGCGAGCGAGTTCCGCCAGCACCTGCGTGCGGACACTGATGGCGTCCTCGGTTTCGAACGTCGACGCCTGCGCGGGCTGCGGGTTCCCGATCCGCCGGTAGAACCTCTCGAGGCTGCCGTCGTCTCTCACGTCTGGCGCTGAGGCCACTTCGACGGCGTGCTGGAGTTCGTGCCCCAGCCACCCGAGCGCCTCGTCCCAGCGCGCGGTGGCGGAGACGTCTACCTTCACGAACCGCCGTGGCCCGTTGCTCGCGACCAGCCTCAATCGGCCGGTCCGGCAGCGCGGCATGAGGCGGACATCGAGATAGACCACCAGGTCGCTGGCGTCCAGGGCAGACAGGAGGCGCGCGATCGTCGGCGATCGGCGGCGCGCCTCGGCCAGCAGCCGCTCAGCGTCTCTGTTCAACGGGCGCACCGCCGGGGAGGGCGCGACGACGGCGTCCGGGCCCCCCTGGCTGGAGAGCGCCGGTCCGCCAGATTCCGACGGCCTGCCTGGGGCCGCCCCGGCCGCGTCGGACGCGCCCGTCAACAGTGCCGCGACTGCTGCCGCCGCCAGCCACCGGTTCCCTTGCGCGTGTGCCGCCATCGCCCGTCCCCCTGGTGCGCGGCCGGCGGGATGGCCGGCTGCACCGGATAGGGCGTCGTGGCGGTTGGAGAACTGTCATCTGGGAGTAGAATCGGCTCCGGCTCCGGCATCTGCCCCTCGAGGAGGCCGTTTGCCTGTTCCCTCAACTGCGAACGTCACCGGACTTCTGGCTGCCTGGCGAGGCGGCGACGCTGCGGCATTGGACAGGCTGGCATCGCTCATCTACGCGGAGCTGCACCGGATCGCGCACCGCTACATGCGGGACGAACGTCCGAACCATCCCCTGCAGACCACCGCGTTGGTCCACGAGGCCTACCTGCGCATGGTCGACGTCACGCGCGTGGACTGGCAGAGCCGGAATCACTTCTTCGCGGTGTCCGCGCAGATGATGCGGCGCATTCTGGTGGAGGCGGCCCGCCGGCGCGGCGCTGACAAGCGCGGCGGCAACGCCTCGCACGTGGCGCTCGACGAGGCGATCGTTCCGGCGCGGGACCGCGCGGCCGACCTCGTGGCCCTGGACGAGGCCCTGGAGGAACTGGCGGCGCTCGCACCGCGGAAGGCCCGCGTCGTGGAACTGCGCTACTTCGCGGGGCTGAGCGTGGAGGAGACCGCGCAGGCGCTCGGCCTCTCGGCCGAGACGGTGATGCGCGACTGGCGGATGGCGAAGCTGTGGCTGCGGCGCGAGCTGTCGGCGACAGACGAGGCGCGCCTCGGAGACACTCCATGACGCCCGACCGTTTCGACGAGATCGAGCGGATCTGTCACGCGGCGTTGGACGAGCCGGCTGACACGCGCGCGGCGTTCCTGGACGCCGCGTGCGCTGGCGACGTCAGCCTGCGGGCGGACGTGGCATCGCTGCTGGCCGGCGCGTCGAGATCCGACTCGCTGCTGAGCCCGCCGTGGTATGTCGCGCCACCGCCGCCATTGGTCGCCGGCCAACTCCTGGGGGCGTACGAGATCACCGGCGAGATCGGCGCCGGCGGCATGGGCGCGGTCTACCGTGCCCGCGACACGCGGCTCGAGCGCACCGTGGCGATCAAGGTCATCGCCGGGGCCGGCGTCGTCGACCCGGCGGCCCGCGATCGCTTTACCCGCGAGGCCCGCCTCGTCGCCTCGCTGAACCATCCGCACATCTGCGCGCTCTACGATGTCGGCCGGGAGGCGCCTTCGCGCGTCGGTGGCAAGGGGGAAGGCGGGGGACGGGAGGAGCTCGTCGATTTCCTCGTGATGGAGTACCTCGCCGGCGAGACACTGGCCGACCGTCTGCGCCGCGGGCCGCTGCCGCTGGCGCAGGCACTCGATCTCGCGGCACAGATCGCCGGCGCGCTGGACGCCGCGCACAAGCACGGCATCGTTCACCGCGACCTCAAGCCCGGCAACGTGATGCTGACGACAGGCGGGTCGGGACGATCGAGCGTCGAGTCGGCCAAGCTGCTCGACTTCGGTCTGGCGAAGCTCGCGGCGCACGGCGAGCGCCCGGCGCTGGCCGGCGGCGCATCGGTGCCGATGCAGACCGCCCCCGTCACGGCAGAAGGGACGGTCCTCGGTACGCTGCAGTACATGGCGCCGGAGCAACTGGAGGGCAAGGAGGCCGACGCGCGGACGGACCTCTGGGCGCTCGGCGCGGTCCTGTACGAGATGCTGACGGGCCGGCGTGCGTTCGAGGGCGACAGCCAGGTGAGCCTCATCGGCCACATCATGAACGCCGAGCCGGCAGCGCTCTCGACGCTCCAGCCGCTCACGCCGCCGTCGCTCGAACGCGTGGTGAAGAAGTGCCTCGCCAAGCACGCCGACGATCGCTGGGACACGGCGCACGACGTGGCCGACGAGCTGACGTGGATCGCCGAAGGCGGTTCGCAGGCCGCGCCCGCCGGGCCGCCTGCGGCCGCGCGCAGAAGCCGGAGGCACCTGCGCTGGTTGGCTGCGGGGGTTCTCTTCGTTCTGCTGGTGGCGGCGCTGGCTGTGACCGTCAGCCGACTGCGTGAAGACCGCCCGGGAACGCCCGTGGTTCGTTTCGCCCTGCCGGCGCCGGAAGGCGTCGGGCTCCGCTACTTCGATCTGCCGGCGCTTTCACCGGATGGTGCACGCATCGTCTTCGGCGGCGAGACGTCCGACGGCAGGAGCCTCTTGTGGGTCCGGCGGCTTGACTCCCTGACCGCCGAACCCCTGGCGGGAAGCGCCGTGACAGCGGCCGGAATCTCGTCCATGGCGGTTCTTCCTTTCTGGTCTCCCGACAGCCGGCAGATTGCATTCTTCGCCGAGCGCACGTTGATGAAGACCGACCTCTCCGGCGGAGCTCCTCAGAAGGTCTCCGACGTGCCTTCGGCAAAAGCGCCGTCGACGTACCAGCGGGGAGGCGGGGCGGGAGGCGCATGGAGCCGCGAGGGAGTGATCGTGTTCGGGGGCGCTTCTGGCGGTGCGCTGTATCAAGTGGCCGCGACGGGCGGCGCGGCGAGTCCCGTCACCGCGCTGGACACGTCGCGGCAGGAGACCGGTCACTGGTTCCCGCGGTTCCTGCCCGATGGGCGGCACTTCCTCTATCTCGCTCGCGGCGCGAAACCGGAGAACACGGGGATCTTCGCAGGCTCGCTGGACGGGAGCCCGGCACGACACGTCTTGAGCGTCGACTCGGCCGCGCTCTATGCGCCGCCCGGCTACCTCCTGTTTGCGCAGGGCCGGATCCTCATGGCGCAGCCATTCGACACCAGGCAACTGCGAGTGACGGGTGAGGCTGTCCGTGTCGCCGAAGACGTGGCGCTGCTGATCCAGAACAGCCCCGGGCTGCCGACGCCGATCGCCTCTGTTTCGGAGAACGGCCTCCTGTGCTACCTGCAAGACCCCGCCGTCAACACGCAGCTCGCCTGGTTCGACCGGGCGGGCACGCGGCTCGGTTCGCTCGGGGAGCCGGGCGACTACACCAATCCTGCCCTCTCCCCGGACGGGACGAGGGTCGCCGTGGGCCGCAAGGATGCCCAAAGCGGCACGCGCGACATCTGGCTCATCGACGTGACGCGCGCGACGTCTTCACGGTTGACTTTCGATCCGGCCGACGACTTCAACCCCGTCTGGTCGCCGGACGGGACGCGCATCGCCTTCAGTTCGAACCGCAAGGGTCGACGGGACGCGTACCAAAAGCTCGCGAGCGGCGCCGGCAGCGATGAACCGATGCTGGATTCCAGCCAGAACAAGAACGTCGAGGACTGGACGCCGGGCTTCGTCATCCTCAACCTCGAACCTCCCGGGAAGGGCACCGAGGTGTGGGCGCTGCCCGTGCCCCCGGAGACGCAGGACAGCGACCGGAAGCCGAAGCCCGTGCTGCAGGGGCCAGGGGACCTGAACCAGGCCCAGGTGTCGCCGGACGGCCGCTGGATGGCGTACCGCTCCGGCGAGTCGGGCAGGTCGGAGGTGTACGTCCAGGCGTTCCCGCCGTCCGGTGCGAAATGGAAGGTATCTACCGAGGGTGGAAGGGAGCCGCGGTGGGGCCGTGACGCCAGGGAGTTGTTCTACCTGGAAGGCGCCAGGCTCATGGCGGTCGACCTGAAGGCCGGTCGTTCCACGGTCGAAGCAGGAGTGCCCAGGACGCTCTTCGTGGCCCCTGTGGATCCACAGCAGATGCGGCGCAATCGCTACGTGGTGACGAAGGACGGGCAGCGGTTTCTCTTCATCACGCCGCTGGCACCGATGGCCAGGTCGCTCAACGTCGTGGTGAACTGGGCCGGCGAACTGAAGGTTCCCCCCCGCTGGTAGCGGGTGCCACCACCTCACGTGCGGCACGTTCATCCGCGGCCGCTCGCTCCACGTGCGCGGCGCCGTCCGCCGCATCGCCGCCTTCACGGCCGGCTGCACCGGAGAGGGCGTCGTGGCGGTGGGAGAACTGCCATCTCGGAGTAAGATCGGCACCGGCTCCGGCACCTGCCCCTCGAGGAGGCCGTTTGCCTGTTCCCTCTGCGGCGAACGTGACCCGGCTCCTGGCTGCCTGGCGAGGCGGCGATGGCGAAGCCCTCGACGAGCTGGCGCCCCTCATCTACGCGGAGCTGCACCGGATCGCTCACCGCTACATGCGGCGCGAGCTGTCGGCGACAGACGAGGCGCGCCTCGGAGACACCCCATGACGCCCGACCGTTTCGACGAGATCGAGCGGATCTGCCACGCGGCGTTGGACCAGCCGGCAGACGCGCGCGCGGCGTTCCTGGACGCCGCGTGCGCGGGCGACGCGAACCTGCGGGCGGACGTGGCATCGCTGCTGGCGGGCGCGTCGACCGCCGACTCGCTGCTGGACGCGCCGTTGTATGTCGCGCCACCGCCGCAACTGGTGGCCGGGCAGCGCCTGGGGCCGTACGAGATCGCCGGCGAGATCGGCGCCGGCGGCATGGGCGCGGTCTACCGCGCCCGCGACACGCGGCTCGGGCGCACCGTGGCCATCAAGGTCATCGCCGGGGCCGGCGTCGTCGACCCGGCGGCCCGCGATCGCTTCACCCGCGAGGCCCGCCTCGTCGCCTCGTTGAACCATCCCCACATCTGCGCCGTGCACGACGTCGGCCGCGAGGGCGACCTCGACTTCCTGGTCATGGAGTGCATCGACGGAGAGTCGCTCGATCGCGTGATGCATCGCCAGCGGCTGCGGATCGACGAAACGCTCCGATACGGCATCGCCATCGCCGATGCTCTGGCTCACGCGCATGCCGCGGGGATCGTCCATCGCGACCTGAAGCCGTCGAACGTCATGATCGACGGGCACGGTCACCTCAAGCTGCTCGACTTCGGCCTCGCGAAACTGATCCGCCCCGATCGGCCTCCGGACGATGCACCAGCAACGACGGCGTTCCCGCTGACGGCAGTCGGTGCGGTCGTCGGCACGGCCGCGTACATGTCGCCGGAACAGGCGGAGGGCCGGGCCGTCGACGCGCGATCGGACGTCTTCAGCTTCGGCGCGGTCATGTACGAGATGCTCGCGGGCCGCCGCGCGTTCCCGGGCGACTCGGTCGCGTCCACGCTGGCGGCCGTGCTGAAGGAGCAGCCGAAGCCGCTCTGTGAGGTGGTCCCGGGCGTGCCCCCCGACCTCGACCGGCTGGTGATGCGCTGCCTGCACAAGGACGTCAGCCGGCGCTGGCAGACCATGCTCGATCTGCCGGTGCTGCTTCGCGAGATCCAGGACGAGCAGCGTGTGCCGCACGCAGAAGGCGATGGACCGATGCGGCCGGTCTGGCGGCGTCCGTGGGTCGTGGGCGTCGCCGGTCTGCTGCTGGCTGCGGCTGTCGGCGTGCTGTGGTGGTCACGCGCCGGCGAGCGCCTCCCGCCGCCGGCGATCGGGCCGCTGACGACCTACCCGGGCTCGGAAACGTCTCCGAGTTTCTCGCCGGACGGCAGCCAGGTGGCGTTTGCCTGGGACGGCGAACGGGGCGACAACCGCGACATCTACGTGAAGCTCCTGGGGGAAATCGTGCCGCGAGCGTTGACGTCCGACCCGGCGGCCGACGAGTGGCCCGCGTGGGCCCCGGACGGGAAGCGGATCGCTTTCCAGAGGACGCCGGCCGGCGGGCCCACGCAGATCCTCGTGATGTCCGCGGTGGGGGTGTCGGAACAGAGACTCGGGGAGTTCCCGGCGGCCGGACCGATGTCGTGGTCGGCGGATGGACGCTGGCTCGCGTTCGCAGACACCGCGGGCGGGATCTCCGTGGTGTCGTTGGATGGCCGCGAGCGGCGAGCGATCACGCGCCCGGTTGCCCCCCGCTACCATCTCTACCCCGCCGTCTCGCCGGACGGGCGGTGGCTCGCCTATCTGGAAGGCGAGCAGCTCTGGAATTACGGGGAAGTACTCGTGGTGCCGCTGGGCCCCGACTGCTCACCCCAGGGAGCGCCGCGGCAAGTCACCAGACTCGGCCTCGCAGTCCTTGGGCTGGCCTGGAGCCGCGACAGCGCATCCGTCCTGTTCGGCTCGGCGTTCGCGATGGACTCGCCGCGCCATCTCAGGCGGGCCTGGCTCGATCCGAAACGGCCACCCGAGCGGATCGACATCGCAGGGGACCACGCGGCGTTTCCCGCCGTGGCACCGGCCGGCAACCGCCTGGCCTACTCCCAGGAACTGACCGACTTCGATATCTGGCGCTACAGCGCCGATGGCGCGATCGATCGCCTGATCGCGTCGTCGCTCCTGGAAGTCAGCCCGCAGTTCTCGCGCGACGGCCGGTTCGTGGCGTTCGCCTCGGCCCGGGCCGGAGGGACCTCAGAGATCTGGACCGCGCACTTTGACGGGTCGAATCCCCGGCAGTTGACGAACCGTCTCGGCTTGTACCAGGGAACGCCACACTGGTCGCCCGACGACCGTTGGATCGCCTTCGACTCCCGGGAACAGGATGGGACTTCGCGCGTCTGGATCGTGGACGCGGCCGGCGGCCCGCCGCGTCGGCTCACGGCTGATTCGCACAACGAAAACGTCCCAGCCTGGTCCCACGACAGCCAGTGGGTCTACTACCGGAGCAACCGGACCGGGACGCGGGAGATCTGGCGCGTTCCGTTGGCCGGCGGCAAGGCGGCGCAGGTCACCCGCAACGGCGCGCTGATCGCCTCCGAGTCAGAGGATGGCAGGGACCTCTACTACGTGAAGGACGATCCCTCGCCGTTGTTCGCCGTGCCAGTTGCCGGCGGACCGGAACGCCAGGTCCCCATTTCCGTCGCGAATCGGGGGTTCGTGGTGCGCAAGGACGGCATCTACTACCTCAATCGAACGGGGGATGAAATGGGGGTCACGGGTCCGCGCGGCCAGGTAGCCGACGGCATCTTCTACCGCAGCGGGGCGAGGAACAGCCGCTATTTGCTGAGCTTCTACGACTTCGCGACCCGTCAGAGCCGGACCATCACTCAGATCGACGGACCGATCTACATGGGGCTGGCCGTCTCGCCCGATAGAAAGACGTTCCTGTTCAGCAGGAGCGCGGTGTCGGGATCGGACCTGATGCTCGTCGAGAACTTCCGGTGAGGGCAGAGCGGTGTGGGCTCGGAGGGGTCACCCGCTGGCTCACGCCGTACTGGGTGCGGCACGCTCGCCATCACCCTCGGCCCCCGGCCCAACACAGCATGGGGCGTGGCGCCGGCGAGCCCCGCAACGATTCCGGAGTGATGCGCATGCGCAGGACAGCTCTGATGGCGGCGCTCGTAGTGGCGATCACGTCCGGATCGTGGTCCGCGCAGATGCCCGGCCCGGCCCGGCCGCCGCTCAACATCGTCCTGATCATCCTCGACGACGTGCGATGGGATTCGATCGGGGCCGCGGGCAACGCGATTGTGCGGACGCCGCGCATCGATCAACTTGCAAAGGAAGGCGTGCGCTTCGAGCAGGCGCGGGTCACGACGTCGATCTGCATGGTGAGCCGGGCGACGCTGCTCACCGGCCAGTACATGTCGCGCCACGGCATCACGGCGTTCGGCCGCCCCATCGGTCCTGAGGCGTTCGCGAGCACCTTTCCCGGCGTGCTCCGCCGCGCCGGCTACTGGGCCGGGTACGTGGGCAAGTACGGCGTGGGCCAGGCCCGGCCGGAGGATTTCGACTTCCTCCGCACCTACGAAGGCACCCATTGGCTGGCCGGCGCCGGCGGCGAGCGCCTCCATGTCACCGAGAAGAACGCGCGCGACGCGATCGAGTTCCTGCGTGCGCGCCCGACGGGCCGCGCGTTCGTGCTCACGGTCGGCTTCTTCGCGCCCCACGCCCAGGACAATGCGCCCGAGCAGTACCTGCCGCAGGACTGGAGCGCGAGGTTCTACGACGGCGTGACGATCCCGCCGCCCCTGCGCGGGGACCCGACGTACCTGGCGGCGCTGCCGTCGTTCCTGTCGAACGAGGCCAACGAAGGCCGGGTGCGCTATCACTGGCGATTCGACACCCCCGAGCGCTATCAGGCCTACATGACGCGGTACTACCGGCTCATCACGGAAGTGGACGAGGCCGTCGGCCGCGTGATTGACGAACTCCGGGCCCAGCGCGTGTACGACCACACCCTGATCATCGTCATCGGAGACAACGGGTATTTCCAGGCCGACCGCGGCCTCGCCGACAAGTGGTACCCGTACGAGGAGTCGCAACGCGTGCCGCTCATCGTGCGCGATCCGCGGCTGGCGCCGGGGCGGCGCGGCAGCACGCGCGACCAGTTCGCGCTCAACCTCGATGTGGCGCCGACCATCGTCGCCGCCGCAGGGGCTCCTGTTCCGGCGATGATGCAGGGCCAGGATCTGAGCCCGCTCTACCTGAACGCGCGTCGGCCGACTTGGCGCGACCAGTTCTACTACGAACACCCGACCGTCCTGGGCAAGGATCGCATCCCCTCGTCGCAGGGCGTGATTGGGAGGGACTGGAAGTACGTCGAGTGGCCCGAGTTCGACTACCGGCAACTCTTCGATCTGAAGCACGATCCGGGAGAGTCCCGCAACCTGGCGGGGCAGCCCGCGCACGCCGGGCAGCAGCAAAGCATGCGCGCGCAACTCGACGCGTGGCGCGCGCGCGCGCGGTAACGCCGCCGGGCTTCGTCCCGGGCAGGAGCCCGGCCCGTCCTGGGTCTCGAGCGGTTGCCTGTCACCCCTCGAGTCAGGCGACGTCGAGGTCCCGCTGGATCTGCTCGAGTGACCGGCCCTTCGTCTCCGTCACCATGAGCCGCACCCACACCAGTTGCAGTACCATCATGCCGGCGAAGAACAGAAACACGTACCCCGGGGCGAACGACGTCACCATCTGCGGGAAGAACGTCGTCAGCAGCGCGGCGAAGACCCAGTGCGTGAAGCTGCCCAGCGCCTGTCCCTCCGCGCGATGGCGGTTGGGGAAGATCTCGGAGATGAACACCTAGAT
>Ga0315276_10003754_pt1 | contig 13908 bp, 10 predicted proteins | sample YL17G05_0_MG_FD_204542 | JGI IMG/M metagenome (GOLD analysis project Ga0315276, IMG submission 204542) | Sediment microbial communities from Yellowstone Lake, YNP, Wyoming, USA - YL17G05_0 | ecosystem: Environmental > Aquatic > Freshwater > Lake > Sediment | place: USA: Wyoming | collected...
TCCCTGCTCTTCGAAAAGTGTATCGATGGATTTTTGTATGGAAATACGTTCTTTTTGAGATTCCCGGATAGGCGCCACCAGGGTATCGTGAGTTAATTCATAATAAAAACTACCCACCCGTGGTTCGACCCGCAGCAGTCGGCGATCAACCAGTTTTTTTAAGAGTTCCTTTGAAATGTCGAATTCTCTTAATATCTCACCCTCTTCCAGGCTTAAGCGAAGGTCAGTAACACTTATTAAACCATCTTCGCATAACTTTCGTACATTTTCTTTTTCCAACTCGGAATCCAGTTGCGCTACCTGGTCATCATAGAATAAACGCAGCACCCGCTGCATGCCGGTTTCTCCTCCAAGGTCTGTTGTTTCAATAATTATATGTTTTCCTTCGTTTGTTGCCCGTTCACGCGCCTTCTTTTCATAGTGTCGGCAGAGCAATTGCAATTGAGCGGACTCCACTTCATCCGTCATTTTAATTTTATTAAATTCCTTTCGTTTGCATAGATAGTCCAACATCATTTCTACGGCGTCCGGCGCGAAATTGAAGGGGGCATTCATAATAGACTTATCCCGGAATTCGGCCGGTTTGGTGATGGCGTCCCTGGCCTGCTCACGTCTCAGAGGAAGCAAGCGAAAAGGGTGATGAAGAATATCGGGGATACTACGGGACATTTCATCCAATTGGCCAAGGTAATCTTCCCGAATCGAGATTATGATTTTCACGTTGGGAGGGTTATCGTCATAAGGATTGGGGGCGCCAGGTTTCAGAGATTTCAGCACTGTGTCAGGAATTTTATTATCAACAACATCCGTCAATTGCCGGGTAAACTCTTCCCGGGAACCGGTCGAATACAATGAGAAAAATTCCTCGAAGTGGTCCAGAATCAAAACCGGCTTGAGTATTTTATTGGAGGCGGACCAAAAATAAGTGGTTTTAAAATACTGCCAAAGGGAAGCTTCTTCTCCTATCTCCACTTCCAGGTGTTTTTCGACCACAATTTCCTTGATCCCGGCATAAATTCGTTGAACGGGTTCATTTTTTGGATCATTCAACCTTACCGTTAAAGGAATAAATCCCCTTTTCCGCAGCGCCTGATTTAGCCCGGCATTTAACAATGATGTTTTACCCAGGCCCGACCTAGCATAAAGCACCACCAGGTTATCAGCCAGGGTTTTATGCAGCAGGATATCTTTTTCCGTGTCCCGTCCAAAAAATAAAAGATGGTCGATATCATTATCATCAAAGGGGTAGAGCCCGAGGTATCGATAATTCTCTTGTTTATTTGCATATTTATCCATTGTTATCCTTACTTATCCAGTTTCTTTCTTTTTTGAAAATCACGTTGGATGATATCGATAAGTTTTTTCATATTTCCTTTATCAGTCAAATCGATAGCATGCAACTTCAATTTTTCTAAATCTTCCCGTAAAGGGCAATCTTCAATTTTAACCGGGATGATAAAAACATATTTTCCCCGTGGGAATTCTTCCAGGCGGTCTATAGCTCTGTTTATTTCGCGGGTCACATAACCCCTATCTTTATTGTTCAGGGTCTGACTTTGCAAGACCACGAAATAATCTATTTTTTTTATAGTATCCCTGATCTTTTCGTCCCAGTGGTCACCGCCCCGAAGGTTCTCTCTATCCAGCCATGGACGGATTCCTGCCTGCTCCAGTTCCTTGTACAGGAAAGCAGCATGATCTTTATCTTCGCTTGCGTGGCAGAGAAAAACCTCCGGCATATTTTCTGCTTCTTTCCGTAAAACAACAACAGATGAACACTCCCAGTAGCGATCCAGCAATGTTGCAGCAAAAATATTAAAATCTTCCTTGAAAATATGAATCTTATAATCGCTTTTATTGAAAAAGAAAACCGTGTGTTCTAAGTCAATAGTATTTTCCAGTGGGAATTTTTCCAGCGCAATAGAGGGACTTATTTTATTTTTTCCTTGCAATGCATATAAAAGGATGCGCAAATACCAGTGCCTGAATCCAAATCCCAGGAAAAGGAAGATTTTATTTTCGTCCTGCAATTCAATACGGATATTATTCGGTAAGGGAGGTTTTCCTGAAATCAACCCTGCCAGAAAATCCAACAAATCGTTTTCCGTTAACAGCAGTGAATTAGGCTCCGTTACTGAACCATAAAGATAAAACACCAATGGTTTTTCCACCGTTCCCATTTGAACTGGTTCCGGGTTTTTTCCTTTGAAATTGTACAAACCCATTATCGGTAGTTTTTTTTCTTTTTCCAGAGCATTGATAAGCATGGAATCAGGTGTGGTGGTAATGGTGAAGTAAAAAGGGAGCTTAGCCAGGTTCTGGTGCAGTTGGTTGCAAAGGGCGTGTTTTTTTTTATAGAAATTAGATGCCTTAGATTCAAGCCTAAGTCGGCCTTTCTCAGCATAATATTGGGACACCTGGGCCAGGTCGGAGGGATTAATTCGTTCGCGTGTTTTTTGTTCTAATTCTTCCGCCAATTGACTGGCTAGAGACTCAGTGAGTAAGTATGTCTTTTCATCTACTGTTTCAGTGGCAGTATCCGGTCCCAGCATCAGGATGCAATTTTTTTGTTTGATGGCATAAATCAAAGTATCTAAATCATCATTGTCCAGCTTGCACTCCATCTTTTTGCTGTCTAGCATTCATATACCTCCGTTGTTTACTTTTCATGTCGTGGTATCTTAACGTTATGATAAGGTTACCATTAAATCAAAACACATTATATAGGATAGATTGAAATTTTTCAAGAAAAATATATGAAGAGTTTGGGGGGAGTGGTGAGATTTGGAATGATGAATGGTGAATGATGAAAAACAGAGGGATCGGGAATCAGTAGTCGGGGGTTATTTGCGCGATTTATTTTCTATCTGTGTTTTCCGCGTGTTCCGTGGGCTCAATTTGATGGCCACACTCGAAGACCATGAAAATCTGCTAGGTCACCAGGTCACCTTTATCCATATTTACATTTTATTTCCTGTATGGTATTATGTCTTCTGTGATTTCGTGGGTTTGTTAAAAGATAATACCCTGGAAAGAGGATGTTTAAATGAAATCAGCATCCAGGATTTAAAAAAGATGATGACGTGCAGAACATTTAAGTTGGCTGAGTCCCCCCAGGGGCGGAAGCTTATTCTTTTGATTCTTTACCCGGCAGCTACCCTGCCGGTTCATTACTTACTGAGATATTGAATGGCAATAACCTGGAGGCATATATGTTCAATTCAAAAAGTGAAATGCGATTTATGAACCTGGATGTGGATACAACAACTGATAGTGTAGGAGAAATAGGACGACTTTTAATTCCTGGGTATCATATCGTTAAAGAAATAGGAAAAGGCGCTAATGGAGTTGTTTTTAAAGCAATAGATGAAAGAACAAAGCAGGAGGTTGCCATTAAAATGCTACGGGCTTCGCGTCAAACAGATGAAGAAAACAAAAACCGCTTCCGCCGCGAACTCGATATCGTCTTCAGGATGTCCCACCCTTATATTATCAAGATTTATAAGGTCGAAAAAAATGGCAGGCCCTATATCATTATGGAGTACCTCAAATACAGTTTGAGGAATTTGCTATATGACCGGAAGATTAAACTGGCTAAAATCGATGCCCTGAGGATCGTTAGAAAACTTGCCCAGGCCCTGGAATATGCCCATGCCAAGGGCATTATTCACCGGGATATTAAACCGGGCAATATTTTTTTTAGAAAAAATGGACATCCGGTGCTGGCGGATTTCGGCCTGGTCAAAAGCATTCATGCCAGGTCCGATATAACGCAGCCCAACTCGCTCCTGGGAACACCCGCGTATATGAGCCCGGAACTGTGCCGGGGGAAAAAGGCGGATCCCCTCAGCGATATTTACAGTCTTGGCATCGTTCTTTTTGAATTGCTCAGTGGAAAACTCCCGTATCAGGGGGACACGCTCCATGAGTTACTTAAACAGCATACCAACCCGTCTATTCCTATCCCGGATTTACCTTCTCATGCAAAGGAATGCCAGCCCCTTATTAATCTCATGATGGCCAAGGATAAGCGCAGACGCATAAACGCCGCTCAAGTCTGCGCCATGATCGAAAGATTGATCGAGAAAACAAAGGTTAGTCCGCCGGGTAACACGAATAAACCTATATTGTATTTAATCATTGCGGCGGTGATTGTCTTTTTTATCGTGGTTATATTGATGATTTTTGCGATTTGATATATATTATGTCCAGGAGAAAATAATATGAAAAAAAATACTGATCCGGGTAGTGCGCCTCATTTTTCCCGGAGGGCAAAACGGGGCGCTGCCGTAATCATTTCATTGCTAATCGGTTTCATGCTGGCGGTTTCCGCCGCGGTCCCAGGGCCGGGAGAAGGCGGCCAGGACGGCGGCGATTCTAAACCGCCATCAAAAGGTGGTAATATTGAATTTCAACCGGAGGGTGGTACATACACCGGTGCGGTGTATGTCCGATTGGTACCCGGTTCGCTTAAATCCATAAAGGGTGATTTCATCGATTCGTATGTTTGCTATACCCTGGATGGCAGCGAACCGTCCAGGTTAAACGGGATAAAATACCCACGGGGTATGTCCATTTCAATCTCGCGGCAGGGAACCGTGACGTTAAAGGCTAGGTTAATCTCTAAAGTGGGGAAATATGAGGGAAATGTGTATTCCCGCTATTATGTCATCCGAATGGATAATGTTCAAACCACTCCCACTTCCACTACTTTCACCCAACCGGTCGTAACGCAGCCGACGGCTTCTTCTTCCACACCGGACTTATCGATTCCCTCCGACGCCAATACCCAGGGTCAGGGCGTGGTCACGGACCTGGACTTATTGGACCAGAGTACGCGCGATGAAATTAGTCTTAAAACCGAAAAAGTGATCATCGATGCCCCGGGTATTACCAATGTTAAACTGGAAGGCGTGGTGAGAATGCAACTGACTATTTCCAATATGGGTAAAGCCAGGGTTTCGGATATTTATGGATTCAGCGTGGAACCCGTGTATAAATTGTCTGAAATTAAATCCAGCCTGGAGCAAAAGTTTCAAAATGTAAAATTTTCTCCCCCTACCATCGAGTCCAACCCGGTAGAGGTAAAATTATGGCTGGAGTTTACTAAGATTGCCAGGTTTTATGAAAAGGTCATATTTGAAAAACAAGGAAGTTCGGAATAGGAGGTTATAATTATGATGAAAAAATCGATTCTTTTTTTTATATTGGTAATGATGTGTGGGGTAAGCTATTTATCCGCGCAGATCAGGGTAAGAGATATAAACGATGACCCGTACAAGTACACGCGGGAATTCGTTAAGATAAAAGGCAAAGTGCTGCGACGCTGCAGTGATGAAAAAACGCAATCGACGAAAGGCTATATTTTCCGGGATGATTATGGCGATGAGATTAAAATCATTACTACTTCCGATTACCCAGAGGTGGATCAAAGTTATGAAGTTACCGGCATAGTCGTGGTAACGAATACTGATAAAGATAACCCGGAGATTAACATTATCGAGCAGGGCAGGGAAAACCAATCCTATGTTGCGTCTACCGGCGTTTCCACGAATGTTGCCGGGACGGATACGACAGCGGAAACGGTAAAAAAGCCGGCGCAGATGGTATATCTATTATTTGGGATGGCAGTTATTTTATTGGTCCTTATCGGCACCCTTTTGTTTTATTGGCTGTCCAATAAAAATAAAATTGATTTTACGACCGACCAGCCTTCATCGTCTTTTCCCGGCAGTTTGGATACCGGTCCCTCCGAGTACCCTGAACCCGCCGAGTTTATTGAAGATAAGGCCATTAAAATGTGTGCCCCGCCTGAAGGAACATTAAAGTTGCTGCCGGGTCGATTGGAGATTACCGTTGGGTATGATAAAGTTAAAGAAATCCGTTTTTACAAGCTGCCGAGCCGGGAAGAAACCGAGTTTACCTTTGGCAGGAGCCCAGGCGCCTCTTATGTCCATATCCAGGTTAAATGCCCCACAGTATCGTCAAAGCAGGCCAAATTAATCTGGATGAATGGCACATACATGCTGCTAAATTACTCCACTACCAACCCCACCAAAGTTGACGACACTGAGCTGAAAAAAGACCAGTCTGTAGCCATCAGTGAGGGCAGCAAAATCGACATGGGCGAAGTTTCTTTTATTTTCCATGACAAATAAATATCTATTTTTCAGGACCAATGGCTAAAAAAAAAATCAATAACCCTGTGACTCTTAGTGAGAAAGGGAGGCGGAAGAATAACGAAGATATGGTGCTGGGCGAAGTCAGCCCTAATGGCGCTACTGGGGACTGTGTCGTTATTGCCGTTGCCGACGGCATGGGCGGGCTTGAAGCCGGTGAGATGGCTTCCAAGGCCGTTCACGACATGTTGTATAATTTACACCAGGGTGGCCTTTTAGGTGAATATTCCCATATCTACGGGAGGATAAAGGACTGTATTAAAACCGCCAACCGGAATATTTATGAATGGAGTCAAAAGAAAGCTGGTATCCAGATGGGCACCACGGTTTCCGGGGCCATTATTATCGGCAACCGGTACCTGATTTTTAATATCGGTGATTCCCGGACGTATTTGATCCGGAAAGAGGGTATAAAACAGGTAACAACGGATCATTCCGTTGATACGGAAGCCTTCCAGGCGGGGCTTATTTCAAAAGAAGAAATTGGCAAAGGTACGTATTCCAATGCCCTGACGCGTACCGTGGGCACCGATCCTCATGTGGATGTCGATATTTTTCCTCATGGCCATTTTAGTGAGTTGGCCAAAGGCGACATTTTGTTTTGCTGTACCGATGGTTTATGGGGAAAGGTGGCGAATGAAAATATCCGGCGTGAAATGATGGACAGGAATGATCTCTATAAATCCTTCCAGGTTCTTTGTAATCTTGCGTTAAAAAAAGGTTCCAAAGACAATATTTCCATGGCGGCCTACCGGTATGGGGAATTTATAGGGACGCCGGCGAAAGATGAAAAATCCGGATCGAAAGCGCCGAAAGAAAAAGAGAAAAAAAAGAAAGTGTCCCGGAAGCCTAAGATTTCTTTACCGCATATACTGATTCCTTTGCTTGTCGGTTTCCTTGTAGTAATTATTTCACTTCTAAATAATTATCTGAGTACTCCGAAAAATGATATTACTAAGGTTGAAATAATTATTCCGATACCAAAACACCCTGGCACAATATTTGATCCAAGGATTAAAAAGGGTACGAACGATAGCATTCAACCGATTCAAACCGATGTTTCTCCCAAAGAACAAAATCCACCTGTAGATAAACATCCCAAACCAGGAAATATCAAACAAAAACAGCCTGTAAGTATCCCCCGTGTTAAACCGCAGAACACGCAACCTCCTCCTGTAAAAACCATTGAAACACCTATTGTTTTTTTGAACCAATTGGATCCAGACATTCGAGCCAATATTGAAGCAAAGTTTAAATTAATTAATGTGCGAATTGATAAAGTTGAGAGTGTAACGAGAATTGGCAATTACCAGGTAATTATTGCCCTCGATTCCAATGGAGCGCTTAAATCCATAGATATTCCAGGGATAGTTGTAAAACCGGAAGGGAAATTGATGGAATTTAAAAGTGTTTTGAGCCAAAAAATTATTAGTATGAATTTTCCGCCTCCCACTATCAACGGAAAGCCGGTGAATGTGAAAATTGGGATGTCTTTTTTCAATATTATAGATAAAATAAAAGATGAAAAATATTTTATATTTAAATATTAGGAGGTCGAATGGGATATCTTTTGATTAAACGAACGACAATGGTTTTGTTGCTGACATTTTTTTCAATGGTAATCACCCCTTATTTTTCTTTTGGGGAAGCACAGTCAAATGAATTTGAAGAAGCGAAACAATTTTATACTGATGGGGATTATGGCCAATCGCTTGATTTGTTTAAACGGTTTATAGAGACGAACAAAGGGAATGAAAAATTAAAAAATGAGCTAATCGAAGCTTATTATTACCAGGCAAAAATTTGCTTTCTCGGTGAGGAATATGGAGCTATGGAAGAGGCCCTTAAAAATTTGTTTAAAATGAGTCTTAAATATAGCTTCTCCGAGGAAAACAGCGCCGATTTTTTAAGACGGGCGTATGCAATACAAAAAGACGTAGAGCAGGATGAGATGGAAAGAAAGCAAATTGAAAAAGAGAGAGATGCATATAGGAATAAGAAAAAATTTCCCTGGCTGATCGTTATCGGCAGCGTGGTGGCTGTCGGCGCACTGGTCTATTTCCTTACCAAAAAACCTAAAGAAAATACCCTGACCGTCTCCCTCGGCGACGGCGTCGACGGCACCCCGGTCAACGGCACTCATCCCTTTAAAAAAGGCTCTTCAGTCAGTTACAACTACAGCTTAAAAACCGGCTATGCCAATCTCAATGTGAAACTGGACGGCATGGACGCCGCCGCTTCCGGGACCATCAAAATGGATCGCAATCACACCTTAACCGTAACCGCGTCGAAAACCTTTACCCTCACCGTCAACAGGGGCGCCGGCGTAAACGGGATACCGGATACCGGCACCTTCTTCTATACCGATGGCGAAACCGTTCAATATAGCTACAGCCTACAAGCCGGCTATGTGGATTTAGTCGTCACCCTGGATGGCTTAACCGTCCCCGCCAGCGGCTCCATTTTGATGAATAAAAGCCATACCCTGGCCGCGGTCGCCGGGAAGACCTATATTATCCAGGTCACCAAAGGGGAAGGCATTATCGGCATACCCGACAGCGGCTCTTATACACATAAAGACGGCTACATCGTCAATTATGGCTATACCCTGCAAAGCGGGTACTCCAACCTGGTGGTTTTCCTGGACGGTGTCCAGGTGGTGCCTACCGGCACCATTAAAATGGATAAAAACCATATTTTAATCGCTTCCGCCGACAAAACCATCACACTCAATGTCGTAAAAGGTATAGGTTTTCATTATCAAAATTAATGGTGAATTAAGTTTAAATTATCCCAGGAGAGATAATGGATAATCCCTTATTGGTGCTATTTTTGATCTTATTGGTTATTGCGGAGTGTATTTCGGCCTTTGTTTTAATATATTTCATTTATATGGATAAGCGAAAGAATATCAGTAATGGGCACGCTTTGGCTAAATTTAAGCGCTTTGGTATCTATACCTTGTTTAAACGTATCGGGAGAGGCGGTTATGCCGACATTTACCTGGCCACGAAAAAAGATAACAATCACCAGGTGGCAGTCAAAATATTGAAATCACAAAAAGATAAAGACAGTATTAAACGGCTCCTGGTGGAAGGGGAAAGTATTCAAAAAATAAATACCACTCACCCCGAAAGCCCGGTGGTTAAAGTTCATGAATTCGGTCGGGAAAAAACCACGGGCCAATACTACATCGCCATGGACTATCTCGATGGGCAAAATTTGAAACACATCCTGGAAACCGATATACATATCGGCTTGCATCACAAACTCTTTATTATTAAAGAAGTGGCCAAAGCCCTGCGCGACTCCCATGATCTCGATATATACCACAGCGATGTCTCACCTGAAAATATCGTTATCGACCATAAAGGCAAGAAAGTGACCCTCATCGATTTCGGGATCGCCAGGGAAAAAATTTCAAGGATCCACACCATTACCAACATGATTCTGGGTACCCTTGCTTATGCCTCGCCGGAGCAATGTACCGCCGGGACAATTACCGGCAAATCCGATATTTATTCCCTGGGTGCCGTGTTTTTTTATATGCTGGAAGGAAAGCCACCCTTTTATTCCGTGAATGTCTATGACTTGATTGCCTGCCACCAGTCACAGCCGGTCCCGGAAATGAAAGCCCCTGTGCCAAAAGAGTTGAAACAATTTATCTATTCTATGCTGGCCAAACAACCGGAGGAACGCCCGGATGCCCGTGAAGTAATTGAAAAAATGAGGGAATTCCTCAATAAATTTAAAGGGAGTTCATATGAAAACTTTTATAAAGACTAAAATAAAAAAGGATAGATTATTTAAATATTATTTATTCTTCGTATCCATCGTTATGGTATCCCTGGCCCTGTACGCCAGTACACCCGCTAAAGTGAAAAACGTGAACGGTAGTGAACTGACCATCGATAAAGGGGCCAGGCAAGGCGTCGAAACCGGGCAAAAAGGCAGGGCCTATTATATCGATAAGGACAGTGCCACCGGGGAAGACTTCGAATTGACCGTGGGAAAATTTACCGTGACCAAAGTTGATGAAAATAGCTCCATATTAACCCTCGTGGAAATCGCCACCGATGGCGATCCCCGTGCGATTACCCGCGTCGAATTCGATGAAACCTTAATCCCCCCCGCTGAAAAGTTCGTTCACCTGGATTCCAACAAAGAAAAAATATTAAAATATATAAAAGATAAAGATTACGGCCAGGCCGGCGAGCTCCTCCAGGAAATGGAACGGTTAAATACCTCCGATAAAGAATTCCAGTTATTAAAGGACGGCTATCAATTATTGATCGCCGATCAAATCTCCATTAAGGACTATACCCGTTATAAAAGCAAAAAAACCTGGCCCTTCCTATTACAACAACTGGCCGAACGATTATATAAAACCGGCGATGACCGCAATATCCCCCCGGAAAAATATCTTGTTGAAAATAACCCCCCGGTTAAAAATAGTAAAGGGTATTATGAGATCACCTTCAAGGAGAAAAATAACCGCGTCATGATCTATATACCGGGGCTGAATGTTTTCGTCGACAAATACGAAGTGTCCAATGCACTGGCCAATCAAAGCGGCATCCAGGTCAACCGGTTGGCCTTCTCCGTTGACGCCCTCAAAAATTATCCCGACGGCTGCGCCGATTACCCCGCCGTCCTGGGCTACGAAGATGCGCAGATATATTGTAAAAATGCCGGGTTGAGACTCCCCAGCGAAGATGAATGGGAATTTATTGCCGGCAAATCCAAAGGACTGGACTACAGTTGGGGCAATAAAGAAGTCGATGATGACGGCGTTGAGCGCGCCAATTATGAATCCCTGAAAGATGGTTGTATCGAATTGGGACCTGTCAATAGTTTCGAATCCTATTCCTCACCCTACGGCGCGGTCAACATGACCGGCAATGTGGGCGAATGGGTGACCGGGAAAAACATCAAAGGCGGCGATTTTATGTCCGAGAAAGAAGATCTAAAAATAATCGACAAAGCGAATTACCCCGATACCATGTACGTCGGGCTTCGCTGCGTCATGAATGTTACCCAGTAACGCTGTAATGGAGGTGGAACCATGACCCGTATCAGAAAAAACATATATTTTAAAGCCGTATCATTTCTCCTGGTCTTTTTGCTTTTTTCCCAGGCCGACTTTTTACTGTCCATTACCCGGGGTGAAAGCCTGGATTTGCAATTTCAAAGGGCGTCGGATGAATTTTCAAAACGTGATTTCAATCGTGCAAGCCAACGCTTAAAAAGATTGGAAGCCCTGTATAGAAATATACCCAGCCGGACCCCGGAAATGGAACGTAAATTCGGCCAAACCCTTCTCCTCTTGGGGGCCTGCCGTGAGGTTTTGAGCGAACCCAAAAAAAACGTCGTCGAAACCTATACCCAGGCCAAAAATATATTGGGCGATCAACATAAACTTAATGAGCCCGATATCAGTTCCCTGGAAAGTTATCGAAAAGTATTTAATATAAAAACCCCGGTGGATCCCGGCAAAGTGATTGCCAAAGTAGGGCAACAGAAAAAAGGTAAAAAGTTCCCCTGGCTTATCGTTGGAGCTGTGGTGGTGGCCGGTGTCATCGCTTATGTTATCTTATCGAAAAAACCGAAACGGTCCCTCACTGTGTCCGTTAACGAGGGCGTCGAAGGTACACCCGCCTCCGGGACAACCTCTTACAAAAACGGCGCCGTTGTCAGTTACAATTACACCTTAAAAAGCGGTTACAACACACTGGTGGTTAAGGTAGACGGCGTCGATGTCGCCGCCTCCGGGACTATTACGATGGATAAAAATCATACCTTAACCGCTGCCGCTTCGAAAACCTTTACGTTAAACGTCACCAAAGGCGTCGGCGTCGACGGCTCGCCCGACAGCGGAACCACCTTCCATAACGACGGGGCATCGATCACTTACAATTACACCCTACAAACCGGCTATAAAGATTTAGTGGTCAAACTTGACGGCCTCGATATCCCTGCATCAGGGGCCATTATCATGAATCGGGACCACACATTAACGGCATCCGCTGGGAAAGCATATATATTAACGGTGACCAAAGGAACCGGCGTTATTGGCATACCCGTTAGCGGGACTTATAGTTATAAAGATGGTGAAACCGTCAATTATAGTTATGGTCTTCAAAGTGGATATGAGAATTTAATTGTAACAATCGATGGATATCAAGTGGCTTCCAGTGGAATTATTACAATGAGTGCAAATCATATTTTAATTGCAACAGCATCTCTTATCGCAGACAAAAGTATGGTTGATCAGAATTAATTATCATGACTCCCAACATACCGGGTTATCGAATTTCAAAAAAAATAGGTGAAGGGGGAACCTCCACTGTCTACCGTGCCCTACATGAAAAATCCAGGAACCACGTGGCCATAAAAATAATGGAACCGGAACTCCTCAGGGACCCGGCCAATTTGCGGCGTTTTTTAAGACAGGTCAAAATCGCTAAAAAACTCCATCATAACAATATCGTAAAAACGTATGGGATCGACCGGCATGGTCATTATCATTATATTGTAATGGAATTATTGGGAGAAAGTTTAAAAGACAGGCTGAATCGCCGCGGTAAACTAAAGGAAGGAGAAGCCCTGGAAATTGTCCGGCGAATTGCCGGCGCATTGGCTTACGCCCATTCCAAAGGCGTTGTTCATTGGGATATAAAACCCGGCAATATCCTTTTCAGGCACGATGGGAACCCGGTAATCGTCGATTTCGGACTGGCATTTTGCCGGGACGTAAAAGCCAGTTTAACCTCGCAAGGGACTCTAGCCGGAACGCTTCATTATATGAGCCCCGAGCATTGCAAGGGAGAAAAAGGGGAACCGGCCGGCGATATATACAGCCTGGGCGTTGTTTTATATGAACTGTTGACGGGAACAGTGCCTTATGACCCGGCAAATTTCCAGGAATTGATCTATATACAATTGAGTAACCCCTTGCCCAGGCTCCCTTATCCATTAGACCGCTGTCAACCGTTGATCGACAAAATGATGGTCATTGATAAAAGAAAACGGTTCCGGAGTGGGAAAAAAGTCATCCAACTGATTGATCAATTAAATGGTGGCAAGAACCCGCCGGAATCGACTTTTTGGGAAAAGTTGAAAGAATCGAAAATATGGGGCATCCCTACCCTGGTGTTGGCCCCAATTGCCGCCTTAATAATCGTCCTGGGTTTACTGGTGTATAATGTTATAAGTAACCCTGGAAAAATGGACACTGTAACTACAGCTAAACCCTCCTCTCTCACGACATTTAATCCAACAACTAAACAGAGTACGAATGCAAACACTCCACCAATTCCAACCGATCAATACAGCGAAGAACAAAAACCGCCTGAGAATAAACAGCCGGAACCGACCGATCAAACAACAACTAACCGGCAAACTTCCACTCAACCATCATCATCAACTATGCAAACCGCTAATAATTCAATTAAACCAGTGACTCCGGGGCAACTTTCTAACACGCAACCCACTCCTGTAAAAACCGTTGAAACACCGATTGTCTCTTTGAACCAATTGGACGAAGACATTCGAGCAAATATTGAATCTAAGTTTAAACAGATTAATGTGCGAATTGATGGGGTTGAGAGTGTAACGAAAACCGGCAATTACCAGGTAGTCATTGCCCTCGATTCCAGTGGAGTGGTTAAATCCATCAATATTCCGGGGATTGAAGTTGAGCCGAAAGAGATATCGGCTGAATTTAAAT
>Ga0315276_10003759_pt1 | contig 13902 bp, 9 predicted proteins | sample YL17G05_0_MG_FD_204542 | JGI IMG/M metagenome (GOLD analysis project Ga0315276, IMG submission 204542) | Sediment microbial communities from Yellowstone Lake, YNP, Wyoming, USA - YL17G05_0 | ecosystem: Environmental > Aquatic > Freshwater > Lake > Sediment | place: USA: Wyoming | collected...
ACTTCGGAACCCATAAGGGCGGAGGGCGGTTTTATTCAGCCGCTGCTGGAGATTTTGGCCACGAAGGATTTTGGCGAGGCCAAATTGGCCGCTGAGGCGACCCTGCTTTTCGAGTATGAACAGATATCCGGGCCGCTTGAAAAGATGGCAACGGACAGTTCGCTGCCTGTCAAGGCGAGGCTGAACGTAATATACGCATTGAAACTTCAGCCGGATATGAGGGCGATATTCCAAATCATAAGGCTGCTTAATGATTCTGACAAGCAAGTGGCGGATGAGGCGGAAAATGTATTGCATTCGCTGGGAATACCGATTGGCAGAGATGCGAGAGCCCGCGAGCAGATTATCGATGAACTCAAGCGCAAAGGCAGAGACGACTTCCTTCGCGATTGGATGGTTAGACAGGAAACGCAGATGCGCAAGCTGGAAACAGAATCGGACTTGTGGCAGGAGATGTATTTGTCGGCGCTGGGCAAGATATATGACGGATTAAGCGACGATGCCGCCAAAGGCAAGTTTTTAGCGGAGCGTCTGGGTGATTCCGAAGAGGTGGTGAGATTATGGGCGTTAGAAAAGATTTCCCAGTGGCGAGTGGGGACAAAATCAGAATTGCCTGCTGAACTGGGGCCTGTTTTGGTCAATTTAGTTGCGGACCGGAACAGGGACGTTCGGCTGAAAACCGCAGGGCTGTTGTCTTTGATGGGGCAACTGAATTCGTCTCAGCGTTTATTGCAGCAGCTTGAAGCTGAAGAGGACGACGAGGTCAAGACGGAGCTGTTTGTTGCACTTGGCGGAGCGTGCTACTATGCCTTTTTACCGGGTTCGGAGGTCAAGGTTCCAGAGGAGATAAGAAAAAAGACCCTGGAATGGGCGGCAAAATTCCTTCTTGAGGAGAACCCGAAAAAGGCACAAAAAGGTGCGGAAGTTCTAAAAAAGCTCCTTGAGCAGAATGGGTTAACTTCCGGTGAGGTTGACAGGTATCTTGGTTTGCTTGCGGAAAGATATAACCAGCAAAAAGATAAAGCTGACGGTGCTCTGCGTGGAGAACTGCTGGGCGCAATGGCGGGGCTGTGCGGTCCGCGCAGCGTCCACAAGGCCGAAGCTGCGAAGATATTCGAGCCCTTGTTTGTAGAAGCCCTCAGCGATAAAGCAGATTTGGCGCGTGAGGCCTCGGTGGAAGGGCTGATAAACATAGACAAAACAAAAGCGCTTGGCAAATTGAAAGGTGGTTTTGCCAATGACAGCAGTGCAAAAATAAGGCAGAGGGTGATAGAACTTGCCGGCGAAGTGGGGGGCGGCGATGATTTGACGTGGCTGGCGGAAAAGCTCGGCTCAGCCGAGGGTGAACCGGCCTGGCAGGCGATGCTCACGATATTCAAGGCTGTCGAGGCTGACGTATTAGATAAATGGGTAGGGCGATTTAGTTCGCCTGCCCCCGCGTCTCCCGACGCGAGTCGGGGCGGCGGGCAGGATATGGAGGCCAGGCTCTCGGATGAGCAGAAGATTTCTTTTCTTGAGATAGCGGAGCGCAAGGCCAGCGTCGAAAATAAGACAGAAATGCTCAAAAATGTTCGGGGGCAACTGGCGCGACTTTACAGCAAAAGCGGCAGATTTGAACAGGCGGCGAAGTGTTTAGGGTTGCTGCGGGAATCTGCCGAAAGTTCCGCGGAGAAAGAAGCAATTTTGGCCCAGCTATTGGATGTGTATTTGAGATGGCCGAAAGTAGAAACCGCAGCCCAATTGGTAGATAATTGTTTATTGGAAAAGGACTTGGGACCTGACAATGTTATTGTGCTTTCAATAGAAAAGTATTTTGCTGAGCTGCCTGCCACAGCTGACCCTAACGTTGCGTTAGAGGCACTTATTAAAATAAAAACAGCGAAAAACAGGCCGATGTGGGCGGAGCAGGTGCGGCGATGGACTAAGCGTCTTAGTCAGCCCAGAGACGTAAATAAGCCAAAAAATGGGGGGTAATTAAGGGGGATTTTGTTTGCAAGCGGCGAAAGCATTTATATAATGATGCGGTGGTAAAAGCCTTTTCAGTGTGATTTTTCGCAAAAAAGGTGAAAATTTGAGGATTTTTGGTTTTTTTTGCTTTTTTTGTATTTTTTTAGTTTTTATGTTTGCACTTTTACGTTTATTTTCATAAATTGCTTGTTTTGCACTAAATAAAGTTGACAGAAGTTATGAATTCCTGCGCTGGCGGTTTAGATTTATTGAGGCAGGAGAGAAGGTTGGAGTGCCCCCACAGCTTCTTGCGAAGCAAGAGTGGGGGTTGTTTGACTGGCTGTTAGAATAGCGTCGAATGGTAAATGATATTGCTGCTGTAGCTCAGCTGGTAGAGCGCGTCCTTGGTAAGGACGAGGTCATGGGTCCAAATCCCATCAGCAGCTAAATGAAAGCAAGCCCCCCGCTCTTGCTTCGCAAGAAGCTGCGGGGGCGTTACTTGTTTTAGCTGGATATAGTGATTGACTTAGAGTTTATAAGGTTTGAAATTTATTTTTCGAGGATGAGAATAGGGATATAAATAGTAACCCTGCACATTGGAGGTTTATATGGCTAAAGTAGTATTTGAGCGGACAAAACCGCATGTAAACGTTGGAACTATCGGTCATGTTGACCATGGCAAGACGACATTGACGGCAGCAATGACAAAGGTGATGGAGTTCAAAGGGCTATGCAAGTTCAAATCATACGATGAAATCGCCAAGGCGTCGGAATCTCAAGGCCGACGTGACGATACAAAGATTCTGACCATCTCCACAGCGCACGTTGAATATGTGACGGAGAATCGGCACTATGCTCATATCGATTGCCCCGGCCATGCCGACTATGTCAAAAACATGATAACTGGAGCAGCGCAGATGGATGGAGCGATACTTCTCGTCAGTGCAGCCGATGGTCCTATGCCTCAGACCCGGGAGCACATTCTACTTGCCCGTCAGGTCAATGTACCGAAGATAGTGGTCTTCCTGAACAAGGTCGACCTTGTTGACGATCCTGAATTACTGGATTTGGTTGAATTGGAGACAAGGGAGTTACTGAGCAAATACGAGTTTCCCGGAGACGATACCCCGATTATCCGTGGATGTGCGATTAAGGCGATGAGGGCTACAAGCATTGACGACCCAGAGTGCAAACCGATTATTGAGCTACTCGATGCTATGGATAAGTATATCCCGATACCGGTGCGAGAGGTCGATAAGCCGTTTTTAATGCCGATAGAGGATGTTTTCAGTATAAAAGGTCGAGGAACGGTGGGAACGGGCCGTGTTGACCGCGGCAAAGTTCATGTCGGAGACGAGGTCGCGATCATCGGATTGTCCAAAGATATACGAAAAACGATAGTGACCGGTGTAGAGATGTTTAATAAAACACTCACTGAAGGTCAAGCCGGTGATAACATCGGCATACTTTTGCGTGGTGTAGAAAAGAATGACTTGCAGCGCGGCCAAGTTGTCGCAGCACCAGGCTCGATTACGCCTCATACGCATTTTGATGCCGAGGTGTATGTACTAACCAAAGAGGAAGGCGGGCGTCATTCGCCGTTCTTTGCAGGCTACAAGCCGCAGTTTTATTTCAGAACAACCGATGTTACCGGCGGCGTCAAAGCGATAAAGAGCCGTGAAGGCAAAACTGCTGAGATGTGCATGCCTGGTGATAACATAACGATGGAAGTGGAGATTATTTCGCCAATAGCTATGGAGGAAGGTCTTCGCTTCGCTATTCGTGAAGGAGGCCGAACTGTCGGCGCCGGAGTGGTCACCAAGGTTATTGCATAAACGTATTTCTGAATAGTCGTTGAATTCCATAAGCGTCAAGGGCAAAGGTGCTCGCATCTGCCAAGTGAGTGTGTTTGGCACCTGCAGTGGTAAGGGAGTTTTTTTCGAATGAGTGAACCTGCGTAGCAGGGATAGGTTTTATGGCTAAGAAAAGCAAAAGAGAAAATGTCTGGCTTGAGTGCAAACAGTGTGGCCATAGAAACTACCGCACGAGTATCAGTACGGCAGAGGGTGTGCCGAAAATAGAGCTAAAAAAGTTTTGTAGAAATGAACGTGCGCATACCGTTCATAAGATACGGCGTAAGTAATATAGAACCGACCTGTGGTGACAATAGGAGAAAAAGATAGGCCAGTAGCTCAATTGGCAGAGCGTCGGTCTCCAAAACCGAAGGTTGGGGGTTCAATTCCTCCCTGGCCTGTTTGGCAGAACCGATTGAAGGTTGTAAATTGAAGTTAGGAAGTCAAAAGGGATTTGGCAGATATGATATTTGGTATTTATAAACCTGGCCAGGCTAAATACACGAGGCTGGGCAGCGCTTTTGGCTTTGGGATAGTTGTGGTGCTGGGATGCCTGCTGCTTTACCAGAAATTAGAAGGCGCTGATTTGGGATTATGGGTGTCAACAATGGTTCCGGTCGGCATATCTGCCGGGTTTGCACTTTTGATTTTTTGGTTGTCAAGCAGACCTTTAGTTGCGGATTTTCTGATTGCTGCTGAAGGCGAAATGAAAAAGGTCAGCTGGTCGAGCAGAAAGGAAATAGCGGTTTCGACGTTTATCGTTATTGTGCTTGTGGTTATTTTGGCTTTCCTCCTTGGATTTGCAGATTTATGCTTTAAGCTCTTTTTTACCGAGGTTATTGGTCTTTAGGTTAGCGCGTAACTTACTCGGATTGGTCAATTTTGGGAATCATGATGATGGAGATCGCAAACGAATCAGTCTCGACCGCTCAGGATTAAACCGGTCGGATTTTTAGTGGCAGGCGTTGGTATGCAGTGGTATGTCTTACGAGTTGCGGCAAATAAAGAGATGCAGGTTAAAGAAGCTCTTTCGCAAAAAGTGCAGAGGGAGGATTTGCATGGTATTGTCGGCAGGATAGAGGTTCCCGTTGAGCAGGTTAAGCGTATTCGAAGCGGCAAGCAAACAATCCATCGGCGAAAACTTTATCCTGGTTATGTTTTTATGGAAATGGAGCCGACGGAGGACGGGCGTGTCCAGGAAGGCGCCTGGTTTATAATTAAGGAAACTTCCGGTGTGGGAGATTTTATCGGCACCGAAGGAATGCCTACCCCGATGCGCGATACAGACGTGGCCAAGATGCTTTTAGAGGCGGAAAAGCCGGAGGAAGCACCAAGCATCAAGGTCGAGTTTAAGAAAGGTGACATGATTAAAATTCGGGAAGGTGCTTTTGAGAATTTTGAGGGGACGGTCGATTCGATCGATTCCAGCAGAGGAATTGTGAAGGTGATAGTTACGATATTCGGCCGAAGCACACCGCTGGATATAGAGTATTGGCAGATAGAGAAAATATAATCAGGTTGACATTAGTCCAAGAGTTAAAGAGATAAGGGTAAAAAATGGCCAAAGAAGTTGCAGTAAAGATTAAGCTGCAGGCGCCTGGCGGCCAGGCGACGCCGGCCCCGCCGATAGGGCCCGCGCTGGGTCAGCACGGTGTTAATATCGGCCAGTTCGTTTCACAGTTCAACGAGCGAACAAAAGAGCTTAACGGAACAATTGTGCCGGTAGTAATAACCCTCTATAAGGACAAAAGTTTTAGCTTTGAGGTCAAAAGTCCACCGGCGGCGGTTTTGCTGAAACAGGCGGCGGAAATTGCGAAGGGAAGCGGTGTTCCGAATAAGGAAAAGGTCGGGAAAGTAACCCCTGAGCAGGTGCGAAAAATTGCCCAGGCCAAGATAAAGGATTTGAATGCGTACAGTTTAGAGCAGGCCGTAAAAATTATTGAGGGAACCGCCCGAAGTATGGGTATAGAGGTAGTATCCAAAGCAACAGTAAGCGAGGTACCAGATACGAAGCATGAGTAAAGGCAAGAGATATAAAAAGGAATTTGAGCAGCGAAGCGAGGAGCCGATAAGCCTGGCCGAAGCGGTCGCAAAAGTAAAATCGTTTAACTCGGTAAAGTTTGACCAGAGTATAGAATGTGTGCTGCATTTGGGCGTTGACCCGAAGCAGACCGACCAATTGATTCGCGGCTCGATATCTTTACCTCACGGGATAGGTAAGCTGAAGAAAGTTATTGCTTTCTGCGAGGACAAGGACATCGAAGCGGCACGGGCGGCCGGTGCCATTGAGGCAGGCTGCGACGAGCTGGTAAAAAAGGTTACAGATGGCTGGCAGGATTTCGATGTAGCTGTTGCATCACCGAAAGTGATGGGCAAGGTGGGCAAGCTTGGTCGAGTTCTTGGTCCGCAGGGGAAAATGCCTTCGCCAAAAAATGGCACGGTAGCCGCTGATATTGCAACCGCAGTAGCTGAGTTTGCTGCTGGAAAGGTCGAATTTAAAAGTGATACCGGCGGAAACGTCCACGTAGTAGTAGGCAAGCAGAGCTTCGAGGCTGAAAAATTAGTCGGCAATATCGAGGCTTTTCTCACGTATATAAGGAAAATTAAACCAGCATCAATTAAAGGCACGTATATCAAAAAGATGTGTATATCTGCGACGATGAGTCCGAGCGTAATGGTCAGCATTTAAGGCAGGAGCGCAAGGGCACTTACGATAGGCACATTGAGATTGAAGGTGAAAAGATGAGCAAATACGTAAAAGAACTGCTTCAGTCGGAACTGGAAAAGAGAATCGTCAGCGAAAATATCAAGGATTTTTTGGTTATCAGCACCAAAGGGCTCGGCGGCGTTGATGCGAACCTGATACGCGGCCAGCTGAAGGGGAAAGGCATCAGATTGTCGGTTGTGAAGAATTCGCTGTTCAAAAGGGCGTTGAGTAATCGGCAGATGGAACCAGCGGCGGCCCTATTCAGCGGCACCTGCACTATTGCTTATGGCGGGGACAGCATAGTTGACGTTGCAAAAGAAATAGCGGAATACGGCAAGAAGATTCCGGTGATAGAGTTTAAAGGGGCCTTTCTGGATGGCATGGTATTGGATGCCAAGGGAGCGAAAGGTCTTTCAAAGATGCCGACGCGAGCGGAATTGCAGGGCAGGATTGTCAGCTTAATACAGTCGCCCGCGTCAAGATTGGCCGCTGCCTTCGGTGCTGCTGCAGGAATTATTGCAGGTTGTATAAAGACGATTGCAGAAAAGACTGAGAAGCAAGCGGCTTAAAGTAAGATATGAGATATAGTTGCTTGTGCGGCTGCCCCTCTCGAGGGTTAAACGAAACAACGTAGTTTCGGCTACCGCCAGGCGGTAACTGATAGGAGTTAACAAAAATGGCAGAAGAAGCAACAAAAGAAACGAAAAAAGAGACAAAGGAATGGAGCAGCGAGATTAAGAAGCTCGGTGACAAGATAGTCGAGCTGACGTTGATGCAGGCCAAAGAGCTTGGTGATTATCTCAAGGATGAATATGGAATTGAGCCGGCAGCCGGCGGCGCTGTTATGATGGCTGGGCCTGCTGCTGCGGCGGCGGAGCAAAAGGAAGAGAAGACCAGCTTTACTGTGGTTCTCAAGGCTGCCGGAGATAAGAAGATTCAGGTTATCAAAGAAGTGAGAGCGATTACCGGATTAGGGTTGAAAGAAGCAAAAGACCTTGTCGAAGGCGCTCCGAAGCCGGTCAAAGAAGGACTAAGTAAAGCCGACGCCGATGCTGCAAAAGCGAAACTCGATGCCGTAGGTGCGGTAGTCGAATTGGCGTAGGCGTAATAAAAGATAGCCAGTTTTATAGTGACAGATAGGCAAGGAACTAAACTCCATACGCTGTTAATGGGAGAGTCAAATGGTTTCACAAGCCGTTCGTAATTTTGGCAGAGTCCGTGATGTTGTTGAGATTCCGGACCTGGTGGCGATACAGAGACGAAGTTATGAGCGATTTCTGCAGGCTGAAGTTGCGCCCACCAGAAGGAAGTGCATCGGGCTCGAAAGCTTGTTTCGCGAGATATTCCCTGTCGTGAACTACGATAAGACGATGCATTTGGAATATCTTTACTATGAACTGGAAAAACCCCGTTATACGCCCACCGAGTGCCGGCAATTACGGCTTACCTACGGATACCCGTTGAAAATCTGTTGCAGATTGCGTACCAAAGACGGCGAAGATTTGGCTGAGCAGTCGGTATATCTCGGCGAGATGCCGATTATGATAGGCGGCGGGGAGTTTATTTTCAGCGGCGCCGAACGTGCCATAGTAAGCCAACTGCACCGAAGTCCTGGTGTTGATTTTCTTATCGAGAGCAAGGAAGGCGATAGAGTGCTGCACGGCGGCAGAATCATACCGGAGCGGGGCAGCTGGATAGAGATAAGCGTAACCCGCAAAGACGTTTTGGTTGTCAAAATAGACCAGTCAAGCAAGATAGCGGCGACCATTTTTTTGCGGGCAATGGGCCCGGACTACGGCACCACCTCGCAAATCCTGCGTCTGTTTTATCCCACAAAGACTGTTTCGTCGGCGCAACTTACCCCTGCTATGTGGGTGGTGGAGCCGATTGCGGACGTGAAAACCGGCGAAATTATAGTCAAAGCCGGCGCGCAAATCGGCGACAGAGTCTCTTTAATACAGCAGACTGGAACAAAGAAAATCGAAGTTATCGAGGAAGTACGCGATGCACTCGTTTTGAATACCCTAGCAGAGGATGATTGCCAGAGCCAGCAGCAGGCGTTGTTAAAGTTTTATATGAGATTAAGGCCCGGCAATCCGGCCAACGAAAAGAAGGCGCAAGCTTTCTTTGATGAGAAATTTTCTGATGTTAACCGCTATCGTCTGGGCAAGGTCGGCAGGTTCAGATTGAATCGTAAGTTCGGGCAGACGGTGGACGAAGGCGAGATGACGCTAAGATCCGAAGATTTCTTCAATACAATGAAATACGTAATAGCTTTGCGCAGCAACGAAGGGACGATTGACGACATCGACCATCTTGGTAACAGGCGGCTGCGAACAATCGATGAGCTTGCCGGCGATGAAATCAGGAAAGGGCTGCTGAGACTTCGCAAAACTGTTCAGGAACGAATGAGCTATAAAAGAGAAGGTGATGAATCGGTGCGGATAGCGGACCTGGTGAATTCCAAGAGCGTATCGAGCAGTATCAACTATTTCTTTGGTCGCGGCGAACTGAGCCAGATTGTCGACCAGACCAACGCTTTAAGTCAATTGACACATGAAAGGCGTCTATCGGCTCTCGGCCCCGGCGGCTTAAACAGAAGACGAGCAGGTTTTGAAGTTCGCGATGTTCATATCAGCCATTACGGCAGAATCTGTCCGGTTGAAACGCCGGAAGGAACAAACATCGGTTTGATTTCCTCGTTGGCGATATTTGCTACGATTGATGAGTACGGCTTTCTGCTTACACCATACAGGCGGGTTGAAAAAGGCAGGGCCACCGACAAAGTTGACTACCTGCGTGCGGATGAAGATATGAAGGCAGTGATTGCTGCGCCCAACACATTTGACCCAGATACAAATGAAATCCAAAAGGGAATAGTGCTGGCTATGAAAGGAGGGGAGCTGACCCAGGTTCCCCACGAGGAGGTGGATTATGTTGATGTTTCAGCCAAACAAATTGTTGGTGTTTCTGCTTCGCTTATTCCGTTCCTGGAGCACGATGATGCAAACCGGGCTTTGATGGGTTCAAATATGCAGCGACAGGCGGTTCCGCTGCTAAAAACAGAGACGCCTTTGGTTGGCACGGGTATGGAGAAAGTAGTCGGCCAAAACTCGAGTATGGTCGTCCGTGCGAAGAGCGGCGATGTTGTTACCTCGGTGGATGCTGCTAAGATAGTTATCAATCATACTGAAGAATATAAGCTTGAAAAGTTTGTTGGTATGAACGAAAGAACCTGTCTTAATCAGAAGCCTATAGTTAAACTCGGCGAAAAGGTTCAGAAAGACCAGGTCATAGCAGACGGTGGCGGCACTGCCAACGGCGTATTGGCCCTTGGTAAAAATTTGCTTGTGGGATTTGTTACTTTCGACGGTTTTAACTTTGAAGATGCGATTATTGTAAGTGATAAACTTGTCAGGAACGATAGTTTCACAAGTATTCATATTGACGAATTTACATCAGAGGTTCGAGAGACCCGCCTCGGCAGGGAAGAATTTACCCGTGATATTCCCAATGTCAGCGAAAGGGCCCTGCGGAGTCTTGATGAACACGGTGTAATTCGTGAGGGAACAAGGGTGTGTCCCGGCGATATTCTGGTAGGCAAGGTAGTGCCCAAGAGCAAGACCGAGCTGACGCCTGAGGAAAAATTGCTGCACGCTATATTTGGAAGAGCGGGCGAAGACGTCAAGAATGACTCGCTTGAGCTGCCCAGCGGAAATGAGGGGGTGGTGATAAAAACAGAACGATTCACCAGACGCGGCGCAGGCGGTGAGGAACAAAAGAAAGCCCTCAAGGCCCAGATAAAACAATATGAAGGGGAAATGCGTGCCAAAGAATGTGTGATATTCAGGCAAATGATTGAGGCTATTCACAAGAAGTTCGATGTCAATGTCATTGACCCATCCACACGTCAGAAAGTCGGAGTCAGTGCTGATGATGAGGTTATTTATGAGCAGGTAGAGGGCTTTGATGTTAAGTGGGTCAAGCCCGCTTCGGCCCGGGACGATGTACAGAAAATTGTGGATAAATTCCGGGTGAGATTATCTGATATTAAAGAAGAAAAAAATCGCAGGATTGATGGTTTTAAGCATGGTGATGAACTGGCCAGTGGTGTGCTGGAGATGGTAAAGGTTTACATCGCCACTAAAAGAATATTGTCAATCGGTGATAAAATGGCCGGACGCCATGGCAACAAGGGTGTTATTGCCAAGATTATGCCTGAAGAGGATATGCCGTTCCTCGAAGACGGCACACCTTTGGATATTTTGTTGAATCCTCTTGGTGTGCCAAGCCGGATGAACGTCGGCCAGATTCTCGAAACCCATCTTGGTTGGGTAGCAAAGGTACTGGGCTTTCAGGCGATTACGCCGGTTTTCGATGGCGCCACTGAGGATGATATCCGAAAGCTCACGGCCGAAGCAAACGAGCTTATGAGCAAACGAAGGGCCGAGCTGGAAAAAAATAAACAGGCACCGCCTGGCGATGAGCTTTTCGTGAACGTTCCCAAGTCACTGAAGATTCAATTGTACGATGGAAGGACCGGTGAGCCGTTCGACCAGACTGCCACTATAGGATATATGTATATGATGAAACTGCATCACCTTGTTGATGACAAGATTCACGCCAGGGCAACCGGCCCATACAGTCTTATTACACAGCAGCCGTTAGGCGGCAAGGCCAGGACCGGCGGACAAAGATTCGGCGAAATGGAAGTGTGGGCTCTGGAAGGCTACGGAGCGGCTTATACCCTGCAGGAGATGCTGACGGTCAAAAGCGACGATGTTGAGGGCCGAACAAAAATCTATGAATCAACGGTCAAAGGACAAAACAGGCTCGAAGCGGGCACTCCGCTTTCCTTTGATGTGTTATGTAACGAGATAAGAGGATTGGGATTAAATATTCAGCTTGAAAAGAAACGGCTTGGGAGCGCTGCTCTATAATGGTAACTGGTAATTGGTAATTGGTAATTGGTTAAATGGTAAATAGTTACCATTCGCCGGATACCAATCACCAAAAAATAGGAGTAAGCTTTAAATGTTGGGAACTATATACGATCGGATTAATGATTACGGTTTGGTCAAGATTTCATTGGCCGGCCCCAATGATATTCGCAGCTGGTCTTTTGGTGAGGTTCGCAAGCCCGAGACTATCAACTACCGTACATATCGGCCTGAGAAGGACGGCTTGTTCTGCGAACGAATCTTCGGTCCTGAGCGGGATTGGGAATGTGCCTGCGGCAAATATAAAGGCACCAAGTTCAAGGGGATAATTTGCGACCGCTGCGGCGTCAAAGTTACACATAGTCGCGTTCGCCGCAAGCGAATGGGACATATCAATCTTGCGGCGCCGGTGGCGCACATATGGTTTTTCAAGGCTATACCGAACCATCTCAGCACTCTTTTGGCAATGAAAGCGATAGACCTGGAAAAAATAATTTACTTCCAGGACTATGTTGTTACCGACGTCGGCCAAAGTCCCTTAAAGTTGGGTCAACTGCTTAGTGAAGAAGAATTCCGTGAGGCATCGAACAAATACGGCAATGCGTTTAAGGCATTGATGGGCGCCGAAGCCATCAAGGCCCTGTTGACAAATCTTAACCTGGATGTATTGAGCAATGATCTCAGAACCGCCATAGTCAAGACCAACAGCAATCAGAAAATCAAGGACCTTACGAAACGTCTTAAGACGGTCAACGCAATCAGAGGCAGCAGTAACAAGGCTGAGTGGATGGTGCTCGAAGTTGTTCCCGTTATTCCGCCGGATTTACGTCCTTTGGTTCTTCTTGAAAGCGGCAACTTTGCAACCAGCGACCTAAATGACCTTTACAGGCGAATTATCAATCGTAACAACCGATTGAAAAAGCTTATAGACCTCAATGCCCCCGAGGTGATTATACGCAATGAAAAAAGAATGCTGCAGCAGGCTGTTGATTCGCTGATGGACAACGGTCGATGCCGCAGGCCGGTCCTCGGCAGTAATAGTCGGCCGTTGAAGAGCCTGACCGATATGATTAAAGGTAAGCAGGGTCGATTCCGCGAAAATCTGCTCGGCAAGCGAGTGGACTACTCAGCTCGTTCGGTGATTGTAGTAGGGCCTAATCTAAAGCTCTATCAGTGCGGCCTGCCGAAGAAAATAGCTTTGGAGCTGTATCAGCCGTTCATTATTCGAAAACTCAAGCAGCACGGACTTGCCGATACGATTAAAAGCGCCAAGAGAATAATTGAACGGCGGGATGAGCAGGTTTGGGATATTTTGGAAGAAACCATTCATCAGCATCCTGTTTTACTCAACCGTGCGCCTACTCTTCATAGAATGGGTGTTCAGGCCTTTGAGCCGATTCTTGTCGAAGGCAACGCCATTATGCTTCATCCATTGGCCTGCAGGGGCTTCAATGCTGACTTTGATGGTGACCAAATGGCTGTCCATCTGCCGCTTTCTATCGAAGCACAAGCAGAAGCGCATACATTGATGATGCCGACGAGCAATATATTCTCGCCGTCTAATGGTTCGCCAATGGTTGGGCCTTCCCAGGACATGGTTATGGGAAACTGCTATTTGACTTCTATGTGCGATGGCGAAAAGGGAGAGGGTATGGCTTTCAGAGATACATTTGAGGCAATAATGGTGCATCAAATGCGAAAAGTCACGCTACATGCAAAGGTTAAGGTGCAGGTTAATAAACCGGTCAAGGGGTCGGAACGTGAGCAGGATGCTCCCATCTTGAAAAAGGATGCGAAACGCCGAAAGCCTATGACACGAAAAGGTGCGATTCAATCACCGACAGAGATGGAACGTCCTGCGGAACAGAACGTAAACCAGATAATTGAGACAACAGTCGGAAGGTGTATTTTCAACGATATGCTGCCGGAGGAGATGCCGTTCTACAATATGACGATGTCGCAGGGAACTTTGAGCGGGGTTATTAGTGACTGTTTCGAATTGGCCGGCAGCGCTCAGACAGTAGATTTGCTTGATAGAATAAAAGATTTGGGCTTCAAATATGCCACACTCGGAGGTTTGAGCTTTGGCCTTACGGACTTAAAGATTCCCGCCAAAAAACAAGAGATTATAGACGAGACGGAAAAAAAGGTCAGCAGAATCCAAACCAATTATAACGATGGTGTTCTAACGGAGGGTGAAAGGTATAACCAGGTTATCGATGCGTGGACACATGCTCGCGTGGCGGTTACCGGCGAGATGATGCGTGGCCTTAGGGAAGATACAAAGGAGGATGGTTCTCCGTATTTGAACCCGATATACCTAATGACAACTTCCGGCGCAAGAGGCAGTGTCGACCAGATTCAGCAGCTTGCGGGGATGCGAGCGTTAATGGCTAATCCCAGCGGTGAGATTATCGAGACCCCAATTAAGTCGAACTTCCGCGAGGGTTTGACT
>Ga0315276_10003761_pt1 | contig 13899 bp, 9 predicted proteins | sample YL17G05_0_MG_FD_204542 | JGI IMG/M metagenome (GOLD analysis project Ga0315276, IMG submission 204542) | Sediment microbial communities from Yellowstone Lake, YNP, Wyoming, USA - YL17G05_0 | ecosystem: Environmental > Aquatic > Freshwater > Lake > Sediment | place: USA: Wyoming | collected...
TCTTTTTGGCGCCTGTCCCCGTCTGAGGAGCAGGCACCGCCGCGGCTCGACTGAGCTCGCCGAAGTCAGACGGCGGAGCCAGTCCCCTGGCCTCCGAGTGCCCGTCTCGCGCCCCCCTCCCTCACCCTCCCCCATATTATGGGGGAGGGGTGGGTGGGGGACCGACGAATCTTCATGAATAATGCGGGCTAAGCGGCTGCGTGAATTCTTCGGCGGTGTACGGTAGATACGTGAGGGCTTCGATCAGATCAGTCCTGCCGATTGCCCTGCGCGTTGAAATGCGGCGAGCGCGTGATCGATGTGGCTGGGGCGGTGCTCGGACGTCACCGTGACGCGGATGCGGCTGGTGGCGTCGGGAACGGTGGGAGGACGAATCGCCGGAGCATACACGCCTTCCGTGAACAGGTGTTCGGCAAACGAGAGCGCGGTCTCGGCATTGCCGACGAGGATCGGCATGATCGGACTGACGCTGGGGGACAATGTGAATCCCAATTGTGTCAATCCTGAGAACAACCGTTCACGGTTGGCCCACAAGCGCGCACGTCGTTCCGGCTCTCGTTGCATGACTCGTAACGCTGCCGTGGCGGCAGCAGCCGAACTCGGTGGGGGCGCCGTGGTAAAGATGAAGGACCGGCTCGTGTTCATGAGATAGCGGATCAATGTCGAGGGCCCAGCGAGGTAGGCGCCACTGCTGCCGAAGGCTTTGCCCAAGGTCCCCATCTGAAACGGGATCTGTGCATCGAGGCCGAAATGTTCGGCCGTTCCTCGTCCATGCGGTCCCATCACGCCTGTGCCATGGGCATCATCGATATAGAGGCCGGCCTCATAGTCCTGGGCTAACCGACTGAGTTCGGGCAACGGCGCGAGGTCTCCGTCCATACTGAAGAGGCCGTCGGTCACAATCAGGGTGCGTCGCGCCCGGCGTCTTGTGGCCAGAAGGGACTGTAGGTGGTTGGTATCGTTGTGGCGATAGATTCGAAAGTCGGCTGCGCTCAGACGGCAGCCGTCGATCAGGCTGGCATGGCACAAGCGATCGGCCAGGATCAATCCGCCTCGTTCGATCAGTGTAGGGATGGTCCCGATGTTGGCAAGGTAACCGGAGCTAAAAGTCAGCGCGGCTTCGGTCCCCTTGAACTGTGCCAGAGCAGACTCCAGTTCTTGATGCGGTGGCAATGAGCCTGAGATCAACCGAGCGGCTCCGGCTCCGGCTCCAAACCGTTGTGTCGCCTCGACGGCAGCCTGAATCACTTCCGGGTGCATGGCCAGCCCCAAATAGTCGTTCGAGGCAAGCAGGAGGATCTGGCGTCCTGCCATCTCAACTACCGGACCGACCCCGGAATGGAGCGGAGTGAGGCGCCTGGTCAGATGGCGCGCGGCCAATTCGTGTAGTCGTTTTTCAAACATGTGAAGGGCCCGTCTTTACAGATGGGAGATGGTGTGCCCTCTAAGAACCGACCAGCCGCTGCTGCCTCATTGACAAGATCGTGGCATCCTTAGTATAAGGCGCGCACACAGTTTGAGGAAACGGGCCCCGCTCTCTCCGACGAATCCATCCATGAGCTACCGTATCAAGGTCCCCGCGAAAACTCTTCCGGTCGATGAAGCCCACATGGTGAGCTGGCTTGACCATACGCTGCATAGGTCACTGGATTATCGACGCCCTTTGCTGGTCGGCCTGGGACTGTTGGTGCTTGCGGTTGCCGTGGTCGGAGGGGTCTTCTATGTTGACCGCCAGGCCGCGCAGAAAGCACAAGACCTTGAACATGAGGCGATGCGCTTCTTGACTGCTCCTTCTGCCAACGATCCTCAAAAGGCTGACCACGCGCTCAAGGAAGCGATCGCGAGGTATCGGCAAATTGTCGATCAATATCCACGGACCCCCACGGCACCACTCGCCTTGTATCATTTGGGAAATACCTTGGTCCAGGCCAATGAACTGAGTGCGGCTATTGAGGCCTATCAGCGATTTCTTACAGCATATAGTTCGAACCCCTCAATGGCTGGGTTGGTGCAACAACGTCTGGCCTATGTGTACTTGCTCAAGGGAGACCGGGACCAAGCAGTGAAGGCACTCATGGGTATCCTGGAGACTCCCGGTACGTTGAATCGGGATCAGGCGTTATTTGAGTTGGCGCGGCTGGAAGAATCCCAATCGCGGCATGAGGGGGCCTTGGCTCACTATCAGGAACTGATCAAGACCTATCCGAACTCTCCCTTCACCAGTGAAGCGACGATTCGGACCAAGATCATGGATGTCAAGAAATCGCAGGAATCAACGCCTGCCTCGGCGTCGACGGCCCCGGCCATTGCTGCGCCACAGAAGAGTCCTCTGGCTCCTTCTTCCTCAGCAGACAAGAAATAATCCTAGCAGGCTGCTGAAAAAGTCCGCCCTCCTCGTTCGTGAACCAATTCCGGAATTTGTTGATCTGACGATCTGTTGAACTTCCGACCACTCATCAGATCAACAGATCAACAGATGTCTTCCACTTCACGCATCACGGGTGTCGAGAACGCTGCATGGGATAAGGCGCGTCCCTGGGCAAAGAGTCTGTCTTGGCAGCCTCAGGGCGGGCTGGTGAAGTAGCCGCCGGGGTCGGGCGGGTGAGAAAAGCGACTTTTTCAGCATCCTGCTAGCGGCTGATAACGAGAAAGTCGCCCGGTCGAATAGTCGGGCCGGAGAGGTTATTCTTCGTCTTGAGCGTTTTGAGCGGGACGCGAAACCGTTTCGACACTGTTCCCAGCGTGTCTCCCATGCGGACTTTATACCAGCGAGAGGGCCCGGCGGTGACAAACTGAGCCTTTGCCGGACGCTGTGGGAACTTATAGGTCGGGATGCGGTCAAGCAGCTGTTCCACTTTCGCTTTCGTTCCCACCGGAACCTTCAGGTGGTAGGTTTCGTCGCCGGGGGGTGTCGCGTCTCGCCGCAGCTCAGGATTTAAGAGCCGGAGTTCTTCATAGGGAATGCCGGTGACATTGGCGATCGCGCGGAAATGGACGGGTCGGGTGACGATCGCTTCATCAAATTGATGCGGCTCGGCAGATTCCTGAGTGAAGCCGTATCGATCGGGGTTCCTCGCGATAATCGTGGCGGCCATAAATCGCGGCACGTATTCCTTCGTCTCGCGCCGAATCAATCGTGTCTTTGAAATCTCGGAAAAGCTTTCGGCCTGGGCCTTGTGGAGGGCTCGCATCACCTTGCCTTCTCCGGCATTGTAGGCAGCCATCGCGAGCGGCCAGGCACCGAAGAGGTCGTAGAGATCGCGGAGGTAGCGTGCCGCAGCAACCGTTGACTTGATGGGATCCCGACGTTCATCAACGTAGTTGTCGACGCGGAGCCCATAGGCCTTGGCCGTGCCCTTCATGAACTGCCAGGGGCCCGTGGCTTTGGCTCGTGAGTACGCGTAGGGGTTGAATCCGCTTTCCACCAGTGAGAGGTAGATCAGATCGCTGGGGAGGTGAAATTCCGTGAAGATTGTCTCGACAAGGGGCCGATAGCGGCTGAGTCGGAGGAGCCACTGTTCGAAGCGACCGTGGATGGCCGTATTGAAGTAGCGAATGTGGGCTTGGACCGAGGAGTCCATGACAATCGGAACATTGTAGCTCGCATATTCCATCTGATCTGTGGCATTTCGGGAGGGGTCTTGTGTCTGGGTAAGTTCAGCCGGAGGATTCAAGGCGTCTGAAAACCGCGCGGTCGCCGGTGAATTTCCCGCTGGGTTCAGCTGTAAGAGGTCTTCAGCCCTCGGAACGCTGCTCGTCGTTGCTGTGGGAGGGTTGGTAGCCTCCGGTGCCGGGCCTTCGGTATCGAGCGGGACCAGATTTGCGTCTGGGTCATCTTCCGCCGCTACGGTGGACTCGTCCACAAGCGTAGACGAGTCCACCGTAGTTGGTTCGGAAGGAGTTGCCGCCTCCACTACAATAAGAGGAACGGAGAAGCTGAACCACATTCCGAGGAAGAGAGCCATCGGGAGGACGGCATGTTTTGGCCTGAGTGGCGTCATCGAAGCGCGGTGGTAATCAGTATCGTGGGTGAGGTTCGTCATGTTTTGTGAGGCTAGACTATCGGTGGACTGCGCTCTTGTCAAGGAATTGCAAGGGGAATGGCGCCCCTCCTTTCGTAGCACAGAGGCCAGACGATCTCGCGTTCGCGCAGGATCGTGAGCGGAAGTCACGCCGACATCAGCAGGTTGCAACAGTCTGAAAACACGCGTGTCTACACAGATCCTCGCCTTGACAGCTTTTGGGAGGCAATGGTATCGTCCCTCCTTCCCGCGTAAGATTTTTCACGTTTCATCCAGAGGAGGATCAGTCGATGCTGAAGCGGTATTTGCTGGCTCCCGGTCCGACGCCTGTACCCCCTGAAGTGCTGCTGGCCATGGCGCGGCCCATGTTCCATCACCGTGCCCCCGAGTTCGATAAGGTATTCGCGGAGGTCCGTGATGGACTCAAGTGGCTGTTCCAAACGAAAAACAACGTGCTCATGCTGGCGGCTTCAGGAACGGGAGGCATGGAAGGCTCAGTGTCTAACTTTCTCTCTCCCGGCGACAAGGCCCTCACCATTAACGGGGGGAAGTTCGGGGAACGATGGACCAAGCTCTGCAAGACGTTCGGCGCCGAGGTGACCGAAATCAAGGTGGAATGGGGGCGAGCCGTCGATCCTCAAACGGTAGCCGACGCGCTGAAAAAAGATCCGGGAATCAAAGCGGTGTATGTGCAGGCGAGTGAAACCTCCACCGGTGTGGCACACGACGTCAAGGCTCTTGCGGAGATCGTGAAGCCCTATGGCGAGACCATTCTTGTGGTGGATGCCATTACCGCCCTCGGAGTGTTCGACATCAAGACCGATGAGTGGGGGATCGATGTCGTGATTACGGGGTCGCAAAAGGCGCTGATGCTCCCGCCGGGCCTGGCATTTGTGAGCGTGAGTGATAAAGCCTGGCAGTTGGCAGAGAAAGCCAAGAACACGGCGTTCTATTTCAATTTCAAGAAAGAGCACGAGAATCAGCAGAAGAATCAGACGGCCTATACGCCGGCCGTGTCCCTCATCGTCGGCTTGCAGGAAGTGCTGAGGATGATGAAGGCGGAGGGGCTTGAGGGGCTGTTCGGCCGCCAGGCCATGCTCGCGAAGGCCATGCGTGAAGGGGTGCAGGGTGCCGGGCTGGAGCTGTTTCCGAAAGAGTCGCCCAGCGATGCCCTCACCGCTATTTCAGCGCCGGAAGGCGTTGACGGGCAGGCCATCTACAAGAACCTGCGCGTCCAATACGGCATGACGGCGGCCGGTGGCCAAGACCATTTGAAGGGGAAGATCTTCAGGGTCTCTCACATGGGTTACATGGACCGCTTCGATATCATCATGGCCGTGGCAGCGATTGAAATGGTGCTCAAAGGATTGGGGCATCCCGTGAAGCTTGGAAGCGGCGTCGCAAAGGCGCAAGAAATTTTAATGGCGAAAGGGTAACCAGTCGGAAAGTCTCTCAAGTCCGAAAGTCCAAAGTTCCCATCCGGGGAATTCGGGACGAGAGACTTGACGACTTTCAGACTTTATGGACTTGTGACATGATGAAAATTTTGATCAGCGATAGTCTGTCGAAGCAGGGCGTCGAACTCCTCGAGAAGGCTGGTTTCACCGTGGTGGTGAAATCCAAAATGTCGAAAGAGGAGTTGTTCAAAGAGATCAAAGATGCTGATGGCTTGATCGTGCGGTCCGGGACAAAGGTGACGGCGGAGTTGATCGCAGCAGCCGAGCGCCTGAAAGTCATCGGGCGGGCCGGGTCGGGGTTGGACAATGTCGATACCCCTGCGGCCACCCGTCGCGGCATCGTGGTCATGAATACGCCGGGCGGCAATACGGTCACCACTGCCGAGCACACTATGTCGATGATTTGCGCCATGAGCCGGCGCATCCCCCAAGCCACGGCGTCGATCAAGGCCGGCAAGTGGGAAAAAGAAAAATTCATGGGTGTCGAGCTCTATAACAAGATTCTCGGCATCGTCGGTGTCGGACAGATCGGCGGGTATCTGGCGAAGCTCGCCCAGGGCATGGGCATGAGCGTCGTCGCGTACGACCCGTATTTGGCGGCGGATCGGGCTCAGAGAATGGGCGTCGAGATGGTGGAGCTGGCCGAGTTGTTCCGGCGCGCCGACATTATTTCCGTCCATACGCCGTTGACGCCTGAGACCAGGGGCCTCATCAATGCACCAGTGATTGCGACGATGAAACCCGGCGTGATGATCGTGAATTGTGCCCGTGGTGGAATTATTCACGAGGGCGATCTATTTGAAGCCTTGAAGAGCAAGCGAGTGGCGGCGGCGGCTTTTGACGTATTTGAAGAAGAGCCGGTGAAGCCTGACCATCCGTTGTTAACCTTGGACAATTTTCTGTGCACACCTCACATTGGCGCGCAGACCATGGAGGCGCAGGAAAACGTGGCGGTTGGGATCGCTGAACAGGTGGTCGATTACTTCACCAAAGGGATTGCCCGCGGAGCGGTGAACATTCCATCCGTTGCCCCGGAATTGTTGCCGCGGCTGCAGCCGTATCTCTCGCTTGCGGAGCAGTTGGGGAAGTTGCAGACGCAGCTCTGCGAAGGGGGGATCGAATCGGTCACGGTCGAATATAGCGGAGAGGTGACGACCCTCTCCATTGCGCCGCTCACGATCGCCGTGTTGAAGGGATTGTTGAATCCGATTATGGAAGCTCCTGTGAACTACGTGAACGCGCCGATCGTCGCGAAGGAACGTGGGATTGAAGTGAGGGAAGTGAAGAGCTCCGATGCAGGCGATTTCACCAGCTTGATTCGTGTGCGAGTGGAGGCTGGTAAGAAATCGTACCAGGTGGCCGGCACGCTCTATCACAAGAAAGATCCGCGCGTCGTTGAGATCGATCAGTTCAATGTTGAGATGGTGCCGGAGGGACACGTGCTTCTGATCCACAACATCGATCGCCCAGGGGTGATCGGGATGGTGGGGAAGGTGCTCGGCGACAACCAGATCAACATCGTCAGGATGCAATGCGCGCTCGAAAAGCGGGGCGGGAACGCGCTGCTCATCATTGGATCCGATGCGGTTTTCCCGAACAGAGTGCTTGAGGCGATTAAATCCAGCAAGGACATTCTCTCAGTCAAAGTCGCGGCTCTGTCCTAACCCCGCGCGCCATCCATCAGGTCAGCCATGGTCTCCGCTCCTCCGAAGCCCCGCCCTTCTTCGGGACAGGTCGCGTCGTCCCGCGAGCGCTCGCTCGTCCCCGTGGGCATGGCGACGATTCTTCCTCACGCGGCGAAGCAGGTCCGTCGCCTTGAAGAACAGTTGCTCGCGCAAGTCAACCGTTGGGGCTACGATGAGATCATTCTTCCCACGTTCGAATATCTCGACGTCTTGGCTCCGGGGCTTGAGCCGGAACTGATCGAGCACTGCTATCAATTCGTTGATCGTACGACGGGGCGGACGCTCCTCCTCCGTCCGGATGCCACGGCGCAGATCGCCAGGACGGTCGCAATGGGGCTCACAGGCGCGACGTTGCCGTTGCGTCTCTCCTATCGAACGTCCGTCTTCCGCTACGAGCAGGAGCATGCTGGGCGCGGTCGGGAAATCTTTCAGGTCGGAGCCGAGCTGATTGGCCTGGACGATGTCACGAGCGACAGCGAAGTGATCGATTTGATGATCGAGTGTCTCCACACGATCGGTCTTCAGTCCTTTAAAGTGTCTCTTGGACATGTGGGCTTTATTAAGGGGCTTCTGCTGCGATCCGGGCTGTCGGCGCAGGGGCAGAAATTGGCTGAGCAGGCGGCGGCGCGAAAAGACCTGCCGAGGCTCGAAGAGATCCTTGCGAACGAGCGTATCTCCAAGACGGCGGCGCGCGCCATTCGGGAAGCGCCTGAGCTGTACGGCCAAGAGGAAGTGCTGGCCCGCGGACGGGTCCTCGCGGCCGGCGATCCGGCATTGGCCGCTCCGCTCGAACGGCTTGCCCAGGTGTATCAGCTGCTGTGTGCGGCAGGCCACCGGGAATCGCTGCTTCTGGATCTCGGGGAGTTCCGCGGGTTCGACTATTATGATGGTATCGTCTTCGACGTGTTTGCCGAAGGGATGGGGGCGGAGCTAGGCGGCGGCGGACGATACGATCACTTGATCGGTCGATTTGGCCGGCCATTGCCCTCAACCGGTTTTGGCTTGGACGTCGATCGGCTCTTCCGCACCGTGGAGTTCCCTGAGGAAGGATCGGTATCGGCGCGAATCGACTATCTTGTGGCTGCGCCACGCCGGGCCACTCATTTGTTGACATCGGTCGCGGCGCAGTTGCGTCGGACTCACTCCCGAGTGGTGCAGCAGACGATGAAGGGGAGCGACGCAGCGCTTGTGTCTGCCGCAGTGGCGGCGGGGTTGGCCCAGCAGGCAGCGGCCGTGGTCGTGGTGGGTGCACCAGGGATGGATCATGATGACGTGCTGGTGGTCGAATCCCTCGCTCCTCACATGCCTGGCCGCCTTCCTGCAGGGCGGCGGGCAGGCCGAACCGGCAATTTGAGTCGTCTTTCGAAGAAGATGGGGCTTGCCGACCTGGTGGCCGCGGCTCGCCGGTCTCGGCGGCAGGTAAAGGAACGGTAACGGCTCAGGTAGATAGGCTGAAGGGGTTCAGGCTGAAGTGTTTGGAATTTCGAACTCCGGCCTTCAGCCTGAACCCCTTCAGCCTGTGCCCGCAGCCTTCGCCTGAACACCTGAGTCGTTACAAGGAACGGTCATGAAATCCATGTCAGCCGTCGATCTGTCCCAGCCCAAACTGCCCCCTCAGAATCTGGAGGCCGAGCAATCGGTTCTCGGCGCAGTCCTCCTCGACAATAGCGCGATGGCCAAGGCGATGGAATTGCTGGTCGAAGAGAACTTCTACCGCACGTCGCATCGGAAGATCTATCGTGCGATGCTGGAATTGTCGGAAGTCGGAGAAGTGATCGATCAGATTACGTTGACGGAACGGTTGAAGGCGCAGGGAGAAATTGAGGCCATCGGGGGCGCCGCCTATTTAGCGGAGCTCGTGCAGAGCGTGGCCAGCTCCGCCAATATTCGCTATCACTGCAAGATCGTGCGCGACAAGGCGCTGCTGCGAGAGCTGCTCCATACCTCCACGGAAGTCCTCACGCGCGGGTACGAAGGCACCTCTTCAATCGACGACCTGCTCGATTTTGCGGAGCGGTCGGTGTTCGGCATCGTCCAAGGGAAACTGGATCGGTCGTTCACCCCCATTAATGCCATCATTAAGGAAAGTCTCGACCTCGTCGACAAGCTGTCAAAGCGGAAAGAACATATCACGGGCGTTCCCACCGGTTTTTACGACCTCGATGACATCACGGCTGGGCTCCAACCCTCCGATCTCGTGGTGATCGCGGGGCGGCCCAGCATGGGGAAGACGAGCCTGGCGCTGGGGATGGCGACACATGCCGCCATCCACGCGGGCGCCGTGGTCGGAATTTTCAGCCTTGAAATGTCAAAGCCGCAGATCGTACTGCGCATGTTGAGTTCAGAGGCGCGAGTCGATTCGCATAGCCTCAGAACCGGCAAGCTTCAGAAAGAGGATTGGTGGCGTCTTGCGGAGGCGGCAGGCCGGCTGGAACAAGCGCAGATCTATATCGACGATACCGGCGGCATCACCGTGCAGCAGATGCGGGGTAAGGCTCGTCGGTTGAAAGCCGAACGGGGGCTGGATCTCTTGATTGTCGACTACCTCCAGTTGATGCAGGGGCGGAGCGATTCGGAATCCCGTCAGCAGGAAATCTCCGATATTTCTCGCTCGCTGAAGGCCTTGGCCAAGGAGCTCAATGTGCCGGTCGTCGCGCTGTCGCAACTCAGCCGTGCGGTGGAAGCCAGAAAACCGCCCATTCCTATGTTGGCAGATCTTCGTGAAAGTGGCGCGATCGAGCAGGATGCCGACGTCGTCATGTTCATCTACCGTGAGGAGGTGTATGACCAGAATTCCGAACGGAAGGGCATTGCCGATATTCTCGTGAGTAAACATCGCAACGGCCCGATCGGGAGAAAAGAACTCTTCTTCCACGACCGCTTCGCGAAATTTGAGAGCCTCGACAATCGCGAAGTCGTTTGACCCTGTGTTACTCCACTCGTATAATCTTTCTGACCACCACAATCTCATCTAACAGGATGCTGAAAAAGTCCGCCAGCTTCGTTCTCGGAACCCGTGAAACGTATCTCGTGAAGCGTCGTTCGTTTCCGGATTCGGACGTTTCACGTTTCACGTTTCACGTTTCACGAACGGCGAACAGCCGAGGTCTCCCGTCGCTCTGTTTGCTGATCTCCCTGATGGTGGTGGCCTGCGCCGCCGCGCCTCAGACGCCTGAAAGGGCACTCGCCTCTGCCGGCACGGTGAAGGCTACGCCCTCGATTCATCCCCCCGATGCCGCCGCGTCCTATCATTTCATGCTGGGGTACCAAGCCGAGCTTGCGCAGGACATGGATCGTGCGATTAAGGAGTATCAATCTGCGCTGAAGACGGATCCGACGTCCCAGTCTGTGAAAGCCCGGCTGGCCGGTCTCTATTTTTCGCTGGGCGATATGCCCAATGCCGTGCGCTATGCGGACCAAGCGGCAGAGGGACCAAGCCAAGACGGTCAGCTACTCACGCAGATGGCAGGCATCTTGGCCAGTGCGGGGCAAGGGGACCGTGCGGTAACACTGTTGGATCGCGCGATCGAAGTCGATCCGACCTCCGGCGATCCCTATTTTACAAAGGGTCTGTTGCTCCTGAATCTGAAGCGGCAGCCTGAGGCGGAACAGGCCATTCGAGCCGGCCTGGCGCGGGCTCCCGAATCTGCCGTCGGCCATTATCACCTGGGGCGCATGCTCCTCGATGCGGGGAAAGGGGAGGAGGCGGCGGCGAGTTTTGAGCGGGCGATTGCGGTGAATGCCTCGTTTGAACCAGCCTATCTTGCGCTCGCCTCGATCTATGAGTCGCGGCAGGACCAGGATCGAGCGGTCGCCGTGTTACGGAAATATCTTCAGACGGTGAACCCGCGAAACCGGGATATCCGGCACCAATTGGTTCGGCTCTATGTGGCGGCGAAGGATTATCACGGCGCCAGGAAGGAATTGAATGATTTGCTGGCGGAGGACCCTTCGGACCTCGATGCCCAGCTTCGACTGGCGCTCCTGTACGGAGAAGAGAAGGAATATCCCAAGGCCATCGACCAACTGACCCAGATTCTCAGGGCGCGTCCGACGGAGCTCAAAATCAGAGATTACCTTGGATTTCTCTACGAGGAGTCCAAGGACACGAAGAAGGCCATCGAGACCTATACGTTTAACGTGCAACTTGAGCCGTCCTATTTCGAAGGGCATCTGCATCTCGGCCTGTTGTTCTATCGATTGAAGCAATATCCTGAGGCCATCACGCACGTGACCCAAGCCATCACAATTAATCCGAAACAGCCTGAAGCCCACATCGTGCTGGGCTTGACCTATCTGCAGAAGGACCAGTTTGACGATGCGGCAAGGGCCTTGGAAGAAGGCATCAGCCAGAACCCCAAGAGCGCCGATTTGTACTTCAATCTCGGCACGGTCTACGACAAGCTCAATCGATTCGATGACATGGTGCGCGTCATGGAGATCGCGATCAAGCTGGATCCCCATCATGCCGATGCGCTCAATTATCTGGGGTATAGTTATGCAGAGCGGGGGGTCAAGATCGACCAAGCGCTCTCCCTGACCAAGCAGGCTGTCGCGCTCAAACCGAGCAATGGGTACTATGTCGATAGTCTCGCCTGGGCCTTGTTTAAATCCGGCTTGTTCACCGAGGCCTTGAGCGAGATGAAGCGCGCTGTTGCCCTCGCCGGGGATGACCCGGTGCTCTATGAGCATCTCGGTGACATTTACGCCCAGCAACGAAACCTGTCAGACGCCCGCGAGGCCTGGCTCCATGCGCTGGAACTCGACCCCTCCAATAACAAGCTGATGGACCGATTCCGTGACCTGGGGATGGGCGACCCCACCAAGGAAGAACGTATCCAGCAGGCTAAACAGCGTGTATCCGAGAAGATACAATCTCAGTAACACATCCCTTCGGCCCTCAGAGTAGCCCTAGTTTCCCTCTTTTATCCTCTCTATTAACATTGATCTCGCCTTCAGCCTTCAGCCTGGGTCAGCTTTTCGGCATCTGACAGGCTGGTACGGTTCAGTCTTCTCACTGCAACTAATTGTTTTCACAGATTGTTCCTCTCGTGCAGAGAAGGAGGCGCCACAGATCTCCCTCTTCCGTGGAGAGAAAGTGGAAGGCCCAGGTCCCGTACAGTCGATGACAAATATTGGCAGATCAGGGTAAAAGATGGAGAGCGGCCCCCCAACCACGGTCTGTTGCACAGGAGGATCACAATCATAACTATATGATATTTCATGTGACTCAGTCTTTCGTGGCCTGACCACGTACCGGGCATCGAACCTGCTACAGGGCTAGGTAACAGAAATCGGATGTGAGTTCCGATGAGAAAGAAGCAAGGGGCGGGAAGGGGAAAGGTCAGTGAACCATCAACAAGGAGGCGGAACGATGTGTAAGCAGTTGAAGGGGCAAAAAGGTTTTACCCTGATCGAGTTGATGATCGTGGTCGCGATCATCGGGATCTTGGCGGCCATCGCCATCCCGAACTTCCTGACCTATCAGTTGAAGTCGCGCCAGGCCGAGGCAAAGACAAACCTCCAGGCGATCAAAACCTCTGAAATCGCCTTCCAGGCAGAGCGAGGCTGTTACCTCGGAATGACTACGGAGGGTGTGGCTTCACCTGTGGGCGGTACCAAAACAGCTCCAGCTGTCTGGGGTGTTGGACTTGGACCAACTGCTCCCGGTGCTTTATGGTGCACTGCTGTGTTCAATGGCTTTTACTCCGATATTGGGTTTAAGGCAACTGGTAATGTGATGTACCTTTATGGAGTAATTCCAGCGACAGTTGCGGCTCCCGGACTCTATACGACGGTCACGTCTTGTGCTGTGGCCACTGCGGTTCTTGCTAACCCAACGGCTGGTGCCGGAGCGCTTGGTAATAACAACTTTGTTGCGATCGCTCAAAGCAATCTGGATGGCAATGCTGCAGTTTCAGCCTGGGATTCCTCGGTTGATCATGGCGCCAACGACTGTACGACCGGTGTCTACTAGGTCGTTGTAGGTAAGGTCACGGGGTCCCGGCAGCCATTCGATGGCTGCCGGGACCTTCCGTTTTACTCATCCTGCCGGTCGGTCTCTCACGACGGTCTCAACAGCCTTCCATCATCGCAGCGCACCAATCGTGAATCAGCTTCTGCTCAGCATGGGGGGCATCCTCTTGCTGGCTTGCATTGGCTGGCTACAAGGGGAGCTCGATCGGCGGCAGGATCGGACGGTCGTGCAGATCGAAGGCCTCGCGCAGCTTCATCTTAAGGGCGAATATCCGAGCATCTCGGTGACATTTACGCCCAGCAACGAAACCTGTCAGAGGCCCGCGAGGCCTGGCTCCATGCGCTGGAACTCGACCCATCCAGTAACAAGTTGATGGACCGATTCCGTGACCTGTGGATGGGCGACTTCACCAAAGAAGAACGTATCCAACAGGCCAAACAGCGTGTATCCGAGAAGATACAAGTTCAGTAACACATCCCTTCGGCCCTCAGAGTAGCCCTAGTTTCCCTCTTTTATCCTCTCTATTAACATTGATCTCGCCTTCAGCCTTCAGCCTGGGTCAGCTTTTCGGCATCTGACAGGCTGATTCGGTTCAGTCTTTTCACTCTAAATAATTGTTTTCACAGATTGTTCCCCTTATGCAGATGAGGAAGCCCCCGGATCTCCCTCCTCCTTGGAGAGAAAGTGGAAGGTGCCAGGTCCCGTACAGTCGATGACAAATATTGGCAGATCAGAGTAAAAAATGGAGAGCGGCCCCC
>Ga0315276_10003763_pt1 | contig 13895 bp, 13 predicted proteins | sample YL17G05_0_MG_FD_204542 | JGI IMG/M metagenome (GOLD analysis project Ga0315276, IMG submission 204542) | Sediment microbial communities from Yellowstone Lake, YNP, Wyoming, USA - YL17G05_0 | ecosystem: Environmental > Aquatic > Freshwater > Lake > Sediment | place: USA: Wyoming | collected...
GACCCTTGCCCTGGCCTTGCTCCCCATCATCATCGCCACCGGCCATTGATTCGCCCGGCTTGGCGCTGGGCTCCTCACCGCTATCGTCAGGTCCATCCTGGCTCGGCTTGGGAGGGAATGAGGGGTTGGCTTTGCTCAGATAGTCCTCAACCAAATCGTCAGTGCTACGCATGCTCATCTCCTCAAACGCTCCGGAGCTGCAAGAGCCCCTTTTTGAATGTCATGGATCCACCTTGGGCGCACGCTTTGTTGAGCGCCTTGGCCACAAGGGGTTGTCCGTAGGTTTTGATCACATCAGAGAGCTTGTCCAATGAAAGGCCCTCCGGCCCAGCGTTGCCTAGCCGATGGCAGACCACGCGAATCACGCGCTCCAGCCGCATATCGGGATCGCCTTGCTCGCCAGCATCCACGATGGCCCCAGGTTGCTCCGCCTTGCTCACAGTGCTGACCTGGCCCGTAGGATTCACCCACTGACTTGCGAAATGCTTTTGCTTGGCTTGAGCCGCCGCTTGCTCATCGGGCCACGGCACTTTTCCTTTGTCCCCATAAATGGGCTTGCCACCGGCCGCATGGCCGATCACGTTACCGCCGCGTGAGCCCTCGCCCGTACTCTTGCGTAGCTCATCGGCCGTAACTATCTGCACCATGCTCTTGCGCATATCGCGGTAGTAGCTCAACGCCCTGGAGAACAACGCCCGGCGCAATTCCGGCGCCATACGATCTGCCAGCATCTTGGATACCAGCTCATGCCGCACCGTCAACTCGTTACGGGAATTGAGCGCCTTGCCCAACAGCTCACGCCACTCATTCGCCTTGGCACGGTCCAGGCCCAGGCCATCGATCACTGAGGCCGGCGATAGATATGCGCCATCGTGATTCAGCATCCGTGCGACAGTCATAGGCGCCGGCATCTGCTTTGTCTGGCGGAGGAGATCGATATTCTCCCGCGTGGGCACCTGTCCCGGCCACTTGGTCAGGATAAACATGGGGCTCAGCGCGGCCGTTGTGCTTTTTGCCAGGCACTTCTCCGCGGCATCCATGCTCTTGCCACTCATCTTTTGGTAGATGCCCATGATGTAGGCCCAATCCTTTGCGCGGCCTTGCTTTGCTGCCAGCGTCTTGGCCTTGTTCCAATGTCGTTCATCCTCAGGTGATTTCACAACGCCTACTGGCATGTGCTTCTCCTATCATGAATGAGTGCGGATGGTTACTAGGAGAGGAGAGCGACCCCCGATCCGTTCGCCATCCGCACCCAACCTGCTACCAATATGAGCGGATACGGGCAGCGCTCGGCGCGCCCCCCAGCAACTTACGTCGCATCTCCGCCTCATCCATCTCCGCGTCATCTACAAGGTTCCCCTTGGTTATCGGTCCGCCCGTTTGTTTGGACTCGTCAATCGAGTCACCAAACGGGTCACCCATTTCGTCGTCGATGAGATTGCCGCTTGACTTAGGCGCCTCAAGCTCCATACCCAGAGCCTCACGGATTCTCCCCTCAATTTCTGCCTCCGGAGTGGGTACTGCGGTTTCATTCGTTTCGGCATTCTCATCTTGTAGCATCTTGTCCAGATTTCCAGAAGTGCCAATATCCTCCCCGAAGTCAAAAGAAAAGCCCCCAGCCCGGACGGCTTGATCGCAAATCCAACACCCCATCACCGTATCGTCATGTGTGCCTACGCTCTTGAGCGCCCCCTCCACCCACGTAAACGCGCGCATCTCCTCAATCCAGATATTTGTCAGCTCAATGCTCCGCTTGTCGCCTCGTGGGATCCGAAACTTGCCATTCTCCAACAGCACACGGAGGCTAGGCACGCCCTTGTCCAGAGTGTTCTTTTGCGCGCCCGTCACAAACTGTTTGATGGGTAGGTCCGTGGTGCGTATCAGCTCATCACCAAAGATCCGCTGCATCTGATTGGCTTCCAAAAACACAAGGGCAGGATCGTACTTGTGCCCCAGCTCGTTGATCATGCTGAGCTGAGTCTGGTAGGGGAGGCCCTTGCCTCGCTGAATGTCGATGATCCACCGGTTACCCCACTTGTCCACACCCATCACCCAAATCACCGTGTAGTCGGCTTGGGCGGAGCTGGACATAGCGAAGTCCACACCCATGAAAATCGTGACGCCCAGCCGTTCGTAGATTTCCTTGGCCATGCCCAGCGTGAGCGTGAATACCTCCGTGGGCGCACCCTTGAATAGCGCCAACGGAAAGAGGCTCATATCATCGGCCACCGGCTCACACTGAAACTCACGTGTGAAACGAATGGTGCCGATCTCCCGCCGCTTGGCCTCCAATCGTTCCTTGTCATAGCGGCCGGGCCACAACGGGGTTTCCTCAGCGCCCTGAAGCGCCTGATACCGCTTGAATAGATACTCCTCATTGGCTGACAGATCCGCGTACAGGTCCGCTTGGTGGAATGGCGTGTTGTGGCTCACGATCCCATTGGATACAAAGGAATGACCAACCGGGACCACAAAATCCACGGTGGGGCTTTCCCGATCTGCGATTTGCTTAACAGGCAACCAAGCCAAGCCCTCAACCAATGTTGCCCGAAATGCCTCAGTAGCCGATCCTTTCGCGCCATGCCGCACAAACCAATTCAAGATGTCCCTACAGCGTTCTGTGGAAATAGTCGCGCATGCCGCCAGTCCAGCAATGTTTCCCCTGAACTTTGCTTGTGTGTTTCTGGGGATTCGTGGTTTTTCCTCCCGCATGGTGGCAATCAAAGCCCGTCGATGCGGTATCGCCCGTTGGTCTACTGCAATGCTCGCAGGAAATTCATCACAGATTTTTTGCTTGCGCGCTAGTTTGAATCCTACCAGTTGCCCAAAGGCCTTCGCCTCAGAAGCTACCGCGACCACAACCCATAACGGCAGACTGGCACCGGGACAACGCTGGGTTGGTTGTGGGGGGCGCATCCTCCTGGTAGACAACACCCCGAAATTTAGCAATAGCTGTTGGACTTGATCTGCCAACACCTCGGAAGTAGTCCCCAGAGTCACCGAATTCGGAGTAGTCGCACACGCATTACCATCCCCGTCATACAATCCCTGCAAAAATGCCTGGACCACATACTTGGGCCCCCGCATGATCTTCTCTGGGATAATCTTTTGATGGCACCGCCCAAGTTTTCCACCCAAAAAGGTGATCAATTCCAGAAATTCTTTAGAGGAGACACGCAAAACGTGTTGATCCGCCAAATGAGTGCTCACCGAAAAACGCATACCCAGAGGCCAGCTCAATAGAAAATCTCGAATAGGCTTTTCAGTGTTGGCTATCGCCACTCGCCCCGTAGTCTCGTAAGAGCCTTTCGCAGTCCACAGCCCCAACAGGTAAGATAATTCCGCTGTCACCGTATCAGGCAATTGCAACGAGTTACGATAGCGCTGATTACCCCGCTCTCTAGTTTTGAACGGCCGGAGATCGATGTCCGGTCCCCACGCATCCAAACCTACGCGCACCGCCACATAGTCCCCCACCCGAATATCCGGCAATTTCCGCCATTCAGGAATTCCGGACTCAGGCATCATGAGCACCGGATGTCGATGGCTCCCCTCCAAAGTAAACCCCCGTTGGAGGGTCAATCGTTTGGTGGGGCACACCCCATTCACCCAATAATGAGAAGTCTCTTGAAAACCAGATCGCCCAGCCACCTGTAGCGTCAGAGGCCACAACGTCTGAGCTTTGGGATCTGATGCGGGGCAAAGATCACCAATACGACGCAACCCCCCTGAAGTAGTAACCCACGTATCTGGGATCACACACCCAACCACAACGATCTGGCCACCAGGGATGCACATATTGGAAACGGCCGTGTAGAAGTATTCGATTTGCTTTTTGCGGACCACCTCACTGTAGGCAGTCTCATCGTTGAGGGCATCGTCCACCACAATCCAGTGGGGATGCGCGCCACGGACGCGCGTGCCAAACCCGCGTGCGTAGATCCGATGGCCGTTGTTGAGCTGGACGGCGGTGCTGGACCATTTCTTACCCTTGCCGCCCATGCTCGTATCCGGCACGAGGTATTGGAGCTTGGGGTTGGTTTCCAGCTCTTGCTTGATATCCCCCAGGATGCGGACGGCCTGATCCTGTGTTGCTGAGAAAATGAATCCGGAGCCGTTGGGTAGCTTGATCGCTTTCCAGATAGGGTAAGCGAAATCGAAGAAATACGTTTTTCCGTGATCACGCGGCGCTAATACAGCAAGACGCTTGCTCTTGCGTACCAGCTCACTCCACTCCAATAGGTGTGGGCCCAGCATGAAATGTCCATTGTACGGCGCCTCAGGTGGGCCATTCAAAATCTCCCGCGCAAAAAATGCGCAATCCTGGGAAATTGTCTGGAGTAGGTACTCATCCCATTGAGTGTCGCCTTGAGCGGCCGTGATACGAGCGTCCTCGCGTAGCTCCTCATCGGTTATCTGGAATTGGTTGCGAAAGAATCGTGCGCCCAAACCGCGGGGCATCTCGCTCGCAACCTGGATAGGCGGCGGGGTCAGGTAGCGTGGTGCCGTGGCCGTTGTAAGCATTTCCCGTAACCTGCCGCGATCTCGCGGCATTGTCCAGAGCTACGATTGCCACTGTTGCCAGCCATCCTGATAATCCACCACTCCCGCCGAAACATTGGTGTGTTTGCGGCCCGGAAGACACCCAAAACGCTTTACCGGGAGCGGGGTTGTTTGCTCACCACACAGGCACGTGCGCTGAGCTGGCGCGTACCGATGGACTATGCAGCGGTAGCACTCAGCGTAGGCGCATAAACCGTGCTGATCTGCACCCGCCCGGAGAGCTGGAGGAGCCTTTTGACTTGCTCCACGATGGGCGCGATGGGCTGATTGTCCTCGCTCCAATTGACTCGTAGGATCTGCATTCCATTGGACCATGCGTGTTGCCCCATCTCTATCTCATGCAAGAGCTTCTGATAAGCCTCCCGCAACGTGGCCAGGTAGTCCAGAGTGATCACCTCCTCTGATGGGCGCGCACGCTTGCGGATCCTCCGGAGAGCCGTTTCCGGGGTCACGTCCAAGTAGAGGAGCAGCGTGGGTTGCATGTGCGGCACGCTCATCATCTCAGAGTACAGCGCCTCATAGGTTTGCCATTCCAGAGAGTGAATGTTGCCGGCGCGGTAGTGCATCCACGCAAACACCCGATCACCCGGCATGCCACGATCCAAGAGCGTCCCCGCGCTTGTACCGGCCCGGCATTCAAGCATCGCTAGCCGATGAATGTCCCAGCGCCGCCTCAGCATCTCGATTTGCATGCTGAAAGCCCAGCGCTTTGGATCCGCGTAGAACAATTCCAGATATCCCTTGTCCGCCACGGGCTCTGGAAAGGAACGAAATCCCAATGACTCTGCCAATTGTCCTGTGATGCTCGATTTGCCGGCCGCGATCAGCCCCTCCACCCATACGTTTGGCCTGCGATCCATGTTGGTTTCCCCTTACGAAAGCAGTTACGAGTTACGGGCGAGGCATCCCCATGGGCATACGTGGGCCCATCGACGGCGCTAGCGACGCCGCCGCGTGGGTAAAGCGCTCTACGATCGCCGATACCTTATCCAAGTCAGCCAGCGTCAGCACGCGCTTACTGGGGTTCTTCTTGCCTTTGGCGTCCTTGGCCTCGTCCTCTTGCAACGGGAGCGTGTTAATCGCAAGCCCGGCAAGATGAAGGCAATCAAGCGAAAGCATAAACTTCCTCCGCATGACTTCCATTTCCATCATCTGCGCTTGCTGTTGCGGGGTGGGCTCCTCGGCCTTGGCCTCTGTAGTCTCTACCTTCGGCGCTTCAACGGGTTGCACTTCTGTTACGTCAGTCATTTCATCTCTCCTCTGAGTTAGGGAATATGTTTGCCCGTACCGTGGGCACTTGTGTGGCCAGTATCCTGGCCCGCAAATCCGTATACGCTGCATCACTGATTTTATCGAACCGCTTGGACGCTTGGAGCACGCCCAACGCTTCCCCTCGCTTGATCATCCACTTGATGAACGTGGTGCGCGCCATCCGCACCGGACCGTTGTTCACCATCACGATATCGCATTCCAACCGGATAGCCTCTACCTCGGCGACGATTTCCAAGATCCAGTTCTTGGCCTGCTCCTCTGTTTCGATAGGCGAACCTAGAGTAGGGGGAACGGGGAACATGCGGCCTCCTATTTCTTAGGTAACATGCGTTGTTTGGCGATCTGCAAATACTCTACAGTCAGTTCAATCCCAGTGAAGTCAAATCCCTCGCGTTGGCAAGCCACGCCTGTAGATCCTGACCCCATAAACGGATCGAGTACATGCCCGCCTTTAGGTGTCACTAACCTGCACAGATAGCACATGAGGTCCAAGGGCTTGACGGTCGGGTGATTGTTGCCCGCGCCGCGCTCTCTGCGTGACGCTTTGGCGCAGTAGAAGAATCGGGAAGCACCTCCGGAGTCTCCCTTGTAGAAGTAGGGCAGGGATCTTTTCTTGCCGTAGATTTTGTTGCCGCTCGTTCGTGTCCCCCCGTTCGGTTGCCCACACCAATCCCCAGACTTTAGGATGCCAGTTTGCGCGTCCAGAACTCGCGCAGCCGCCTCGTCGAGCATGACGTTGGCGGGCCATCGACCCTTGGGCAGCTCCACCACACCATGACCAGTGCGTGCCCGACCAACACTACGATCCTCCTTGCCGTTTGGTTTCAGTAAGTAGGGAGCCTGCCCGTCGCGCTTGGTGCCACCACAAGTCCCGATGCGCGTGGCGTCGATGTTGATTCCACCCGTGCCGTACTCCAGCACGTTCGCAGCAACCGTGCCGATCAATGGCTTGCGTGCGAGAATGATCGGTTCCCAGGCGGGCTTGAGGGCGGTGCCCCAACCTTCCCATTGTTTTGCGGCGTCGGTGGCGGGGCCTGTAATGGAAAGTTCTCCGTTAAAGGCGTCTGCGTGGCTTCCAATGCCGGCGGTCTTACCGCGATACCCTCCCCGCCCATCTGCTTTAGGGCGTGCGGTTCCTCTCGGTCTCCACGTCCCTATCACGGGGCGCTCTGCTCCCGCCGACTTGTCGATAGCCTTAGACACGTCCAACGATTTCGGGAAGCCCGAACCGTACAGCCACATCAGGCAATCTCGAATCTCCCACCCCGCATCCTCGATGGCGCACGTCAGCCGATGAAACGTGCGCGTTCCGCCAAACGCCACGAGATACGATCCGGGCTTGGCAACGCGCAACGCCTCGCGCCAGAAATGCGGGCCGGGAATGCCATGGTCCCAATCCTTGCCCATGAATGACAGGCCGTAGGGCGGATCGCAGACGACGGAATCGAAGAAAGCCTCGGGGAGATTCGGCATCTCCGCGAGACAGTCTCCGTGAATCAGCTCGAATTCGCGGCACATGATTACCTCTTCACCACGACATCCTCTCGCCGAACCGTCACGCCGGGGATCTCGATTTGCCCCTTCGACGCACCGACCGCTTGCCGGAGCTTCGTTGCGTCCGGAGAGCAATACTCGCGCGGCACGAGATCCGGATTGATCACTTCGAACGCCCACGCCTCACGCACCGACAAAGACTTCGGCAACTCGACTTGTGTTTGCGCCGCAACGGTCATGGCTTGAGCGACCGCTTTCGTATCGCCAGCCGCGTGCGCCACCTGCACGGCGGCGAGCGCCTTGCGCTGCGCTTCGGCTTGCACGATCTGAAACGCCGAAATCTTGCGCTTCCAAATCCCTTCGGCGCGCGTGTAGAAGTCTTCCGCCGGCGCGAACCACGAGCGCACTTTTTTGAGTGCCTCGTTCATCGGTCGCGTCGCCTCTTCGCGCATCGCCTTCAGCGTCTTGAGCTTGCCTTTGACTTCCCCGAGACACGAGTCGGCGAAGTCCATGTCGGCTTGCGCGACGATCTCAAATTTCTCCACGAGCGCCAAAATGTCTTTCGCCTCGCTCGCCTCTTGCATCAGAGCTTGCTGGTCGGCGCCGCTGTCCGGAGCCGCCGGCGGCGTAACGACCGCCAACGCCGCTGGCCTGGCGGCTTCCTTCTCGCGCTCGCGTTCTTCGGCGTGTTTCGAGCACAGGTTGATCATGCCGCGTTCCGAGTCGGCGACGATGCCGGGCCCATACCCGACGAGACCCTCCTCGCACGAGCATCTCGCGTAATCGCACGTGGTCGGTGTCCTGTTTTTGTCCTGCTTCAATCGCATCGCTTCATCCCCTTTCGAGTACGCCAATGATCTCGAAGACAAACCCGCCTTCGAGTCGCTTCCTTCTCACGATCTCGTATCCCGCATTTTCGAGCACGGTGAGATACCGATACACCGTCCGCCCGCTCACGCGCAGCTCGCGGCTCAAATCCGCAATCGTCTTCTGTCGACGCCACAAGCGGCGCCGCAACGGCTTCAATCTCTCGGCAGTTATTTGGTACACGGCGCCTCCTGAAAATACTCCGGTTTCATTCGTTTGTTACCAGCTCCAAAGGTAATGTGAGTTGACGAGCCTCCCACTCATTTTGTGTTTGTCGACGATAACGAGCCGCCGCCCCCAAAATTTTTGGGTTGTCTCGAAACATTCCCAATCCTGTATTGCATTGTTGACACAAGAGCTTTCGCACATGCATCTTTTGATGATCATGATCTACAACCAATGGTGGGATGTGCCCGTGCCGTACCGGTTTCCTCCCGCATACGGCACAGCGACCTTTTTGTACCGCTACAAGACAATCGAAATCCCCAATCGACAAACCATACTGTGCTAGCGTCTTTCGCCTTCGGCTCAAGCGCCTTTTCTCGGGATGCGCTGCGCAATATCTTTGATATTGTTTTTTGACAATCTCGGGATGATTTTTCCGATAGACGCGAGACACTTCTCGAATTCTCTCTCGATTTTTTGCGTAATATCTCCGCGCCGCAGCGCGCGCCGATTCTGGATGCGCCTTACGCCAAGCTCTTTTCCTTGCTGCATCTTCTTTCTTTCTCATTTTGCTCTATCCCAAGGAACCAATCTACCCTGAACATCGTGAACGGCCTCGGCCTTTTTTGACCAACATTTCATAAGAACCGGAGACGCTTTCACTGGAACGTGCGGAGTCCACGGCTCGGCGACTTTCTCCATGACTTCTTTCAGGCGCCACGCCGCCGCGTTCGCCTTGTCGACGTCGTCAGGCACTTCGAGAATCAATTCGTCGTGAACGAAATTAACGGTGCGGCAGCCGTACAGCGGCGAGTCTGTCTCGACGTACTCTTCGCGCGCCACTGCGAACATCGCCGCCTTGGCGAAGTCCGCCGTCAACCCCTGAAAGAGAGTGTTCGCCGCGTCCGTGTAGCCGCACCCGCCGCGCAACCGTCCACTGAATACTTGCGTCATGGTGGCTTCGCCCTCGCGCACGCGATCGCCGATCCATCGCAGATACTTCTCGACCTCCGGCCACGTCTTGAACCACGCGGAGCGCCCTTGCTCGGCCTCGTCTTCTGCCATCACAATGCCGTACGTCTCTTTGGCGTACCGCAAGAATTTCGCCACGCCCAACCCGGCCGGGAATCCGAAGTTGCAGGCTTTCGCGCTTTGTCGCCCGGCTTTGACCTCGGGCTCGTCTTGCCACTGCAACGCCTCTTCATACGTGAGCCCGAGCATATCAGACGCCAGCATGAGATGCGGATCCTTGCCGGCATTCAACGCGTCGCCGAGCTTCGACCATCCGAAGAGTTGCGTGCACACTTCGGCGAGAGCGTGCAGCTCGGCCTTGCCGTAGTCACAGGCGAGGTACAAAAACCCCTCGCGCGGCACGAAGCACTCGCGCAATCCCGGCTCGCGCTTGACGTTTTGTACGTTCGGATTGGCCGAGCTTGTTCTACCCGACGCGACGATCTCCTCGAAGAAAGTGTGAAGCGGCTCGGTCTCGCCGGCGCGCAACATCGGGATGTCTTTCGAGAGGATGTTTTGCGCCTTAGAAAATTTCCCCCACGCTTCGAGCGCGGGGTCGCCGCACTCGGCGCACGTCTCGGCAGTCACCTGAATCCGGCCCTTCTCCGTTCTCGGAGCACCGGGGTTGACCTCTTGCGTCCTCTTCACTGCCGCCGCCGTGTTGCGCGAACCGATCACTAGGTTTCCCCACAAGTCGCGCTCGGCTCGCAACAGGCCGGCGTCCGCGAGTAGCGGCGCCAGAGCTTCTACCGCTTGCTTGGCTCTCGCTTCGAGAGCGTCGACCTTGGCTTTGTCCGTGCGCAGCCCGTGCACCGATGCGAGCTGCAACGCGAGCGCGGCGCGCGTCTGTCGGAATTGGTCTTCGAGCACGCCAGGGAGCTTCGCAGCCTCTTCCTCTTGCTTCAGGTAGACTTCGAGCGTCGCTTCGGCGTCGTCGCCGGAGTAGTCGATTGCCGCCTGGCTCCACCGATCGAGCGGAACGTCGTACAGATCCCCGTAGCCGGTGCGGATCTCTTGCGGCTTCGGAAGCTCGAAGCCGAGATGCCGCGACACCAGATCCGCCAAGTGGTAACCGTTCTTAGTCCACGCGCCCGCGCTGCCACGGAAGCCGCGAAATTTTCCCGTGGCGATGTCGAGAAGCATTTGCCGGACCTTCGTGTCAGTGACGCCGTCGTTCTGCATGGCGTCGAAAACCAACTTCGCCATCGCGGTCTGATCCGTATCGTTGTGAATCAGGCACGCGAGATCGTAGCGCACGTTGTGTCCGACGAGCACGTCTTCGGGATGTGCGACGGCCAAGAGAGCGTCGATCTCCGTCCACGACGCTCGTTCTTTCATGTGCAAGAGCCGTCGCTCGGCGCCCTCGCGCATGACGGACGCGACCACGGGACGCGGCGCCATGTTGCCGGGCCCGAATCGGAGCGTCTCCAGATCGATCGATGTGGCTACCACGTTGCCTCCGAAAATTTGCCGGCCTCTCCCGGCTGGTCACACCACTCACGCAGGTGTCGCGCCCACCGAACCTAGGCTCACTCGCCCTTGTAGGGGCTCCAGTTGTGAATCGTGAAGTCGTTGCCGGCGCGTGTCTTCTTGATCACGCAATTCAACGTGAGCCTCGTACCCGCCAGCGGGTTTTCGTCACTCACGCTCATCTCGGCAACCTCTTCCGCGATGTCGCGTCCGGATTCGTCGGTGAAGAGAGTGGCAATCTCTTTCTCGTTTCTCGGATCGGGCTCGACGCCGTTTGCGGCGGCAAGAAAACCCTTTACGTTCCCGAAAAACGAGTCGTGTTTGCGGTTGTACTGGCAAGTGTACTTCCTGCCCACGATCACCTTGGGGTTGTCACTTTCGACCACACACGTTTCGATCGTGTAGAGGTCTTCCCGCTTGCGCGAGTTGACCATCTTCACGGCAACAATGTCGACGACGTAGTTGCCGGCTTCGAAGTAAGCCGAACTGATGCCAATCTTCGCACTGCCGATGCCATTGAAATAACTCATCTCACACTCTCATCTTTCCGCTGCCTTCACAGCGCAAAAAAGCCAGAGACATTCTGGCCTTGTACTCTCGCCACGAGCTGCCGCACCTTGTCGCGCAGCTCTTCAAGCGTGCCTTCATTTTTCAACACGGCGTCCCAACCCGAATAGTTCACGAGCGACACCTCCGACGCGTGCGACGAGCCGCCAATCGTCGGCGCCACCTTCCGATCCACGCGCACGAGCACGCCGCCCCACTTCTTGATCGCTTCCGCTTCATTCGGGAATCGCACATCCGTTACCACGACCGACACGCCTTGCGACACGAGCCCTTCGACCCGGCGCTCCAACGCCTTGATCCACACGTCGTCACCGAAACCGCGACGAAGGCACTCGGTGCCGACGCGTTGCAGGATGTCTCGCGGCGTCGTGTTCCAAAAAGGATCGATCGCTTCCTTGTCGGCGCCGTTCACTTGCTTTTGCGTGAGCCCGAAAATCGTGCAGCACGCGGCTTTGAGAGCGTCGGCGAACGCCACCCGCACAAACGCATGGTCCTGGTTCAGATACGCGGCGACGGTGTCTTTGCCCGTGCGCGCCTTGTGGCCTAGTCCGACGATCATTTCTTCTCCCTCCACAACGGATTCCCCGACTGCGCCAGAGAGGCGACGTCGGCTTCCGTCGGCAAATCTTTGTCGGCGTACAAGAGTTTTTGCGGCTGGCCGGTGGACTGCTCGACGTAGAGAGCGTCGGCGAGAGCCTGTTGCAGTCCTTCCCACTGTTCTCGACACGCGAGCACGACCTCGTAAGTTACTTCGTCGGCCTCTTGCCCCTCACGGTGCGTCCTCGACACCATTTGTTCCCAAAGTCTCCCGTTCGGAGGCGGCGACACCACGAGGTTGCGATTCCACCGTTGCAGGTTGTGCCCTTCTCCCATCGACGCGACAGACACGATTGCGCGATCCGCTTTCGTCTCTTCTATAGACCCCCCCTGTGAGTCGACGCCCCCTTCACCAAAATAGGGGAGACCCGTGCGCCGCGACAGCTCCTCGCCGAACGCCACGTGCTCCGTCCACACGAGGCCGGGATCGGAGGTGAGCCACACCGATGCGAGTGTCAACACTTTGTCGTGGCGCCAGATCGGCACGCTGTTCGGCTCGAACGAGTCTCGGATCGCTTCCCAAGCATCATACGTCGATCGATCCAACTCTCCGGCCTTGCACGCCTTGGCCACTTGAAACATCGTGTCTATGCCTTTGTGGCGCCCCGCGAGAGTCTCACGAACAAAAGCGTTCCACGCGCGTCTCGCCGCTCTCCATTCCGGCGGCGCTTCGGGTTCCCAACGGTAAAATAGACCAACCGATAGCGAGCGAGCGTGTCGCCAAAGGTCTACCGCTTCGGCGAAATCATGGCCGTCGGGTGTCTGCCACTCTTCTCGCAAGCGTCGAAAATCTTCTCCACACTCCACCGACAGATCGATCGGCACCTGCAAGATTTCGAGCGACACGCCTAACGCCCTCTCTTCCGTCGCCACGATTGCCGGTGTCTCTACGAGCCGACGCCGATACCCGTGTCGCGCCATTTCCATTGCGCGACCCGGCTCGGCGGCTATGGTCGCAAGCTCTTCGTCGTTGCACATGCCGAGCAACGCACCAGGGGCGAGACGGCGATTCGGGTCGACCTTCTCGTCGAGAGCGTCGGCCCACTCGGCGACCTCGTTGGCGTGCTCCGGCAGCGGGCATAGTTTCGGCAGCGCCCACTTGGCCAGGTGCGCGTAGTCTTTCACCGACCGCGTCGTGATCGTGCCGCTCATCAGAGCCCAACGCGTTTCGGGGTGTTCCTTCTGCCATCGAGCGAGCTTTCGCGTGACGCCGGCTGCCTTACTTTTTGCTTTGTGACACTCATCGGCAATTATCAGATCCGGATTGATTCGCTCCAGCTCGGCATAACCGTTGTCGCGGCTGATCACTTCGTACGAAAGGATTTCGAGCTTCGGATGCCAGAGCCAGTGTTTCTTCAACGCCTCGAATTCGATGCGCGTCTTGTTGCGCAGCTTGGCCGGCACGACGAGCAACGGACGCTCGGCGCCCACAACAATCGGGGCAAGCATAGAAATAATCGTTTTCCCGCCGCCGCATTTGATCGGCGCCACGAGCCCGGCGAAGTCGTGCAGCTCTTCGAGCGCCTTTGCTTGAACGGGGCGCAACCGCATGGTGCCCTCGGGGGTCTTCAACCATGCGGTCATCGCGTCCGCCAACTCCGACAACTCGGCATCCTCGGCCCACTTGCGCCGAGGGAGCGCCAACACGCGTTTCACCTCGGGAGTTGTCGGTATGCCGCGCTTGCGGAACACCCTCCCGAGCTTGGAGTTGCGCCCGTAGTCGGCAACCGTCTTGCCGGTGCGGCGAAACATGCGCGTGAGAGCGTCTTGCATGGTCCTCTTCCTATTCACCCCTGCGACAGGGTTTCCCATGCGAGCTTTGCCACTGCCGGAACCTGCCCGTTGCCAACGGCTTTGAGGCGGTCCACCCGATTGGCCACCCCATGAGC
>Ga0315276_10003765_pt1 | contig 13894 bp, 16 predicted proteins | sample YL17G05_0_MG_FD_204542 | JGI IMG/M metagenome (GOLD analysis project Ga0315276, IMG submission 204542) | Sediment microbial communities from Yellowstone Lake, YNP, Wyoming, USA - YL17G05_0 | ecosystem: Environmental > Aquatic > Freshwater > Lake > Sediment | place: USA: Wyoming | collected...
GCGGTATCGGACGGCATTCCCGACGCGCCCGCCGCCGTCACGATCACAGCGCCGCCGGACTCGACCGCAAGGTCGAGCGCCTCGACGCGCTCGAGCGAGGCGGAGTTGAGCAGCGGCGGCCCGCAGGAGCCGTGCGCCGCCGCAATTCCCGCTGCGATGATCTCGAGGTTCGACGAGTCGATCGAGAGCGGCACCGTGGCGACCGCAGCGATCGTCTGGACGAGCCATCGCATCGTCTCGATCTGCTCCGGGAGGCGGTAGGAGACCTCGTCGACGTTGATGTCGAGGAAGTGGGCGCCGCCCTCGACCTGACGGAGCGCGAGGGCACGCAGATAGGCGAGGCCCGCCTCCGCATCTGCGCCGTCGCCGTCCTTCGCGAGCCGAACGGCGCTGCGGACGTGTTTCACACGGCCCTCGCCGTACTCCTGCGTCCGGCGCTCCTCCTCGGGGATCGGCAGTGTCCTCGGCTGCCCGGCCTCGTCGACGAAGAGAATCGCTTCCCGCCCCTCCTCGTCGCTGCCGACGAGCGGCCCCGGGCGGCGCACGATCCGGGTCGTGTGGATGTTCTCACCGATGATGCGGAATACCGGCGTGGCTGCGGCGGACGTCACCGCGTGCCCTCCGCGGACGACTGTGCCTCGTGCTGCTTCGCCTGGTGGTCGCGACCCAGGAACGCGTTCGCCCACGCGCTCGTGCCACGCAGGCTGTTGTCCTTGATCACGACGGGCCCTTCGAGCATGCTCTCTTCCTCCCCGTACTTCTTCAGACGCTCGTAGGCGAGCGCCCAGATGCATTGCTTGTCGCCGACCTCGCACGTGCCGTCGCGGGTTCCACCGCACGGGCCGTTCCGCTGGTTCTTCACACACTGGGACTCGGGGCAGAGGTACGCGATCTCGGGAAGCGAGCAGTCGCCGCAGTCGCGGCAGCCGAAGATCGACGCCTTGCCGGCGTGCTCGGCGAGATGGAGCGCCTTGCCGATCGGGCGGGGCCCGCGCTCGACGGCGCCGTAGAGGGCGCGAGCAGCGCCGTGCAGGGGCGCGTCGTCTCCGAACACCGCAGCATGGACGCGTCTGCTGAAGCGGTAGCGCAGGGGCACGCGAAGATCGGTGTCGCGCTGCCGCCGCGACTCGAGGTACGACGCCGAGACGACATCGGACGACAGGCCGGTCTCGGGGTCCTCCTCGAAGTAGTGGAACTCGTCCGGGCACGCGAAGCGGATCTCACGGGCCATCGCACGCCAGTCGTCCCGTTCCAGGGCGGCGGCGCGATCGAGTAGGTCGTCGTACTCCCCGACCGAGAGATGGCCGCCGATGTAGGCGCCGCGGAAGCCGAGGCCGCGCGCCACCACGATCTGGCGCGCGGCGAGATCGAGGAAGAACGCGCGGCCCTTGTCGGGGCTCGCTGCGTGCTGCTCGACGACCGCGAGAAGCTCGTCGGTGACGATGACGCCGGGGATCCGCCCGGCGTTGAAGACGCGTGCAACGCCCGGGGTGAGGACGAAGACGTTCGCGATCACCGGGACGGACACGCCGTGCGCCTGCATCCAGCGGAGGAGCTCGTCGTCCTTACGGGCGTCGTAGCCGACCTGGTTGATCACGAACCGCGCCCCGTTCTGGATCTTCTTGCGCAGCTTGAAGTACTGCGGCATCACCTCGCGCTCGTGCCGCTTGTGGTTCGTGACGACGGCCCCGAGGAAGAACCGCGTGCGCTCGGGCGGCTCGCCCCCGCGCCGCACGCCCACCTTGCCGTCGTTCATGTCCTCGAGCATCCGCAGCAGGCCGACGGAGTCGGTGTCGAACACCGGTGCCGCCACCCCCTCGTACCCCGCGATCGGGTAGTCGCCGGAAAGCGCGAGCACGTTGTGGAACCCCTCCGAGCTGAGCTTCCAGGCGCGGCTCTGGAGCGCGTTGCGGTTCCAGTCCTTGCAGGAGAGGTGGATGATCACCTCCTGCCCGCGGAGGATCAGGTCGGTGCCGACCGTGTCCGGCGAGAGCATCGCGTTGCCGCCGGGGTTGTCGGTGATCGACAGAGCGTCGATGCGCGGGTTCTCGGCCAGCTCCCGGGCGAGCCGGAGCAAGTGTTTCCCGCTCTGCTCGGTGATCAGCCCGCGGCTCGTGACCAGCTCGGCGGCCGTCACGAACCGGTCGCTCTCGCCCAGGAGCTTGCGCAGTGTCGACGGCATGCGGCCCGAAGGCGCAGCCGCCGCGGCACCCGTCGCCCGGCTGTCAGGCATGGGCGGGGACATCCCCGACCTCCGATCCGGCGGCGAGCGGCTTGAACTGGCACCCGTCCACGAACAGGTCGAAGAAGTCCGGCGTCGTCTCGAGCTCGACGTGCTCGATCGTGCGGATCAGGCGCTCGGCTGCGTCCCGGGCCGTCACGGAGAGGAGAAGCTCGCGCGCCCCCTGCAGCGAGGCGTTCCCGACCTTCACGACGCGGTCTGTCGGCACCGGCGCGAGGAATCCGATCTCGATCGCGTTGTCGACGTCGACGTACGATGCGAACCCGCCCGCAAGGTAGAGGCGATCGACCTCGGCCGGGGCGACGCCGAGCTCCCGCAGCAGGATGGCCTGGCCGACCGTGTTGGCGGCCTTTGCCTGCGCGAGCGCCGACGCATCGGCACGCGTGAAGGTGATGCCCACCTCCGGCACGACCTCGACGAGCGGTGCCCGGTCCGCGAAGACGCCCTTTGGGGTCATCCGGCCAGAGCGCCGCAGGGCGGCGACGAGGTCGATCAGCCCGGAGCCGCAGATCCCGATGGGCGGCGCACCGTCGATCGTCTGATATTCGATCTGCCCGTCGTCGTCGATCGCGAGCGATTCGATCGCTCCGGCGCCCGCCTGCATCCCGTAGGTGACCTCCCCGCCCTCGAACGCGGGCCCGGCAGGACAGCTCGCTGCGACGATCCGTCCTCGTGCTGCGACGACGACCTCGGTGTTCGTACCAACGTCGACGAGCATGGTGACGCCCTCGTGGGTCGGGTCCAGCTCGATCGCGACGAGATCCGCGACGACGTCGGCACCGACGTGGCTGGCGACGAGCGGCGCGCCCCAGATGCGGGCGCGCGGGTGCGCGTGGAAGCCGAGCTCGTGCGCGAGCGCCGTGAGGGCCGTCGTAGCGCGGAGCCCCGCGAGCAGATCGAGCTCGGTCGTCGACTTGTAGGGCCGCTGCCCGATGGGCGAGACGTCGAGCCCGAAGAACAGGTCGCGCATCGTCGCGTTCCCGACGACGACGACCTCGAACACCTCTCGCCGGTCGATCCCGCACCGCTCGTACAGCAGGCGCAGCTCCTTGTTGACCGCCTTGCGCAGCGACTGCCGGAGCTGTCCCCGCGACGGCCCGTCGTCGTAGCTGATGCGATTCATCACGTCGCTGCCGCCGAAGCGCTGCGGGTTCTCGAGCGCGACGACCTCGATGATCCGCCCGTCGTCAAGGTCGATGAGCTCGAGCGCGACCGTCGTCGTGCCGACGTCGATCGCGATGCCGTACATGCCTCCGGTTCGCCGAGCGATGGGATCTTCCCCGTGGTGGACGACGCCGTCGATCACGCGCACGGCAGGGTCGATCGGCGCAGTGCGGAGTTCCGGTTCGGGGACGACGATGCGAAGCCGGCGCTCCAGGATCGAGAAGGCGACGTGGGCGTCGGCGTCGACGACGACGGCCTGGCAGGCGAGCCGGTACGGCCCGCGCAGGAACACCTCCGCTTCCGTCGGAGGGGCAAGGTGCTCGGCTCCCACCTTCACCTCCACGATGCACTCACGGCAGCGACCCGTCCGCCGGCACGACGTGGGGACAAGGAGGGCATCTCTCCCCGCGTCGTCGAACAGCGTCCGGGTCGCGCCGCCGTGCGACCGGCTGCCAGGAGGGGGGCTAGCCGGTATCCCAGGCACTGCGGTAGTCGAGCTTGTCGTCCCCGCCGCAGGCCTGCAATTGCGTCGGATCCTCCGGCTTGCGCTGGTTGCGGCAGCCGAACTGGGCGGTGCACTGGTCGAAGCGGTTCTTGTACGGGCACCGGCGCCCAGTGAGATCCTCGACCGTCGTCATCATCGAGGAGAAGATCTCGCCGATCCGATCGAGCCGCGCCTGGTAGGCGGCCGGGTCGATCGTCTCAGCCACGCGCTTCCACCCCGATGAGCTGTTTCGCGAGCGCAACGCATGCCATCGCGTCCTTGCCGTAACCGTCGGCGCCCATGTCGTCGGCGAATTCCTGCGTCACGGGTGCGCCGCCGACCATGATCTTCACGACGTCGCGCAGATCGGCGTCGATGAACGCGTCGATCGTCCTGCCCATGTTGGGCATCGTCGTCGTGAGCAACGCGGACATGCCGACGACCGACGGCTTGTGCTCCTCGACCGCCTCGATGAAATCGTCGGCGGAGGTGTCGACACCGAGGTCGACGACCTCGAAGCCGGAGCCCCGGAGCATCATGATGCAGAGGTTCTTGCCGATGTCGTGGAGGTCGCCCTTGACGGTGCCCATCACGACCTTGCCCAGGGGCTCGATGCCAGCGTCGGACAGGATCGGCTCGATGTGCGCCATGCCGGCCTTCATCGCACGTGCGCAGGCGAGCACCTCGGGGACGAAGATGAAGTTCTCGCGGAACTTCACCCCGACGATCCCCATCCCGGCGATCAGCCCGTCGTCCATCACCTCGAGGGCGGGCGTTCCGGCGGCCAGCGCCTCCTGCGTGAGCCGGTCGACGATCCCGTCGTCGCCGTCGACGAGAGCCGCCGCGATGTCCTGCAGCGCCGGACTGGCGGACGCGAAGAGCGTGATCAGCCGATCGCGCTCGTCGGGTCGCTCGACGAACTCGTCGATCTCCTGCCGGATGAAGGCGTTCGCGATGTCGGTCAGCTCGGGCATCGGCTCCTCGTCAGGTAGACGTCGTGGGCGTGCGGTTGCCGGCGGCGTGCCACTCGCGCACTGCCTCCGGGATGGCGCGCAGGTTCTCGATCGGTGTCTGGAGCGGGATCGCGCACTCGGGCCCGACCATCTGGACGCCCGCCTCGAGATTCTTCCAGACCTCCTGCTTGACCTCTGCCGGCCCCTTCGCAAAGAGTGTCTCCGGGTTGTTGACGTTGCCGACGAGGCTGATCCGCCCGTCGACGACGGCCATCGACTCCGCCGGATCGTTCTTCGAGTCGTAGTGGAACGCGGCCATGCCGGTCTGCGCGATGTAGTCCATCCGGTCGACGGTCTTGCCGCAGATGTGAAGGATGATCGGCCCCGGAATGCGCTCGGCGAACTCGTGGTGCAGCTCCTGCAGGAACCGGTGGTAGTACTCGCCCGAGACGAGGTCACCCGTCGCATGGTCCGGCAGCGTGACGGCATCCGCGCCCGCCTCGATCTGCGCCGCACCGAAGGCGATCGTCGCTTCCTTGAAGCGCTCGAGGATCAGCCTCGTCTGCTCCGGATCGTCGAGCGAGAGCAGCAGGAACGGCTCGACGCCGAAGCAATGGTACGCCTGCGACCACGGCCCCATCGTCTTGCCGATGATCGCCACGTCCTCGCCGAGCTCCCGCCGCAGGATGCGAATCGCCTCGAGCACGCAGAGCGTGTCGGGGCGCTCGAGCAGGTCGTCGGGCACGGCGATGTCATCCGGCGTCTCGTAGATCGGCTCGCGCATCTTCACCGTCGGCCAGTTGTCTTTCTGCTCCCACTGGATCTTGCAGCCGAGGGCGGAGGACTCCTGGATGATCGAGAAAACGGGCATCACCGAGTCGAACCCGAGCTCCGTGTAGCCCGTCGCCGCGAGCCGGGCCATCAGCTCGGGCTCCCGGTTCGCCTCGGGAAACCGTGCGTCGACCATGTCCATCAGCTCGACCGTAGCGACCGAGGTCGGGTTGACGACCGGGGTGCGGTCGACCGGCTCCCGCCGGAGGGCGGCGAGCACGCGCTCACGGCTCGTCATCGGTGCAATGGTCTCGCTCATCGTCTCCTCATTCCTGTGCGCTCGGGGCTACGAGGACGCCGCGCGATGCGTTCATCTCTTCCTCGCGCATCGCGGCCCGGAGATTCTGTGCGCGCAAGAGCATCAGAGCGACGAGCGCGTCGTGCTCGTGCCCGCAGGGGAACGAGACGACCTGATCGTCCGAGGCCGACAGTTGTGCGAGCTTCACGAGTGCCGCCGCGATCGCCGGCGCGCGACTCGGGGCTTCCTCGGTGACACCATCGGCGTGAACGCGATAGGCGCCGCCCCCGAGCGGCTCGATGCGGATCGTCTGCTCGCTTCTCGTGTCCGGCACCTCGAGCGGGCGCGGCACCACGGGCACAGAGGGATCCTGCTTGGCGGCCTCCAGAAAGAGGCGCTTCGCCGCCGCCGCATGCCAGGTGTGGCACGGGAACAGGATCTGCCGGGCATCGTCTCCCACCTGCTCGAGGCCACCCAGAACTGCCATCGCGTGCGCGAGGAAGCGCACCCGGTCGTCTGCCCCCGGCCTGGAGCTGTACGTGTGCACGAGGCCAACCGGCCCGTCCGGCCCGTCCGTACGGTAGAGACCGATCGAGATGTCCGAGCAGTAGGGATCCATGGAGATGAGCTCCACCCGCCGCCATCGGTCTTCGATCACCCGCACGCACCCTCCTTTGCGTCGACTGTTAACAATCTACGGTGCGGCGGTTCGCCTGTCAAGCGTGGTCGACGGCGCCCGTCAGCCGCCGGCGAACTGGGCGAACAGCCGTTCCTCGGCATAGCGGTAGTGATCCTCGACCGCCTCCTGCGCGCGGCGGACGTCGCGCGAGCCGAGCGCGTCGAGGATTGCACGGTGCACGGGCCGTTCCATGTCGGTGCGGAGTGTGGGATTCGCCCTGGCCGCCGTCCGGAGCAAGAGCGCCGTCTGGGCGAGCATCGTGTCGTTGATCGCGGTCATCCGTTGGTTTCCGGCCAGGCCGACGAAACGGCGGTGGAACTCGAAGTCGTGGGCGGCGATCTCGGAGAAGGTCGACTTCGAGCGCGCGGCCTTGTCCATCGCTACCACGGACTCCTCGAGGCCCACGAGCTCGCTGTCGCTCGCCAGCTCGATCACCGTCCTGCTCGCGGTCAGCTCCAGCCCCTCTCGTATGGCATACACCTCGGCGAGGTCGCGGGCGGTCAAGGTGGATACGACGGTTCCCCGCCGAGGCAGCTCCGCGACGAGGCCCTCACGGGCAAGCTCGCGGATTGCCTCGCGGATGGGGCCTCGGCTGGTGCCAAAACGCTCGCCCAGCTCGCTCTCGACAAGCTTCGTGCCGGGCGGGAATGTGCCCGCCAGGATCTCCGACCGGATCCGTTCGAACACGACCTGCCAGAGCGGCGGCACCTGGACGGCGGTGGCCAGATCGCCATGCTGATCGGGTGCTGCCGGCAACACGGGCCGAGTATAGAGGACGTTTCCCTCTCCGTCGACAGTTAACACAAGGGTGCGACCGTCCTTCGCCGGGCAGGACGCCGGTGAGGCCGGGCCGACGATCTGCCCCGCACGTTCCAGACGTCCAGCCCGGTGACGCCAGGCTCTGCGCCTGCAACGCGGCAGAATGCTTCGCATGACTGACCTCCGGATCGACGACGAGGGCGTCGCGCGCTGCTCCTGGTGCGGCGACGACCCGCTCTACACGAGCTACCACGACGACGAGTGGGGCCGGCCCCTGCGTGGCGACGACGCCGTGTTCGAGCTGCTCACGCTGGAGGGCTTCCAGGCCGGGCTCGCGTGGATCACGATCCTGCGCAAGCGCGAGGGGTTCCGCCGCGCGTTCGCCGGCTTCGAGCTCGCCCAGGTCGCCGCGTTTGCGGAGCCGGACGTCGAGCAACTGCTCGGCGATGCCGCCATCGTGCGCCACCGGGGCAAGATCGAGGCCGCGATCGGAAACGCCCAGGCCGCGCTCGAGCTGCCCGGCGGGCTCTCCGAGCTCGTGTGGTCGTTCGCGCCGCCGCCCCGGGGCCGGCGCCTGCGCTCGTTCGCGGAGATCCCGCCGGTGACGCCCGAGTCGACGGCGCTGTCCAGGGAGCTGAAGCGCCGCGGCTTCCGCTTCGTCGGCCCGACGACGGCGTACGCCTTCATGCAGTCCGCAGGCCTCGTTGACGACCACCTCGAAGGATGCCACGCCGCGATTCCGTAGAAGTTGGCAATGGGATTCAGTGGCGGCGCCGATTCCGGCGGCGCTCCCGTTGGGCACAGTGAATCGGAGGTACCACCACCGAGAAGGAGGTTTCTTGTGACACGGCTCGTGACATTCCTGCACCGGAGGCCGCGCACTCGGCGCGAGCGGCTGCTGCTGCGGCTCCAGTCCGCGCCCGACGGAGCGCGCAAGAGGTGGGAGGTGTTCCGGCACCACCGCCGGCACCGCGCCGCCCACGCCCGGGTGGAAGCACTCCTGCTGCAGCTCGGGCGTAACCCCGACCACAGCTCCGCCCGGCCGGTCGGGCTGGCTCGCCACAGGCGGCTGCACCTGCAGCACCCGCGCCGCTAGACCACCTCGACCTCGACGCTCTCGAGCACCACTCCGGTCGCGTTCGGGGCCGTCAGGTCGACGCCGAGTTCCGCCTCGACCTCCGCTCCCTCGGCGAGCGTCCCGCGCGCGGCGTCGTCGAAGTGCTCGCGGAAGTGGGCCGGCGTGAAGTGCGAGAGCACACCGAGATGAACGCGGACGCGAACGACCCGGCCGCCACCCTCGGCCTCCGCCACCGCGGCGATCTTCCGCATCAGGTCGTCCATCAGCGCCTTCTCGTGCACTAGCCGCCTCCCTCGCGCAGCTCGGCGAGCACCGAGTCGGCGACGCCTCCGAGCGCCGCCTCCACCTCGGGCGTGAGCGGATCGCCCATGCCGAACGCCGCCCCCTCGATGCCGACCACGACGACGCGCCGGGGCGCCAGGCCGATCGCGCGTCCCAGCTCCAGCGTGTCGACGATCGAGAACGCGTGCGTCGACGCGAGCCCGAGATCGCGTGGGAGTGGCCCGTCCCCGGCCTCGACGCGATGCACGGTGCCCACCTCTGCACCCGAGCACACCGCGTCCACGATCACGACCAGGTCGAGGCCGGCCCAGGCGTCGAGCAGCCGCGTCGGCTCGTCGTCGCAGTCGAGCACCGCGGCGCCCGCGGCGCGCAGCCGGTCGGCGACGAGCGGCCCCACGGCATCATCGCCGCGATAGCGGCTGCCGAGACAGGCGGCGGCTCTCACGTGCGCTCGATCTCGAGCTTCAGGAAGTGCGTCGCGCAGGAGATGCAGGGATCGTAGTTCCGGATCGTCTGCTCGCACCGGTGCGCGAGCTCGTCATCCGGGAGGTGCAGCGACTGCCTGACGACGCCGACGAGATCCTCCTCGATCGTCTTCTGGTTCTGGGACGTCGGCGGCACGATCTTCGCGTCGAGGATCGTGCCCTCGCCGTCGATCTCGTAGCGGTGCCAGCAGATCCCGCGCGGCGCCTCCGTGCAGCCGTGCCCCGTCCCTGCGCGCGGGATCGCCTCGATGCCCGGGGGATCCGGCGGCTCGTACTGTGCGATCAGCCGCAGCGCCTCGTCCGCCGCGTACACCGTCTCGACGGCGCGCACGACGATGCTGCGGAACGGGTTGCGGCACACCTCGCCGAGGCCGACCTCGGCCGCGAGCTCCTGCGCCAGCGGCGATAGCTCGGCGCGGTTGAGCGCGTAGCGGGCGAGCGGGCCGACGAGGTAGTTGCCGACGCCCGCGAGCGTCGAGTGCAGTGCGTTCGAGCGCTCCACGTGGGTCTCGGTGAAGTGCTGCTCGTACTCGGAGACGGCGATGTCGAGCCCCGTGCTCGTCGCGAGGCGGCCGCGCTCGATCGCGTACTCACCCGGCTGCCGCAGCGCCACGAAGGCGTAGTCCTGCTCGAAGTCGGGGAAGTCGAAGCTCGCCACGAAGCGCGTGAACGCGAGCGACGCCGCGCGCGCCCACTCGAGCTCCGGTACGAGCGTGGCCAGCTCCGCCTTCGTCGGCGCGCGGTACATGCCACCCACCCGGAGATTGACCGGGTGCACCTCGCGGCCGCCGACGACGCGCATCACCTCGTTGCCTGCCTTCTTCAGGCGCAGGGCCATCTCGACGATGTCACGCCGGTCGCGCGCCATCTCGACAGCGCCGTCGTAGCCGAGGAAGTCGGGCGCGTGCAGCATCGCCGTGTGCAGGACGTGGCTCTCGATCCACTCGCCGCAGTAGATGAGGCGGCGCAGCAGCCGCACCTGCTCGGGCAGCTCGATCCCGCAGACGGCCTCCATCGCGTTGCAGGAGCTCGCGATGTACGCGATCGGGCAGATGCCGCAGATCCGTGCCGTGATGTCGGGCGCCTCCGTGAACTGCCGGCCGCGCAGGAGCGCCTCGAAGAACCGGGGCGGCTCGAAGATCTTGAACTGCACCTCCTCGACCTCGTCGCCACGCACGCGCACGAGCATCGCGCCCTCGCCCTCGACACGGGCGAGGTAGTCGGTGCGGATCTCACGTGTCCCGGAGCTCCGGGGCTCGTCACTCATACTGGAAGCTCGCCTCCCTGAACGCGTCGGCGTTGGCATTGAAGGTTCGCAGAGCGCGCACGATCCCGGCGTCGTCGACGCCGAGCGCCCGCCACTGCGCAGCGAGGGCCGGGATGTTCGGGCTCTCCATCGGCCCGAAGCAGCCGTAGCAGCCGCGGTTGTAGGCCGGGCAGATCGCATTGCAGCCGCCGTGCGTGACCGGGCCGAGGCAGGGCGTCCCGTGGGCGACCATGACGCACGTCGTGCCGCGGGCCTTGCACTCGAAGCACACGCTCGTGGACGCCAGATTCGGGCGGCGGCCGTGCAGCAGCGCGAGCACCGTCTCGAGCAGCTGCGCCTTCGAGATCGGGCAGCCGCGGAGCTCGAGGTCGACCTTGACGTGATCGGCGATCGGGGTCGAGGTCTCGAGCGTCGTGATGTACTCGGGGCTCGCGTAGACGACCGGGATCCACTCCTTCACGTCGGCGAAGTTACGCAGCGCCTGGATGCCTCCCGACGTGGCGCACGCCCCGATCGTGACGAGCAGGGCCGACTGCGCGCGAATCTCGTGGATCCGCTCGGCGTCGTGCGGTGTCGTCACCGAGCCCTCGACGAGCGAGATGTCGTACGGGCCCTCGACCTCGGCGCTCGTGGCCTCGGGGAAGTAGGCGATCTCGAGCGCCCCCGCGATCGCGAGCAGCTCGTCCTCGCAGTCGAGCAGGGAGAGCTGGCAGCCGTCGCAGGAGGAGAACTTCCAGACGGCGAGCTTCGGCTTCGGCTTCGCGGCGACCGCGCTCACAGCTCCCTCACCTCCATCAGCTGCTGCATCTCGTCGTAGCGGAACACCGGGCCGTCCCGGCAGATCAGCACCGGGCCGAGCTGACAGTGGCCGCAATGGCCGACGCCGCAGCGCATGTTCCGCTCCATCGACACGTAGATCTTGTCACTGGCGATGCCGCGCTCGAGCAGCGCCCGCGCCGTGAACGTCATCATGATCTCCGGCCCGACCACGAGTGCGGTGGTCGAGGCAGGGTCGAAGGCGGCGCCAGGGATCAGGCGCGGCACCACGCCGACACGTCCGTGCCAGTCGCCGACGGCGCTGTCGACCGTCACCCCGACGTCGATGTCGAAGCGGCCGCGCCAGTCCTCGAGCTCGCGCACGAAGAGGAGATCGGCGGGGGTCCGGGCTCCGACGAGCAGGGTCACCGAGGCGTAGTCGTCGCGGTGGGCGAGTGCGTGGTAGACGGCGGGGCGCACCGGGGCGAGCCCGATGCCTCCGGCCACGATCACGAGGTCGCCTCCCCGAGCCTCCTCGAGCGGCCACGTCGTCCCGAACGGGCCGCGCACGCCGATCACGTCACCGGGCCTCGCCGCGCAGAGCGCCTGCGTGACCGGTCCGACGGCGCGGATCGTGTGCACGAGCTCGCCACCGGGCTCGGGGCCGGCGCTCGTCGAGATCGGCACCTCGCCGACCCCGAAGGCATAGAGCATGTTGAACTGCCCCGGCTCAGGGATGATCGACATGCCGAGCGGCTCCAGCAGGAGCGTCCACGTGTCCGCCGTCTCCGGCGCGCGGGCGACCACCCGGTACGGCTCCGGGATGATCGCACCACGCGACGGAGTGTCAGTTGTCGTGGCCGTTGCCATACACGTCCAGGAGCAGCGTCCTCGTCTGCTGGAGCCGGTCGATCGCCACCTGCGCGAACCGTGACAGCAGCTCGTAGCCGAGCGCGTGGTCGGCATCGCACTTGCCGCGCAGGCACGCGCCGTCGAACGCGACCACGCCGGCGTCCTCGACCGCACGCGCGTCGAAGTGCCAGGTGTACGGAGGAAAGAGCCATGACCAGCCGAGCACCTCTCCCGGCTCGATCGTCTCCACCGTGACGTCGCCGCGGCCGGGAACGTGCGCGCTGAGCGCGATCCGGCCCCGCCGGACGAGGTAGAAGGTGTCTGCCGCCTCGCCCTCGCGGAAGAGCCGTGCACCGCTGTCGAACGCGACGTTGTGCGCACAACCCGCGATGAGCTCGAGCTGGGCCGGCTCGAGGCCGGCGAAGACGGGGCTCTCGGCGACGATCTGGTCAAGCGTTTGCATGATCCACCTCTCCGTCGGCTGCCCGGATCGCGGTGAGCTCCTCGGTCACGTCGATTCCGACCGGGCACCAGGTGATGCAGCGGCCGCAGCCGACGCACCCCGAAGTGCCGAACTGATCGACCCAGGTGCCGAACTTGTGCGTGAGCCACTGGCGGTAGCGGGCCCTGGACGAGGGCCGGATGGCACCGCCGTGGATGTTCGAGTAGTCGACGGAGTAGCACGAGTCCCAGCGGCGCCAGCGCTCGGCACCGCCGTCCTCGAGCACGTTCACGTCGTCGACGGACGTGCAGAAGCAGGTAGGGCACACGAGCGTGCAGTTGCCGCACGTGAGACAGCGTTCCGCCGCGTCGGCAAAGCGTGGGTGATTGACGTTGCGCGCGAGCAGGTCGCGCAGGTCGAACGACTCGAGCACACGGCCCATGTGCTCGACCGCGTCATGTGTGACGCGGAGCGCCGCATCGACGTCTGCCTGTGTGACCTCGGTGCCGATCAGGTCGGCGAGCACCTCGACCCCACGCTCGGAGCCGGCCTCGGCGAGGAAGCGGTGCCCGCCCTCGAGCAGTTCGGTCAGGGCCAGGTCGTAGCCGCTCTCGGCGCGCGGGCCCGTCCCCATCGACGCGCAGAAGCAGGTGCCGCCCGGCGTGCCACAGTTCACCGCCACGAGAAACGCGCCCTCGCGGCGGCCGGCGTAGTCTCGATCGACGTACGCGCCTTCGAGGAAGATGCGGTCCTGCACGGCGATCGCGTGTAGGTCGCAGGGACGGACGCCGAGGAGCGCGAAGGGCCGTTCGGGGAGCGCCTCTTCTACGATCTCCGGCGCGCCGCCGTCCCGTCGGCGTGCCTGCCACAGTCGCACCCGGGCCGGCAGCAGGTACCGCTTCCAGGAATGCGGCCCGACCGGGTACCCGAAGCGCGCCTCGTCGGTGCGGCGCTCGAGCCGGTACGTGGCGGCCTCCTGTACCTCCGTCCACCCGGCGGGAAGCTCGTCGGCCGACTCGATCTCCTCGTAGACGATCGCGCCCTCGCGGCGCATCGGCCCGACGACGCAGAAGCCGCGGTCGCGCAGCACGCCGACGAGGGCGTGGAGGCCGTCGAGGTCGATCACAGCGCGGGACGGGTCTGTCAGGGCGAGCTCCTCATGCAACCAGAGACAGCGTGACCGTGGCCGCAGCGGCTGTCATCGGTACCGCACCCCCGTCCGGTACGGGAATGCCGCAGTGGCAATACGTGCCCGGCCCGGTTGCGGCGGCCGCCGGGAACGTGCAGCCTTGGCCCGTGGCCCGCACCGTCGCCCTCGAGACTGTCGCCGTCGAGCGGATGCGCCTGCGCGTGCGGGGGGTGGTGCAGGGCGTCGGCTTCAG
>Ga0315276_10003766_pt1 | contig 13893 bp, 14 predicted proteins | sample YL17G05_0_MG_FD_204542 | JGI IMG/M metagenome (GOLD analysis project Ga0315276, IMG submission 204542) | Sediment microbial communities from Yellowstone Lake, YNP, Wyoming, USA - YL17G05_0 | ecosystem: Environmental > Aquatic > Freshwater > Lake > Sediment | place: USA: Wyoming | collected...
CGAGCTCGAGCTGGTAGATTCCCCCGAGCCGCTTCACCTTGTAGCCCAGACTCGCTTCCCTGAAATGGATGGGGACGAGGGCTTCCCACTTCATCCCGCCGACTACGGTTGCGGCATAGGCGTAGTACTTCCGGAACTCGCGGATACGCGCCATTTGAGCGCGGTCGAAGTAGAAGGCGGGACCGGACGACACGGCAATCGGCCCTTCGCGCTTCTTCAGTACGCTACTCACGATAGTCCATACCCTCCGGGCAAGGTCGATCAGTGCGGCAAGATTCATACAGGCTTGAACCCCGCGCCTTCATCCTCGGCCACCTTTGGGGCGTTTCCGTTGGAGATATACCGCACCTTCGCAGTCTCCTTCCAGCCATGCACCGCCCCTGTCGTCGCGAAGAATGTCCCGGCCAGCGATACGAGCGCGACCACGACGCCCGAGTCCGCGCAACGCATGACAGCGATCGTGAGAAGGATCATGACCCAGACCGAGGCCCAGTTGTGCCAGTAGTCGAAGACATGCTCCTTCAGCCACTTCATCCCTTCTTCACCTTGCCGTTCCCGTTGCTGTTCTTCCCGTTCTTGTGTGTCAGCATTCCCCGGATGAACGCGACATCGGCCGAGACCTTCCCGAGCGAGAGCGTGACCCATGCGCCCCACCCCACGGTTGCCGTTACACCAGCGGTCAGCAGGGATTCGACGACGGTCACGCTGGCTTCGCCTTTATCGACCAGCCACGGTAACATACCGCCGCAGGTGGATTAACGAAGGTCCACAATACGGGATTGCTCGCCCCCGCCGCTACGCTGGTCGCCATGCCGTTGCCGCCGAGCGTGGCGTCCTGCACGTAGTACTGTTTCGTCTGTCCCGCGCCCGGCGTTCCGACCGTCCCGACCGCTGGGACATAGACACCGGGAGAATCCACGATGAGATCGAGGGCCGCCCCCGGCACGGTCAGGTTTATTTCGTCCGCAGTGAAGTCTTCAGTGTGATCCTCGCCGCGAATCGGCACACCTGTAACATCAACGTTATCGAGCGCCATGTAGCCACCCCATACATGCATGACTGCGAAAGGCCCGTTTTTCTCGCCGTTGACCACCCAGAGTTCATCCGTTGCTCCCGTCTCCAGAGGATTGATCAGGTAGTAGATGTTGTTGTGACTTTGAGTGAAGCTGTAGTTCGTGAGGTACACCGGAGCCCCGCCATTCCTGACCCTGTAGAACGCCACGGGATATCCCGCGCTGACGGTGTAGGCCGTGACGACCAGTAGTTCAGTCCCGGCTGGTACAACGAGATCGCAGACCTTCGTGAACTCGACGCCATCGCTCGTAATCTTGTTGAAGCTCGTGGGGGTGCCGAGGATCGTTGGCGTCACTGGAGGCGGTAAGCTTGCCGCGCCTCCTTGCTGGAATAGCCCGACCCTGCTCTTCCCGATGAACGGCATTCGACTTATGCCTTGTCCTTGTAGGCTTCGATTACGCAGGACACGTCATCGCCGGTGCTGGAATGCACCATGATGTCCTTGCCCTCAGCGGCGGCATGGAGCCCCCTCGTGAGGTCGCCGACGGCGATCCCGCCGTTCGCGGGATAGGCCCCGTTCGGCCAGATCACGTTGCCATCACCATCCACGATCTGCACGATCGCCGCCGCCGCGCACGCGATGAAGACCGACTTGAGCGAGAGCTTGTAACCGGCTTCTCCCGCTATTACCGTTTTCGCCGTTGTCGCGTCAACGTCCTCGACTCGCCCCGCCACGTTCGCCAGTTGTCCCATTTCATGCCTCCTAGCAGACCGCATCCTCTGGCGGCAGTGTCGCCAGCAGGAGTTCGGTTTCGCTGGTATCAAGATTCCGGTGCACTTCGATCACTTCCATTGGGTACTGGGTCAGGCCCTGCCGGGCGTTCGTTACCGGATGCTGGTCACCAATCGCAACCATCTTCAGTTCAACGCCTCCCGCGACAGGGATGAGCCGCTTTCTCATCGCGGCCCTCTTTAGATACAGGCTACCATAGAAAGCCGCGCTCTGGCGGTTCGACGCCACAACCGGGCCGGTATTCGGGAATTGTATGTCGCGAATCACCTTGTTTTTCCGCTGTGACCGGACATCATCGAGGCTCACGTACTGGCTCCCATAGCCTACGCTGACCCGGTTGTTGAAACTGCTGGCGTCGTATCCAGCGGTCCCCCATTCCCGGATATTCCCGTCTCGGATCGTGAACCTGAGCCCGGCGAGATTCCCCCGGTATGCCCGGAACGGCTTCGCCACGATCCTATTGCCGACGACATAGACGGCGATGCTGGCGAGGTCGCCGATCTGTTGGAGAGCCTGAAGTGCGGTGGTGTTGCCGCCCTGCGCGAACGCGACGTTGACCGTAGCCCCGGCCTGCGACGACGGCCCCCCCGCCAGTGCAAAGCTGTTCGTATCGATATACTGCACCGCGACAACCTGCCGGGCGATACTGAGCATGGCTGACGCCGGGTTAAGTCCGGTGCCGGTGTAGGCGATGAGCGATTCAGCGGGGCCCTTAAGCACGTTCTCGGTTATGAATGTCGCCGTGCGCTCGGTGTCGTTGATGTTGATATTCCGGGTCAGGCCCTCGTACACGAGGACTGAATCGACGTAGATTAGGAGCGGCGCGTTGTACCAGTTCATGCCCTTGAGCATGAGCGCAAGTCCGGTGCCGCTGTAGCATTCGAGGTTCATTTCGCTCGTCATGAACGTGGCCCTGACCAGCAGAACGTCCTTCACCTGCTCGACACTGGCCCATGAGTTCACGTATTTGCTGATGTCGATTCCCGCGAACACGGCCTGCCGGACGATCGTGCTCATGCCGATTCCCTGAAGGTGATCGACCGCAGGGGTGTCGGCAGGGTATCACCGGAGTAGAACGCCCCGTCGATCTCGGTCACGAGGGGTTCGTTCGACCTCACGAGCCTGACCGGTATCCATGTGCCGCCGTCGTCGAAGCTGATCTGGCATTCGTTCGTCTCGGCGGTGAAGAGATCGATCAGGTCCAGTACCTGCGATGCTGGCATGTTGGTATCGCCGTCCCACGAAAGCACATACTCCAGCTTCGTTGCCAGAGCGTCGGAGTAGAGGGTCTTCCCGAAGGTATCGCCCTCGGCCAGCTTCAGGACCCGTGGTGTCTTTTCGATGTGATCGGGGTTCCTGTACGCCGTCGGGGTATCGCCCTCGTTCTTGCCGAAGTCCAGCAGGACCCACGTTGTGACGCCGGGACCATACCAGTACCGGAAGGCTCCAGCATCAAGCCCGTCGTTACCGATCCGTTTCGCCGGGGAATCCTCAAGGTAGCCCAGTTCGACCGTCTGGAGTCGGAGGTCGGGGACATCGGCGTCCCTGAACAGTGGGTTCTTTTGTGTGGGCGTAACCGTAAGGGCATTCGTCTGCTCGATGTCGGAGTAGGGGACGGCATCGTATCCGAGCAGGTCGTAGGCACCATTCCCCGACAGCACGACATTGGTCAGCAATGGACTCGCAGGCGCGGTGACGAAGACCCCGTATGGACTGGCGTATGCGGTGCAATTCCTGATCGTGGCGTTCGCGGTGACGTAGGCGAATCCCGCCCCACAGCCATAAGCCTCGCAGTATTCGAGGATGATGTCACTGTAGGTGGCGATGACGCCGGACCCGCTGACATTGAATAGGCAGTTCGATACTCGCGCCGAGCCGTAGAGCGCGGCGGCAACGTTCCCGAGTTCGGTGAAGGTGCAATAACAAAGCGTGACCGGCTTCGCCAGCCCAGACAGCACCCTGATCCCGCTGAAGGTGTTCACGCGACCGCTGAGAATGATCCCGCATATCGTCACCGGGCGAGGGGCGGCGATGACCTCGATCAGCGGGGCTGATGGTCCCATTTCGACGTAGTCCTGCGGTGCCGGGCTCGACATCTGGAGCGCGGCGTTCACGGTATCCCCGACCGAGTTCACGATCTGCGGGTCGGCATTGATGACGTAGAGGGTTCCAGTTGTCGCCGTCGCGGATTCATATACGAACACCGTGAGCGTTACGGTTCCTGAGTACGTCCCGCCCACCGATCCCGTACCCGAGCCCTTTTCGATCGAATTGCTGATCCGTACGAAATTACTCCCGTTACCCCCCGCGAAATACCAGCCCCACAATCCCGCATTCACGGCGACGCTGTTCGAGATTAGCAAATCTGAGCAGGGCGTGTTCGCGAAGCTTCCGTACCAGCCATACCGGGATGGATTGATGACCGCGCATCCGGAGTGGTTGATCCCGTTGTGCGTGGAAGCGTTCACGAATCCATCGGTCGTGTTCTGGATCGTGAAGTTCTGCACAACCGTTGGGGCGCTGGAAGTCAGTTCGTCCTGATAGAGGCCAGCCCCGACGCCCTCGGCGTAGTTGTCTGTGACGTATACTCCGCTCTGGCGGACCTGCTGTAGTCCGATCCCGGTCGTGGGAGGCGCGTATCCAGCCACCAGCGTTCCGAGATTGTATGTCAAGTTCTTGAGGAAATAATTGCGCCGGATGAGACTGTTGCCCGTCGCCGCCAGCGTCGATGCGATCCGGACGGCGTACTGGCCCCCGCAGTTCTCGAAGGTATTGCCGTCGATGTCGATGCAGATGGCTGGAGTTCCCCCGGCTGACAGTGTGAGCAGGATATTCGCCTCGGAGTTACCGCTTCCCACTTGCCGTCCGAAGGTCCCGCACTGGGAGAAGTGGCAGTTCCGGACCGTGAAGGCGCTTGGCGTCACGGCCACAGTGAACACCCATTCGATGCACTGGTACGTATTGCGGAGGAAAAGGCAGTTCACGAATTCCGACAGCCCCCCTGTCGTGTGATAGAAGGTCCTCGTGTAGCCGATGAAGGTGCAATCCCATGCCGAAACGTAGGTCCCGGCCCCCACCATAGCGAAGCCCGTGACAGTCGATGCACCGGAAAAGATGACACCGTAAAGGGAGGTTGAGCCGTTGATGGTATGAGCACCAACGACTCGCGGCATTTCGCCGTCCTTCGCCTGTAACGTGCGGTTGCCGGGGAAGACCAAGTTCTCGATGTAGGTGCCGGAGTCATCGATCCGGACAGTATCGCCAGCGATCGACGCCGCCTGCGCCGCCGTGATCGTGAGGTAGGGCCGGGCCTGATTGCCCTTGAGCCCCGTGGCGTCGCTCCCGAGCTTGCTCACGAACAGGAACGTCCCCGGAAACGCCCCTACGCTGGATATCGACCTGCCCGTCCTCCGGGCTCCATAGGTACCGGCCAGTGTCCCGTATCTCTGGCTAATCGTGGGGGCGGCACCGTCATTGGCATAGATACCACCGTCCGTATCCGGCCCCGCATATGACACCGGAACCCCGCCGAACACGTTGACGAGGCGTTCCGAGTAAGTCCCGCTATCGAGTCCCACGACGTAGGAGCAGGTGCCGCCGTTCATGGCGTTGACTCCGGCCCTGTATGTCAGCCACGGCGCGGCTCTTGTTCCGGCACTGCCGTCATTCCCGAGCTTCGATATGAACCGGCTGTTCGTGTTCGTGAACAGTGGATACGCCACGGAATTGTAGCCGCTCGTCGCCACGCCGTAGTAGGTGATGCTCCCGACCCCGCCGTTCACGTAAACCGTCCTGTCCTTGACGACCATTCCCGTTACGGTCGTAGAGCGGCCCGGATTCCATGTTTGGAGCGTCCCCGCCACGCTGATCGCGGCCATGTAGTTCCTGACTGTTGCCGAGACTTGAGTGAATGTGCCAGCGATGATGACGTTATCCAAGTACCGGGCGAGAGTCGTGACCGGCGCATTGATGACGACGCTGAAGGCCATGACCTCGCCGTCGTCCCTCAGTTGAGCAAGGTAGGTCCGGCCCGTTGGCGTGACGCCAATGCTCGTGAAGGCCCCGCATACCCATGTCGTGATGCCCTCGATCGCAACATCGTAGGCGTTGGCGTTGGGAGCGGGATTCCATGTATCGAGAGCGTAGACGCCAGCCGTGACCGTATACCGGGCAAGCGTGTTCCGGGGCGTGCCACTGATCGCCGTGAACCCACCGACGAAGTAGACCTTCGCTTGCGCAGTGTCGCACCTGATGTTCTTGATTCCGCCGGGGTTCGGGTTCGGGTTGAATGTCGTCGCGGTTCCGGCACCCGTCAGCGTGACCTCGGCAACGTTGACCCTCGCAATCCCATTCACCGTGGACAGGAGCCCGGATATGAACAGCGTGCCGACAACGGGATTGTAGACGATCAGGTTCAAGTCAGCGGCGGTGTTGGGTTGGGGATTCCATGTCGTATCGAGGTTTCCGTTCGCGTCCATCCTGAAGAGCCCCGAGATCGGCCTTCCCGCAAGACTCGTGCTCGTCGTCGGCGTACCGCCGGGCACGAGCGTCGTCCTGTCGGTCCACTGCACGGCGTCGAACTTACCGCCGACGTAGAGGTAGGTGCCGTCGGTCGCCAGCGCCTTGATCCTCGCGCCACCACCAGCAAGCGTGGCCGTCACGGCAACGTCCGCGAGGGTGCCGTCGATATACCTGACTGCCGCGAGATTCGCCCTTGCCGTCCCGCCGATCGTTGAGTAATCCCCGGCTATGAATAGGAGTCCCCCGAGAAAGCAAAGGTTTGAGTTACCGTCAGTGCAGGCCCCGTTCGTCTGGAGTTCCCTTGGCCACCAGCCGCGCTTGTATGGTTCGGCGTGGGCTCCGGGGAAGTTTAGTTGCGCTGTCGGGTAGGTCCGCTCGGGCCGGTACCTGACAAGGACTGGCGGACGATCTCCCATCAGGCAGGGACCTTGATGCCCTTACGCTCACTCATACGCTGGCTGACCTTCGCCAACTGCATCTGGAGCGACTGCTGGAACCGTCCGCTCCTGACATCACTCGCATTCCTGACGCCGGGGAAGTTAAGATTCCAGTCCCCCGATATTACAGTCTCCCCGAACGTGTTCGACTTGTTGAGCGGGATTACGGCTTCCGGGCCATCCTCACCGATCAGGGCGTTCGTAGGTGCGGTCACGATCCCGCCAGCGGCCAGCTTGAGTCGGGAGGCTGACGCCTTCAGCACGCCACCAGCGCCACTGATGAACGCGCCAGCGGCGAAGAGCCCCGGCGCGGCAGGGGCCTCCACGATCGAGATCAGGGCCGCAACGCCCTTCGCGAAGTACTTCGTCCCTTCCGCGATCAGGCTTTCACCCAGCGCGGATATTGCGTACTTCGCCATTGCCTCACCCATGATCTTGAAGGCCCCGACCACCGTAAGCCCTCCCTCGAATATCTTGTTGACCATGAGTTCGGTTGCGCCCGAGATCGTCGTCGAAAGGCCCGTTGCCATCGACTGGATAGCCTCGAATATGGACTGTGCGCGGGCTTTCGTGTCCTCTTCCGCGATCCTGACCCGGTCCTTGAAATGCTCTACGGTTTCGTTCGCACGCCGAGTCATGACGGTCTGGGCTGTCTTCAGTCGGGTGCCGAGGATGGTGAAGAGCGTCATGTTTCGAGCCATCAATCGGCTGACCATCGTGGCTTCGCTCTCGATCAGGTGCTTATTCGCGGCGGTTTCCACTTCCCGTGCCTTGACCCGCTTCTTGGCATTCCGTTCTGCGTTCGCTCCCCGGACCTCATCCGCCTTCGCCCATATCGTGTTCAGCATGTCAGCCGCTTCGGAGTTCTGTTCCTCTTCCGACTTCCGGAACTTCGTTGTCGCTTCCGCGCTCCGTTCCCGCCACTTGTCGAGTGCGGCACTGGGCCCCTTCGTGAAGATATCGGTTGCGACGTAAGCGAGTGCCCTGATCTGCTCAATCAGCCACCGGGCGCTGTTGAACACGGTGAAGAACGAGGACTGGATGAGAACGCCCCACGACTGGGTTGCCTTCGCGATCCATGTGAGCGCATTCGCGAACTTCGCTCCCCAATCGAGTAGCCACTTCGCGGCAGGGGCCAGCCCCTCCCCGATCGACTTCGCGCCGTCCTCCCATGCATGTTTCGCCTTGTCCATCGATGTCGCGACGTTGTCTTCCGATCGCGCCAGATTCGTGAACCGAGCATCGAGCAGGTCGAACAATTCCTGCCCCGACCTGACTTCATCTTTCGTCATGCCGAGCGTTCGGGCCAGCATCGACAGTCCGCGCTCGTTCCCCTGATACGCGAGGGTCAGGGTAGTGGCGGCGTCGCCCAAGTCCATATTCGCGGCGACCGACAGATTCATGGCCCGTTCCAGTATCTGGAGCGAAGCGGCGTAGTCGTTGGTCCGAAGCATGATCTTGTCGAGCGCACCCAGCGCCTCATCGTCGGAGAAGCGGGTCGTCTCCTTGATCCGCTCAAGGTACGCCTTGAGTTCGCCCTCTACCGACTTCCAGCTTAGCCCTGACGCCTCCACCTTCCGGGAGAAGGAGTCGATGGCCCTCTCGTACTTCGCGAACTCTCCGACGGCCTCCTTTACGAACCCGGCGATCGCGGCAAGGCTAAAGACCCGCGTCATGGTCTTCCCCAGTTCCTCGAACTGGCTCTTCGTCTTGTCGGAGAAGCCCTTGAGCGTTTCCTGTGCCTTGTTGAGGTCGTCCCGGAGGCCCTTGACCTCGGCCAGTAACTCGATAACTACCTGATCGTCAGCCACTTGCTGGCCTCTGGCTCTCAAGGAACTTCATCGTGGCCGTCCTGATCCTGATTCTCCGCGCAGACCGTGGATCGCCAAGCATGGCCGCAACCTGCGCCATCGCTTCGGCATTGTCAGCCGGATCGACCTTTACGCGCTTTGGCTCCAGTGCTTCCATCAAGTCCTCGACGAACTCTTTCGGCTTCGCGTGATGGAATGCCACGACCATATCCCGGAGCCATTCCAGTCGCTCGCGCTCGACCTGTTGCGCCCACCAGCCAAGCTGGCGCGGCGTGAGGTCAAGGCACTGTTCGACGCTCCAGCCATACCGGGCCACCACCTTCGCGACATTGGCGTCGAGGGGGTTTACGCCCCCCCTGTCGGCCCCGCCGCTTTTGGGACCAAGTCCCCGAAGTTAAGGTTGTTGACGGCAAGGATGCTCTTCAGGAGCCCGATGGTCTGGCGCGGGGTCGCATCCATGACCATGTCAGGCGTGGCATCGGAGCCCAGTGCGATTATCTCCTTGACCGGTCCCGGCAGGACCTGTACGAGTTCGGAGACGCCCTCAAGCACCTTCGCGGCATCCCCGCTCTGTATCTTGACGAGCAGGTCGGCATGTCCCGCAACCTGCTTCAGGATGTCAGCCACCTTCAGCAGGGAACGGGTGGAGAGTTCGCGCACTGTCACCGTGGCCCCGTTGTACTGGACCTCATCGGTACGCGGCAGTATCTCGGGCTCCATGAAGAACTCCTGTCTCGCCCTTTAGGCGGTCTGGAAATCCGTTATCTTCGCTGTGATCGCGACGCCGTTCTGGCCCTTGATGCTGGACTCCAGAACCGCGACGTAGTCCGTTGCCGCCGTCAGCGGCGTCGCCGGAACCGCCGTGATCGTTGTCGCGGCACCAGCGTTCGCCAGCGTGACCGCACAGGGACGCTCAACAGCGGTCCCGAGCGGGTCCTCTATCAGGTGGACGCTGTTCACGTTGACGGTTCCCGGATCGAGATTCTTCGACGCCGTCCATATGACGCTCGTATCGACATCGACGGCGGGGGCCCCATCAACGGGGACAACCGTGAAGGTCGGGGCCGCAGGGTCCGTGACGATCGTGTCGTCGCCGAACGTGAGCAGGTACGAGCCGTCAGCGCCGGAAGCCTCGTCGATCTGGACCGAGAACTTGCAGGCGTAGACGTTATAGGTGTCGCCGGAGAACACCAGCGAGAAGTCGCCCACCGGCACGACCCGGTTCGCCTTGATGTTGAATCCCGGCGTGTTGGCGCTCTGGAACGGCACCATGAGCAGTACTTCGGCGGCAAGGAGCGTCCCCCCCATCTTCCCGAACGTCAGTTTCGAGAAGCCACCGTTCGTGACCTTTGTCGCGCCCGGCAGGGCCTTCACCAGCGCGTCCATATTGGACTCGATGAGGTTGAAGGTGACATCGACGGTCTGGCCGTTCAGCCACTTCTGGACGGATGCCGCCTTGCCATACTTTCCCGCGAAGGCCTCGACGAACTGGCCCTTGACCTCAAGTGTTATGCCCTTCTCGTCGGTGTGGCCGAGGTCAGTACCCCCGACGGTTATCTGGGCGGGGCCTATCAGTCGAACCTTAGTGATGTCCTGAGACATGGTGTAGCCTCCTTAAGTTATCAGACCGACCCGAGAGTCCCGAGCCTTCCAGTCGGCCCCGCGAAAGCCTCGAACTCGAAGTTCATGAGCGCGAACTGCTCAAGACTCGTAACAATCTGCATTCGAGACGAAACCACTGACTCCAATACAAGTGTAGTCTTTTTCCCGTCGTATGTCCCTGACAGGACCATGAAGAAGTGCGGGGCGATTCCCTTGTAGAGGCTCGTGATCTCCAGACCCGTTCCGGATTGCTCGTAAAGGCAGGAGATTCGCACGACCTTCTCACCATCCCCGGCGGCGAAGGTGTAGATGTTCCCGGCCAGTTTATACTGCCCGGCGGCGGGATTCCCGGCGGTAATCCGGGCCAGCCGCAACCCCGTCGCGGCGTAGATCGCCCCGAGGTCCCGGTTGTAGGTGCCAGCATTCGGGGGCACCACCGTGATCGTGCCCCCACCGGACGGGATCGTGTAGTCGGCGCTGTGCAGTGCCCTAGCCGTTGCGGTCGGATTCTGGCCGAGCATGACCCGCGACATCGTTGCCCCGTCGAAGACGCCGATCTGGGCCGTGCCCTTGAATGCCAGCCCCGAGATCGCCTTACCCATCGACACCTGAAACTGGCTACTCAGGTTCACAACCGTTGCCGTCGCTTCGATGCTCACGCCCTTGAGATTCCCGACCTTGATCGGCGTGGGATCAGTGGGAGTGCCCTGCCCCCCCATGACGACCGGCTCAATGTAGAGTTCGCCCGAGTCGAACCAGAATGCGCCGGGTGTCGTATCGAAGCTGGCTGATGTCAGGATTTCGACGGGCATGACCACGACCGAGATCGGTCCCAATGTTCCTTCAGCGATAAGGGTATGGCCCGATATCCAGCAGTGCGAGACAAGCCCGCCGAGGTCCTGAACGCCCGTCACCGGGTCGGATGCCAGCGCCTTCTCGATCTCGTCCATGATGGGGTTGAAGATCGTTGAGGGCACGATCTCTGGTTGCTGGCCCCGGCCCGTGTAGATGATAAGGTCGGCACTCAGGTAGAGGGCGCGGGGCCGTCCCTTCTCGGTAACGGTGCGTTCTCCCGTCTCGACGATGTAGACGACGGGCATTTGTATCTCGTCCATATCGGCCCAGTTCTTCCAGACCCGCGACACGGCCTTGACCTGCACCGGCACGAGCGCGTCGTGGAGCTTTGCCGTCAGCGCCTCAAAGATGGGCTCGCGAATGTTAAGCGGCGGCATGCTTGTTCACAAACTTAATTGAGCCTACGATCGTGTTCCGGAAGTCATCCTGCTTCTCGTGGAGCGCCGTCCTCATGAACGACCGTTCGGGGTAGTTGGCGACATAAGACCGGACGCTGACCATTTGCGGCGTGATCGGCCTTCCCCATGCCTGTACCATCATCCGCGTATGGGCCGGTACCGTGATCGCGCCACCGAACTCATGCGTGACACCGTAAGGGGCTTCCTTGCCCGTCATGACGCGCCCGACGATCCTTGTCCCTGTCTGGACCTCCATTTGCCACTGAATGGAGTCAGACAGCTTCGACGTGCGGCGATTCAGGACCTGCCCGGAAAGCTTCTGGACCTTGATATATTCCTGAAGGCGCACGAGAAACCGGGGCATCCTGCGTGCGACCGCGGCCTCGATCTCGGGGCTCATCTTGCTGAGCGCGGCCCTGACTTGGCTGTCATGCACCTCGACACGGAGAAGGGATACCATCAGACGGGAGCGGCCTTACGGTGCCGTTCCAGCTTTCCCTTCACGACCGGCAGTAATTCGTCGATGATGTAGCTCACGGTCTGGCCCGGACCCAACATCTTCGACTGCTCGCCGATCCTCTCCCGCATCCGGTACTCGTGACCGACCTGATGTAGCGCCGCCAGCTTGAAGTCGTCGGGCATGGTCCCGGCGGTGTAGCCAGCGGTGTAGCCGACCTGCACATTCTGGAATGCCCGTGTGAAGACGCTGTCGCCCATGAGGTAGATTGTCTTCTCGTCGAACATGAACCCAATGCCCGTGGACGACAATGTCGGGGCGATGACGCCCTCGTCGATCTTGAGCGAGGACACGGCAGTAACGGGGTACTGGGGAAGCTTCATCCTCCGCTGGCCCGTACCGTTAAGCCTGATGTCGTAGGTGGCCTGAAAGATGTCACGACTCAGGAAGGTCAGTATGGCGGCTGTAACGGAGTCATTGATGACCCCCAGAAGCGTGTCGTCTGTCGCGACAGTGATTCTCAGCCACGACTTGACTTCGCTTAAACTCGCGAATACTTCACCCATGATTACCGGCTCCCCGCCGAGGCTTGAGAGGTCCGAAAGCGATCCGCTCAGGGCCTCAGCCACGGACTATTTCTCGGGCGGTGGCGTAGGCCCCTGCGGTGCATCCGGCGCGTTCCCCGTGACATCACTGGGCGGCGCATCCGGCGGGGCGGCAGGTGTCGCGTCAGGCACATCCTTGCCGGAGCCCTTCTTCTGAGCGGGGGCTACCGGGGCCGGGATGCTTGTGATCGGCTCAAGCCTGAACTTGTCGCTGATCTCGTTCACCACGGCAGGCGGGAGATCGAAGACACCTTCCTTGTTCGCCGAATACTGCTGCTTCGCGACCGATATGCCGCTGACCCTATCCTTGCCGGAAAAGACCTTGCACTTCATCCTGAACTCCTTTCGCGGGTTCGGGGGCCGGGATTGCTCCCGGCCCCCACCCATTTACCGGTTGTGGCGGAGGATCAACCGTTCGCTATGTTGTAGCGAATCCCGAACGCCGGGGGGAACTCCATCGCCAAGACCTCACTCGCGTAGACGCCCTTCTGGCGCTTCCGGCTGATGAGGGGCCAGTCGATCTGGTAGTAGTCCCGACGGTACCTGATGTGCATCGGATTCGAGACGTTGGAAAGCGGGTAAGGAAGCTTCTCGCAGAGGTACACCATCGTGCCCGGTGCGACGTTGGGGTGAAGCATGACCTTCACCAACTGTCCCCCGTCCATCGTGTACTTGTTGAGGTAGTTCCCGACCACGGTGCCAGCCGCGACCGTCAGGTTCGACACCGCAGGCGTGCCGCTGACGTTGTCCAGTACGAACCTGAACAACGGCGCTGATCCACCCGCTATGCACTTCGTGCTGATGTTCGCGAGTTCCTGCGCGTTGACCAGCATATGGGTCGGACCCAAGCGGTAATTGTCCCAGAACCACTTCAGATCGACCTCGATCTCCACTATCCCGCCAGCGTCGTTCGACGTGAGCGGGGTCCCGGTGCCGGGCGTGCCAGTCGCGTTGTTCACGACGTACGCCCCGGAGGTACCAGCCGGAGGATTGAACTGCCCCGCCCCGCAGATGAGCGACAGTATCCCGTCGAACAGGAGATCATTCGTGGAGTAGTCGTCGTCACCGACCAAGTCAGCAGTCTGGGTCCCCGTTCCTGCGAGCGTGGTCACCTTCACCGAATTGACGTTCGTGATCGCGCCAAGGGTCAGGCTCGCCGCACCGGTCGTCCCGCCCCAGTACCACGCATAGCCCATCGCGCCCGGTATCGGGGTCGTGTAGGCCGTTACGCAGTGGGTATCAGTCGCGTCGTCGGCGGTCGAGACGGTGCCCTCATCGGACATTTCACCCGAGAACCCACCGAAGGTGTCGGTCGAGCCATCTACGTTCGTCCGGGTGACTTCGCCCAGTACGCCGTTCACGACCGATCCCGTCCTGACGCCATCGTGGGTCAGGGGCAG
>Ga0315276_10003768_pt1 | contig 13886 bp, 13 predicted proteins | sample YL17G05_0_MG_FD_204542 | JGI IMG/M metagenome (GOLD analysis project Ga0315276, IMG submission 204542) | Sediment microbial communities from Yellowstone Lake, YNP, Wyoming, USA - YL17G05_0 | ecosystem: Environmental > Aquatic > Freshwater > Lake > Sediment | place: USA: Wyoming | collected...
ATGTGGTGCGGTTGATCGAAGCCGGCATCCATGCCATGTTAATCGGAGAAGCACTCATTCGGGCCGATGACATCGGGGAGAAGATCCGTGAGTTGAGAGGAGTGCCGGCTCCATCACACGCTTAGCAGGATGCTGAAAAAGTCCGCCAGCGTCGTTCTCGCATCGCTCAGAGGCTCAACGTTGAAGAGAACTTTTCGGAGGCCGGAAACACTGGCGGGGCTTATCCGTTCACCAAGATCCATTCTAAAGGTGAACGGCCACACGAAGTGCGGTGCGTACCTCCTCGCCTCTTCGCTCGCTGCGGCCTTGCCGGACGAACTTTTTGAGCATCCTGCGTGGTGCTTTCCTGTTATCCATGAGGTACGGACCCGTTAAGATGACCTATATACCTAAAGTAAAAATTTGTGGCATCACCAACGCCGAGGACGCCGCCGCGGCAGTCGAGGCGGGGGCCGATGCCTTAGGATTCGTGCTCTATCGGAAAAGCCCCCGGTATATCGAGCCCACGGTGGCCCGGCAGATCATCATGAGCCTGCCTCCCTTAGTGACGCCGGTGGGTGTGTTCGTCGACGAAGACCAACAAGTGGTCCGGAATCTGATGGACGACTGTGGTCTCGCGCTCGCACAGTTGCACGGAAACGAATCGGCGACCTATTGCCAAGAGTTAGGCCGTCCGGTCCTCAAAGCGCTTCGCGTGAAAGATCAGAGCACGTTTCTCGCCTTGGCAGAGTTTCGCGGGCGGGCCGGCGTTCGAGGGTTCGTACTGGACGCCTTTTCCGAACAGGCCTACGGAGGCACCGGACAGGTGATTGATTGGCAACTCGCCGCAGAAGCAGCCAAGGCTGCGAGCATTCTCCTGGCCGGGGGGCTTACCCCGGACAATGTCGGGAAGGCCATCCAGGCGGTACTACCGTACGGCGTCGATGTGAGCAGTGGCGTCGAGCGGGCACCGGGCAAGAAGGATCACGCGAAGGTGCATGCATTTATTCGAGCCGTCAAGGTTGTCTCCCTGACATGAGCTCGTTTATACTGCGGCACTCGGCAGGATGCTGATAACTCTGTAGGCACGCCAGAACTTTACTGGGCCGCACGTCTGGGACAAGCGGAAGATACCACGCAGGATGCTCAAAAAGGCCGTCCAGCAAGGCCGCAGCGAGCGAAGAGGCGAGGCGTACGCTTCGGTACGTTGAGCCTCTGAGCGATGCGAGAACGACGCTGGCGGACTTTTTCAGCATCCTGCTCACGAACATGAGGATGGTGATGAGTTCTGTTCCCACTAAACACGGTCGCTTCGGTGCGTATGGCGGACGCTATGTCCCTGAAACACTCATGCCTGCTCTGCTTGAATTGGAGCATGAATATGCCCGTGTAAAAAAAGACCGGCGCTTCCAGTCCGAACTTGCCTATTATTTGAAACACTACGTCGGCCGGCCCACCTCGCTCTACTTTGCACAACGACTCACGAAGCGGTTGGGTGGAGCGAAGATCTATTTGAAGCGCGAAGACCTCTGTCATACCGGGGCCCATAAAATCAATAACGCGATCGGGCAGGGGCTTCTGGCCCAGCGGATGAAGAAGCCGCGCATCATCGCTGAAACCGGAGCCGGACAACATGGGGTGGCAACGGCGACTGTCGCGGCGCTGTTCGGGCTTCAATGTGAAATTTATATGGGGACCGAAGACATGCAGCGCCAGGCGCTGAACGTCTTCCGGATGAGATTGCTCGGCTCGACCGTCACGGGCGTCGACGCTGGAAGCCGCACGCTCAAGGATGCCATCAGCGAAGCCATGCGGGATTGGACGACGAATATCCGCACGACCCACTACATTCTCGGTTCCGTTCTCGGGGCCCATCCCTATCCGATGATGATCCGTGACTTCCAATCCATCATCGGACGTGAAACTCGGCGACAGATCCTGGCGGCAGAAGGCCGGTTGCCTGATTGCCTCATTGCCTGCGTCGGCGGTGGCAGCAATGCCATGGGACTCTTCTATGCGTTCATCCGGGACAAGAAGGTAAAGATGGTCGGCGTCGAAGCCGGCGGCCTGGGGGTCGCGAGCGGAAAGCACGCCGCGCGGTTTGCCGGAGGAAAGCCAGGCGTCTTGCAAGGCACCATGACCTATCTGCTCCAGGATGACGACGGACAAATTAATCTGACGCATTCGGTTTCAGCCGGCTTGGATTACGCCGCGGTCGGTCCCGAGCACAGTTATTTGCGGGATCAGGGCCGAGCCGAATACACTTCGGTTACCGATGACGAAGCCATGGCCGCGTTCGACCTGCTGACCAGAGAAGAAGGGATCATGCCGGCCCTGGAAAGCGCCCATGCCATTGCCCACACTGTGAAGGTGGCACCCACGATGAAAAAGAACCAGATTCTGGTTGTGAATCTATCCGGTCGCGGAGATAAGGATGTTCAACTGGTAGCCAAGATGCGAGGGATCGCGCTGTGACATCGAGGCTGGACCGTACCTTTGCACGGCTTCGACAGGGAGGTGAGAAGGTCCTCATTGCCTATGTGATGGCAGGCGACCCCTCACTGCAAGAGACCGAACATCTTGTCGTGGAGTTGGAACGGGCAGGGGCCGATATCATTGAACTGGGTGTCCCGTTTTCCGATCCCATCGCCGATGGTCCCGTGATCCAACAGGCGGCAGAACGAGCCTTGCGCAATGGGACATCGCTGCGAACGATCCTTCCCATGATCACACGCCTCAGGGCCAAGACCCAGATTCCACTGGTCTTGATGGCCTACTACAATAATATCCATGCGTTCGGTCTTGAACGGTTCTGCCATGAGGCGGTCCAGGCCGGTGTTGACGGGCTGATCGTGCCTGACATGCCGGCGGATGAAGCAGGCCCGCTCAAAGGGCCGGCCGCGGCGGCTGGGCTTCAACTGATTTTCCTTCTCGCCCCCACGAGTACGGTGGAACGACGGACATTTGTCGCACGCCAGTCAGAAGGCTTTGTCTATTACGTTTCGTTGACCGGGATCACCGGCGCGAAACTGCTCAACGTGGCCGATGTGGGTAAGAGCGTCGAGAAGATCAGAAAAGTCACCCACGCTCCGGTGGCGGTCGGCTTCGGGATTGCGACACCGGAGGATGCTGCCAACGTCGCGGCGATTGCCGATGGGGTGATCGTCGGCAGCGCCATCGTCAAGCAGATTGCCGCACACCAGCAGAAACCCGCGATGGTGAAGCACGTGGCCGAATTTGTCCGCTCATTGAAAAATGCCATGAGAGCGGCTCAGCCAAAAACCCGCTAGCAGGATGCTGAAAAAGCCTGCCAGCGGCGTTCTCGCATCGCTCAGAAGCTCAACGTTGAAGAGAACTTTTCGGAAGCCGGAAACACTGGCGGGGCTTATCCGTTCACCAAGATCCATTCTAAAGGTGAACGGCCACACGAAGTGCGGTGCGTACCTCCTCGCCTCTTCGCTCGCTGCGGCCTTGCTGGACAGCCTTTTTGAGCATCCTGCGGGAAGAAAAAGGTGTCAGTCTAATTAGTTTCGTCCAACCAAATAGACCAAATGAACAAGAGACGGGGCGGGGACTATGGTTTGGCTTGGGGAGGCATGGCCTTAATCATCTCAGCTGCCAGCTCTTTCGCGATATCCTTTAAATTCGGCCGGTAGAACATATAGCTGCTCGAACGTTCATGTCGCGCCTTCCACACGGTGGTGCCGGTTGTGGCATCGACCAGACGGAGGCTCAGGCCCACACGACCGACATTATCGCCTTCCTTGCGCATGTACTCCCAGGAGTTCACCCGTACCACTAAGAACGAGTCCACGTTCAGCGCCTTGCCCAACTTCACAGCTGAGTCCTTGTCGGACTGACCCGTCATTTCCAGACGTGAGAAGTAGAACACCAACGCATCGAACGCTTCTTTCGAACTCTGGAAGATATCCGTCACATTTTCAGGAGACACCACACGCTCGATACTGGCGGTCTTGTTCACGGCATCGGACAAGACCTGTTGAATATCCTCGCGCGCGCTGTCGTATTGGCTCGCCATGGGAGGAAGCACCGCAATGGCTTGAGGCCGGAATATTTTCGCCCCTGGGCCTTCCCACACTTCCTGTAAACCGCCACAGCCGGCGACTAGGAGCGGAAGCAGGAAGAGGAAGATGGCAGGTCGTAGGTGATGAAGCAGAAACATGGGTTCAGTATAACATCTAAAATGTCCAAGCAAGCGCGCCAGAAGCAAGCGCGCCACCTTCATTAAAGTCGTAACCGCCGGCCAGATCCAAACGGAAGGAATATATTCGGAGCCCGATTCCGGCCGTCGGCGTAAAGATCGATCCCGCATCCTGCACATTCTTGTATGTCCCAACCCGGAGGGAGAGAAACTCTGACAGAATCGTCTGTTCCATACCGAGGCTCAAGACCTGACTCTTGAGGCCGGGAACGAGCGTCATATTGGATGTAATATCCATATCCGCGGTAATGGTCATGGTCGACCAGGGATTCAGCGCCATTCCACCGCGCACTTGCGGTGTCAGCTTGAATTCGCTCCCGTCCGGAGCGTCGAACGTCGGTTGATTGATGTCTTTTGCCACCACGCCGAACCGCAACCATGAGGAGGGGCGATACATGGCGCCGACATCGATGCCGTATGACGTAGAGATCCTCGCTTTCCCAAGATTGTCGAGAAGATTGGGATCCTGACCTCCTTGGAGATTTGTCGTATTGGTATAGGCAGCTCCTTGAATAATTTTGCCGGTGACGCCGATGGCAAACGTCTTATCTGCGAACGCATAGGCATAGGAGAAGGCCGCCTGCCTGGCCTCCAGCGCTCGTAACGCCATCTGACCGGTAATATTGATCTGCCCGGCTGAGGAGACCTGCAACGGTGAACTGACAAATCCTCCCGACGTGGCGACATCCGACACGTTGAACCCGAATGCATGTTCCCCGAAGTGTCCTTTGAAGTAGAGACCGGCGGCACCAACCCCGGAGACCGTTGCACCGGCCCGGTTGATTTGATCGGCAATGCCCTGGGCCTTAGCTACGTTAGCGGGTGACGTATCATTCGGGTTGAAGTCCTGGAGATCGTTCAGTGCACTGCCGATCCCCAATCGATCCGTCACCTGAGCGGTCCCTTGTATCCGAATGTCCATGGATTTGACCATGGCCAGCCCGGCGGGGTTCCAATAGGTGGCGTATGCGTCGGTGGTCACGGCCACTCCGGCGCCACCCATCCCGGCCGCACGGGGGCCGACGATAGCAAATTCCACGGCCACTGCCGGCGTCGCCACCAGAGACAGAAGGACACATATAAGGATCAGAATCGATGCACGTGTTTGCATCATGACGTCATCCGCATGAACGCGCGTGGGCCCTTCCGAGTGTATTGAGCCAACGAGTGCGCGTCAAGGGTTAGACGATCTGACCATCCTGCATATACACGATCCGGTCGGCTTGGGCCGACAGCTTATCGTTATGGGTGACGATCACGAAGGTCGTTCCGCGGGCTTTGTTCAGTTCACGCATCATGGCAAAGAGCGCGTCGCCCGTATGCGTGTCCAGATTTCCAGTCGGTTCATCAGCCAGCACGAGATCAGGCTTCTGCAAGAGGGCCCGCGCGACAGCCACGCGCTGCTGTTCACCGCCGGACAACTCACCAGGCTTGTGATGCAAGCGACCTCCCAGCCCGACCTCCTGCAATAACGCAATGGCTTCAGGTTCAATATCTACTTGTTGCCGTCGCTGGATCAGGGCCGGCATACAGACATTCTCGAGTGCGGTGAACTCCGGCAGGAGGTGATGAAATTGGAAGACAAACCCGACACGCCGATTTCGAAACTCCGCCTGTTCACCCTCCGACATCTGAAACAGATCCTGGCCGTCGAAGTGGGCCGTCCCTTTCGTGGGACGATCGAGCGTCCCGATAATATGGAGCAGCGTGCTTTTCCCGGCTCCCGATGCCCCGACAATGGCAATCAACTCGCCCCGCTGAATCTGCAGATTGACGCCCTTCAGCACCGTGAGGGTCTGCCCGCCCATCGGGAACGATTTATACAGATCGGTGACTGTGATCATGCCAGAGTTCCAGTATGAAAGAAAAATGATGGAGGGGCCTGCATGATCATTCGTAGCGTAGCGCGGCCACCGGTTCGAGCTTGGCTGCCTGGAGCGATGGGTAGACCGTGGCGGCAAAGCTAATCACAATTGCGGAACCCGCCACGAGGAGGACATCCAGCGCTTGTACGTGGACGGGGATACGCGAGATGTAATAGACCGTGGGATCGAAGGTCCAAAATGTCTGGATCAGCCAGAGAAACGCGTAGCCGAGCGGAATGCCGATGGCTGTCCCGGACAGGCCGATGATCAATCCGTTCAGCATGAAAATGCGCCGAATGCTTTTGCGCGTCGCGCCCATGGCCTTGAGGATCGCAATTTCCTTTTGTTTCTCCGTGACGATCATGGTGAGAGTGCTCACGATGTTGAAGGACGCCACGATTGTGATCAGCACCAACAATAGAAACATCATCGTCTTTTCAAGCTTGAGCGCCGAGAATAGATTACGATTCATCTGCATCCAGTCACGCGCCCCATAGGCAAAGCCGAGCGACTGCTCCACGGAGCGAGCCGTCTCGGCCGCGCGAAAGACGTCAGTGACTTTGATTTCGATCCCTGTCACCGTCTGCCCCATGTTGAAGAACTTTTGCGCTTCCGCCAGATCGATGTAGGCCAAGGACGAATCGTACTCATACATGCCGGATTGAAACAGAGCGATCAGCGCGAAGGTCCTGATCTTCGGCACCATGCCGATCGCACTGATGGGACCGACAGGGGACACCACATTGACTGTGTCGCCGACAAAGACGCCGAGTCGCAGCGCCAATTCCTTACCCAGAATGATGCCGGGTTTTTCTGTCTCGACCGCCGGGCCGGTTGGGTCGTCGATCGGTGATTGCTTCACCTTGACCGGTCGGCTGAGGTCGGCTAACTGTCCAGTCGAGAGATTCTTGGCCAGTTCGGTCACCGTGCCCTCGCGTTGCGGATCGATGCCGCGAATCACGATGCCTTGCACACCGGTTTGGGTCGTGAGCAAGACCTGCTTGAGTACGAACGGGGTTGCCGCCACGACACCCGGCACGGTTGCGACTTGCTTGGTGACGGGATCGTAATCGCTCATGCCATCCTTCATTCGATCCTGTACGATGATATGGGCCGTCGTCCCCAAAATCTTGGCCTGAATGTCCTCTTTAAAACCGGTCATGATGCCGACTGTCCCAATCAGAGCGGCCACACCGAGTGTGATCCCGGCAATGGAGACCACGGTGTTCAATGAAATCGTCCGATTCCGGCGCTTTGCGCGCAGATACCGCAACCCGACAAAGATTTCGTAGGGGAGGGCCACCGTTATTTCTCGGGCCTCAGTTGGGGGAAGAGGACCACGTCGCGGATTGAAGCCTGGTTGGTGAAGAGCATGATCAACCGGTCGATGCCGATGCCTTCGCCCGCGGTCGGTGGCATGCCGTACTCCAAGGCCCGCAGGAAGTCTTCATCGACCAGATGCGCCTCTTCGTCGCCCGCCGCCCGCTGTGCCGCCTGCCCTTCAAACCGTGCCCGTTGATCCAATGGATCGTTCAACTCTGAAAAGGCGTTCGCGATTTCTCGACCGGCAATGTAGAGCTCGAAGCGATCGGTCAACGCCGGGTTCGAATCTTTGCGCCGGGCGAGAGGGGAAATTTCAATCGGGTAGTCGGTAATGAACGTCGGCTGCTGCAGATTGGGCTCGACCGTTTCCTCGAAGATTTCGTTCACGATATTGAAGAGCGGCCATTTCGGATCGACCGCGATGCCCAGACTTTTGGCCGCCGCAATCGCTTTGTCCTGATTCTCAAAGACGGAAGGATCGAGGTTGTTCACCTCCAGAATTGCCTGATGATAAGACCAGCGGCGCCACGGAGGCGTGAGGGTGATCTCCTTGCCCTGATAGTCAATGACCGTCTTGCCGAGGACCTCCTGCGCCAACGAGGAGACGAGTTCTTCCGTGAGGATGATCAAGTCCTGATAGTCGGCGTAGGCCACGTAGAACTCCAGCATGGTGAATTCCGGGTTGTGAATCGTCGAGATGCCTTCGTTCCGGAAGTTGCGATTGATTTCGAATACGCGAGGAAAGCCACCCACGATCAACCGCTTCAAGTAGAGCTCCGGCGCGATGCGAAGATAGAGATCGACGCCGAGGGCATTATGGTGCGTGACAAAGGGTTTCGCCGCGGCGCCTCCGGGAATCGGATGCATCATCGGCGTTTCGACTTCAAGGAAGTCTCGCTCGATCAAGAAGGCGCGAATTCCGGCGATGATTCTGCTGCGCGCGGCAAAGATGCCATGGACCTCTGGATTGGCGATCAAGTCAACATAGCGCTGCCGATAGCGGGTTTCCACATCCGTCAACCCGTGCCACTTTTCAGGAAGCGGTCTAAGGGCTTTGCTCAAGAAGGTCAGCTGGGTGACCTCGACGGTGAACTCATTTGTCTTTGTGCGAAAGAGGATGCCGGTCACGCCGATCCAATCGCCCAGATCGAGCTGCTCGGCGACCCGATAGGCCTGCTCTGAGAGATGATCTTTCTTGAGATAGATCTGAAGCCGGTCGGATCCGTCTTGCAATACCGCGAAGCCCGCCTTGCCGAATCTCCGCAGGGCGACGATGCGTCCCGCAAAGGTACAGGAGATCTTTTCTTCTTCCAATATCTCTTTGGTTTTCTCGGCATGGAGTTTGATCAGTTGGCCCGCACGATCCTTCACTTCGAATCGCGCGCCGTAGGGTGCCACGCCCGCTTCACGCAGGGAGTCGAGCTTCTTGATGCGCTGCTGCTGCTGTTCGTTCAGTTCGTCCATAAATATGCGCCTGTATCGATCTTCTTTTCCCGGTCAGCTATCAAACTCGTCCGTTCCCGACTGTTGATAGCTGAGAGCGGTCCTCCCAAGCTGCTTCATCTTCAAATAGGCCTCGATGAACCCGTCCAGATCACCGTCCATGACGGCGGCTACCTGGCCCACTTCGTAGCCGGTCCGGTGATCTTTAACCATTTGATAGGGCTGGAACACATACGACCGAATTTGGCTGCCCCAGGCAATATCCTTCTTCTCGCCGACGATCGCATTGAACTCCGCCTCTTTCTTTTTCAGTTCCAGTTCATAGAGGCGAGACTTCAAGACCTTCATTGCACCATTGCGATTCTGGAGCTGTGACCGTTCATTCTGACATTGCACCACGATCCCGGTCGGCAGGTGCGTAATACGGATGGCCGTCTCGACCTTATTCACATTCTGGCCGCCGGCGCCGCCGGCCCGAAAGGTATCGATCTTGAGCTCTTTGTCTTCGATCACGAGTTCGATATCGTCATCCACCTCGGGATAGACGAACACGGAGGCAAAGGAGGTGTGCCGCCGCTTGTTCGCATCGAAGGGTGAAATGCGCACCAGCCGGTGCACGCCCGCCTCAGCCTTGAGATAGCCATAGGCATAGGCCCCCGTTATTGACAGCGTTACACTCTTCACTCCGGCTTCTTCTCCAGGGAGCAGGTCCAACGTTTCGACCTTGAATTTCTTGCTCTCGGCCCAACGCACGTACATGCGGAGCAGCATCTGCGCCCAGTCCTGCGATTCCGTCCCGCCGGCACCAGGATGGATCGCCACAATCGCATTGTTGGGGTCCAGTTCGCCCGAGAGCAGAAGTTCAAGCCGTAGGGCGGCGAGCTTCGGCTCAAATTGATCCAACTCGACCGTCAACTCCTTCGCGAGTCCGGCGTCGCCGCTTTCTTCTGCCAGCTCGAGTAACGCGCCCAGATCGTTCATCTTCCCATCGATATCACGCCACTGCTGCAGTTCGCGCTCAATCGTGGCCTTTTTCCGGCTGATCTTGGCCGCCGTCTGAGCATGGTTCCAAAAATCCGGCTGCGAGGTCTGCTGCTCCAGATGTGCCAACTCGGCGGTCATGCGAGCGAAGTCAAAGATGCCCCCGTAGTTCCGATACCGATTGGTCAACGGCCCGAACGCGAATTCGTATTTCATCCAACATGGAGCGATCCTTTCACATTAAATCGGTGTGGCAGCCACTGCGTCTGGTTCAGATCCCTTGGCGCGGAAATAGCTGAACAGCCACAAAAGCGCGCAGATTATAACACAGCCGTAGGCAAACACATCGCCGTACCGGCTGTAAAACGTATCCGGGTGCCAGACCTGCATCGTGGCCTGCACGGCCTGCTCCGTGAAGATCGGCGTCGCTTCGACGATGCGTCCGAACGGATCGATGAAGCCGGAAATGCCGGTGTTGGCTGCGCGGGCAAAGGCCAAATGATTCTCGACCGAACGAAACACCACCATCGCAAAATGTTGCGAGGGCGCCGACGAGCGGCCAAACCAGGCATCGTTCGTCACGGTCACCAAGAATTCCGCCCCATTCGCGGCGAATTGCCGCACCAGATTCGGGAAGATCACTTCGTAGCAGATCGCCACGCCGAATTTCACCGGTCGCGGCGTCGTCCCCGCCGTGCCTGCAGCAGCAGCGCGTGGCTTCGACGTCAACGTCAGGATCGTCGGACCAGGCCCCGCTTCGAAATCCCCGATCCCTTCCACCAATTTGTCGAGGAAAAACAAGAGCGAAGATTTGAACGGAATATATTCTCCGAAAGGGACCAGATGATGTTTGTCGTAACGCCCCAGCAGCTGGCCGTCGGGGGAGAGGAGGTAGGCACTGTTCAACAGATACGGCCGCCGATCCGGATAGAAACGCAGGGCGGGGCTTCCAAACAAGATCGGCGCCTGGGCTCGATTTGCCAGTGCAATGAGTTGCAGTTGATAGACCGGCTCACGCTCAAACACGAAGGGGGTCGCCGCCTCCGGCCAGATCACCAAATCTGTGGCACGGCCAAACTCTCCCGTCAGCCGGTCAAAACGTGCGAGGGTCTCCTCTCGATAGGCGGTATCCCACTTCACCGCCTGATCGATGTTCGGCTGGACAACTCCCACGCTGATGGACGAGCGAGGAATATCAGAAAAAGGCGCTCCAGATAACGTCCAACGACCATATTCCCACGAGAGCGTCACCAGCAATACTGCCACTGCGACGAGTTCCCACGGGAGTCTTGCCGGATGGAACCCCCGGAGCAGTGGCCTCAGCCGGGACAGTAATTCGGCCAGCGCGACATTGACGAGCACAATGAGAAACGAGACCCCATAGACCCCCATGTGATCCGCAATCTGAATGATCTCAATCTGGCGATATTGAGAATAGCCGAGAAGACCCCAGGGCAATCCGCTCAGAACATACGTCCGGATCAGTTCGAGGCTCACCCACAAACAGGGAGCCACAAAGAGACCGTAACGAGGAATCATGGTCCGAAACCAGACGGCACCGGCAGAATAGAGACCGACATAGAGGCCAAGGTAGATTGTGAGCAGCAACATGATGCCGTAGCTGATCACTAACGGAACCTTGCCGTAGGTGTTCATGGTATTGACCACCCACGCCATCATGCCGGTAAAGGCAATTGTACCGGATAGCCAGCCGATCAAAAACGCCTGCGTCTTGCTCTTGCCGTCCAACGCCCAGTGCAACGGCACGAGGGCAATCCAGGCCAACAGGCCGAGGTCAGATTTCGGAAAACTCAGAGGAAGGAAAAGCCCACTCGCGCCGGCAAGGACGAGTGAACGCGCGAGGGAATGGGTCATGAACCGCACCTTAGCGAAAGCCGGAGAGGGATGCAACTTCCGGTTCGGAGATTATCTGCTTGCTTGCGCCGTCACGACAAGGCGCAACATTTTGGGTTGACGGATACCGCTTGAGCACCTATAAGTAAGTGTGAAATTCTTGCATCCGTGCCTGCGTGAAGAGATGGAGCAGACCAAGGTGATAGAGCCAGACTATCATGACCCTGACGAAGCAGCGCAACCGATCATCACAACAAATTAGGAGGCTAAGCCATGGATCGAAGAGTCATCAGCCTGTGTCTGAGTGTGAGCCTCATGCTCCTGTTTGCGGGCTGTTCTGGTAAGAAAGTTGCCTCCTCATCTGGAGATCAGTCCTCACAGTCCGGTCAGACCAAGACCGAGGCGATCCAGCCGGACGCGATCAAGACGGTACCGATGGAACGCTCGTTCGAGCGGCCATCCGGCAATGTGCCAGCAGACCTCTCATCGGGCAAACCGGCAGGCTCTCTCGCCGGCACCGCTCTGGGTGACGTCTTCTTCGATTTCGACCGATTCCAGATCAGGAAGGATGCCATGCCGGTATTGGACGCCAATGCCCCATGGTTCCGTGCCAATGCGAACAAGACTGTGCTGATCGAAGGCCATTGCGATGAGCGCGGCACCTTAGCCTACAATCTCGTCCTGGGCGAGAAGCGGGCGCGCTCCGCCAAGAAGTACCTGCAGGATCTGGGCGTCCCGGTCTCGCAGCTTCAGATCACGAGCTACGGAGAAACAAGGCCTTTCTGCAAGCAGCAGAATGAAGATTGTTATCAACAGAATCGTCGCGCGCATTTTGTGACAAAATAATATAGACGTCTAAACCGGAGACCTCGCCATACGTCTCAGACCGTTTCATCACGAAGGAGGAATATGTGAGGCACTATCAACTTCTCGGTATCGGGCTTCTCGGGATCATCTTGGCTGCTGGCTGTGCGGGTAAGGGCGAGCGTATCGATCTGAAGGTCCCCATAGCGAGCAGGGCCGATGAGAAGGTCGCCGCGATGAGTTCCGCGACCGTCGAGATTCAGCCTTTTGAAGACAATCGCACCGACCGATCGCACCTCGGCACCAGACTTCACTTATGGGGCGGGGAGAGTCACTTCAGCCTCCCCAGCGGCACTCTCGGCGAGGCCACGGCACAGGCCTTCACTGACTTTCTCAAGGGGAAAGGCTGGAACGCGACCGTCGCCAAAAGCAACGGAGCAGTCGGGGCAGACATGACCATCACCGGCAAACTTGTCGATGTCGGCGTCGATGCCAAGAGCGGTATCGGACAGACCACCCTCAACGCCAAAAGCCGGATGGTCGTCCAAGTGAAGAATCACGCTGACGGCAGTCAAGTCCGTGAGACCCTCACCAGTACCGGGAACAACCAGGTCTTCTGGTTCGACCCAGAGGATGCACAGGAGTTGCTCAACGAGCTGTACAACAAGAATTTCGAGAAGTTCGTGACCGACACCAAACTCGACGGCAAGATCCTCAAGTTACGGTAACGGGATTCTCCATCTATACGTGGGGGACTCTGCGATGCACGGGTTCCAGCCCTCCGCATCGCCTTGAATCGTACGCGAAACAGAACTCTTATGAGTAAATATGGAACGACGACAACACCGGCGGGTGCCGGTACAGGTGCAGGGATTCCTGTTGGGGAACTCGCATGAGATCGCAGCCGTCACCCTCGACCTCTCAGTCGGTGGTGCCAAGTTCGATTGTGACCTCGAAGTCTACCCCGGCAAGGTGATCCGTGTGCGACTGGTCATTCCCGGCGCGGAGGAACCGGTCTCGATCGAAGACGCGCGCGTGCAGTGGGTCGGAGAGGACACATTCGGGGTCTCGTTTCAGAACGTCCGACCAGGCGAACTCGATGAACTCGAGCAGCTCATCGACGAATACGAAGAGGCCGAAGGCAGCGGTCACGCCTAGCGGGATAACCGCTCGAGACTTGCAAGACTGGCGGGACGGCGAGACGAGGTGGAAATCCAATCTATCCGTGTCGCGCCTTTCTCGCACGTCACGCGCCACGATCATGTGGCGCTGGTGGACTTCTTCAGCATCCTAGCCCGCATTATTCATGAACGTTTCTGCTGCAATCGCGGATTCGCCGCTGCGACAAGCCTGGACGCGGACGGACCGTCGTCCAGGCAGGCGGGCTCGCCACTCAGTCGGTCAACATCCTGTTC